>Ga0137409_10008270_pt1 | contig 10625 bp, 10 predicted proteins | sample CZODoug1_16funga_FD_122059 | JGI IMG/M metagenome (GOLD analysis project Ga0137409, IMG submission 122059) | Vadose zone soil fungal communities from Angelo Coast Range Reserve, California, USA - CZODoug1_16fungal (Hybrid Assembly) | ecosystem: Environmental > Terrestrial > Soil > Vadose zone... | reverse complement strand
AGCTCGGCGAGGGCGCGTGCCACCAGCTCGATGACGGTGGCCGGCCGGAACGCCCCGGCGAGCTCCTGGGCGAGCGTCGTGAGGCGCGCCAGCAACTCGGGCGCAGGTCGGGGGGTAGCAGCGCTAGAGGGAGGTTTGGGCATGATTCTGGCCAACATCCGTGGTCGCCTGCGCGCACAGGACTTCCTGCTCGTCGCGATCGCGCTGGCGCGCGGTGACGCCGCGCGCCGGGCGCGGTACGAGCGGCTGCTCCTCGAGGAGGGACCCGACGAGCTGCTCGACGAGCCCGACCTGCTCGCCGCCTTGCTGGCACTGCGCACGCTCATGGTGCCGTCGCCGGCGCTCTTCACCTACGTGGCGGTGCGCCACACGCTGCGCGCCGCCGGCGTCGATGACCGCGCGCTGGCCGACTACCTGGCGGCGCTGCTGCTCGAGTTCGGCGATCATGACCGGCACGTCCGCATCCGCCGCACCGACGACGAGACCTACCACTACCTGGTCGACATGGTGGAGGACCTCACGGGGCTCGACGACGCCGGGGAACGGGCCTTCCTGCTTCGTGCGCATCTCGGCAACTACAGCCTCTGGCTCGCCGGTCTGTTTCCGGACTACATCGCCGCCCGGCGATCCCGCAAGGGCGGGCCCGACCTGCCGTACTACGACGAGCTGGGTCGACAGGGCTTTCGGCTCGCCGCGGAGCATCGGCTCGCCGAGCACCTGGGCGTCGCCACCATCTACCGCGCCGCCGCCGAGCGGTTCCCCACCCTGCGGGTGGCCTTCAACCGACTGAGCGACCGGGTGTTTTTCCCGAACGTGTCGACTCCCGAGAAGATACTGCGGAATCTCTGACCGGGTCGTTCATTCATCCAAAAACCGCGTCGGCACCGTCGTCGCCGCCTCGACCAGCTGCTCCGCGGACTTCACGAAGCGCACCACGATCGGCAGCGACCCCTTGAGCATGAGCTTCCGCTGCATGATCCCCGCGATGGGGCCGAGCTCTTTCCGGATCACCCGCTTCCAGTGCTGGTAGTCGCCCGAGATCACGAACGCCGCCTGGTCCGCCTCGCCCTGCGACACCACCTTCGCTTCGCGGCAGGCCCCACGATCGAGGTCGAGCCAGATGCCCACCGGCTCGCCGATCCCGATCTCCGGCTGAGGATTCACCACGAGGGCCACCGGACCGTGCGTCCACTCGAGCGAGGCGGCACGATACCCGTCGCTCGCGTTGATCGCCGAGCCGTAGGCACTCACCCATTCGGCCGACGGGAACGCAATACTCACGCGATCGCCTTCGCGAAGCCGTGGAACAGTGCGTCCTCCACATCGTCCTCCGGGTGCCACTGGACCGCCAGCGCCCACGGTGCCCCCGGATCCTGGCGCTCGGCTCCCTCGATCACCCCGTCGTCCGCCCAAGCGTTCGCGCGCAGGGCCGGCGCCACGTCGCGGATCGCCTGGTGGTGCCGGGTGTTCACGCTCGCGTGCGCGGCCTCGAGGGTGCGGTGGAGCAGCGTGCCGGACTCGATGCGCAGTCCGTGGCGTGAGCGCGCATCCGCGTGGTCGACGGGGCCAGGACGCTCGCTCGTCAGGTCCTGGTACAGCGTGCCGCCCAACGCGACGTTCAGGACCTGGATCCCACGGCAGATGGCGAGGATCGGGAGGCGGCGTCGCTCCGCACCCGCGATGAGGGCCAGCTCGACGGCGTCGCGCGCCCGATCGGTCTCGCCCAGCTTGGGGTGGGGTGTCGCCCCGTAGCGGCGCGGGTCCACATCCTCGCCCCCCGTGAGGACGAGACCGTGCACCCCGTCGAGCGCGGCGCAGGCCGCCTCAGGGTCGAGGATGGGGGGCACGAGGAGAGGGACGAGCCCGGCGCGCATGAGGGCGTACACGTAGGCGGTATTCAGCGCGACGCGCTCCCGCCCCGCGTCGGTGCGGCGCGTCGCGCTCACGGCCACGATGCGGGTCACCGTGCGGAGCTTGGCGGCCCCGCCGGGGCTCCGAGCAACGGGCACTTGGGGTTGGAGACGCCCGCCCAGTCCACCCGCACGCCATACAGGGGGATCGTCCGGTCCTGAGCGGTGACGCTACCGATGCTCGGGTATCCTTCGGGCGGGCGGCGCGACTCGTAGATCAGCACACCTTGCGCCCGCTGCGTGGAATCGTCAACGACCAGGACGGCGTAGGCCGTGGTGTCGCTGACCGAGCCGGCGGGGAAGCCGGCTCCCTGATACTCCATGGTCAAGGCGCCTTTGGTGTAGCCGACCAGCACCGTGCTCTGTTCGCGCGCGCCGACCACCCGGACGGGAAACGTGCCCGGCAGCCCACGTGGCGCGTTGATCAGGACGAAGGGCAGCTGACGCAGCCGGTCCTGGATCAGGGATGGCCCGATGAGCAGCGCCATACCGCAGGTGGGAGAGCGGGATCGGTCGCCTCCACAAGAGAGCAATAGCGTCAAGCTGAGAAACGTCACGCTAAAGCGCGTCACGCGAACCCGAGTCATGGCGGAGTCACCACCTCGAGGACGCTCGCCGGATATGGGGCGTCGGGGCTGACGCGCTTCAGCTCCAGGCTGTCGGCGTCGGGAACGAGAGACGTCCCGAAGCGCAGCGTATCGCCCACGAGCCATGCCGCGGTGCGCGCGCGTGCCCACGCCGGCTTCTCGATCTCGACTCCGATGATGAAACGTCCTTCCCCGCGGAGCGGGCCGCCTTCGACCTTACTCCCGTCCGGCTCACCCCGGTAGCGCCGGTAAAGCCGCCCCGAGATCCAGTCTCCCACGTGCGTCTCGAGGGTGATGCGCAGGTAGACGGTGGAGTCGATCGGCACGGCGCGCGTAGCGGGGACGGGGCCCGTGCGGAAGATGCGGGTCAGCTCCCAGGTGCCGTTGAGCGGGGACGCCTGGACGGTGTGCAGCACGAGCATGGCGACGACGCCACAGGGTCCCATCATCCCACCAATCTAATACGTCCACCTCAGGACCACCGAAACCGTGCGGACGGGCTCGAGGGTGCGGGGGACCAGGTTGTAGATGTAGTTGAGCGCGTTCGTGACGAGCAGCCGCGCCGAGAGGGGTCCTCGTTGCCAGCCGGCGCGGAGATCGAGCACCTTGGCCGCCACTCGCGGGTCGCGGCCGAAGACCGGCTCGAGCTCGATCCGCTCGATGCGGCTGGTGTAGCGGAACTCGGCTCCGACCGAGATCGTGCGCCACTGGTAGTCGCTGCCGAGCGTGAGCACATGCCTGGGTCGGAAGGAGAGCACCGAATTGGTCGTGAGGTCCCGAGCGTCGACGAGCAGATAGGCAATCGAGGAGGTCAGGCCGCGGACCAGCGACGAGACTGCCAGCGAGGCGTCCAGGCCCCGGAGCCGCGCGCGGGAGATGTTCCGGATCTGGATCTTCTGCACCCCGCTGTCGAGCACGAACGTCGGCTCGAGCAAGCGACGGGCTTCGGTCCAGAAGAGCGCGGCGTCGAGACGCCCCCAGGTGGCGATCGGAGCCCCGTTGCCGAGCTCGAACGACCAGGCGGTTTCGGGATCCAGGTCGGGGTGGGGGATGACCTCGAAGCCGAAGGCGCGGGTCGTGACGTACCGTTCGGCGAGGGTCGGCGCTCGGAAGCCGCGGCCGGCGGACGCGCGCCACGTGCCCACGGCGGTGGGGAGCGCCGCCCCGATCCGGGGGCTCAGCACCGTAGCCTGCGGCCCGCCGTCCACCGCGAAGTGGTCGAGTCGCATCCCCGCTGTCGCGCGGAGGCGGCCGACGCGCTGCTCCGCCTCACCGTACATCCCGACCTCGGCCTGCCGGCGGTCGCCGAAGATGTCGCTGGTGACATCGGTGTGCGCACCCTCCGCGCCGACCGTCACGACGCGGTCATCGCCGCCCGCCACGTGCAGGACACCACGCAGCTCGGCTCCGAGCCGGTCTGAGACCGACCAGTCGTCGGGGTTGTAGTCGGTGAAGTGGCTCCGCAGCCACGAGCCACGTGCCTGCCATGCAAACCGTGCCGAGACGGTCCGGTCGAACGTGGCGGCCAGATACCCCTTGTTGGAGCGCGTGTAGCTGCCCAGACCGGAATTGTCGATCATGAACGGCTGGAACGCCTGCCCACGCGTGTCACAGGCACCGGGGACGCACCACGTCGGGAACACCTCGTATTGGTGGCTGGTCCAGGCCCCGGAGGCGACGAGGCGCGTGCCCGGTCGCGGGAGCCACTCCGCCTTGCCGGCGGTCTCCCACTGGTCGCTCCTGTCCTGCTCGCGGTAGCCATCCGAGTGCCGCCCTCCCAGGGTCAGGCTACCGCGCAGTGTCTCAGTGCCGTATGACCCGGTGACGTCGAGGCCGCCCAGACCGCCGGTGTTGTTGCGGAACTTCCAGACATCGGACGGCGGATTCGCGTAGGCCCCCGCCGTGGCGCGCACCCGGGCGTGCCAGCCGACGGAGATGTCGCGCGTGATCAGATTGACGACGCCGCCGAACGCAGACGATCCGTACAGCGACGATCCGGCGCCTTTCACCACTTCGACCCGTTCCACCTCCCCGAGCGGGACCATGTCCCAATCGATCCCGCCGCGGTCGCCCTGGTTCGCCGGGACGCCGTCGACCAACAGAAGCACCCGCGACCCAAGGCCCTGGACGAAGCCGCTCGACCCGCGGATGTTGACCTGACCGTTGAGGAACAGGACCCCCGGGGCCCGGTTGACGGCTTCGTCCACCGTCTCCACCCCGCGACGGGCGAGGTCGGTATCGCTCACGAGGGCCACGCTCGTCGTGGCTTGGTCGAGGAGTTGGGAGCGCTTGGCCGCCGTGACGATCGTGGGCTGCAACTCCACGGCGACCGCGGCGAGGCGATAGTCCCGCGCGACCGAGTCTCCCGCTGCCAGCGTGACGGTATCCTCGACGGAGCGGTAACCGAAGTGGCCGATCCGCACTGTGACCCGTCCCGGCGGCACGTCCAGTCGATAGCGCCCGCGGCCGTCCGCGACCGCGGCGAGCCCGCTGCCGACGACCCGCACGGTGCCGCGGAGCGGTTGCCCCAGCGTGTCCTGCACGGACCCAAGGAGGACGGCGTTACCCTGCGCGGCGAGGGCGGCGCCGGGCGCCGTCGCGAGGAACACGAGGAGGCGCAGCCGCGTCATTGGGGGCACGGCGGGAAGTAGTCGCAGATGCGATGCATGTTGGTGAAGTCAATCACGAAGTTGATCGAGTCCGCCCCTGCGCCGGTCACGCGCGCTCGCCCCGTGCCGTGCGCGGTGGTGTCTCCGGCATCGCGGTAGAATCCGACTTCGCGCAGGAGGGAATCCGCGTTCTGGGGGCCGAGGGGCGTGCTGCTCTTCTTTTCCCACACGGCGACCACCCACTCGTACGTGCCGTTCGGGACCTGCAGCACGTACCGGCGGGGCGGCCCTCCCGTGTCGACGAACGCGACGGACGGCGCGAAGCGCAGTAGATCACCAGGCGTCTGGGGGAAGGTGGCGAACGCCACGATGAGGACGGCCGCGGTGCTGTCCCTCAGGCTGTCCGGCAGGTGGCCCTGGTAGGTGACCGTACCGCAGATGCCCTGGCAGGCGGTCGTCGGCTCCAGGCCTGCGTTGCAGGCCAAGGCGGCGACGAGCGCGGCGCACGCGACGCGACTGCGCATGGGTGCAATCATTGCGGCGCGCTCCTGCAGCGTCAACTTGACCCCGGTTTCCGCGGGGAATATCGTACAGCCCGCCATGCCGATCTACGAGTATCGCTGCACGAAGTGCCGCACGCGCTTCAGCCGGCAACAGGGAATCGAGAAGCACGGACGCAAGCGGCCGGCCTGCCCCAAGTGCAAGTCGCACGCGGTGGAGCAGGTGTTCTCGGCGTTCTTCGCGAAAACGGTCCGGAAAAGCTAGCCTCCGGTGTTCGAGCGCCTGCGAGACCGGTTGCGCGCCGCCCTGGACGCGGCGACACCGCCGGGAGACCTGCGCGACCTGGCGCGGCAGATGCGCGAGGCGGTGGTGGAGGCGAAGCTTGCCGTCGGCGAGACGCGCGAGGCGGTGGCGCGCACCGAGCGCGACCTCACCCAGGAGCGCCAGCGGCTGGCCGATGCCGAGCGTCGCGGCCGGCTCGCGTCCGAGATCCAGGACCAGGAGACGGTGGATGTGGCCCAACGGTTCGCGGCGAAGCACCGCGAGCGCGTGCAGGTCCTCGAGAAGAAGCTGGCCGCCCTGCAGGGCGAGCTCGCGCTGTACGAGCGCGAGCTGGGGGACATGCAGGGGCAGCTGGTCCGCGCCGAGCGCGATCGACCGCTCACCGAGGCGGAGCGCTCGGCCGAACGCGCGTGGCGTGACCTCCAGGCGGCCGGCGGACCGCGTCCCGGCGTGGACCCGGGGGACGAGCTGCTCAAGTCGCAGCTCGACCGCGCCGCCCGCGAGGCGGCAGCCGACCGGCAGCTCCGAGAACTCAAGAAGAAAATGAAAAAGGACTAACCATGAGCCTGATCCGCGGCGTGCTGTCCTGGTTCCGTGACGCCTTCGGGCCCGGGCCACGCACCGCGGACGGGCGGCGCTCCGGAGGGAGTATGGACATCAAGCGCGACCGCATGGTCTTTCTCGGCTACGGCAAGTACTGGCGCTCCGACGCCATCATCGGCTTGATGCCGATCGAGGAGGAGCGCGGTCCCAAGCGGCGAACCAACGTCTTCGTGCAGGGGCGCGCGGAGCCGATCATCGCCTCGCGCACCGAGCAGAGCATCCTGGACGACATGGGCGCCACCGGAGATGGCTTCCAGGTTCAGGCGCTGCGGGAGGCCGTGACGGATCTGCTCGCCACGTTCCATGAGGTCTCGCCGGCGCTGCGCCGGACGCTTCAGAACGAGCACCATCTCGACGTCGAGCAATGGGAGCAGCGGCTGGGCGAGATCCTGCGCGCGCCTCAGGCTCGCGAACCCGTCGAGCAGAACGAACTCTTCGAGTGACGACGACCCCGCCCGGCTCCTCGTGGTTCGGCCACCCCCGCGGTCTCTCCACGCTTTTCTTCACCGAAATGTGGGAGCGGTTCAGCTACTACGGGATGCGCGGGTTCCTGATCCTGTACATGACGAAGGCGCTCAGCTTCACCGATTCGCACGCCGGCGCCGTCTATGGCAACTACGTCGGCAGCGTGTGGGTCACGCCGATCCTCGGGGGCCTCATCGCAGATCGCTGGCTCGGCCAGTATCGCAGTGTGCTCATCGGCGGGATCATCATCGCCGTCGGACACTTCACGCTCGCCTTTCACGCGCTGCCGTTCTTCTACGTCGGCCTGACGCTCATCGTGATCGGGACGGGACTGCTCAAGCCCAACGTCAGCGCTTTGGTGGGAGCCCTCTACGAGTCGGGGGACGGCCGGCGCGACGCCGGGTTCTCGATTTTCTACATGGGGATCAACCTGGGCGCGTTCCTCGGACCGCTCATCGCCGGGAAGCTCGCGGAGGGATTCGATTGGCATCTCGGGTTCGCCTGCGCCGGCGTGGGGATGCTCGTCGGGTTGATGCAGTATGTGCTCGGTCGCCGACGCCTCCAGCCGGCGATCGATCGCCTCGCCTCACGACCCGACCCTTCCGCGAACGCGATGCCGACCTCGAGCGAACCATTCAGTCCGCAGGACTGGCAGCGGATGGCGGCGGTAGGGGTGCTCTTCCTCTTTGCATCGTTCTTCTGGGGCGCGTACGAGCAGGCAGGGTCAACGCTCGCGCTGTTTGCCGACCGCTACGTTCACCTCGAGATGCTCGGAATCAGGCTCTACGCATCATGGTTCGTGTCCATCCAGGCCGCGTTCGTGATCGTGTTGTCGCCCATTTTCGCGTGGCTGTGGGTGAAGCTCGGGCCGCGGCAGCCGTCCTCACCGGCGAAATTCGCACTCGCGTTGCTGTTCGTAGGCCTGGCATTCGTGCTTCTGATGCCGGCGGGAGCCATCGCGCAGGGTGGGGTGAAGATCAGTCCCCTCTGGCTCGTCGGCGTCTACTTCATCGAAGAGCTCGGAGAGCTGTGCTTGAGCCCCGTCGGGCTGTCCGCGGTGACCAAGCTCGCGCCCAGCCGAGTGGTCGGGGTGATGTTGGGCGTGTTCTTCCTCTCTAACGCGCTGGGAAACAAGTTGGCCGGCTGGTCGGCGGGGTTCATCAGTACGACGCCTCTCCCGACGCTGTTCGGCGCCACGGCCGCGGTCACGCTCGGCGCTGCGGCAGTCATGTTCGTGCTCATCAAGCCGGTCCAGCGACTGATGGGCGGGGTGCGCTAAGGGCCCTATCTTAGCCGCGTATGCGGGAGCTTGAGGAGCGCCTCCGGACGGCCCTGGCGGACCGTTACGCGCTCGAGCGGGAGCTCGGCCGTGGCGGGATGGCCGTGGTGTTCCTCGCCCGCGACCCGCGACACGACCGTGCCGTCGCCATCAAGGTGCTCCTCGACGAGATTGCCGCGGCCCTGGGCGCGGACCGGTTTCTGCGCGAGATCCAGATCGCCGCGAAACTCCACCACCCCCACATCCTGCCGCTGTACGACTCCGGCGCCGCTGGCGACCTGCTGTACTACGTCATGCCCTACGTCGAAGGAGAATCGCTGCGCCAGCGCCTTGACCGGGAGACGCAGCTGCCGCTGGACGACGCGCTGGCGATCACTCGCCAGGTCGCGGGCGCGCTCGCCTACGCGCACAGCCACGACGTCGTGCACCGCGACATCAAGCCGGAGAATATTCTGCTCGAGAGCGGCGAAGCGGTCGTTGCGGACTTCGGCATCGCGCGGGCGATTACCGCGGCGGGTGGCGACAAACTGACGCAGACGGGCATCGCGATCGGGACGCCGCTCTACATGAGCCCCGAGCAAGCGGGGGGCGGGGCGATCGACGGCCGGAGCGACTTATACAGCCTGGCCTGCGTTCTGTACGAAATGCTTGCCGGACATCCGCCCTTCCTCGGCGGGACGGCGCAGGCGATCCTCGCTCGGCACGCGCTGGATCCAGTCCCACCCCTGCGCACCGCTCGGGGGACGGTATCGGGAGCTGTCGAGCAGGCGCTGACCCGCGCGCTCGCAAAGGCACCCGCGGACCGCTACGCTACCGTACTCCAGTTCGCCGAGGCACTGGCCGGCCCGGTGCCTGTGGCACTGCCCGGAAGCGGAGGGTCACGACGTCTACGCGCCGCGCTCGGCGTTGGCCTCGCCCTGGTCGCGCTCGGTGCGGGCCTCGCCTTACGGAGGCCGTGGCGTCACGCGCCGCAAGCGGTCCTGAGCGCTCCCGTCTATGCTGCCTCGGTGGCCGTGCTGCCGTTCGAGACGATCGGCGGGGGGCCCCAGGATGAGTACTTCAGCGACGGCATGACCGACGAGATCATCACGCAGCTTGCCCAGATCCGTGAGCTCAAGGTCATCTCCCGTACGTCGGTCGTGGCGCTCAAGGGCAGCCACCTGACCTTGTCGCGCATCGCCGACACGCTGGGGGTGGACCACGTGCTCGAGGGGTCGGCCCGGCGCGCCGGAGGCCGGGTGCGGGTGAACGCGCAGCTCATCGCCGCCAAGACGGACGCGCATTTGTGGGCGCGAACGTACGAACGCGATCTCAAGGATGTCTTTCGAGTGCAGGAAGAGATCGCCGGAGACGTGAGCAGGGCTCTGCTGGCGAACGTCCAGGGTCTACATCCGCTGAGTCCCGGATCGCGGACCGAACAACCGGCCGCGTACGACGCCTATCTCCGCGGCACCTACTGGCGTCAGCTGCGCACGCGCGACGGATTGCTGCGGGCGATGCGGGCGTTCGAGGCAGCACTAGCCATCGACTCCGCCTACGCCCCCGCCTACGCAGGCCTGTCCAGCGCCTTGAGTCTCTTCGTCCTGTACCAGTACTCCGGTGGCCCGGAGCCCGTCACCGCGCTTGCGCGGGCCATCGTACTTGCTGACCGTGCGATCGCGTTAGACTCAAGTCTCGCCGAGGGGTTCGCCGCTCGAGGCTGGGCGCTTACGAATGCAGGAGTTTCGGTCGATATGGCGATCCGGGACCTCGCGCGGGCCGTCGCTCTCCGGCCGAATTCCGGACAGGCGCACAGTTTTTATGTGGCGGCTCTGGGCGACGCCGGTCGCTACGAAGATGCGGTCGCGGAAGCTCAGACGGCTACAGAGCTCGACCCCTTGGCGCCAGCATTCCATATCGCGCTCAGCTCAGCGGAGCTTGGGGCTCGCCGCTACGACGTCGCGCTGCGAGAGGCCCGACGGGCCGGGGTCCTGGAGACGGCCCCCCTGCCCGTGCGGATTCGCTTCGAAGGGCTCGCCCTGTTGCTGCTCGGCCGCCCCGCGGAATGCCTGGCGCTCGATCTGGGCGACCAACCGTACCTTAAGGCCATGTGTCTCGAGGCGCTCAGGCGCCACCGCGAGGCAGCGGCCATCGTCGACTCGCTCGCCGCCGCGGTCCGGGCTGGCCGCGCCACCTGGGCGGCGCCCGAAGGGTTGGGGATGTATTACGCGTGGCTCGGGGACGTGGAAGCGTCCCTCCACTGGTATGGAGCGGCGTACAGGGCGGTCCAGACCCGCTTTCTCCGTAGCGGCGTGTTCGACCGGGTGAGCGACGACGCCCGTTTTCGGGCGGGCATCGAGCGGCTGACCGAGCGGAACCGCGCGCGGCTCGCGCAGGCGATCGCGCAGGC
>Ga0137409_10008269_pt1 | contig 10626 bp, 8 predicted proteins | sample CZODoug1_16funga_FD_122059 | JGI IMG/M metagenome (GOLD analysis project Ga0137409, IMG submission 122059) | Vadose zone soil fungal communities from Angelo Coast Range Reserve, California, USA - CZODoug1_16fungal (Hybrid Assembly) | ecosystem: Environmental > Terrestrial > Soil > Vadose zone... | reverse complement strand
GCGAGCACGCTCTTCATCATCGTCTGACCGGTCTTGAAGTCCTTGCCGCCGATCGGCACGTGGCGCTCCTCAGCGAGGCGCTCCATCACCGGAAGGTCGACGGTGAGATTGGGCGCGCCGTTGGCGAACGGCACGTTTTCCATAAGCGCGGCATAGGCATAGAGCATCGACGGCGCGATCGACTGATCGTTCTGCTCCATCGCTTTCTCGAACGATTGCAGCGACTGATGCGCGGGTCCCGGCGTCAGGAACACCTCGGTCGAAGCGCACCACACCACGACGAGACGATCGACCCCGGCGCTTCTCTTGAAGTTCCGCATGTCCTCGCGCAGCTGCTCGGCGAGCTCCCGCTTGTTCTTGCCGCGCTTGACGTTCGTGCCCTGCAGCCGCTTCACGTAGTACTGGTCGAAGACGGCCGGCATCGGCTTGATGCTCTGCAGGAAATCCTTGATCGGCTCGAGGTGCTCGTGCCGCTCGAGCACGCCCGCCTTCACCGCGGCGGTGTAGGCATCGTCGGGAATCGGATCCCAGGCCGCAAACACGAGGTCCTTCAAGTCGGCGAGCGGGACGAAGTCCTTGATCTTCGGCGCGCGCTTCTCGGTGCGCTTGCCAAGCCGGATCGTCGCCATCTGGCTGAGCGAGCCGATGGGGAGCGCCCGGCCGCGCCGCACGTTTTCGACGCCCGCGATGAACGTCGTGGAGACGGCCCCGAGGCCGACGAGCATCACGCCCAGTTTTCCCGTGGCCGGAGCGATCTCGCGTCCGCCGCCTGTCGCCACCGCCGCCTGCTGCCGTGCCATCACGATCCTTTGCGGCGTGCCGCCGCGACTCCAGGTAACGTCTCACGTTTTTGAATTGGCGAACGTGGCGGCGCGCCGCGCGCCACGCGCGCGACATGGACCACCCGTTGGACCACGGTGATCGCGGAGACGAACGCGAGCACCGCGACAATCCAGAATAGCAGTACACCGCGGCGCCAGGGCCCTTCGCCAAGGAACAGCGCGGGCAGACCGAGTAACAGAATGCGCTCCGCCCGCGCCGCGATGCCGACTTTGTTCTCCACCCCCAACGCCTCGGCGCGTGCCCGCGTGTACGAGACCAGAAACGACGCGATCAGGGCGACGAGACACGCGGCTATTGCCGGACGCTCGAGCTCAGCGGGAATTCCGGCCCTCAAAAAATAGAAGAGCAGGCCGGCGAAAACCGCCCCTTCGCCCACGCGGTCGAGCGTGGAATCGTAAAACGCACCGAATGTCGTCGTTTTGCCACTCTGCCGCGCGACCTGCCCGTCCAGAATGTCGAACACGCCGCTCAGCAGCAGGAGCCCGCCAGCGAGCCGGATCCGACCGTAGCCGAACGCGACGCCCGCCCCGATGACGAGCAGCGTGCCCAGCGTGGTAATCGTGTTGGGATGCACGCCGCTGCGTATCAAGGCACGCGCCATGGGACCGGTCAATCCAACAAAACCATCCTTGACGCGCTGGGGAATGACATTCATGCCGGGGGGAAGCTAATCGCCCGCCGTAATGGCGGTAGGGTTAGCGAGGCGTAATGGTGCCCGTCACCTCGACGGCGACGAGGTAGCCCTCCAGCCGCGATGGGATTCTGCGTTTCGTGTCCGGATTGGAGTCGGCCAGCAGCACCTTGATGCAACGCTGGCCGTCGCATAACCCGACTGCCGTTCCCACCACGCCGGGCAGTGCCATCAGGGAATCGGTGTGCGCAGCGAGAACGTCATCGATGCTGCGAGCGGTCACGGAGCCTCCACCCTTATGACCCCCCGAACAAGCCAGGCCCAGGACCAGCAGCAGCGGGGCGCGCGGGGCGATCCTCAGAAACGCTTCACCGTGATGGAATAGCCATTACTGTTGCCGTCCGGGTCGTGATTCAGGGCCGGCTTGTAGACGGCGCCCGTCAGAGCCATCCCGTTCACCGAGAAAGAGACCATCCGCGTCGCGATCGGAATGGACGAAAGCACGACCGTACACGTGCCGGTCTCGGTGGTCACGCACTGACTTACGCTGTAGCCGGGGTACCAGTTGCCATTCACCGTCACACCGCTGAACGGGTTGTGCTTGACGTCGTGCGCGGTGATCGTGACGGTGGCGGACCAGACATCGCCGGTGGTCGCGGCAACGCCATCGAGATTCCCCACGTGCATGCTCGGCGGGTTCACGGCAATGCCAATGGCGCGGGCGTTGTTGCTCGCGTTGTTGTCCGCGAACTTTTGCGTCGCAATCAAGGTGTGGCTGCCGGTCGCCACCCCCACGGTGCTCCAGTTGACCGTGCGGGTAGCGCTGGCCCCTGCCGCAAGCCCGTTCACGGTCAGCGTGCCCACCACCGGACCGCTCGCACCGCCGTCGGTCAGGACGACGTCGAAGTCGGTCGTGACGTCTTGTCCTCCCACGTTCTGCACGGTGACGGCGACCGGGACGGTGTCGCCGACCGTCACCTGGCCCGGTGCAGAAATGCCCGCCAGGGAGACGTCGGCGGGCGTGATCACGACCGACACGCTCACCGAGCGCTGGTTATTGCTGGCGTTCTGATCCGTCAGCGTGTGGCTTGCGATCAGCGTGTGGCCGCCGACGGTGGCGTTCGCAGTGCTCCAGCTGAACGACCGAATCACGCTGGTGTTCGCGGCAAGACTCGTGACCGTTTGTGTGCCGATCGTGACACCGGCGGTCGCATCGGTCAGCACCACATCGAAGCTGTTGCTGACAGCCACCCCGCCGCTGTTCTGGATGGTCACCCCGATCGTCGCCGTACTCCCTCGAGTCACGGTCGCCGGCGCGCTGACGGCGCTCACGGCCACATCCGTTGAGACGGGATTCACCGAGATCGTCGTTGAGCCCTGATTGTTCGCGGCGTTGCCGTCGGACAAGGTCTGCGTCCCCACGAGCGTGTGGCTGCCGAGTGCGACGTTGGTCGTGTTCCAATTGAACGTGGCCGTCGTGTTGTAGCCCATCGCGAGCCCGGGGATCGCCTGGGTCCCGATCGTTACGCCGGCGGTCGCATCGGTCAACACGATGTTGAATCCGCCGACATGCTGTCCGCCGATGTTTTGTACGGTGACCACAACGGCGGCCGCATTGCCGACGGTTACATCGGTTGGCGCGCTCACGCTGGTGACGGCAAGGTCGGGAGGCGGCTGTACGGTGATCCCGATCCCCATACTGTTGTTCGTCGACACATCGTCCGGCAGCTTCTGCGTGGCAAACAGGGTATGTCCCGTGGTCGTCACGCCGGCCGTGTTCCAGGGTATATCGACCACAGTCGTCGCACCGACCGCGAGACCGGCCGGTACCGTTTGCGTAGCGACCGGCGCCCCGCCCCACCCGTCCGTCAGGACGACGTCGAAGCTCGTGGCGACATCGAGCTCGCCCACGTTCTTCAGCGTCACCATCACATGCGCTATGTCTCCGACCGTGACCCGTGCCGGCGCCGTGATTCCGGTGACGGCGATATCGGTCGGCTTGGGATTCACGGTGACCACCGTGGTCCGCTGATTGTTGTCGGCGTTGTCGTCGGCCAGCGCGTGCGTCGCGATCAGCGTGTGATCGCCGAGGGACGCGCCTGTCAGATCCCAGGTGAAGTTGACCGTGTTGACCGCGCCCACGGCGAGGCCGCTCACGGTCTGGGTGCCGAGGCTTACGCCGGCGGTCGCGTCCTGCAGCGTCACGCTGAAGCCGCCGTGCACAGTTTGATTCCCCGCGTTCGCGACCGTCACCCCGACAACGACACTGTGTCCCTCGATCGCCGGGCCGGATGGGCCGATGTTCGTCACGGCGACATCGGTGACGGGTGCAGCGACCGGAATCGTGGCGGAGCGCTGATCGTTGAGCGGCCTGTCGTCGCTCAGCGTGTGACTCGCGACGAGACTGTGGTCGCCACTCGTGATCGGCGTCCACGTGAATGTGAGCGTCGTAGCCGCACCGGCGACGAGGCCGGTGACGCTCTGCGTGCCCACGGTCGCATGATCGGTGGTGTCCTGGAGCGTCACATCGAACGCAGCGACATCCTGGTTGCCGAAGTTCTTCACGGTCACCGCAACGCTGGCCGCGTTGTTCTGCACGACGGTCCCCGGCACGTTGACACCCGTGATGGCGATGTCCGTCAGGGGGCCCGGCGGCGGCGGAGCGAAGCCGTCGATCGTGACGCCGAAGCGGTTGAGCACGAGATCGATCCGGTTGGCGATCGTGATCGACGAGCTGCCGGCGAACAGCAACGCCACAGGATTGAGGTTGCCATCATCGGTCACGATGAGTGACCCGGAGTCGCCGCCGGCGCTGAACGTGCTCGGCGCGATGATCAGCTGATCGACGTAGCGGGCCGACTTGGTGCAGCTGAATCCCGAGACCGCGTAGCAGACGGTGACGGTCGCATTGACACCGGTGATCTGCCCGTGCGTGAGGTGGGTGGTGCGCCCGTACTTCTGCACGTTGAGGCCCAGCAACGCACTGGGATCATCGAACAGCCCGTCGCCATTGGCGTCTCCGTAAATCGTGGAGTTGGGCATGCCATAGCCTTCGTCCGCGGGCACCGAGTTATCGAGCAAAGAGGTGCTCGACATCGCGATCGCCGCGTCCATGGTGTTGCTGGCGCCGGCGGCGAACGAGATGACTTGAAAGTCGGTCAGCGTCGCGATCTGATCGGCGGCCGTGCCGCCGTCGTACGGGCCGGGCTGGTACTCCGGATCGCCGATGCTCGCATTATTCGAGTTGGCGAGGACGTGGTTGTTCGAGAGGATGTAGACGCGTCCGAGCGCGTCCCGCACGCGCGCGCCGGCGGTGCCGGCGGTGATGTTCGGGTGCCCCACCGAGTAGCCCATCGGGGCGGGACGGCGCCGCTGCGTGGGGTCCGAGTGGACCATGAGCAGGCCCGTGACCTGGGTGCTGACCGGGACGCCGTCGAGCGTCTCGGGGAGACCGGGGACGCCGGCGTGTTCGAGCAGCAGCTCCACGCCGGGGCGACCGTCGGGGAGGATCGTGACCGCCGTGCCGACGACGCCGGGGCGCGCGAGGAGGTCGTCGCTGTAGCGCTTCTGGACGAGGATGGCGCCGCTCAGGTCCGGGAGCGTGACCGGCGCCGAGGGCGCGGGGCTTTCGGAGCACGCGTACCAGACGCTGGAAGCAAGCGCCGCCAGCATGAGGATGGCGGCGCGGGTGAGCGTGCGACGGGGGGGGGCGACCATGGCTACTCCCGGGACCGAGGACAGGCGCGGGACGATAATGAAGGGGCGGTAGGCCGTCGGCAAGTGAAGTGGGTCACAAACGTCCGGGCCAGGCGATTAAGCCTTGCGGCGCCTGCGTTTCTTCGCCGCCGGCTTGCGCCGGCGCACGGGTGGGGGAGGCCTCCTCCCTCAACCGGCCCACTAAAAGCGCCGCCCGATCCTGCCCCACCTAATCGGCAAGGGCCCGTTTCCATCGGGGTTTAGGCTGAAATACACGACCAAGGGGTGCCCTCGAACTTGACGCGTGCTGATGGCGCCCCAGAACCGACTGTCGAACGACTCGTCGCGATTGTCGCCCAGGACGAAGAGCGAATCGTTGGGCACGACGATGGGTCCCCAATCGCGCGAGGTGGGTCGGTAATCGCGCTGTCTCGTTGGCACCAAGTGAGCAACCTGCCAGGCACGTCCCTCATGGAGGTCCTCGCCGGCGGCGGCCGAGGAGTCGCTCAGCTGCATGAAGGGCTCATCGATCGCGGTGCCGTTTCGCGTGAGGACGCCCTTGCGCATGCTCAACGTGTCCCCGGCGAGCCCGACGACGCGCTTGAGGACGAAGAGGCGCGAACCACCCGGCGTGGCGACCACCACCAGGTCGTTGCGAGCCGGGACGCGATCCGCGTGGATCCGCGACACAAAAACAAAATCCCCGGGCAAGATCGTGGGGATCATTGCCGAGGAGGGAACGCGATATGCCTCAACCCACCATGTGGTGATGGTCCTGAGCACGGCGCGTTGCCAGACGAACACGGAGAGCAACAGGGCCACGACGTACCAGTACCAACGATTGTACGGCTGGAGCAGATACGGCTGTGGCGCTCGTCTCGCCGCTCGCGTCGCCCGCACAGCGAGGAATACCAAACAGAGCGGGCCGGCGGCGATCGGCAGGTCTGCCAGCAATCCTGGAAGCGGTACAAAGAGGAGCGCGACACTAAGCGCGGTGACGCAGTAGTAGACGACAAAGGTGAGAGCGGCAGCTCTCGGCTGGCCCGCGTACACCTCGCCCAATCCCGGCAGGCCGAAGGAGAGCAGCGTGGCGGCGAGAGGACTCCGCCTGCTTCGATCTAGTTCGAGTCCCATATCAGCGTGAGGATGATTCTGGTGAAGCTGTCGTAGTAGTCAGTGGCATGTTGGTTCGCGGCCGCGATGAGATGCCGTCGCACCGCACGCAAGATCGGCACGTCCTCGGGTCGCATAACCGTAACCACGTCGCGCTCGCCGTCTGCGACCTTGTCGGCCAACTCCAGGAATGGACTCGCGTCCCCGGCGAGCAGAGAATCGAAGGTGGCCAGGAATTCCTCACGGGTGTTCAATGGTTTCCCCTGGCGTCGCTCGAACAGCGGTGGCGTTCGGAGAAAACGCTGCAATGCCGTTCGCGTGGTGCCTGAGAAACCTGCCGTGGGCAATGTTCTCAAGGCGCGCAGTGCCTCCGGCGTTGCCTGGCTCATCAGCAGGTAGAGCGCATCTTGGCGGGCGGAGTCTCGCGGCGACGTGACGATCCGGATGAGAGCGGGCGTCGCGAGGGATTCCGGGAGGCTCCCGTACAGGTAGAGCGCACCCTCGAGCCGTTGCACCTCGTAGGCCCCGTGTTCCGGGAGATAGAAGTGTGCCTTGGGGTAACGCAGCCACCGCTCGGCGGCGGTCGAGACATCAAAGCCCTCCGCTCCACGCTGGGCGAGATCGCTGACCCAAACGCGGAGATCGATGTCGTCGAGCCGTGCCCCCGTGTACGCCCGCACCTGAATCGCTTTCGCACTTGCGGAAGAGTCGAGGGAGAGGAGCAGATTGCTGCCATCCACGAGAAAGAGACCGCTGTCAGGCGGTGTCGTCAGGTCCGCGCTCAAGCATGGGAGCAGCGTTCGACGGTTGGCCTTGACGGTATTCCAGAACGTGTCAATGGCCGCCAGGTGGACCGCTTGATCGGCGGCGGTGAGTTCTGCAGGTCGAAAGCCATAGGTCGTCCGGACCAAGTCTGTGAATCCCTGGCATGACGACTGCCCTGGTGCACATGAGAGCACGCCAGCGGCGGCGGCAATCATACAGCAGCTTGCGACGCGCGCCGGCCTCACAAACCGCCGGGCTCCCCATAAGATCCGCCGTCGCGTGTGACCGGCTCCTCACCCTTCCTATGCTTGCGTGGCAGCCGAGCGATGCCCCAGATGGTAACGAAGAGCATCAGTACGAGCAGAGCGCCCCAGAGCACTAGACGACGCGCGCCGCGAGCCTCGTGCTCGCTGCGTTGTACAGCCAAGCCACGGCTGCGCCGGACAGCGCGCCGTCGAGCGCGGCATACACGGTGCCAAGGACGATCCCGCCAAGACTGCCTACCTGATAGCCGGGGTAGATCGACGCCGCGAACTCGAGAAAGGTGACACCGTAGCTTGGCCAAATCGCGTGAGCGACCCCAGCAAGGAAGACGCCGCCGCCCCACGCGATCCCGAGGGCGATCGCCAGCCCTTTGACATTCAGCCTCATAGTGGCCTCCTCAATCGACCGTTTCAAGAAAGATCTGGAGCATCGCCGTGTCATTCCCTCAGTCGAAACGCGGGTTAGACACCGGGCGGGCCGGTCTTGTCGCTCACGGATGATCGTCCGCCGCGCCGCCAGCTTCGAGCGCTTCTTGGGCGCCATGCTCTGAGGTAGGTGGCAAGAATCGCCGCGGCCAGACGAACCAGCCCAACCCAGTAAGGGCGATGAGCCCGAGCTCGATTCGTTCAGACAGGGTGTTGCTCACAAGAGCCGACAGGCCGATGAATACGAAAACTGGAAGGCCGAGCATGCGAATGACCCACGGCCGGGGAGGTCGGTCGACCGGTCGCGCGATTGGGGCACCGCGCAAGACCTTGATCGACAGGAAAGCCGCGATGGCGCCCATCGTACCCAGGAACGCGACAAAGTATGCGGGGTTCGGCTCGGCTCCCCAGTGGCGCACCACGCCGCCGACCAACACGAAACAAGAGGCGCTGCCGACCGCCAGAATAGTCGCCGACGTCCAGCGCACGAAAGGCGGTAGCGGGCGATTCAGCTCTTTTGGGTCGGTCGCCTTCAGGTCGAGCACGTCATCTCGCGGCCACTTGATTGGTCTTCTTAGGCTACCAATTGGCCGCGAAGGCCGCTAGCTGGCACGCACCAGGAGTCATAACGCTGCGTGCTAGACTGTCAGTTCTCACATCGCGCAGCCTCGATCACGAGGACGGTTCCTGGTGGCAGTAGCGTTCGCAGATCTTCAACCGGTGGTGCGTCAGGTAGAATAAGACCGAGGTGGCTCTCGCGAGACGATGGGTTGTCGGCGAACTCGACCCCGCCTATCAGCCACTGGCCCTTTTGCTCGCTGCCGTCTGGCCTTGCCACCATTCCGACGCGTATGACACCCTCGAGGATATCGCCGGTCACTGCCCTGCCCCGACCTGTGATCTGAAAGACTTGAAGAACCCGGAAGCGTGCTGGCATTCGGCGTCGTTGTCGTCTAACGGATCGCGCCTAAGCTGCGGCGCGCTGAAGAAAGATTCATTCCGCAATCTACGCGCGCCCTCAGCTTCAAGCGCTTGTTAGACGGCGCCCAGCCGGCGCTCGCACTGGTAGCGGAAAGCCAAACCTCCTCAGCCACGTTAACGAGGTCACGACGCTAATCAAGGTCATGAAGGGCCGGGCTCTTCAATCACCTCCGGCGCAACCACGCCCACGTCCCAGGACTGCACACCGGATGCGCCTCTCTTCTGTTTCTTGATTTCGCTCCAGCGGTCTGCAGTGAACACGAGCTTTACCGCATCGAGCCAGTCACCGATCGTAAAGCACTTCGGATCCGTCGTGGGCAAGCGTCGAACGCTGATGTACAGATCCGGCTGGTTTCGCCTGATTCCGTCATCCTCGGGATCCAGCCAGGCCGGCAGCTCACCCACTACATCATATTGCGGTTGGCGTCTCCAACCGCACCGGTCGCACTGCGGACGGTCCGGGTTGCCGCCCTTGAGCGCGGCGAGTGGGACGTGGAGCCGAGACCCGGTGAGCTCGTGCATGGTTTTCTTGCCCTTCCCCAGATTCTCGACCCGTCGCCAGTAAAACTGCCCCCGCTCTTCAGGCGTAAGGAGTGCAAGAAAATCTTCAGAGAAATACAATAGCGTCACGGAAACCCGCTCATCGAACCGCACTTGGGCGAGGCCCCCTCCGTATCGCCAAGAATAGGCATCAATGAATCGAATTCTCAGTGAGGCATCAGAACGCGCACCCTGCGGTTGTTTGCACGCCTGGCAATAGCCCCCCGTGAAGAGCTCCTCCTGATTCAGGATGTTGGCTCCGCCGACTCCTGCGGCGCACTTTAGGCGGAGCAGCACACGGGCCAGGCCGGGCGGTGGGATAAACGGCGACCGCCCCGCCGCGGCCCTGGCGCTCAGACGTCGCCCGGCCGCGAGCCCTTCATTGACAAAGCTGAGGGGGGAGCCAGGAGGGAACGCGTCGCTCGGATTGTCGGCCATGACATCTTCCTTCGACTTGGGAGGCAATCCGAGCGAAAAGCGGCTAGCCTTGCTCCGAAACTCTTGCGCCGCCTAACGAATCGCGCTTAAGCTGCGGCGCGCTGAAGAAAAAGTCGTCATTCAATATCCTACGCGCGCCGGCAGCTTCAAGCGCTTGTTAGGCTGCACGGACCACGGACGGACCTGGCGAAGTGCCGCGTTATCGTAGAATCCAGAACTCGAAATACGATGAAGTGTCCCTCTGCCTCTAGGGCGAACGGGCGGCCTCGCGTCATTCACGAGTTCTGGGGCCGACAACGCCGATCCCGAGTCCCACCGACAGCACTTGGTGCCGCCATCCTGTGGCAAGCGGAGGACTACCGGCGGCGTACGCGAGGTCTCCGATCGGGCTGTAGACGTAACTTACTCGCGGTATCAGACTAATATCGGCACCGTGCACCCTGCGCAGCCGCACATCGTACCCTACGGCCGCCATGACCGCCCACCGCCTGCGTTGTGCTACTCTGTCGCCGTCCAACCAAACTGCAGCGCGAGACAGGCCGGCACCGCCTTCGATGAACGCGCCGGCGCGGACGGATGGGTAGTAGTGCAAGAAGAGTGTGGCGGTGTTGGTCTCCACCGTATCCGCTGGACCGCGCCACCATTTGTCCAACCCCACCCCAACTCCCAAATGTGGTGTCAGCATCGCGCCGCCTGTCAGAAGGAGTGTCGGCCCGTGGAGTTTCCAACCGCTGGAGCAACCGCCACCGCCACACGCGACGTTCGCGGTACCCGTCCCCATGCCGAGCAGGACCCAGCCGTGGAATGGCTCTTCCTGCGCACGTGTGGGGACGCTGTAGGCGACCAGCATTACGGCAGCGGTGACCAGCGAGCGACCGGCTTGGTTGCTGGATCCCTGTGTGCAGCCTAACGGATCGCGCTTAAGCTGCG
>Ga0137409_10008268_pt1 | contig 10627 bp, 12 predicted proteins | sample CZODoug1_16funga_FD_122059 | JGI IMG/M metagenome (GOLD analysis project Ga0137409, IMG submission 122059) | Vadose zone soil fungal communities from Angelo Coast Range Reserve, California, USA - CZODoug1_16fungal (Hybrid Assembly) | ecosystem: Environmental > Terrestrial > Soil > Vadose zone... | reverse complement strand
CTGGATGTCCTTCAGCGCTGCCGCGAGCGCCTCCGCCCCGCGCGCCGACAGCGCGACGTTGCAGCCTTCCCTGGCGAGCGCGGTCGCGATGGCGAAGCCGATGCCCTGGCTCGAGCCGGTGATCGCCGCGTTCCTTCCCTTCAGCCCGAGATCCATGTCTCCTCCTAGTCGAACAGTGCCTGCGGAACGTGAACGTGCCCGTCGAAGATGCGTCGCGCGGTGCGAACGAACGAGGCGCGCTCGACCACGGGCGCCGGGCCCGAGCGGTCGGTAACCAGGTCCACTTCGATGCGACCGGTGGGATGCTCGATGACGAGCACGCCGCCGGAAAAGCCGCGCGGCTCCACGAAACGGTTCGCCACCGTGCCCGGCAGCGCCGCGGCCGTGGCGACGGCGAGGGCGCCGGTGACCGCGTGCGCCGTGTGGCACGCGTGGGGTGTGAAATAGCGCGAGGCGATGTTCCCGCCCTGCGCGGGGCGCGACATCAGCGCCGGCTTGGGCACGACCAGCTTCGAAACATCACCCATGCCCATGCGCTTCCCCGCCTCGAGCCGGATCGCCTCGATCCTCTGCATCATCGCGCGGTCGGCGTCGAGCTCGCCCGGCGTCTCGCGCCCGGTCTTGCCGAAGGCTTCGGCCGCCATGATCACGAGCGGCATCGCCATGTCGATGCAGGTCGCGTCCACGCCCTGGATAGTGTCGAGCGCGTTCCCGGTCGGCAGAAGCTTGCCCGTCACCGCGCCCAGCGCATCCAGGAAGGTGAGCTTGATCGCCGCCGCCGGGTCGCCCACCCCGTCGATGCGCTGCGACCCCTCGTACTGCACCTTCCCTCCCGGCGTCTGCACGATCGCCTCGATCAGGGTCTCGGTGTTGGCCGTGTCGATAAACACAAGCGTCGTCGGGTTCTGGGCCTTCACCAGGCCGCTCTCGATCGCGAAGGGTCCGACGCCGGCGAGCATGTTGCCGCAGTTGGGCTTGGTATCGACGAAGGCCTCGTTCACCGACACCTGCGCGAACAGGTAGTCGACGTCGGCACCTTTCTGCTGCGAGCGGCTGACGATCGCGACCTTGCTCGTCAGCGTGTTCGATCCTCCGATGCCGTCGACCTGCAGGGCGTGCGGAGAACCCATGACGGCGAGCAGCACCGCGTCGCGCTTCGCGGGCTCGGCGGGCAGGTCGGACGCGAGAAAGTACGGGCCCCGGGAGGTCCCGCCGCGCATCAGCACGCAAGGTATGCGGCGCTGCATCTTCAGGTGCTTGTCAGGACGTCCCCGCACTACCGCCACGCACGGTCAGCTGAGGAATATGGGCGGGCACGGTGATGTTTACTGTGGTCGGCCAGGAGTTCAGACTATGATCGTACCTCATCGCGGAGGCATCATGCCAAGAGCGGTTCGTGCCCTTCCCCTCGCGGCCCTCGCAACCCTGCTCTGGGCCTGTAGCGCCCTGTCGCCGGTCACCCCCGGCATGGACGAGCTGCAGGTCCAGGCGAAGATGGGCAAGCCCGAGACCGTGCGCAAGAACCCCGACGGCACCGAGACCTGGGAGTATCCGACGGGGCCGATGGGCAGGCAGACCTACATGGTGACGCTGGGGTCCGATCACGCGGTGAAGCAGGTCCACCAGGTCATGAGCGAGGAATACTTTTCGCAGGTGAGGCAAGGCATGTCGCGCGACGAAGTGCGCCGGCTTCTCGGGAAGCCGGGGGAAGTCTCCTTCTTCAAGACGCGCGACGAGGAGGTCTGGTCCTGGCGCTACCTCCAGCAGAACCCCATGTTCTTCAATGTGATGTTCGACCGCAGCTCGGGAACGGTGCGGACCACCTTGAGGCAGGAGGAAATCCTATTTATGGACCAAGACTGCTGAGGAGGCCGGCCATGGCTACACTGCTGCAACGCTGCGCGTTTTTCTTCGTCGCCACGCTCCTCACCGCGGGGTGCGCATCCTTCACGTCCATTACGCCCGGAACGCCCGAGGAGCAGGTCCGGGCCCGCTTCGGCGCGCCCGCGGACGTCTGGAAAACCCCGGACGGCTCCGAAGTCTGGGACTACCCGCGCGGGCCGCTCGGAACCGAAACGTACATGATCACGTTCGGTCCCAACCGGGAGGTGCGTGATGTCCGCCAGGTTCTCACCGACGAGAACATCTCCAAGCTCAAGCCCGGCATGACGCGCGATGAGGTGCGCCGCATGCTCGGCAAGCCCGGGAGCATCAACGTCACCGAGTCGCGCAACGAGGAGATCTGGTACTGGCGCTACCTCGAGTGGCAGATACGAAAGATGGAGGTCTACGTCCAGTTCAGCTTGTCCTCAGGCGAGTTGACGAAGGTGACGCGCTTCCAGATCGACACGAGCGACGGCAAGCGCCAGTGAACGCCAGAGCGACCCTCGCCCTGCTGGCCGCTGCGTTCCTTTCCGCCGGCTGCGCGAGCTTCTCGGATATCAACCCCGGCGATTCGGCGCAGTCGGTCGCCGATCGAGTCGGCAAGCCCGTCACAGTGTGGAAAAACAGCGACGGCTCGGAGCTGTGGCAGTACCCCCGCGGCTATTACGCGGTGCAGTGCTTCATGATCACCTTGGGACCCGACCAGCGGGTGAAGGAAGTCCACCAGGCGCGGGGCGAGCCGTATTTCTCCATGGTGGAGCGCGGGATGTCGCGCGACGACGTGTTCCGGCTGCTCGGGCGGCCCAGGGAGACCTGGTACTTTCCGGCGCGCGACGAAGAGGTCTGGGTGTGGCGGTACCACGATATTAGCTACATGTTCTTCAACGTCCTCTTCGATCGCACGAAGGGTACGGTCAGGACCAGCCAGCGGCTCCAGGAAATCCTGTTCCTCGACGGCAACTTCTCCCGCTGACCGCGGTCGCGCTAGCCGCTTCTCTTCCCCTGGTCGTATTCCTGCATCGCCTCGCGGGCGAGCCTGAACGCCTCCACGCCCGCGGGCACGCCGCAGTACACCGCCACCTGCAGCAGCACCTCGCGGATCTCCTCGCGGGTACAGCCGTTGGTGAGCGCGCCCTTGATGTGGACCTTGAACTCGTGCGGCCGGTTGAGCGCCGAGAGCATGGCGAGGTTGATGAGGCTGCGCATCTTGCGCGGGAATTGCGGCCGGGTCCACAGCCAGCCCCAGCAGGCTTCGGTCGTGTATTCCTGCATCGGCATGCTGAAGTCGTCGGCGGCCTTCACATTGCGCTCGACGTATTCGGCGCCCAGCACTTCCTTGCGCACGGCAAGGCCTTTGTCCCACAGTTCTTTCACCATTGAGATTCCCTTCGGTTGGTTTCGGGCGAAACGTTCGGGCGACGCGTCACGCGATCGTGTGAGCGAGCTCGCCGATGTTCTCGATCCACAGCTTGACGGTGTCGCCGGATTTCAGGAACCGGCCGCGCCCCATACCGACGCCCGCGGGGGTGCCGGTGAGCACCAGATCGCCCGGGTGCAGCGTCACGCGCGAGGAGAGCATCGCGATCTGCTCGGCGGTGTCGAAGATCAGCTTGCTCGTGTTCGAGTCCTGCATCAGCTCGCCGTTCACCCACAGCCTGATGCCGAGCCGGTGCGGATCGCCGACGTCGCCCGCCGGCACGATCCAGGGTCCGAGCGGGCACGAGCCTTCGAAGCATTTCTGGCTGACCCAGTCGTAGTGGAAGGGCGAGCTCGGCGGATTCTTGTCGCGCTTCATCGCGTCGCGCGCCGAGAGGTCGTTGGCGATGGTGTAGCCGGCGACGCAGGCGAGCGCCTTGTCGACCGGGACGTCCTTGGCCGCCTTGCCGATCACCGCGGCGAGCTCCACCTCCCAGTCGACTTTCTGCGAATAGGCCGGCAGCGCGACCTTCGCTCCGGGCCCGACCACCGAGCTCTTCGAGGTCTTCACGAAATGCCACGGCTTCTCGCCGAGATCCTTCATCGTCGGACCGGGTTCCTTGCCCTGGGCGCGCGCCATCTCGGCCATGTGGTCGGTGTAGTTCGCGCCCGCGCAGTAGATGTTCCCGGGGTAGAGAACCGGCGCGAGGAGCTTCACGCGCGCGAGCGGCACGCCCTTCGCCTTGCTCTTTGCGACGCGTTTGGCGAAAGCAGCGAATGCGCGGTTCGCTTTTCCCCAGTCTTGCAGCGCTCCCAGAACCGAGGACCAGCCGGGCTCTCCGGTCACGCGGGCGGCGTCGTAGACTTTTCCGTCGACCAGCAGCCCGGCGCGCGCCTCGCGGCCGGATTGAAAACTCAGTAATCTGTAGCTCATAGGCTCCCTTTACGCGAATGCGCGCTTCATGCGCTTGATCCAGTCCTCGAATGCGATCATCTGATCGGTGAGAAATTTGCGTGTCGTCTCGTCGGTCAGCTTTCCATCCGTAAACTTGCTCGCCGATTGGCCGATGAACACCTCGGGTTTCACCAGCCAGTGCACCCCCAGCTGCACCAGAATGCGGCGCAGGTCGTATTGACCCCTGGAGCCGCCGACTGGCCCTGTGGTGCAGCTGAACAGCGCGGCCGGCTTGTTGTTGAAGGGCTGGGGCTGAAAGCGCGACAGCCAGTCGATCGCGTTCTTGAGCGGCGCGCCGACCGACCAGTTGTATTCAGGCGAGGCGAAGAGCAGCGCGTCCGCGGCGAGGACTTCGTCGCGCAGCCGGGTCGCCGTCGCCGGAAACCCTTTCTCTTGCACGTCGAAGTTGTAAATCGGCAGATCGGCGAACGCAGTGATCTCGAGCTTCATGCCCGCCGGCATCAGCTCGCCCGCGGTCTTGAGCGCGATCATGTTGTAGGACTTCTGCCTCAAGCTCCCGCAGAGTCCCAGCACTTTGAATGGCGTGGTCACATCTTTCTTTCTTCAGTTGAAAAATCTCAGGCCAGCGCCGCTTTCACGCGCTCGGAGGTGAACGGCACGCTGCGCAGCCGCACGCCCGTCGCATCGAAGATCGCGTTGGCGACCGCGGCCATGATGGGCGACGCCGCGGGCTCCCCGGCGCCCACCGAGGGCTTGTCGGGGCGGTTGATGAGGGTGATCGCGATCTCGTCGGGCACGTCGGAAAAGCGCAGGATCGGGTAGCGCACCCAGTCGAGGCTGGTCACCTTCGCCGTGTCGAACTTCACGTCTTCGAGCAGCGCGCGGCTCAAGGTCTGGACGATGTTCCCCTCGATCTGGTTCTTCAGGCCGTCCGGGTTGACGATCAGGCCGCAGTCGTGCGCGGCGGCGACCCGCTCGACCGACACCTTGCCGCTGGCGCGATCGACCTGCACCTGGAGCGCGATCGCCGCGTAGCCGCTGTAGTTGTCGTAGTGGACGAAGGCGACGCCGCGGCCCATAGACGTTACTGAGCCAGCGTTGCGGCCGCCGCGCGGGGCCGGGCGTGGACTCCATTGCGCGAGCTTCGCCACCGCTTCGAGCACGGCTATTGCCCGCTCGTCTTTCAGATGACGGATGCGGAACTCGATCGGGTCGGCCGCGGCGGCATGCGCGAGCTCGTCGATGAATGACTCGTTAGCGAAAGTGTTCTGCGGTGAGCCCAAGCCTCGCAGCGAGGACACCCGCAGCACCGACGACTGCAACAGGTGCAGGGTGACGCGGCTGTTCGGAAAGACGTAGGTGGGCCGCGCGTTGCGGTCGGCGCCGGTCGGCAAGAGATTGTCGGGAAGGCCCAGCGCGGCGCCGGCGAGCACGTTGCCCGGTCCGTTCGCCGCGGGGCGCCCCGCGTGTCCCGGGCTCCATACCTGATAGTCCCAGGCGGCGACGTTGCCCTGGGCGTCGAGCCCGCCGCGCACTTCCATCACCATCGCCACGCCCTTGGGCTCGTTGCCGTGCTCGTCGTGCCGCATCCATTGCACGCGCACCGGCTTGCCGAGCGCCTGCGACATGAGCGCCGCGTCGGCCGTGACATCGTCCGCGCCGTTGTGACCGTAGCAGCCCGAGCCCTCGACCCAGACCAGACGAACCTTCTCGCGCGGCATCCCGAGTACCAAGGCGACTGCGTCGCGCAGATTGAACGAGCTCTGCGTCGGCGACCACAGGGTCGCGCTCTCGGCGCTGACCGATGCGATCGCGCAGGACGGCCCGATCGAAGCGTGCATTTGGTGGGGGACGTAGTACTGCGCCTTGTGTGTCTTCGACGCCGCTGCGAGCGCCGCATCGACGCCGCCGTTGGCGGCCAGCACCCTGTCCTGGCTCGGCGTGGCGCGCGTGAAGGCGGGCATGTCTTCCATCTTCGGCAACTCGACGCTCTGCGTCCATTGCACTTTGAGCATGCGCGCGGCACGAATCGCCTGTTCTTCGCGGTCGGCGGCAACGCCGACGAAATTTCCCTTGACCACCACCCGCACGTTTCCCGGAAGTGATTTCACCGAGGCCTCGTCGACACGCTCGAGCCGGGCCTCCGGCATCGGCGGCCGGACCACGCGTCCGTGGAGCATGCCCGGCATGCGCAGGTTCTGAACATAGGCATGGGTGCCGAAAACCTTGCCCGGAAGGTCGACGCGCGGAATCGCCTTGCCGACGACGGCATGCCGGTCGGGCGACTTCGGTTGGGCGGTGCCGGAGAATGCGCGGCTGATCTTTTTCCCGCCGACCAGCTCGGCATAGGAAACGTTCTTGCCGTCGGGAGCGGAGACCATCCCGTCCTTCACGGTCAACTGTTCGGCGCCGGCGCCGAGTGCCGGGGCGGCGAGCTGAACCAGGGTCTGGCGCGCCTCGGCGGCAGCCTGCCGCAGCTGCGGGCCCGCGCGGTAGATGGTCTGGCTGCCGACCGTCGGCCCCTGATTGGGACAGAGCGCCGTGTCGCCCATCAGCATGAACACCCGCCCGAACGCGACGTCGAGCTCTTCGGCAACGATCTGCGCCAGCGCGGTCTGCACACCCGTTCCCAGCTCCACTTTTCCGCAGAACATCGTGACCTGACCGTCGGCTCCGACTGCGAGCCACGCGTCGAGCTGCTGCAACTTCGGATCGGGTTGTCCCTGAGCGAATGCCAATTCCGGAATGCTGAACGAGATGACCAGGGCGCCGGTGCCCTTGAGGAATTCGCGGCGGCCGAGGTTCATGCGGCACCCCCTGCGGCGCGGCGCACCGACCGCAGTATCCGCATGTGCGTCCCGCAGCGGCACAGGTTCCCGTCGAGCGCCGCGCGGATCTGCTGCTCGCTCGGCTTGGGATTTTGCGCGAGCAAGGCGCTCGCGGTCATGATCATTCCGTTGATGCAATAGCCGCACTGCGCCGCCTGCTCGGCGACGAATGCTGCCTGCAACGGGTGCGGCTTCTCCGGCGTCCCCAAGCCCTCGACGGTCGTGACCTTGCCTTTCACCGCGGAAACCGGGACCGAGCATGAGCGGGCTGGCTTGCCGTCGATGTGCACGGTGCACGCCCCGCACTGCGCCAGGCCGCAGCCGAATTTCGGCCCGTTCAGCTCCAGCTCGTTGCGCAGCACGTACAAGAGCGGCGTGTCGGGAGCCGCCGCGACCTCGTGCTGCTTGCCGTTGACTGTGATGGTCGTCATGCGTGCGCTCCTTTCCGTTTCACCGGAACATCGCCGCTTCGTAGAAGCTCGGATCGTAGTACTGCATTGGATCTTTCAGCACTTTGGGGGGTTTGGCATATTTCGTGCGCAGCTCGAGCACCGTCTTAACGCCTTCCAGGTCGATCTTCGCCTTCTTCTGGAACCCCTCCACCGGGTTGAGCAGAATACCGTAGGCGACCAGTGCGCCTTGGGGCGTCGCGTTCGGCAGGTTCTTGAGGAGGATCGCGATCGCCTCGTCGCGGTTCGAGGGATCGTAGAGCCAGTCGACCGCGTCGCTGAAGGCGCGAATATAACCGACCACTGCGTCGCTGTTCTGCTCCGCCCAGCTCTTGCGCGCGCCCCCGACCAGACCCTGGTAGCGCCCGAGCACGTCGGTCGCGTTCGCCAGCCGGTGGAACCCCTTCTCCTCGGCCTGCACTTCGAAGGGCGACAGGAGCAGCGTGCCGGAATGTTTCTTTTCCATCAGCGCCTGGAAGCGCTGCAGCACGCCGCCCGCGGTCACGACCTTGTAGTCCTTGCCCATGCGCATCTTGTTGCGCTCCAGGATTTCGAACAGGACAAAGGCGTAACCCGTGGTGAGTGCGTCCACTGACAGCGTCTTGCCGCGGAGCTGGCGGTAGTTCTCGACTTCGGGCACGGTCACCAGCCGCAGGAAACCGTTGTCGCCGCCCATGAAGGCGAACAGGTCCGGACCCGGCTTGGGCACCTCGCCCTGCCCCTCACGGTAGGCGATCAGGTTGTCGATCGCCGTCATCGCGATGTCGAACTTCCCGTCGATGAGATTGGTAAGCTGGAACACCGAGCTCGGCGTCGGGGTGATTTTCACCTCGACGCCGTTCTTCTCGAACAGACCCTTCTCCCGCGCCACCCAGATCGGCCAGTTGAAGCCGCCCGGGAAGACGATCAGGTTGACGGTCTTGAGCGGCGGAGCCGGAGGCGGCGTGACCGATGTCTTCGGTGAAGCCGGAGCACGCGACGCGGACGGATTCCCCGCGCACGACACGAGCGCGACGCCCAACGCCAGTATCACGAGTCTTTTCAGACGGTGCATGAGTCCTCCTCTCAAGGCCGGCCTACTCCGGATCGCTCGCGGTCAGATGATCCCACATGCGCTCGGCTATGCGCCCCTGCCAGGTCGCTCTGGTTTTGGCCTGCTCTTCGGACATGCGCGGCGCCTTGTCGGCAAGCCCCGCGTAGAGCGCCGCGAGCTCCACCCGCGCCGCGTCCTCGAGGAAGACGGCGAGCGCCACAGCCTGCTGCGGGGTCTCGGCACCGGTCACCGCGCCGTTCACGCTGACGACGACTGCAGGCGCCTTGCCCATGGTCTCGGCTACTCCTACCGCCGCCGGATCGTTGCGGATCAGCCCAGGATCGGCCCAGAACGGCACCTGCGGATAGAAATGCGCGCCCTGCCCGTGCCGCGCCTTGGGCGTGAGGCCGAGCGCGGCGAGCGTCACCACGCTGGGTGAGATGAAACGGCAGATCGCCTGCACCTCGGCGCGGCGCTTGTAGATCTGCTGGTGCATCCTGACCTCGCCGAGTACGCCATCGGGCAGCGGAGCGTCGGTCGATACCACCGTGCCCGGCTCGCCCGGCTTGATGATGCCCATGGGCTTGGCCGCGCACACCAGGAACGACTTCCCGTCCAGGCGCACGCTGCAGTGGCCGAAGGCGGTGACCAGATCGGCGCGGGCGAGCGCCCGCGCCATTTTTCGCACGATGATCTGCTGCTGCTCCATTTTCGGTGGAAGAGCGGATTCCAAGCTGCGATTCAGGCCACGGTTTTCAGCGGCGGCTTCTTGTCTTTCTGGTCTGCGCGAAACTCCGGGATGTCCGGCCGCGAACCCCACATGCAGAACGATTCGGGCGCGAACGGGAATTGCCGCGGCCGGTAGCTCGCCTCTTCCTCGGGCAGGATGTGCTTCACCCCGACCGAGTACTCGTACACCATCTGGTCCGGGCCCTCGAAGTACAGGAAGCACGCCGACGAGGACGGGTGGCGGCCGGGCCCGAACACGATGCGCACGCCCTTCTCCCTCAGCAAGTAGTACGAGCGCATCACGTCGTCGAAGTCCTCGACCTGGTGGTTGATGTGCTGCACGCCGGGGTGCGGCGAGGGAAACAGCGCAAGCGTGTGGTGGACGGTGTTGATGCGCAGCAGCGGCGCCTCGCCGATCCAGTCGGAGACGCGCGCGTTCAGGAGCGTCGTCCAGAACGCCTCGTCGCGCGGCGCGTTCGTCGTACGCAGGCCGATATGGCTGAAATGCGTGATGCCGGCATCGCGCGACGGGAAATAGCGCTCGCCGCTGTAAAACGGCCGCACCACGATTTCGATCTTGTTGCCGCTCGGGTCCTTGAACGCGATGAACTGCTGTACGCGGCGCGATTCGCACTCGTCTTTCGTTCCGTGGCGCACCGGGTGTCCGGCGTTTTCGATTTCGGCGCCGGCTTTGTCGAGATCGTCGCGGTTCTCCAGGTCGAAGGCGACGACGTGATCGGCCGGATCACCTTCGAAGTAGACAAGGGTGTGGTCGCGCGTGTCTCCGCGCACCGGGGTCTTGTCGCTGCGGAAGCAAGCGGTCCTGCCATCACGGCGGACGAGTTGGAGTCCGACAACCTTCGTCGCGAACTCGATGGCCGAGTCGAGGGTCGGCGTGCCGATCCTGAGATAGCGGATATCGTGGAGATTCACCACCGCCGCAGCTTCCTGCCTATTTCATCAAGGGCATGCCGAAATTCGCCCCGGGATTGACGCCCTCGCGCCAGCGCGCGGTCACGGTCTTGATGCGCGTGTAGAAGCGCACGCCCTCGGGGCCGTGCTGGTTCATGTCGCCGAAGATCGAGTGCTTCCAGCCGCCGAAGCTGTGGAAGGAGAGCGGCACCGGGATCGGCACGTTGATGCCGACCATGCCGCAGTTGACCTTGTGGGTGAAATTTCGCGCGACGTCGCCGTTGCGCGTGAAAATCGCGACGCCGTTGCCGTATTCGTGATCCGAGGGCAGCGCGAGCGCCTCCTCGAAGCTCTTCGCGCGTACCACCGACAGCACCGGGCCGAAGATCTCCTCCTTGTAGATGCGCATGTCGGCGCGCACCTTGTCGAAGAGGCTCCCGCCGAGAAAGAAGCCGTTCGG
>Ga0137409_10008267_pt1 | contig 10628 bp, 8 predicted proteins | sample CZODoug1_16funga_FD_122059 | JGI IMG/M metagenome (GOLD analysis project Ga0137409, IMG submission 122059) | Vadose zone soil fungal communities from Angelo Coast Range Reserve, California, USA - CZODoug1_16fungal (Hybrid Assembly) | ecosystem: Environmental > Terrestrial > Soil > Vadose zone... | reverse complement strand
AGCGCAATCGGCCGATCGCTGCGCGCGCCCCACCGGCCAAGCCACGCGCTCCCCGCAGCGAGTCCTCCCATGAATACAGCGAGAACGGTGGCCACCGCATAGGCCGTATGTCCAAAAATCAGCCCCAGCGCTTTGCTCCACGCAACCTGATAGATCAATCCGGCAGCACCGGAGAAAAAGAAACAAACGAGCAAGCCTGAGAGAACAAAACGGCGTGACGATGAATCCGACATGGCAGGCGGCATGGTAGTCTGGCGCTTCGGCCTCGTCAAATTCAGCTGGAGGGGAATGTGACCGGTGACTTGTGACTGGTGAAAAGCTCGCGGCTCGCCGCATAGTTGAGGGGGGAAGCAATTCCATCAGCTCAGGAGCTCTTACACCAGTGACCGGTCACTTCCATCAAATATCCTCCGGCCTCCCGGCTGAAAATCCGCCGTCGACCACCAATGCGCTTCCCGTAATCCAGGAAGCGAGATCAGAGGCTAGAAAGAGCACGGCGTTGGCGACGTCTTCCGGAGTTCCTAGACGCCCGAGGGGATGCGTGTCCACGAGCCGATTCTCTTTGATGGGATCCTCCAAGAGAGTCTTAGCCATGGGCGTGCGAACGAACCCGGGGCAAATGCAGTTGACTCGAATTTGATGCCGGGCATAATCCAGCGCCATGTTTCTGGTGAGCGCAACCACCGCGCCTTTGGTCGCGGAATAGACCGCGCGATTCCGCACGCCGACAATTCCCGTCACGGACGCGGTATTGATGATGCTGCCACCGCGATCGAGCATGTAAGGAATCACGTGCTTCGCGCACAAGAAAACACCTTTGAGATTTACGTCCATGCAGGTTTGCCAACCCTGTTCATCCTGCTCGGCGACCGTGTGGCGAATTGCAATTCCTGCGTTGTTGTGAAGAATGTCGATGCGCCCGAACTTGTTGATGATTTGCGCCATGGCCGCGCGCACTTGTTCTTCGTTGGTCACATTCAGGGAAAAGAACGCTGCGTTAAGTTTTTGTGCGGTCATCTCATTCGCTGTTTGACGGCCCGCGGCTTCATTGGAATCAAGGATCGCGACGCTCGCGCCTTCGCGAGCCATGGCGACGGCAGAGGCCTGGCCGATTCCAGAACCCGCTCCGGTAATGACCGCCGTTTTTCCTTCCAGTAGCATTCGCATTTGCTCTCCATTCCTCAGTAATCAAATTTAATAGTTCAAGGAAGGTAGCAAAAGTCCGCAAGAGTCACAAACAGTTCGCTCGCGTTTTGGAGGTGGTAGGACAAGCACAAGCGTGCCTGTCCGGTTTGTGTGCGAGGCGTGACGTGAAGGCACGGGGCGGGCGCCCCAATCGCTCGATTCCGTCAGTCGTACACGCAAAAATATCGTTCGCTCGTCGGGGGCAGGCCGGCGGCTAATCGCCAAGCCTCCTTCCACGCTTTCTGCGCCCGGGAGGTCCCGCGCTCCAGTTGGAAGGCGGCGCGGTAGCGCTCCAGCGCCTTTGCCCGCGCCGATTCCGCCATCGGCTGGTACTTCTTCGGATCGTGATATTCGCTGTCAGTCGTCGTGGCCAGCCACACGATCGTCGCGTACGCATCGCCGACCATGAAATGCAGCGACGCCAGGGTCGAGGTCGGCAGCGCCCGCGCGCCCGCGAGCAGCGATTCGCCTTGCTGAATCACTTGTGAGAATTCTTCCTCCCCCGCGCTACACATGCCGGTCTCGTCGAAGCCGCGCTCCATCTGGAAGAGCAGGACCTCGTCGGCCGAGGGCCCGGCCGGAGCGAGCGTCTTGGCCTTCTTCAGCAGCCCGTGCGCATAGACGTCGCCGCCCGCCAACTCGTCGTGGACATAATTTGCTCCCAGACTCTTCATCTCCTCGCGCGCCGCCTTTTCCAGGGGCACTCCGCTATGGCTAAGAAAATCGAGCACGCGATCGGCAACAACCAGCGTCACCGCCTGCTGGCCTACCGGTCGCGATTCAGCGACCTTGAGCCAATTGTGGAACGTTGCAACCACTTGGGTATCGCCTGGCAGGTTCCGCCCACCGAAGTAGTCGGGCTTCTCGAGTAAAGCGGTCATCTCGTTGGTCGCCGCTGCGGGCATCCCGGCATCCTTCACTCTGCGAACCAACCCGTCGCGATCGGCCATTAAATCGATGCGTGCCTGCTCGGTTTCTTTCACGATGTCGTGGACCGCGTCAGAGTTCGCGAAGGCCAGGCGCACGAGCGTACGATGAGGCTTGCCTTTGAATTGGTCGTACGCGACGGTAAGCACGGCGCCATCCACGCGCCACTGTTGGGTAGCGGTCCATCCCGCCGACCCGAAACCACCCGGACCGAATTGCGGTGTCGAACTGGAGCCGTACCGCGACGTTAACGCCGCCTGAATGTCCTCCGAGAGTTTTATTCCGACTTCCTGATTGCTCTCCGGAATATCGATCCATATCAATCCCAGCCGGCAGGTCGTTTCCAGTAACTTCCTCCCGGAAACTCCCGGCGCGGGGAGCTCATCGTCAGCCGGGGCCGGTGGATCATAAAAATACGCCGAGCGCGTCCACGCAGGGCCCGCGCTCGCAGAATGCGGGACGACCGTCCGCGCACACCATTGCTGCGTGTCGTTCGCGAACTGCTGCCCATTGAATATTTGCAGCTTTTCGTCCGCATGCGCTTGCAGCCACTCCGCCGGTGTCGCGCCGCCCTTCACCTGCGTGATCTCACGCATGACCTGTTGGGCAAAGGCGAGATCGGAGGATGCCGCTGTTTGAGCGCCCACGGCCATGGGCAGCAGGGCCACTGCAACGATTGTCAGAAGGAGTCGCCTCATCGGAGCTTCACAGATGTACAGATGTATTGAGCGCAGGGAATATTCCCGCCCAGGACCAAGTCATTTTCCCTCCAAACGAACGTACTCCGATCTTCCGCGCCGGGAGTAGAATAATTTCCAGGAGGCGTGGTCGGAGTTACTATGGGCGTAGGAGCCTAATTTCAGGATCACGGCATGAGCTGCGTGGCTGAAGCAAAAAAACTCCTGAACCGCCTTGCACGCTTGTAACATCAAATGAGAATCGGTCACGGCGAGACCGCTTGCTCTTTTACGCTCCAGCGGCGGGTCGGAGGCTTAGAGCCAGTACCGGAGCCGTCAAGCCACCCTCTCGGGTTTCTCAATTTGAAGGAGGAAATCGGATGGAAAGCTCCGCTGCAAAACAGCAACCTATGGCAGGAGGTAATATGACTACTGCCGAACAAGCGTATTTGCGCACCGAACTGGAACAACGCCGCGAGCGCCTTCACGAGGCATTGCATTCGCCCGCCGCGGATGTTTCTCTTTCTCAACTGCTGACGGCCGTGGACGCCGCGCTGGGCCGCATCGCCCAAGGAACATTTGGGATCTGCGAAGCGTGCCACGACACCATTGAAGCCGAGCGCCTGCTTGCCGATCCGTTGGTGCAGTTCTGTCTGGACCATCTAACCAGCGCCGAACAGCGTGCCTTGGAGAGCGATCTTTCGCTGGCCGCACGCATTCAGCGCGGCCTCTTGCCGAAACCCGACCTGGCGCCAGCCGGCTGGGACGTTCGCTATCACTATCAACCGGTCGGCGTGGTGAGCGGTGATTACTGCGACCTCTTCGAAACAGACGGCGGCATGCTCCTTATGCTGGGAGATGTTTCCGGCAAAGGCGTTGCTGCGTCGATGCTCATGAGCCACCTGCATGCAACGTTTCGCAGCCTCGCCGAAAGCGGTCTCCCGCTCGAACGCATGGTGGAAGACGCCAACCGCATTTTCTGCGAGAGCACTCTCGCGGGACAATTCGCAACTCTCGTTGTGGGACGAGTTGCCCACGACGGTTCCGTGGAGTTTGTCAACGCGGGCCACCTTCCCGTGCTCCACATCCACGGTGACGGAGTAACGCCAAAAGATTCCACTGGAGTACCTCTGGGAATGTTCTGTAACACGCGCTTCCCTGTTCATCGGCTCACTCTGGCTCACGGTGATTCTCTGTTCCTCTATACGGACGGTTTGACGGAAGCACGGAATAGCGCGGGCACCGAATATGGTCTCCGCCGAATCCAGACGCTGGCGGCGCGGCACACGGGGAGAGAGCCTGCCGGGCTAATCTCTGAATGTCTGGGTGACCTGCTGAGCTTTCAGGAAGGTATGAAGCAAACGGACGATTTAACGCTTCTTGCGGTTCGGCGTGCAGACTAAGACCGATATCGCGAGCCCGTTCCCTGGACGATCGCATGCGACGCTGGACATGAATTCGTCGAGACCAAGAATCGCTATGTTGGGAAACTGTTCACAAGTGAACAGCTTCTTGCATTCGGTGCTTCTATCATGGGCAAGTGGATAAGAAGCGCGTGCAACATAGTGAGGTCAGCGGATCATGCCCTTAGTTCAAGTATTGTTCACCCTGATCGTCGTCGGGGTAATCCTGTGGCTGATTAACCGGTTCATCCCAATGGCAGGCTCCATCAAGTCGATCTTGAACGCAGTCGTCGTAATTTGCGCGGTGATGTGGCTCCTCAGTGTATTTGGATTGTTGCATCCCCTCTCGAGGCTCCGCGTCGGATAGCTAACGCATTGAACACAGCAGAGAGCGGATCTGCGAGCTGGCGACTCAGAATAAGGAACGAGCACAAGACCTGCGCCACATGCGAAGTGTCGTGGGGTGCGATCGCGTTGCGAAGGAGACAAAATGCTGAATTCAGTTCGAGTGATGAGCGTAGCGGCGATGTTTTTGCTGCTCGGGTGGACAGTTTCGGCAAACCCGCGTCCGCAGGAACGGGATCAATCAAAGCACGATGAGAAGCAACAACAGGACAAACCTGCAAGACAAGACCAGCAGCAGGGCGGTAAACAGCAAGGTCATCAAGAGCAGCAACCGCAAGCCAGAGGCCAGCAACAGCAACAACATCAGCAGCAAGACAATTCCGCAAAACAACAGCAACGAGCCAAAGGACAGCAGGATCAACAGCGACAGCAACCGCAGCAACACGCCAGTGGGCAGCGCCAGCAACGGCAACAGCAAGACAATTCCGCAAGACAGCAGCAACACGTCAAAGGGCAGCAGGATCAACAACGCCAGCAACGGCAACAACACGACAACAGGTCTGCACAACAACGCAGCCCCGCTCAAGTACATCAACAACAGGTTGCTTGGCAGGGGGATCGTGCCCGGAACTGGAAGTCTGATCACCGAACATGGCAACAACGCGGCGGCTATCGCGGTTACCGTGTTCCTGACGACCGTTTCCGTGCCTCCTATGGCCAGGATCACGGATTCCGCTTTTATAGTCTTCCGGTGATGTACGTTGGCGGGCATCGCCGCTTCCAGTACGGGGGCTTTTGGTTCGGTTTGGTCGACCCCTGGCCAGAATACTGGTCAGCCAATTGGTATGAAGACGATGACGTGTATGTGGATTACTACGGTGATGGATACTATCTCTATAACCGCAGGCATCCGGGCGATCGCATTGCTATCAGCTTCTACCTGAACTAGGCGGTTACCGGGCGCGGTGACCTATTGCAATTCCAGCCCATCGCGTTAATAGCGTTGAAATTCAGTATTTCCGTTAGTATCTGCTAGAGGTGTGCTATTGCAATTCGTCAGGAGCCTGGTCTCGCCCTTCCACATATCTTTACCCCTTTCGATATCCTGGGCTCTGTGCCTTCTCCTTTGCCCTGTGGCGCCGCCGATCGTCGCTGGCCAAAATTCTCCGTCCAACGCCACACAGGAGGGCATCGTCCAGACACAGATGAGCAACGTCACATTTCGCTTTTCCGAAAGCGTGGCGGTGGAAATCAAATTACTGAACGGTGTGCTCGTGCCCCTCGGCAATAATGAATTCCCGAACTTTGATGACAAAAACTCGTTTAACCTGCGCATCAACACAGCGGAGATCGCCATGGATTCCTCAAACCTGGCGAACGTTCTCAATTCTTATATTTTCGCGCGCCCTGATTCGCCTCTAACGGAGCTTTCTATCGTCATTGAGAAGGGGCGCCTGAAAGTGAAGGGAAAGCTTCATGACAAGAGGGACATCCCGTTCGAGACGGAAGGAACTCTCATTCCCACCACTGACGGAAAACTTCGCCTGCACAGCGAGAAAATCGTAGCCATGCACGTCCCGGTAAAAGGTTTAATGGATCTCTTCGGCATCGCTTTAGACAAATTGATTAAAGAAGGAAAAGTTCCGGGCGTGGAAGCTCAAGGAGACGATCTGATTCTTGATCTCGAACAGATCCTGCCGCCTCCCCATATTGAAGGTAAGGTTGTCTCGGTACGAATTGAAGGCGAGAAAATTATTCAGGTTTTTGGCGGTTCGGATGCCAAGCCTGTGAAAAATATTCGCGCCGGAAATTACATGGCCTACAAAAACAATCGTCTTCGCTTCGGCAAGCTGGTCATGAACGATACGGATTTGATCATCATCGACATGGATCCAAAAGATCCGCTCGATTTCTTTCTGGATCATTACAAAGAACAGCTTTCGGCCGGCTATACAAAAACCACGCCAGACTCCGGTTTACGGGTATTCATAAAAGACTATAACAAGCTTCATCCCGCAAAGGCGCCTGCCGGCAACGACAAAACCAAGTGAACGGGGATGATGCTTCCGGAATCCCACCGTGTCTTGTAAGGCATCGAACCATTGGACGTTAGATTGTCGCTTCCCCAATTGTGATAAGTTTCTATTGTTAAGTTTGCAGAAGTAAGTTTTTGGCCTCTCGATTCGCCGCCGTAGGCAGCTTGGGTCTGCTGCAATGTCGATTTTGCTGTGATTCCCCTTCCGGCTAAATTATCGCACCAACATGTCTGTTGAGTTCTGCTCGTGCGTTGATTGCTCGACGCTGAAATCCGGGAGGGGATCGGTATCTCGATGTGTCAAGTACAGATGCGTTGTGGAAGGCGGATCGACATGATCAACACACGACCCGAACGAGCTTTAACAAGGTCCATTGGCTACCTTCTGGTAATCGCTGCGTTATTGGCAGGGGCTTTCGTGTTTGGCAAAATGACCTGGAAAGGCAACGGTGAGTTGCACACGTTGCTGGAGACCATCGCCACAGTTCTCCTCCTGATTTGCGGCGTCATGTCGCTGGTGCGTTACTACACGAAGAAAAGCAGCGCGTTCCTGATTCTCGGCGGCGGCTTTCTGGGGACTGCTCTGCTCAATGGCTATCATGGCGCCATCACATCTTCGTTCCTGGTCGGGCGGACACCCTCCGCCCTGTCGGCTCTTTCGCTCTGGAGCGGAGTTACTCCCCGTTTGTTCCTGGCCTTGCTCATGTGTGCGAGTCTTTTGGGCTGGAAGATGGAATCGAGGCACTCGACGACTGGCCGACGGGAGGAGTTCCTTGTTTATGTTCTGATCGGAACGTTTACGGTTTTCAGCTTTTTCTTCTTTGGCATCGTGCGACTACCTCTGGAATACTATCCGAATTTTGCGGTTCACCGCCCATTTTTGGCAGCGCCAGGGATTTTTTTTGCGCTGGCCGCGGTCGGATACTGGCGAAACGGAGGTTGGAAAACCGACGATGTGGAACACTGGCTTTTGCTCTCGCTCATCATTGGAGGGGTCAGCTATCTCACATATAACCCTTTCTATAACAACATGCACGAGCCGCTTTACGTGATCGGTCACGTGCTCAACGACCTGCAGTACGCATGCATGCTGATAGGTCTGTTCATCAGCATGGCTACCATATTCAAGAGTGAGGCTGAAAACGCGGCGCGCCTGCGAACCGCACAGGATGAATTGGAGGCACGAGTCCTTGCCCGCACCACCGATCTAGCCCAGGCCAATCAAGCATTGCAGGAGGAAATTATCGAGCGCCGCCGGGCAGAGCATGCCGCGGAAGCGGCGAGTCGCGCGAAGGGCGAGTTCCTCGCCAACATGAGTCATGAAATCCGCACTCCGATGAACGGCATTATTGGCATGACCGAGTTGGTCCTGGAAACGGAGCTATCGGTTGAACAGCGCGACAGCCTGGGTCTTGTGAAAGTTTCCGCCGAGGCGCTGGTGGCGGTCGTGAATGATATTTTGGACTTCTCGAAGATTGAAGCGGGCAAACTTGATCTGGAATCAATCCCTTTTGATCTGCGCCAGAGCCTGGGCGAGACCATGAAGGCCCTCGATTTCCGTGCCCATGTGAAGGCGCTGGAACTGATTTATGAGGTGCAGTCCGATGTTGTCGAAGCGCTTCTCGGCGACCCCGGACGCCTACGCCAGGTCATCGTAAACCTCGTCGGCAACGCCATAAAATTTACCGACCGCGGTGAGATCCTGATGTCGGTCACACAGGAAGCAGAGTCTTCGGGGGCCGTCTCTCTGCATTTTGCCGTCAAGGACACTGGAGTGGGCATTCCAACTGACAAGTTACGAAAGATATTCGAGCCCTTTTCACAGGCAGATGGGTCCACCTCACGCAAGTATGGCGGCACAGGATTGGGACTGACGATCTGCGTGAAGCTGGTTGAAATGATGAAAGGCCGAATTTGGGTGGAAAGCGAGGTGGGGAAAGGGGCCACCTTCCATTTTACGGCGACTTTTAACGTTCAGGACAAACCGAGTCTGCGACTCGCTCCTATTCATCCGGAACAATTGCAGGACCTTCGCGCGCTGATCGTGGACGACAATTTTACAAATCGTCGAATCCTTTTAGACATGTTAACACGATGGGGAATGCGCCCTACGGCGGTCGAAAGCGGCTTGGCGGCCATGAAAGAATTGCAAATGGCCAAGAGCACGGGCAGCTTATTTTCTCTCATCTTGTTGGACAGCCAAATGCCGGATATGGATGGGTTTGCTTTGGCGGAACAGATTCAAAAGGACCCAGGCCTGGGCCCCATGGAAATTCTGATGCTTACATCAGCCGGTCAACTTGGTGACGCAGCTCGCTGCCGAGAACTGGGAATTTGCGCCTACTTGGTAAAGCCATTTCACCAGGCGGAATTGTTGGAAGCGATTTGCCAGACGATCAATAAAAAGGGGGCCCCGGCGAAGGACCTCCCCCTGGTTACACGGCATACATTGCGAGAAGATGAGCACCGCCCGCGAATCTTGTTGGCGGAAGACAACCTGGTCAACCAAACTCTGGCTGTCCGTTTGTTGGAGAAGCGTGGATACCTGGTAAAAGTAACGGGAGACGGCAGAAGCGCCGTTGAGGCCGTTGAGACCGGCCAGTTTGACGTTGTGCTCATGGATATCCAAATGCCAGGGATGGATGGCTTCGAAGCCACTGCCGCGATTCGGGCAATAGAAAAAATCAAAGGCGGGCACATTCCAATTATCGCCTTAACCGCCCATGCGTTGAAGGGGGATGAAGAGGACTGTATTACTTCCGGCATGGACGGATATGTTTCCAAGCCCATCCGCGCGATCGAATTGGTTTCTACGATCGAGAAACTGCTGGACAACAAACGCTCCGTTCAACCCGACAATTCGGCTTACGTTCCCAGCTCAATTGTCACCCTGCCTAAATAAGCGTGTTCCTCTCGCTGTCCCTCTCGATTGAAAACACATTGCAGATAATCGACCCTAGCGGGTCGCCTCGGTTGGATGCTCGATTGTGGTCTCTTGTCTGTGGAATAGCTGCCAGCGGCCGTCCCGGTTGACCCACGCCCGAATGACGTGAAAAGGTGGCTCACCGTTCGGTTGGTGTTCGGCGATCATGATTGCCGCATCACCAAAATTGAACACCTGTAGCGAAACCATTTTGGGGAGAATTACCGGACCGGAGCCGGATTGCTTGATCTGCGCTACGCGCCCCTCTTTAGTGTCGGGTTTACCTGGGTACCGCCGGCCGATCCCTTGAAATTCATCGGCCACGTGGTAGGCCCAAGTCGCCGCGTCATGCCCCGTGGCGGCCGTCTCTACAGCCTGGTACGCTTTGACGACTTCCTGTTGTTCCGCCGTTTTCGGTGTGAATGGGACCGTACGACAGGGATTTTCGCAGCCTGCCGCATCCGCCCCGGCATTTCCGGCAGGAGACGGCTGCGGACTCACCGCGCCCTTCTGAAGAAATTCCGTACTCTGTTCGGCGAATAATCGCCAACCGGCTGGCCGCTTCACCCAGACACGCACGAAAAATATGTCAGCATGTCCTTGATGCGCGCCCAAACCCCTCACGATCGCAAGCTGGCCATAGTCGAGGGCTTGCACATCGGTGTACTCGATATCGCTGTTTTGCGCGGACGTCTTGGAGTCGTGGAGAAACTGGGCGCGCTCCCGGGTTTGCCCAGCCGCGTTTGTCGAGGTGAACTGCTCATCCAGCAGAACTCCGACTGCTTTTTCGTCCCCCTTTTTTACGGCCGACTGCAATGTCTGGTCAGCCTTAAGCACAGCCGGATCAGTTTTACCACCGCCTTCGGCTAATGCCTCTCCTGCATTTGTGGCCCATAAGGACAAACAAATCGCGCTGATGACGAAAAAGCTTCCGACGAGTCGTTTCACAGCATCCCCTCTAGATATTCGGATTAGGAACAAACCGGACCAAACCGGAATTTTCGCTTTGGACCTGTGTCCCGCGCATCGTACTCCTCGTCCGCCTTCGACACAACGAATTTGCCACTACATGAGATCCCATTGAAACCAAAAGACCAAGTCCCGAGAAACGCTCTCCTCGGAAAGTGGAAATC
>Ga0137409_10008266_pt1 | contig 10628 bp, 8 predicted proteins | sample CZODoug1_16funga_FD_122059 | JGI IMG/M metagenome (GOLD analysis project Ga0137409, IMG submission 122059) | Vadose zone soil fungal communities from Angelo Coast Range Reserve, California, USA - CZODoug1_16fungal (Hybrid Assembly) | ecosystem: Environmental > Terrestrial > Soil > Vadose zone... | reverse complement strand
CATTCGCATTGCGCCTGAAGACAACTGGAACCTGCTCGATCCTGATGGTCTCCACTTGACTCTCGAGCGGAATTTCTCGCTCCCCCTGCTGATCGAATTTACCCAGATACGACTGTCTGTCGAACCTGGCGCCGCGGCGCTCGCGGCGGTGGCCGCGTCGGAGACGGACAAGTCCGAAATCCGGCAGGCCATCTCGCGCATGTACGCCGCCGAGCGCGGCGAAGACGATCCGCTCGCTTCGGACATCGCGTTCCACGTCGCGGTTCTGCACGCCAGCAACAACCGGTTCTATCGGCAGTTGCGCGAAATGATCGCCACCGCCCTGCAGGTCAGCATCATGCGCACCAACGAACTCAAGGGCGTGAAGCTCGCGAGCGCGCGGGATCACGATAAGGTCGCCAAACTCATCCTGGCGGGTGATGCGGCCGCGGCCGCCGAAGCCATGCGCAAACTGATCCAGGGCGCGCTAAGTCTCATCCAGCGCGCGACGCGTTAGCGGTTCCCCTCAGAAGAGTCGCGCCGTCACACCTCAACACAAGCAGGTTGGTTGAGGTGTAACGGCGCTTGGATCAGTACTTGAAGGTCACATCCAGCAGGTAATGACGCCCGTACACATCGTTGCGCGCGATCTGGCTCACGTTGTTGTTTTCGTACAGACGCAGCGGCGTATCGAGCAGGTTTGCCGCCTGGAAACGGAAGTTCACATGGTCGTTGAGCCTGAACGCCATGCTGTAGTCGAGCATGGTCTCGGCCTTCACTGCCGCCAAACCACTCGATGACCACGTAAACAGGATCGTATAGGGCGAGTGATATTTGAATCCCAGACGCGCATCGAGCTTGGCTCCCGCGTACCAGAGATCCAGGATCGCGGTTTGTTTGGCGACACCGTTCATCGGGAAAGGATTGTCAATCGGACTGTTCTCGTGAATGTCCGAGTTCGTCAGCGCGAGGTTCGAATAGATGCCGAAATTCTCCATGTGGGGGATGAAGAAGAACGGGGTCTGGTACGAGAACTCGACGCCCTCCAACGTTCCCGTGTCCGTCGAATTGAACGGAGATGTGAAGGAGACGGGTCGCGTTTCGCCCTCGATGCTGATATCGCGTGTGTCGAAGCCAACGTAGTTGTGGATTCGTTTGTAGAACCCCGCGACCGCGAACAATCCATCCTGGCGGAAATACTTCTCGTAAGCGACATCGAGCTGATCCGCGTAGTACGGCTCGAGATAAGGGTTGCCGCCACCGCCCGTCACCGGCGCAGGCGGAGGATTCGTCGAAAAGCTGCGATCGACGCGCAGATCGTTGAGCGGCGGGCGCGACAGTGCCCGGGACAGGCCGAACTTGAGGAATTGCCCTTCGCCGAGCTCGAGCCGCGCATTGAAGCTCGGCAGCACTTTCGAATAAGTGTTGGACACACTGACATCGACGCCATTGCTCGGCCCCGTGCTCGTCTGGTCGACGTCGAGGAACCGAATGCCAAAATTGCCGTCGAACGGCATCGATCCCAATTTCGTGGCGTAGTTAGCCATCAGGTAGGCCTCGGTCACCTTCTCCTGGACCTCGGACACGAATGGCGTGTGCTTGTAGTCATAGTTGAGCAGATCGAGGCCGGAAGCGCCGTACAGCGACGTGGCAAGCTCGCTGAAATTACCCGACACCATCGTGGGCATCGTGAAACTCTTGTAGTCCCACGGCTTGAGCAGGTCTGAATCGACCGGCGTCGCCGGGGTCAGCGGGGTCGCGGTCACGGCGGTGGCCGGCTCCGAGTCTTCTTTCGAGCGATCCGAATAGCGCGCCCCGAACTTGATCGCGCTAATGAAGCCGCCTTCGAGATTGCGCTGCACATCGAAATTCGCGGTCGACATGGTGTCGCGAAGATGACTGACGTCCGCCTGTCCGGTGGCCGGGAACATCTGATCCTGCGTTGCAGCGGTGTACGGGTCTGTTTCGGCCCACACCTTCGGCAATTCGCCGGTGTAGTCGAACGACATGGGACCGACGTTCGCGTTCATGCGAACCGCCTGCCAGATGCCGTACCGCTCCGCTTGCGAGTAGGCGAGATCGGCGACCAGCGTCCAGTCCTCGAGCGTCCATTTGCCGTTCAGGCCGGTCGCGAACAGGTTCATGTCCTGCTTGTATCGCGCGCTGTACGAGTTGTACGTCGAGTTGAAAGTCATGTCGCTTGCGACGAGCGAGCCATTTTCGACGACGTTGTTTGTGAAGTTGCCCGAATCGCCGTCACCGGCCCAGTTGCCCCAGTCGGAGTACCAGCCACCGAAGTCGTGCTCCGAGATGTTCACTTTGCTGGCGAGCGCATCCACCCGCCCCTCGAAAACGTCGCCAGCGCGCCACTGCAGCGAGGTAGATAGACTGGAGCGCGTTGACTCGATCCCCTTTTCCTCGATCGACGCCCCCCAGGGGTTCTGGACCGCCGGGCCGCTCGGGTCAACTGCCCCGGGCGCGGCGTTGTTCCAGCCGCCGCCCATGACGTTCTCGTATCCGTTCGGCTGCTTTTGCAGCGATGCCGCGATGACGAGGCCAACGTTCTCCGTGAATTTGGCGACATAGGCGCCGGAGGCGCGATAGCCCACCTGATCTTGTTCCGGCAGCTCGGTGCCGCCGTCGTAATAGGACGGCCCCGCGCGGAACGTCAGCTTCGGGCCCTCGTAGCCGAGCGGTCGGAGCGTCTGAATGTCCACCGTGCCCGAGATGCCTCCCGAGACCAGGTCCGCCTGCGAAGACTTGTAGACCTGCACGCCGGACACGATCTCGGACGGGAATATTTCCCAGCGAACGTTGCGATCGGGTTCAGACGAGGCCATTTCACGGCCGTTGATGAGGCCGAGAACCATGCGCGGACCAAGGCCGCGAATCGCGGCCTGCGAATCATTGCCGCGGTCGCGGACGGTATTGAGGCCCGGAAGACGTGCGAGGCTTTCGGCGATCGTGACATCCGGCAGCACACCGATGTCCTTCGCGGAAATTGCTTCGACCACGCCGGTCGATTCGCGCTTGATTGCCAGCGCATCGCGCAAGCTCGCTCGATAACCGGTCACGGTGATTTCGCCGAGCTCGTCCGCGCTCGAAGCTGGCGCCGCTGGTTGCGGAGAATCGGCGCTTTGCGCCAGCGCGGACAATGGAAGTCCCGCCAATACCAACGCGATGGCATCGGAAATCCTGATCGTCTTCATGATTGCCCCCCTAGGCTAATTAACTGGCGAAATTGTATTACTTATATGTTTCCACGCAAGTGTTTCTTTGGCTATGTAATGTTGACCATCTGGGAGGGGTGAACGTGAACGGGCCCATCGAACGCATCGTGATTCTCGGCGGAGGCACCGCCGGCTGGATGGCGGCCGCAGCTTTATCCAAGGCATTGGCGAACTCCGGCGCGAGCATCCAGCTCATTGAATCCGATGAGATCGGTACCATCGGCGTTGGAGAAGCGAGCGTTCCCGGTCTCCAGGCCTTCAACGCGTTCCTCGGCCTCGACCAACGGGACTTCATGAGAAGTTGCCAGGCGACGTTCAAGCTCGGAATCGAGTTCGTAGATTGGGGTGAGCTCGGACGACGCTACACGCATTCATTCACGGGCTACGGGCTCGGCGTCGGCCCGCGCCAGTTTCACCGGCTTTTTCAACGCCACGCGCTCGCGCGCAAGCTGCGCGGTACGACCGTTTCATTTGACGACTACAATCTCGGAGCGCTTGCCGGCCGCGCCCGCCGATTTTCGTTGCCCACCGATGCCCCACCCTCACGCGCCGGCGTGCTCAATTACGCCTTTCATTTCGATGCAACGTTGTACGCGCGCTACTTGCGGGCTTTCGCGGAACGCCGCGGCGTGCAGCGCATCGAAGGCAAAGTGGTGTCGGTCCGGCAGAATCCGGACTCGGGGTTCATCGAAGCAGTCAGTTTGTCCGACGGCCGCGGAGTCGCGGGCGAGTTCTTCATCGATTGCAGTGGGTTCGGCGGGATCCTCATCGAAGGCGCTTTGCATTGCGGCTATGAAGAGTGGAGTCGATGGCTGCCGTGTGATCGCGCGGTTGCGCTTCAGACCAGCAATATCGAGCCTCCCCTTCCGTTCACGCGTTCGACTGCCGAGCGCGCCGGCTGGAACTGGCGCATCCCGTTGCAGCATCGCGTCGGAAACGGCTACGTCTACAGCAGCCGCCACCTGGATGACGATGCCGCTGAAGCTCAACTCAAATTGCGCGTGTCGGGCAGCGCGCTGACCGAGCCGCGCCGAATTCGATTCCTCACGGGCAAACGACGGCGCATATGGGACAAGAATTGCCTGTCGCTGGGGCTCGCCGCGGGATTTCTGGAGCCACTGGAGTCGACCAGCATTCATCTGATCCAGAGTTCTCTGCTGCGGCTCATAAGCTTTTTTCCGGATCGGCGGTTCGAGCGCGCCGAGATCGAAACTTTCAATCGACAGACCGACGAGGAGTACGACGACATCCGCGATTTCATCATCACGCATTACAAGCTCACGTCTCGCAGTGATTCGCAGTTCTGGACGGAGTGCCGCAACATGGATGTGCCGGACCGCGTCGGTTCGATCCTCGAACTGTTTGCCGCCAGCGGGCGACTCACGACCAAGCCCGAGCAGCTGTTCACAACTCAAAGCTGGCTCGCCATTCTCTATGGACAGGGAGATCTTCCGCGTGGCTACGACCCGCTGCTCGCGCCGTTGGGAGAAACGGATCTGGAACGGGAAATGACCAACGTTCACCAACAACTGCAAAACGCGGTGCATTCGATGCCAGATCATGCGCAATTCGTCGCCAGCTATTGCGGCACGCCCGCGTCGACAGAACTGATGGAGCCCAAGTGGCGGTCCCAATAAAGAAAGTGGCAATTGTCGGGGGCGGAACCGCGGGATGGATGACGGCGGCCTGGCTCGGCACCGTCTTGCGGCGCGAGATCGAGCAGATCGTGCTCATTGAGTCCGATGAAATCGGTATCGTCGGCGTTGGCGAAGCCACGATTCCGTCCATCCGCAAGTTCAATCAGTGGCTCAAGATCGACGAAGACGCGCTGCTGGCGCGCTCTCGCGGTACGTTCAAACTCGGCATCGAATTCGTGAACTGGGGTTCGATCGGAAACCGCTATCACCACTCGTTCGGACCGAATGGGCGTGATCGGAATGGCCTGCCGTTTCATGCCTACTGGCTGCGTCATTACCTGAGCGGAGGCGCAGGCGAACTCGGCGAATACAGCCTGCAGACACTGGCTTCGCGCCGGGCGAAGTTCATGCGTCCGACTGGAGCGAATTCACCGCTTGCAACCATCGCCTACGCTTTTCATTTTGACGCATCGCTATATGCGCGTTACCTGCGCGAGCTCGCCGAGGCGGGTGGCGTTGCGCGGATCGAAGGAAAAATCCAGCACGTGAGCTTGCGGCCCGAAGACGGCGCGATCGCCGCCGTGCATCTTGCGGATGGCCGGCAGATAGACGCTGATTTGTTCATTGACTGCAGCGGATTCCGCGCGCTCCTGATCGAAGGTGCGCTTGGCGTCGGATATGCCGACTGGTCGCATTGGCTGCCGTGCGATCGCGCATTCGCCGTACCGAGCGAACGCATTGAACCTCTGTTGCCCCATACGCGTTCGACCGCCCATGGCGCAGGCTGGCAGTGGCGCATTCCACTTCAGCATCGGACGGGCAACGGCCACGTATTCGCAAGCGCCTTCATGGACGACGAGGCCGCCCGGGACTTGCTGCTGCGCAATCTCGACGGCGTTCCGCTCGCCGACCCGCGCCTCATTCGCTTTCGCGCCGGACGGCGACACTCATTCTGGGTGAAGAATTGCGTTGCGATCGGTCTGAGCGCGGGCTTCCTCGAGCCGCTGGAATCAACGTCGATATTCCTGATTCAAAACGCGATCGCCAGACTGCACGTGTTGTTTCCGGACTCGGAGTTCGATCCCGTCGACATCGAACAATTCAATCGGGAATCCGTGCGGGAGTATGAAGACGTCCGTGACTTCATCATCCTGCACTACAAGCTTGGCAGTCGCGACGACACCGAGTTCTGGCGCTACTGCGCGTCCATGTCCGTGCCCGAACGCCTGGAACATCGCATGGAATTGTTTCGCAGTCGCGGGCGCATCGTCGAAGAAAAGGGCGAGCAGTTTGGCCTGTCGAGTTGGCTCGCCATCATGTGGGGCCAGGGACTGCGGCCTCGCGGTTGCGAACCCCTCACGCTAAACCTCGATCCGTCGCAGCTTTCCGCATGGCTCGCGGACACTCGCGAAGTCATCGCCGGGTGCTGCGACCACATGCCGGTCCACGCGGAGTTCGTCCGCGAGCATTGCCCGGCGCCTGCCAACTAACGCCGCTCGATCACCACTCCGTCACTCCGCCGTCCGGATTGCGCCACACGGGAGAACGCCAGGCGTGTCCCTCCCGGGAGACGGCCCGCACCACATCTTCATCGATGATCACGCCCAAACCTGGGCCGGCGGGTATCGCGACATGCCCTCCCGAGATCGCAAAGACGTCTTTGTTCTTCACATACGTGAGTAGATCGGCTTCCGCGGAGTTGTAATGGATACCGATGGGCATTTCCTGAATCATGAAATTGGGAATCGCGGCCGCCAGTTGCAGGCACGAAGCAAACGCCAGCGGCCCCAGGGGGCAATGCGGTGCAAACCCGACGTCGTACGCTTCGGCCGCGGCGGCGATCCGTCGAGTTTCCGAAATGCCACCCGCGTGTGAAGGGTCCGGCTGGGCCACGTCGATGATTCCCTGCGAGAAGAATTCTTTGAAGTCCCAACGCGAATAGAGTCTCTCGCCGAGCGCGATCGGGATGGAGGTGAGCTGCGAGAGCTGCCGCAGGCCTTCCATGTTCTCCGACAACAGCGGCTCCTCGATGAACATTGGCTTGAGAGGCTGCAATGCACATGCGAGTTGCTTTGCCATCGCCTTGTGAAGTCTGCCGTGGAAATCGATGGCTACTTCGAGGCCGAGTTCTTTGACTGTTGCGAACCGCTCGAGAACCGAATCCAGGGCACGCGTTGAATCCAGCCACTTGATCTCGGCCGTGCCATTCATCTTGATCGCGCGGAAGCCCTGCGAGAGGCGCGCCTTTGCCGCATCCACCAAAGGATCGAGGCCGTCCCCGCCAATCCACGAATAAACTTCGATCTTGTCGCGCACTCTTCCGCCCAAGAGCTGCCAGACCGGCACACCGAACCGCTTTCCCTTGAGATCCCACAATGCCTGGTCGACACCTGAGGCCGCGGAGCTCAGCACCGGTCCGCCACGATAGAAACCGCCGCGATAGGCGACCTGCCAGGCGTCTTCGATTCGATCTGAATCCGTACCTAACAAGCGATCCCGCAATGACGCGAGTCCGCCCTCGACCGCCTCTGCATGACCTTCAAGACTTGCTTCTCCCCAACCGACCGCACCGTCTTCCGTCGCGATCTTGACGAGGAGCCAACGTGGGGCAACGCGAAAATGCTCAATGGAAACGATTTTCGCCCCGGCCGCCTTTGCGTGCGCGCCAAGCGTCGGCAGCGTCGCCACGCGCTCAGCACTGCGCGTGTGTGAATCGAATTTATTGTCAGGAGAAAGCATGGGTAACCGATTCCTTCAGGCCAGCGAGCAGCAATTCATCGGAGCGTCAGTTGCGGCGCTCTGGCGTGCGCCTATAAGTATTATAATTCGGTGTTGCGGGCCGAGTGTCAATGTCTCAGCGCCAATCGCCGGCTGCGAGAATGATGACCAGGTGTAGATCGCTCGATTGCAGCGATAGTCGACGTCACGAATCCAAACAACCGGGTTGTTCGATCACGAGCGCAATCGCTTCGAATGCGCCAACAGTCAGTGCGCCGCTAAGGTGTTACCCGTGTGTCCGGAACGGAACCGAGCGAAATGGTGGCCGGGGTCGGAATCGAACCAACGACACGCGGATTTTCAATCCGCTGCTCTACCAACTGAGCTACCCGGCCACAGTTGGGAAATACCCCTGATCGAGGGGGCGCGTATTAGAACGGCCGCCCGACGGCTCGTCAAGCAAGTAGCCGGCTAAACCTTTGATTTAGCGGGCGCTCGTTCGTAGACGGCGCGGAATTTGATGGTCTTTTCACGGCCGCCTTCTACCTGCGTGGTGACGACGAGCTGCTGGCCAGAATTCTCGAGCTCGTAGCGTCGCGTCGCCTTGGGTCCATCGACCATATTGAAGCGCACCTCGAAGGCATGCCCGTCCCACCCGGCGATGCGCTCCGCGGTGCCATCGCGCACCGATACGAGTGCCTTTTCGCCATACGAGTATTGGGTGGATACGCCGTCCGCCACGAGATCGAACTCTTTGGGTTTCTGGTCGACCGTCACGTTGGCTGGACTCTCGAGCCACGCATTGCGCGCGCGCCGATCGGCGCCCCACATGCCGCCGCCATGATGCCCGCCGCCGCGCGCGCCGTGCGGATGCATCCCGCCGGGATTCCCCATGGCGCCAGGATCGCCGGGCGCCGTGGCCCGATGCTCACGAGGCGCGCCGGGAGTCCTGGCGCGCGGGTCGTCGCTCAGCTTCTCGTCGAGCTGCCATTCGCCCGACAGATCGGCGCCGCGCGGCGCGTGTGCGCTGAGCGAACCGCACCCCGCAAGCGACAGCGGCAAGAGCACCGCAATCGCCGGGCCCAACATTGAGATTGAGCCCCACACGCGCATTGATCGACTGAGCATGCGTATGGGATCGGAGCGAATCTGCGAAGTTCGTACAGTGCGCATGAACTTCGCGTAATCCGCACTTCGTGCAATACCTTGATTGCCCGCCATCCATCACCATCTATGCGCGACCATGAAAACCGAACACGGTCTTGCCTCCACCCCCAATTCGTTGATCCCGAGGGCGGTCATACAGACTCTGCGTGGCCAGCCGGCCTCTGACGGTGCCGGCGTCAAGCTGACGCGCGTCATCGGCCAGCCGAAACTCCCCGACCTCGACCCGTTCCTGCTGCTCGATGAATTCGGCACGGACAAGGCCGAGGATTACATCGCCGGTTTTCCGGAGCATCCGCATCGTGGCTTCGAAACAGTCACGTACATGCTCGACGGCCGCATGCGCCACAAGGACAACCACGGCCATGAGGGCGTGCTCGAGCCGGGCGCCGTGCAGTGGATGACCGCGGGCCGCGGCATCGTGCACTCCGAAATGCCGGAGCAGAGCGAAGGCCGCATGCGCGGCTTCCAGCTGTGGATGAACCTGCCGGCGAAGGACAAGATGACCCCGCCTAACTACCAGGAATTCGGCGGCGAAAAACTGCCCGTGGTGGACAAACCGGGCGTGAACGTCAAGGTGATCGCGGGCGCACTCGATGGCGCCGTGGGACCGGTGCAGCAGCCCGCGACGGCGCCGATCTACATGGACATCCGCCTGGATGCCGGCGTGGATTTCGCGCTGCCGGTGCCGGTGGGTCATTCGGCATTCATTTATGTGTACGAGGGCGGCGTCTCGGTGGGCGTATCGCGTGACGCGGCGACCATCCAGGCACAGGAGCTGGCGGTGCTCGGCGACGGCAACGAAGTGCGTCTGCAGGGTCGCGCCGCGCGCAGCCGCGCAATTCTCGTGGCGGGACGCCCGCTGCGCGAGCCGGTGGCGCGTTACGGCCCCTTCGTGATGAACACCCGCGAGGAGCTGCAACAAGCTTTTGCGGACTATCAGGCCGGCAAGTTCTGATCGAACCGCGGGCGGGCTCCCCCTCCCGCCCGGCGACTGGGACGGCGCAGTGAACTGTGCCGTCTCTTTTTTTTCGCGCGCTGGCTATGATCGCGCGCATGCGAATCCGGCTCCTCGCCTTGAGCATCCTGTTTTCGACGTGGCATGCCAGCGCGTTCGCGCAGTGCGCGCCGGCGCCCGATTCGTCGTATTTTTTCCGCGACCTGGCCGCACACCGCGCGGATGCAAAAATCGCCGGTAACCAGGCGTTCTATGACGGCCTGTTGAGCGACGCCTTCGCCGCGAAGGGAAATGACGGCAAGCCGGTCGACAAGCACGAATTCATCGAACGCGAGCTCACGCCGAGCGACGTCGCGCCGCCGAAGCATTTCTACGCGATCCGCGACTTCACTCTCGTGGAGCGTCGCAAGGGCTTCGTCGTCTCGAGTTACCTGCTCACCGAGGGCATGACCGAGCGCGGTGAAACCCGCGCAAGCGAGGCGCGGGTGCGCGAGGTGTACCAGGTGGAGGACGGCAAGTGGCGCCTCACCTCCGTCGAGGCCGCGGCGCCCTAGACCCGCGCCCGATTTATTCCGGCGCGACGAATTCCTTCGGCTTCGACGAGCCGTCCCCAAAGAAGAACTTCTCCATCTCGAATTCCAGGCGCTTGCGGTGCGCGGGTTCGATCGGCGTCAGCCGGTACTCATTGATGAGCATCACCTGGTGCTTCACCCACTGCTGCCACGCTTCCTTCGAGACGTTCTCGAAGATCCGTTTGCCTAGCTCGCCCGGGTAGGGCTGCCGGTCGAGGCCCGGCGCTTCGCGCTTGAGGAGGATGCAGTTGACCATTCGCGTCATGTCTCGTTTCTCACAGGCAAACTTCCGAGCAGAGTCTTGATGGGCGCTGGCAATCCAACCCGCGCGGGGCGCGCGAGGTCGTACCACATGGCCGCGCCCTCCGCG
>Ga0137409_10008265_pt1 | contig 10629 bp, 10 predicted proteins | sample CZODoug1_16funga_FD_122059 | JGI IMG/M metagenome (GOLD analysis project Ga0137409, IMG submission 122059) | Vadose zone soil fungal communities from Angelo Coast Range Reserve, California, USA - CZODoug1_16fungal (Hybrid Assembly) | ecosystem: Environmental > Terrestrial > Soil > Vadose zone... | reverse complement strand
GGGCGTAGATCGCCCACGTTGAGGACGAGGACGCGGAGCTTCTGCGCTGTCTGGGCTCGATGCGCTTCGTTCCCGGCACGACGGTGAGCTGTCTCAAGAAGGAGCCCTACGAAGGGCCGATCACGATCCGCGTCGGAGCGAAGACCCACGTCATTGGCCTGCCGCTCGCCGCGCGGATCTTCGTGAGCGCGCCATGAAGAGCCTTTCCCAAGACGAGGGCCGCCCCGAGCGCGAGGGCCATCCTTCTCTCGAGGGCATCCACTCCACGGTGCCGGTTCCGCATCACTCGGAGGGGTTCTTCCGTCAGTGGCGCGCGTTCGTGGGGCCGGCCATTCTCGTGAGCGTCGGATACATGGACCCGGGCAACTGGGGAACGGACCTCCAGGCCGGGGCCCAGTTCAAGTACAACCTCCTCTGGGTGGTCCTGCTCGCCAGCGTCATGGCCATCTTCATGCAGGTTCTGTCGGCGCGCCTGGGAGTGGTCGCGGGCAAGGATCTCGCGCAGGCCTGCCGCGACTGGTATCCGCGCTGGTCCCGATGGCCCAACTGGATCCTCTGCGAGATCGCGATCATGGCCTGCGACCTGGCCGAGGTTCTGGGAAGCGCGGTGGCGCTCAATCTGCTCTTCCACATACCGATCTTCTGGGCGGTGATGATCACCGCGCTCGACGTGTTTCTTCTGCTCGCGCTCCAGCGGTTCGGCATGCGAACCATCGAGGCCGTGATTCTCCTGCTCGTGGCCACGATCGGGATCTGCTACTACATCGAGATCTTCGTCCTGCCCCAGACCCATCCGAACTTCCGCGAGATGGGAGCCGCCCTGCTCACCCCGGGATTCCGGGCGCCGGGAATGCTCTATGTCGCGATCGGCATCATCGGGGCCACCGTCATGCCCCACAACCTCTACCTCCACTCCGCGCTGGTGCAGTCCCGGAGCTTCCAGCGGGACCAACCTTCCATGAAGAAGGCCATCCGCTACAACACCATCGACTCCGTCGCCGCGCTCGCCATCGCGTTCCTCGTGAACGCGGCGATCCTCGTGCTGGCGGCCCTGGTTTTCTTCGGGAAGACCCATGTCGCGCTGCCGAACGGTGAGGTGGTCGGGTTCAACGCGGGGAGCGACTGGATCCGGATCGCCTACGTCACGCTGGCCCCGCTCCTGGGCACCGCGCTCGCGAGCACGCTCTTCGCGGTGGCTCTGCTCGCGAGCGGGCAGAGCAGCACGATCACCGGCACGCTCGCGGGACAGGTTGTGATGGAAGGCTTCATGCGCTGGCGGATCCAGCCCTGGGTGCGCCGGCTCATCACCCGCCTGCTGGCCATCCTGCCGGCGATCTTTATCATTGGAATACGCGGCGAGGGGAGCGTCACCGACCTTCTCACCCTGAGCCAGGTGGTGCTCGCCCTTCAGCTGCCGCTGGCCATGTTTCCCCTTCTGCAGTTCACCAGCTCGCGAAAACGCATGGGGCTCTGGAGGCCGGGATGGGCGCTCTTGCTCGCCGGGTGGGGGAGCGCCATCCTCATCACGTTGATGGACGTCGCGGGTCTCCGGGAATCTCTCCGCGAGGCCTGGCGGGTCATCACAGGGGTTTGAGCCTGACGGCTCGCGAGGAGGTTCGCATGTACGGCAAGATTCTGATCCCTCTCGACGCGACCCCGACCGACCGGGCGATCGTGGACCACATTCGGCCGCTCGCGAAGCTGATGCAGAGCCGGGTGGTCCTGCTCCACGTCGCCACGGGCTGGGCCGCCCAGTGGTTCGGAAGGAACGCGGTCAGCAGCGAGGTGGACGAGGACCAGGCGTACCTCGAGTCGGTCCGAACCGAGTTCGCGGCCGACGGGATACCCGTCGAGACGGAGCTTGGCTACGGCGACCCCGCGACGGAGATCGTGCGATGGGTGGGGGAGAACGGCTGCGACCTCGTGGCGATGAGCACCCACGGGCATCGGGCGCTTGCGGACCTCTTCCTCGGCACGACGGCCATCCGCGTGCAGCACCGGGTGAAGGTCCCGGTGCTCCTTCTCAGGGCGCGGTAGGGGCAGGGGCCGCGGATCCCAAGATCCGCGTCGGGATCAGACCGACCCCTCGCGCCTCGGATCCATCACCACCATGACTTCTTCCTCGAGCGTGATCCCGGCCGACTCCTGGACGCGCCGCTTCATCTCGCGCGCGACGCGAAGCACCTCGTCCGCCGAGGCGCCACCCCGGTTCACGATGTAGTTCGCGTGGTAGGCGTGGACGCCCGCCCCTCCGTCCCGGATCTCCTTGGCGCCCGCGGCCTCGAGGAGCTGCCCCGCCGCGACCTTCTGGCCGTCGGCGAGGATCGGGTTCTTGAAGAAGCAGCCGGCCGTGTGGAGCCCCTTTTCCTTCCGGCGTGCCCGCTGCGCGGCGTGCTGCCCCATGATGCGGTCCATTTCCGCGCGGTCCCCGGGCTGGAGCTGGAATTCGGCCTCGACCACGATGTGATCGTTCTCTTTCAAGAGGCTGTGCCGGTAGGCGAAGCCCAGCTCGGCCGGCGTCCGGTCCACAAGCTCGGTGCCCTCGAGGAGCCGGATGCGGACCGAGATGTCGCCGACGGAACGGCCGAACGCGCCGGCGTTCCCCCGGATCGCTCCGCCGACCGTTCCGGGGATGTCGATCGCGAATTCGATCCCGGAGAGGGAATTCTCGCGCGCGGCTTCCACCACCTCGCCAAGATCCGCGCCCGCGCCCGCGACGATCCGGTTTCCGTTCACGTGCAGATGCTCGATCCGGTTCACGATGACGAGCCCGCGGAAACCGGTGTCCCCCACGAGGAGATTGCTGCCCCCTCCGATCAGGAGCCACCGCATCCGGGTCGAAATTGCTTCCCGCACGACCTGCTGCAGCGCCCGCTCGGTGTACGCCTCGACCAGAACGTCCGCCGGCCCGCCGATGCCGAACGTCGTGTACGGCGCGATCGGCTCTGATCGTTTGACCACAAGCTCTTGCCGGTCGAGTGTCAGTATGTCGAAGCTCAAGGCGGATCCCCTTGCCGTACGAGAACGGAACAGATGTGATACTCGGGCTTCCCCAGGGCAATTTCTATACCAGTATTGTTCCCCGGCACCCAGCGAATCGTGCAAAAGGAAAGGCCCCCGGGCGGGCTCCCGGGGGCCTGAGCGATCGATGATTTTAGGCCGCAGCCTAGTCCATGCCGCCCATGCCGCCGCCCGGCATGCTCGGCTTCTCCTCTTCGGGAGCGTCGGTGATCACGGCCTCGGTCGTCAACACCAGCGATGCGATCGAAACCGCATTCTGGAGCGCCGAGCGGGTGACCTTGGTCGGATCCACGATCCCGGACTGGAAGAGATCCTCGTACTGTCCGGTGGCCGCGTTGTACCCCATCGCGCCCTTCTGCGTCCGGAGCCGCTCCGCGACGATGGAGCCCTCGGCGCCCGCGTTGGAAGCGATCGTTTTCAGGGGCGCCTCGAGCGCGTGGCCCACGATGTCGATCCCCGACCGCTCGTCCCCCTTCGCCTCCAGTGAAACGAGCGCCGGCTGGGCGCGGAGAAGGGCCACCCCGCCTCCGGGGACAATGCCCTCTTCCACCGCGGACTTGGTCGCGGCCAGCGCGTCCTCGACGCGCGCCTTCTTCTCCTTCAGCTCCACCTCGGTCGCCGCGCCCACATGCACGACGGCGACGCCCCCCGCGAGCTTGGCGAGGCGCTCTTGCAATTTCTCCTTGTCGTAGTCGGAGGTGGAGTCCTCGATTTCCTTCCGGATCTGATCGACGCGCGCCTTGATCTCCGACTTCTTGCCGGCGCCCTCGATGATCGTCGTGTTGTCCTTGTCCACCACCACGCGCTTGGCGCGGCCGAGATCGGTGAGGATGGCGTTCTCCAGCTTGAGCCCCGCCTCCTCCGTGATCAAGCGCCCACCCGTCAGGGTCCCGATGTCCTCGAGCATGGCCCGGCGCCGGTCCCCGAACCCGGGCGCCTTCACCGCGGCGACATTGAGAACGCCGCGGAGCTTGTTCACGACGAGCGTGGCCAGGGCCTCTCCCTCGATATCCTCGGAGATAACGAGGAGCGGCTTTCCGATCTGCGACACCTTCTCGAGAATGGGGATGATGTCCTTGATCGAGGCGACCTTCTTGTCATGGATCAGGATGTATGCGTCCTCGAGGACGACCTCCATCCGCTCCGGATCGGTGACGAAGTAGGGAGAGAGGTATCCGCGGTCGAACTGGAGCCCTTCGACCACCTCCAGAGTGGTGTCGAGGCTCCGCGCCTCTTCCACGGTGATCACCCCGTCCTTCCCGACCTTCTCCATGGCCTCGGAGATGAGCTTTCCGATCTCGGGATCGTTGTTCGCGGAGATGGTCGCCACGTTCGCGATCTCGGCGGGTGTCTTGATGGGCTTCGATTGCTTCTTCAGCTCCGCGACGACGGCCTGCACGGCTCGATCCATGCCGCGCTTCAGGAACATGGGATTCGCGCCCGCGGTGACGAGCCGGAGCCCCGCGTGGACCATGGACTGTGCCAGCACGGTCGCGGTCGTCGTCCCGTCGCCGGCGACGTCCTGAGTCTTGGTGGCCACTTCCTTGAGAAGCTGGGCGCCCATGTTCTCGTACGGGTTCTCCAGCTCGATCTCCTTCGCGATCGTCACGCCGTCGTTGGTGATCGTCGGAGCGCCGAATTTCTTGTCGAGAACGACGTTTCTGCCGCGCGGTCCGAGGGTCACCTTGACGGTGTTCGCCAGCTTGTCCACGCCGCGCTGGAGCGCCTCACGCGCGGCGGAATTGAACTGCAGCTGCTTTGCCATGGATCTCTGCTCCTCCTTGCCTGGCCGGCGTCGCTCGGGACGCCGGGCTCGCTGAAATCGTGGGTTGGCACTATACCCAACCGAGTGCTAATCGGGGTGACTCTACCCGATGCCGCCGGGCCGGCGCAACCCCTGAAAGGGCGGCACCCTGCGCCCGCTACTCGCGTGGTCTCTTGCGCTTGGCCGAGGGTCTCGCCCCGGAGCCGCGGCTCAGGGCATGGATGATCCTAAGTCCCTGGAGGGTCAGGTCGGGATCCACCTTCTGGATGGTTTCCGAGCGCGCGGCGATCATCGGGGCGAGTCCACCGGTCGCGATTACCTTGGGCTCGATATGCTCCTCCGCGGCAATACGCCGCACGATGGTGTCCACCTGGCCGACCGCGCCGTAGTACACGCCCGATTGCAGGCTTTCCTCGGTACTCCGTCCCACGACGTGCTCGGGGGGCCTGAGCTCGAACGCGGAGAGCCGCGCCGCGCGGCGGATCAGGTGCTCGGCGCCGGTCACGATCCCCGGCGCGATCACGCCTCCCAGGTAGCGCCGCTCCTTCACGATGACGTCGAAGGTGGTGGCCGTGCCGAAATCGACGACGATGACGGGCGCGCCGTAGAGCTCGAGCGCAGCGGCGGCGTTCGCGATCCGGTCCGCTCCGGTGGATTTGGGGTCCCGATACTGGATATCGACGCCGGTTTCGATCTCCGAGGAAACCTCGAGCGGCTCCCCGCCGCAGAGAGCGCGCGCGGCCTCGAGGTAGGAGGCCGTGACGGTGGGCACGACCGAGGCGATCACCGCCTCGTGCTCGCCGGGACCACCCAGCTCCGGGAAAATCTGCTCGAGAGCCAGCGCCACCTCGTCGGGCGTGCGGCGGGTCTCGCTGCTCAGCCGGAAGGAGCGCGTGAGCCGGCTCCCGTCGAAGAGCCCCAGCGTCACCTCGGTGTTCCCCACGTCGATCGCGAGCAGCACGGTACCCCCTAGCCCAGCTCGCCCGGCTCGCGTCTCGCCTTCCAGCGGCCGCGCCAGATCGCCCAGGCGAATACGAGACTCACGAAGTAGAGAAGAACCAGGGGCGCGGAGAGCACGAGCATGGAGGGCCCGTCCCCGGGCGTGACGATGGCCGCAGCGAGCGCGATGAAGAAAATGGCGTGCCGCCACTGCCGCGCGAGCACGCGCGGGGACACGACGCCGAACCATGCCAGAAGGCAGAGCACCAGCGGGAGCTGGAACAGAAGCCCGCACCCCGCGGCCATCTTCACCGAGAAATGGAGAAGGGAGAGAAGGGACATCCGCGACTCGATCTGGGAGGTCGCGAAGGATTGGAGCATGCGGACGATCATCGGGAGCAGAAGCTCGACCGCGAAGGCAATGCCGAGGTAGAGGAGCGCGGCCGAGGCGACCATCCACGGAACGGCGAAGCGTCGCTCGCTCTTCTTGAGCCCCGGCGCGACGAAGCGCCACAGCTCGAACATGACGTACGGGAGCGCCAGAATACCCCCGCTCCAGAGCGCCACCTCGATCCGCGCCGAGAAGGCTTCCGTCGGGGAGAGCGCGAGCGCCCTCTGCCCTCGGAGGAGGTACACGATGAGGGCATCCAGGATCCGGCCCGAGAAGAACCACGCCGTGGCGACCAGGATCAAAGCCACCGTGGCGCTGCGCCAGACCGCGGCCCGGAGCTCTTCCAGATGGTCGAGAAAAGTCATGGGGCGCCCGGGATCGGGCGCGCCCTGAGACTCGGGCCCGGGCGCGTCCGGTCCGCTCGTCCGCCTTGATTCCTGCGCCCGCTCCGGCTCCTGGGTGACGACGAGCACCGCGGGGATCACTTGAGGAGCGACCGCAGCTCTTCCAGGAACTGGTTCAGGTCCTTGAAGTGCCGGTAGACCGAGGCGAACCGCACGTAGGCGACCTCGTCCAGATGGTGAAGCTCGGTCATGAGCCGCTCCCCGATCTCGCTCGACTGCACCTCATCCTGTCCTTTCTGCATCAGCTCGGCCTCGAGCGTGTCCACGAGGGCGTGGATGCGCTCGGCGGGAATCGGACGCTTTTCGCAGGCGCGCAGGAGCCCGTTCAGGATCTTTTCGCGGCTGAAGGGCTCGCGCCGCCCGTCCTTCTTGATCACGAGGAGCGGCGCCGTCTCCACGGTCTCGTAGGTCGTGAACCGCCGCTGGCAGGCGAGGCACTCGCGCCTCCGGCGGATGGCCTGCCCCTCCTTGGCGGAGCGCGAATCGATCACCTTGTCCTCGAGATGGCCGCAGGAGGGGCACTTCATTCCATGACCCCCGCGGCCAGGGTCTCCACCGAGCCGCTGGCCGCGTCGCGCACCCGCAGGGCTCCCGCTTCGGTCACCTCGACGAGCTCCCCTTCGACCGCCCGGTCGGGGAGCAGGATGCGCACACGCGAGCCGCGCTCGGGAAGTCGCGCGCGCACGCGCTCGAACAGGGGGGCCGGATCCCCCTCCGCCGTGAGGCTCACCTCGTGATCAAATCGAGCAAGAATCGCATCGAAGAGGGGCGCCTTGGGAATCTCGCGCCCTCCGGCCGCGATGCGAAGGGAGGTGGCACGAGCGCGAATCTCCTGGGGGAAATCCTCCTCGAGGAGATTCAGGTTCACGCCGGCTCCCAGCACGAGCGCCGGGGGCTCACCGGGCCTGAGCGAGCGCGATTCCGCGAGGATGCCGCAGAGCTTCCGCCCGCGGTGAAGGACGTCGTTGGGCCATTTGATCGTGAGCGGCTCGCAGAGGATCTCGCCGCAGGCGTCGGCGACGGACGAAGCGAGGGCCAGCGCGAGGAGCGGGTAGGATTGGAGCGGGATCTTCGGTCGGAGCAGGATGGAGAACATGAGCGAGCGTCCCATCTCGTCGAACCAGACTCGGCCCAGGCGCCCTCGCCCCAATGTCTGGTGCTCGGCGGAGACCACGAGCCCCTCGGGGGCTCCTTCCTGCGCGCGCCGAAATGCCTCGTCGTTGGTCGAGCCCAGGCTACGATGAGCTTCGATCGGAAGGCGCAGAACTCGTGTCACGAGACATCGACCACCAGGAGCGAGAGATCGAGCGCCGGGGCGGAATGGGTGAGCGCCCCGACGGAGATGTACTTCACGCCGGGAAGCGCGAATTCGCGCACGTTGTCGAGACGGATGCCTCCGGAGACCTCGATCTCGGGGAGGGCGGACTCGGGGGGCGCCACGGCCGTTCCTCCGCCACCCTTCGCGGCGGCGCCCTTTCGAGCGCTCGCCACGGCGGCACGGGGCGTCTCGAGCTTCCCGGCCTTGGCCAAGGCACGGAGCCGCTTCACAGCCACCGCGACCTGGCTCGGGGTGAAATTGTCGAGGAGGATCCGGTCCACGCCGAGGGTGGCAAGGATTTCGGCGTCCTCGACAGTACGCGCCTCGGCCATGATGGGAAGCCCCAGGGAGCGGGCGCGCGCCTTCTCCACGGCCCGCGTGAGCGAGCCCGCGACCTTGGCGTGGTTTTCCTTGATGAGCAGCCCGTCGAAGAGCCCGAAGCGATGATTGTGCGCGCCTCCCACCGCGGTCGCGTGCTTCTCCAGCATGCGGAGGCTCGGCGTGGTCTTTCGCGTGTCGAGGATCTGCACGTCGGTTCCCTCGACCGCGCGCACGAACGCGCGGGTGAGGGTCGCGACGCCGGAGAGGCGCTGGAGGAAGTTGAGCGCGACGCGCTCGGCGCTCAGAATCGCGCGCGCGCGCCCACGGATCTCCGCGACGCGCACGCCTGGCTTGACCTCGCTGCCCTCCGGGGCCAGCCAGTCGATCTCCACCTCGGGGTCCAGCTCCGCGAAGGCCAGGGACGCGATGGCGTTCCCCGCGAGGATGCCCCTGGCGCGCGCTTCGATGTGCGCGCGGACCCGGGCCTTCGGGTCAACGACGACTTCGGTGGTGGCGTCCCCCCCGCCGATGTCCTCGGTCAACGCGATCCGGACCAGAGGGGCGGCGATCGATTCGAGGCGCATTCGAGCGCTCCTTCCCGGCTTCGAGCCGGAGTTCGTCGAGGCGGTCCCTGAGCGAAGCAGCCACCTCGAATTCTTCGCGAGCCGCCGCAGCGAGCATCTCTCGCTCGAGCAGCTCGATCAGGGATTCACGGTCCAGGCGCAGGGCGCCGCTCGGAAGGAGATCCTCGGGCGTCACCGGCTGCGCGGCGTCCGCAACCGTGGTGCTCCGGAGCACCTCCTCGATCGACTTGACGATCGTCTGCGGCGTGATGCCGTGCTCCTCGTTGTAAGTGAATTGAGCCTCGCGGCGTCGATTCATCTCCTCCATCGCCCGGGTCATCGAGCGGGTGACCTGGTCGGCGTAGAGGATGACCTCGCCGTGGATGTGGCGCGCCGCGCGTCCCGAGGTCTGGATGAGGGAGGTCTCGGAGCGCAGGAATCCTTCCTTGTCCGCGTCCAGGATCGCGACCAGCGACACCTCGGGGAGATCCAGGCCCTCGCGCAGGAGGTTGATCCCCACGAGAACGTCCACTTTCTGGAGTCTCAGGGCGCGGAGGATCTCCACGCGCTCGATGGCGTCGATGTCGGAATGGATGTACCGGACGTTCACGCCCGCCTGGAAGAGGTACTCGGTCAGGTCCTCCGCCATCCGCTTCGTGAGCGTGGTCACCAGTGTGCGCTCCCCCTGCTCCACGCGGCGCTTGATCTCCTCGAGGAGGTCGTCGATCTGGCCCTTCGTGGGACGGATCGAGATCCTGGGATCGATGAGCCCGGTGGGCCGGATGATCTGCTCCACGATCACACCGCCCGATTTCTTCAGCTCGTAAACGCTCGGCGTTGCAGAGACGTAGATCGCCTGCCCCGTGAGGCGCTCGAACTCGTCGAACCGAAGCGGGCGGTTGTCGAGGGCGGAGGGGAGCCTGAACCCATAGTCGACCAGGACCTGCTTCCGCGAGCGATCCCCCTCGTACATCCCCCCGATCTGCGGAACGGTCACGTGCGACTCGTCCACGATGAGCAGAAAATCCTCGGGGAAATAGTCGATGAGGCACTGGGGCCGCTCCCCCGGCCTTCGCCCGGAGAGCGGACGTGAATAGTTCTCAATTCCAGCGCAATAACCGATCTCGTTCAGCATTTCCAGATCATACTCGGTGCGCATCTTGAGCCGCTGCGCCTCGAGCAGCTTCCCTTCCGCGCGGAACTCCGCCAGCCGCTGCTCCAGCTCCTCGCGGATGAGTCGGGTGCCCTCCTTGAGACGGACTGGCGTCGTCACGAAGTGCTTGGCCGGATAGATGGCCGTCGTTGGGATCTGCTTGAGCGTCCTCCCGGTCAGAGGATCGAACACCGAGATGCGCTCGACCTCGTCCCCGAAGAGCTCGATCCGTACGGCCGTCTCCTCGTAGGCGGGATGCACCTCCACGACGTCGCCGCGCGCCCGGAAGGTGCCGCGCTTCAAGTCCACATCGTTCCGCGTGTAGAGGTTGTGCACCAGCTGGCTCAGAATCGCCTCGCGGGTGACCTTCTCTCCGACCTGGACCATCAGCATCTCGCGCCGGAAGTCCTCCGGCGAGCCGAGGCCGTAGATGCAGGAGACGCTGGCCACCACGATCACGTCCCGTCGCTCGAACAGGGCGCTGGTCGCGGCGAGCCGAAGGCGGTCGATGTCGTCGTTGATCGAGGCGTCCTTCTCGATGTACGTGTTGGTGTGCGGAACGTACGCCTCGGGCTGGTAGTAATCGTAATAGGAGACGAAGTACCCGACCGCGTTTTCCGGGAAGAAGCTCTTGAATTCCCCGTAGAGCTGGGCGGCGAGGGTCTTGTTGTGCGAGATGACGAGGGTGGGGCGCGCGGCCGCCTGGATCACGTTCGCCATGGTGAACGTCTTGCCCGAGCCGGTAACGCCGAGG
>Ga0137409_10008264_pt1 | contig 10630 bp, 9 predicted proteins | sample CZODoug1_16funga_FD_122059 | JGI IMG/M metagenome (GOLD analysis project Ga0137409, IMG submission 122059) | Vadose zone soil fungal communities from Angelo Coast Range Reserve, California, USA - CZODoug1_16fungal (Hybrid Assembly) | ecosystem: Environmental > Terrestrial > Soil > Vadose zone... | reverse complement strand
ACGCAGCCTGCAACACCTGTCATTTCAATACGGTGACGTTCAAGGGCGGGATATTACCGACCACCACGCCACAAGCCCCCGCGGCAGCCGCGACGACAACCAGCACGACTGCAACCCCGCCGGCAACGACCACGGCGCCGCCCAACACAAGTTCGTCAAAGCTGCCAAGCGCTCAGACACCATCACGCATGCCCAGCGCCTCGACAAAACCGAGCCACGCCGGTCTCGTCAGCGGCTGTGCGACTTGCCACAACGGCGTTGCCGCGACCGGTAAGCCCTCGAACCACGTCATCACCAGTGCGCCCTGTGAGACTTGCCACAAGAGCACGGTAACGTTTGCCGGGGCCCGTATGAACCACACCGGGCTCATCGCGAATTGCGCCAGATGTCATAGCGGCACGATCGCCCTTGGCAAGCCGACGAAACACATCGTCACGAATGCCCCGTGCGAGGCTTGTCACAAAAGTACGATGACATTTGCGGGTGCCCGGATCGATCACGCCAGCCTGACCGGGACGTGCATCAGTTGTCACAACGGCGCCGCAGCGGAGGGCAGGCCACCCCGTCATCTCCTCACGACCTTACCTTGCGACACCTGTCACCGGACCGCGTTCTGGACGCCGGTGACATACCGGCACACATCGCCGGCGTACGTGAATCACGGCCCCGGAATTAATTGCGACAGCTGCCATGTCGCGAACGGCCAGACCGCCGCCTGGAAATTCCCCGCGTTCAGGCCCAACTGCGCCGGATGCCACGTCGACAAATATCGACCGATGGCGCACGTCAAGTTCGAGCGGCCCGTGAAGGTCTACTACACGGTTGCGGAGCTGCGCGACTGCACGGGCTCCTGCCACACCTACGCCGACAACACGCAGCGAACCATCGTGGCGCGTAACTTCATGAGGCACCGGGCCTTCGGAGGCGGCTGGTGACGGTTCGCGACGTCCATCGTCCGCTTGTGACGCTTGTCCTGGTGGGCGCGACGCTGCTCGTGTTGCGAACCGCCTGGGCTCAGACAGCCCCGAACGCCGGCGCAACAAACATCGTCAAGAATCGACGCGCCGGCACGATTTCCGATTCAGATCTGAGGGTTGTGGCCGCCTCGATGGACGAAGGCCGGGCGGCCCTCAAACGCAGCAGCTTTCGCGAAGCGATCCAGCTCTTCACGAAGGCTCTCGGCTATCCGGAGAACCAGTACAGCGCCGAGGCCCAGGAGCTCCTGGGGGTTGCGCGTCAGCGAAGCGGCGAGCTCGCGCAGGCGCGGGCCGCATACGAGGATTATCTTCGCCGCTATCCGGGCGGCGAAGGCAGCGAGCGTATAAAGCAGCGCCTCGCCGGTATCTTAACGGCGCAGGATGAAGCCGGCGCGCCGCTTCGCGTGCCAGCCACGGCGCCGGTCGGCGCGCTGCCGGTCGGTAAATTCTCGCCGACTCATGAGACGACCTGGAGCCTCGTGGGCGGCGTGTCGTCATTCTATATTCATGACGATGCCAACACCACCGCCCGCGACACCTCGCTGGCGCCAAATCCAGCCGCGAATGTCGACGATCATTCCGTTCATCAGAACGAGATACTCACCACTGTCGATTTGCAGGCGACCTGGAACAACGACAAGACTTCGGGAAAAATCCGTTTTAGCGGCGGCGAAGAGCATCGGTTTTCGACCAACCAGAATGGCCCGACCGGCGATCAGAAGGATCAGATTGGCGTTTCGCAGGCCAGCCTCGATATGGCGATAAAGGATTGGAATCTGCGCACCGTCGCCGGCCGCCAGACCTACAACGGCGACGGCGTATTTGGTCGCTTCGACGGCGCGGTGTTCAGCTGGCAGGCTCTTCCCATATTGAAGTTTGATGCTGTCGCCGGATCGCCGGCAAACAGCCGCTACAACTTGCCGTTCACGGCCGAACGATATTTCTATGGCGGGGGCGTGGGTGTGGGACCACTGTTTGGCGGGTTGGAAGCGTCGATCTATTACAACGAGGAACGTGGCCGATGGCTGGTTGACCGCGAGGCGGTGGGCACCGACATCCGCTACTCTGACCCAACCAAATTCGCTTTCGCCAACGTCGACTACGATCTGCGCTTTCAGCACCTCAACGAGGCGGTCCTGTCGGGGTCGTGGACCTTGCCGAACACAGCGACCATCTATGGCGGCGCCGACTACCGCAGGGTCCCTTTTCTCTCGAACTGGAATGTCCTGCTCAATCAGCCGTTCGGCACTCTCTACGATTTCCTTAAGAATCAAGTCGCGATAGGCCAGGGCCTGACCAACGCCCAGGTGGATGAGCTCGCCCTTGCTCAGACGCCGCTATACAGATCTGCCATGATCGGCTTCTCGCACCCGCTCTCGGACAAACTTCAGTTCAGTGCCGACGCCACCTACGTGAACCTGAGCCGGACGATCTCGCCGCTTGGGCTTGATCCGACTTTGGCGGCGCTGGCCGCGGGCAACGAGTATTATGCCACGGCGCAATTCATCAGCACCAACATCTTCAAGGACGGCGATATGTATATCGGCGCCTTTCACTACGCGCAGCAGGAAACCAACACTCAGTATGTTCTCGACTTCAACACAAGGTACCCGATCATCAATGACTTGATGCTGGCCCCGCGCCTGAGGCTTGGTTACTCCGTATTTAGCGGCACTGATCTCAGGCAGTACACCGTGATGCCGTCGCTCTTGATCGACTATAACTGGAGCCCCAATCTCACATTTGAGGCCGAGATTGGCACGCAGTGGACGCGCTCCGTCCGACCGGGCAGCAAGACCAGCGACACCGAGCTTTTTGCAACGATTGGGCTTCGCTACAATTTCGCTATTGACGGCACAAAGCTGACTGACCGCAGCAAGCCGCCAACGCCGGCAGCAGCCGCGATCTGCCGGTATACGGTTCGCCCCGATAGTAGTTGCACGACGCCCTCGTCGGTCCGCCAATGAGCGGAGGTCGGCGAACTCGCAGACGGCGAAGCCGCTCCTCTACAAAATTGCCAGCACGGGGGAACTACGGCCGCAGAACGGCGGCGTATTGACGAGCCACTCAATGAGAGGAGTTCAACATGACGTTGTGGCTCATTCTGACGATCATGACTTCGGCCGCAGCAATTTCGGCGTCGGTGCCGTTGATTCGACGGTTTGACCGCCCTCAGGCGGAATCTGCCGGCGACATCGAGATCTATCGCGACCAATTGCAAGAGGTCGAGCATGAGCTGCGGCAGGGCCTGATTGACGATACTCAGGCGGAGATGGCCAGGGTCGAAATCAAGAGGCGCATTCTGGCGGTCGATAGTTCGCAGCAGGATGTCACGCCGAAGCTGTCCGCGGGCGAGCGGAATTTTGCCGTCATATGCGTGGCGGGAATCGTCGTTTTGGGTTCGGTCGGTCTTTACGCGGTGACTGGAAATCCTGAGTTAACCTCAAGGCGGCCTCCACATACGGAGGAGCTTAGGGAAGTAGCGCAGCGGGGTTTCACCGCATTTCCTTCGGATTCATCGGTACAGAGAGGTTTCGCTGCAGCGTCGCAGACGCGTCTATCGCAAAGCGAAGGAGGACCGCCTCTACAAGATGGCCTTCCCTCGGTCGATGAGATGATCCAGCGCCTCGCTGCTCGGCTGATGCGAAATCCCGAGGACGCCGAGGGCTGGCGAACGCTTGGCTGGTCTTATTTGAACATCGGTCGCTTCCGCGAAGCGGCTGAAGCTTATACAAGAGCGATCGAGCTTAATCCCGATATCGCCGAACTCAGAGGCGATCGCATCGAAGCGCTGGTTGCATCTGCAGATGGCATCGTCACGCCTGAGATAAGGATTGCAATCGAAGATACCCTGAAGCGAGATCCGAAAAATATTCGGGCACGATTCTTTCTGGGTTTGGCCGTGGAACAAGCAGGTGACAAAACTTCAGCCCTCGCCGAATGGACTGAACTGCTGAAGGATACCTATTCTGACGAGTCATGGGCGGCGGACCTCAAGAATAGGATTCGCGAGCTAAGCCGCAATATTAGCGTCGATGGTGGTTCGCGTCCCGAAGAGCCGAAGCCAGTGTTTGGGCCAGGAATGCACGGGAAAGCGAAGGTACAAGGTGGATCGCAGGCGCGCCGGGAAGTTGAGAGGGGACCGGGGCCACAGGACGTGCAGGCCGCTGAGGCAATGCGGCCGGCGGATCGCACCATCATGATAAGAGAAATGGTCGATGGCCTTGCCAATCGCCTGGAACAATCGCCGCGCGACGCCGACGGATGGATTAAGCTGATCCGGTCGCGCATAGTCCTTGGCGAAAGCGAACTTGCCAAGCGGGCGCTCGCCCGTGGCCTCGAGGTGTTTGCCGATAACGCGCCCGAGCGAGATCGGATTGCGGCTGCTGCGCAACGGCTTGGGTTGGATCAATAACGTGGCCGGAGCCACGCGGCGTGCCGCGTGGCTCTCCGGCTTCATCGCCACCTTTTGACTACGACGGAAGCCCGATCAAACGATCAAGCGTGATCGGGAATTTGCGCACGCGAACTCCGGTTGCGTGCCAGACGGCATTCGCGACCGCACCCGCCGTGCCGGTGATCCCGATTTCACCCACGCCCTTGATACCGAGTGCGTTCACGTGCGGATCATGTTCTTCGACCAGGATCGCTTCGAGCAAGGGCACGTCGGCGTTCACCGGAATGTGGTACTCGCCCAGATTGGGGTTCGTCGGGCGGCCGGACCGCGGATCCATGACGGCGCGCTCATGCAATGCGAACGAGACGCCCCAAATCATTCCGCCATAGAGCTGGCTGCGAACCATGCGCGGATTGATGATCCGTCCCGCAGCGAATGCGCCGACCACGCGGGTGACGCGCATCTGTCCGAGATCGGGATCGACCTTGACCTCGGCGAACACGGCGCCATGGGCGAACATCGCGTAAGTTGATTGTGCGGCCGGATTGGCAGCGCTTCTGCCCTGACCCTCGATCTGCGCAAGCCCGGCGCGACGGAGGATCTCGGAGTAGCTCTCACTGCGGTTCTCGTCGTCGCGGCGGAACAAGCGGCCGCCTCGCGCGATGACGCCGGCATTTCCGGCGCCGAAGAGCGGCGAACGATCGTCGTTGGTCGCCAGATCGGCGATCCGGGCGATCACGTCGGCACCGGCGTTGTGGATCGCCATGCCGGCGGTCGCGGTGTGGGCCGAGCCTCCCGCGATTCCCGCGTCAGGAAGGTCGGAGGTCCCGGCTCTGAACTCGACCTGGTCGATGTCAAGGCCGAGGCCATCCGCCGCGATCTGCGCCAGCGCAGTCCAGGCGCCCTGACCCATGTCGTGGGCCCCGATCTCCATGACGCCGCTGCCGTCCTGACGCAGCACCGCCTTGGCGTGGCCCTCGAACATGAGTGCCGGAAACGTCGCTGTGCCCATGCCCCAGCCGACGAGCAGTCCGTCATCGTCACGCATCTGCCGGGGTGCGAGCGGGCGGCGCTGCCAGCCGAAACGCTCGGCGCCTTGTGTGTAACATTCGCGCAACGCCTTCGAGGAGAATGGCTTGCCGGACATCGGCTCGACCTCGGCGTAATTCTTGAGCCGAAAGGCCAGGGGATCCATTCCGCAAGCGTGAGCCATTTCGTCGATCGCGCTTTCGAGAGCGATCGAGCCTGTCGCCTCTCCGGGCGCCCGCATGAAGAGCGGCGTTCCCGTGTCCACCCGGACGGCTTCATACGACGTGGAGATCGCTTCGCTCGCATAAAGCGTATGCGAGATGTCGCTCGCAGGCTCGAAGAAGTCGTCGAAGGTGCTCGACGTCATCCTGGTGTGATGATCAAGCGCCGTCAGCTTGCCGTCGTCGTCGGTCGCCAGACGCAAGGTCTGCCGCGTTGGCGCCCTATGTCCGACCGGGCCGAACATCTGCTCCCGGCGCAGCACCAGCTTGACGGGCCTTCCCACCATCCGCGCCGCCATGACGCCAAGAACCTGTGGTCCGGCGATCAAGCCTTTGCAGCCGAAGCCGCCGCCCAGGAACGGACTGCGGATGTGAATCTTGTCCGGGGAAATCCCGAAAAGTCCGGCGAGACGCCCCTGCGCCATCGCAAGACCTTGGCTCGGCGTGTCGATTGAAAGCGCATCGCCGTCCCAGGCCGCCACGATCGCATGCGGCTCCATCGGATTGTGATACTGGGATGCGGTTTCATAGGTCGCCGCGATTCGTTTCGACGCTGCGGCGATCCCGGCTTCCACATCGCCTCGATGAGCCTGTGCCGGACTTCCGATGCCGACGGCCGGCGGCACGAAACTCTCGGCCGAGTCCAGCCCGACGCGCGCCGGATCGGTCTCGTAGCGCGGCGACAGCAGCGCGGCGCCTTCCGTTGCGGCTTCCAGCGTTTCCGCGATAACGACGGCAATCGGCTGGTTGGCGTAGCGGACCCGGTCGCTCTGCAGGAGATCGAGCCGGAACATGAAGGGATTGGTCTTTTCGTCCGGATCCTGTGCCAGCGCCGGTCTGTTGGCCGGCGTGATCACCTCGACGACGCCCGCATGGGCTTTCGCGGCCTGGACATCGAGGAATGCGACGCGTCCTCGCGCAATGCTGCTCACCGCCAGAACCGCGTACAGCATTCCCGGCGGATGATGGTCGGCGGCGTAGCGGGCGCCGCCCGTGACCTTGAGCATGCCGTCGCGGCGCGTGAGAGGCTGACCGATGTTCGAGCCGTGTCGGACATGAGCCGGCGTCTGTGTGAGTACGATCTCAGGCATGGAGCACTTCTCCGGAGACGGAGGCGAAAGGGGATGCCGGAAGCGCGGGCACACGTGCGGGCGTGCCGGCTGCGGCGAGCGTGAGGGCGCGCACGACGATCCGTCGCGCGAGCTCGATCTTGAAGCCGTTGTCGCCGGACGGCCTCGCCTCGGTGAGCGCGGCCTCGGCGGCACGTTGAAATGCGGCCGGCTCGGCGCGGGCGCCGGCCAGCATCGCCTCCGCCGCATCGGCGCGCCACGGCCTGGCGGCGACACCGCCGAGCGCAAGCCGCGCCTCCTTGATCCTGCCGCCGTCGATGACGAGCCCGGCCGCGGCCGAGACCAGCGCGAACGCATAGGAGGTGCGTTCCCGCACTTTCAGATAGCGCGCATGGGAGGAGAACGCGCGCGCCGCCGCCGGCAGGCGCACCGCGACGATCAGTTCGCCCGCTTCGAGCGCGCTGTCCAATTCCGGCGTCGCGCCGGGCAGCCGGTGCAGGTCCTCGACCGCGATTTCGCGGCGGCCGTTCTTGCCTTCGATTTCGGCGACCGCGTCGAAGGCAACCAGTGGCACGCAAAAATCCGACGGGTGGGTGGCGATGCAGCCCTCGCTCCAGCCCAACACCGCGTGCAGGCGATTGTCGCCGCCGCGGGCGTCGCAGCCCGTACCGGGCGCGCGCTTGTTGCAGGCGCTGGCCGTGTCGTAGAAATAATTGCAGCGTGTCCGCTGCAAGAGATTGCCGCCGACGGTCGCGGCATTGCGGAGCTGCGCGGACGCGCCGGACAGCAGCGCCTCGGCGATCGCGGGATAGGTTTTCGCAAAATCCACGTCGTGGGCGAGATCGGCGTTTCGCACCAGCGCGCCGATGCGCAGATCGCCGCTCGGCAATCGCTCGATGCGGTCGAGCCCGGGCAGTCGAGAGACGTCGACGAGCCGCGACGGGCGGACGATGCCGCCCTTCATCAGATCGAGCAGATTGGTGCCGGAGGCGAGATAGGCGGCGCCCGGCTCGGCCGCGGCGGCAATGGCCTCAGCCACGCTTGCTGGCTTCACATAATCGAACCGGTTCATGCCGCGCGCTCCGTCTTCGCAGGGGTGAGGCTGTTCTGGGCTTCGAGCACGGCCTCGGTGATCCCGGCATAGGCGCCGCAGCGGCAGAGATTGCCGCTCATGCCTTCACGGACGCGCTCGGGGTCGCAGCCCGCCTGGCCTTCCGTGATCAGCCCGATCGCGCTCATGATCTGGCCCGGAGTGCAGAAGCCGCACTGGAAGCCGTCATGGGCGATGAAGGCGGCCTGTACGGGATGGAGCTGGTCGCCATGGGCGATGCCCTCGATGGTGAGGATGTCGGCGCCGTCATGGCTCACCGCCAGCGCCAGGCAGGAATTGATCCGCCTTCCGTCGACCAGGACCGTGCAGGCGCCGCACTGGCCGCGGTCGCATCCCTTCTTGGTTCCGGTGAGCTGAAGGCGCTCGCGCAGGAGGTCGAGCAAGGTGACGCGGGGATCGTCCAACACAAAGTTTCGCGGCTCACCGTTGATGGTGAGTCTGATAGACAGGTTCATGCGATGTTCCGATCGATGCTATTGTCAAAATGGATCGGGGCGGTCACAGCGGTTAAGGGCTGAGACCGAAATCCATCCAAGGCATGCCAGGGCCGGTTACGGTTTCCGCGGGAGGCTTGTAGAGCTAAAGGCTTGCGCCCGGCGTGCTGCGTCCATTTATACGGAGGGGTCCTCCGTTTAGCAAGAGGCGGCTGTTCAACAGCTGGTGACGAGACCTCAAAGATGCCGGGCCGGTCCGTGAAGAACCAACGCAAGCCGCGTGCCGACGCGCTCCGCAACCGCGACCGGTTGCTGGCGGCCGCCAAGGCCGTGTTCAGCGCGGGCGGCCCGGACGCGAGCCTGGAGGCGGTGGCCCGGCGGGCGAATGTGGGGATCGGCACGCTCTATCGCCACTTCCCGACCCGCGAGGCGCTCTATGAGGCGGTCTACCGCCACGAGGTGGAACAACTCGGCGAGCTGGCCGAGAAGTTGAAGGGCGAGGCCTCGCCGGTCGAGGCGCTGCGCCTTTGGCTGCGCTCCAATGTCGAGTTCGTCGCCACCAAAAAGGGCATGTCGGCGGCGCTCGCGCTCGCCGCCCAGGCCAACTCGGAACTGATGGCGTTTTCCTATGACCGCCTGACCAAGGCGGTCGGCGCCCTGCTCGACCGCGCGGTCGCGGCCGGCGAGATCCGCGGCGATGTCGGCCCTGAGGACCTGCTGCGCGCGCTGATCGGCATGTGCTACCTGCACGACCAGCCGGGCTGGCGGGCCAGCGTGGTGCGGCTGCTGGACGTGTTCGTGGATGGGCTCCGCGTCCGTCCCGATGCCGGCAGCCGCCCCGGAAAAGCCAGTACTTAAGTCCAAATACGACTCACGTTGTGGCGAATCACGCAGACAGCTGGAGATTCTTATGTTCGGCTTCGCTACGACGAAGTGCGGCAAGTGCGAGAAGAGTACCTTCAAGGTGCAAGAATTGAGTTTGAAGGGCGAGCCAGATTACAAAATGATTTCGGTACAGTGCACATACTGCAAGACGCCAATTGGGATTATTGACGACAACAACGCTCGCCTGGAACAGCAGCAAGCGCGGATATTGCGTGTTGAACGAAGGCTCTCATCAATGGAAGATAAACTTGCTGATATAGAAGATAAACTTTCTGAAATCGCGTCTGCTCTAACGCAGCGCGGATTTACAAGGTCGGCAAGGTAGATCCGGTAGGTCGCGCGCGAAACGTATCATCAGTCATCAAACTACCGGGAAGGCTGTAGGATGCCAAGGCCAATGAAAGTAAAGATCTTCATGGACGCTAGCGCGAGCACCATCGAAGCGCAGATTAATGCGTGGCTCGACGGCATTGGCAAGGCTGTGATCGTCAAGACCGATACTGTCGTTACGAACGTAGCCGAGAAGCCTGCTGACGGCACTCATCCGTGCATTGTCGTAACGATTTGGTATGAGCCCCCGCAAAACTAAGCGTAGTCTGACCGACATCGCGTCAGTCACCAGACCATAGGCACGCTCCGGGAGAGATCATGGCACGAGATCCGGATAACGGACCGACCTTCTCTAAGCCGACCATAAAGCGGAAGCCCTTCAATCGCCCTTCACCGGATCGACAGAAGGCGCAGGAAGACGAAGACGCAAGAGTTGCCGCAAAGACCCGCCATTGGACGACACTTTTACGTACCGATCCGAACGCTTGGTATGATGAAAATTTCGGGAAGAAGGAATAAGAGCCGGTTAGTAGCTCGCCTCCGAACCGCATGGTCGTCAAGCTACAACTTGTTGTTTTCTTTGCTTAAATGGTGCTGCCGGGGAGGATTGAACTCACGACCTCTCCCTTACCAAGGGAGTGCTCTACCACTGAGCTACGGCAGCAGGCGCGCGAACGTGATTGAGAATCGGCCCAGATGGGCTCTCAAGGGCGCGCCGGTTCTTGCCATAAGGCCCAAGCTGGCGCAAGCGCGCTTGAGCCATGGAAAACCGCCAAAATGCCGGCAAAACGCGATGCGCTGTCGGCCGGTCGAGTTCGGAGCCGATCCGGTTCCCCAACGTCCTCTGGCGGTGCACGCGCGGTTTTCGGGGGCGATGCAAGCAGGTCGGAATTTGCCGCAGCCACGAAACGACGCCAGCTGTCAATCGCCCGTCGCGGCAGTGGCGCCGATGCGTGCTTTTCGTGCATCCTCCGCACCCGTCAAGAGTCTTAAAGAATGATGCCATCATGACGAATGACATCGACAAGCGCGAGGGAGGCGCACCGCGCGCGAAAGATTCAAGCCAGACGTCAAGGCAACAGCGGCTGAAGCTCGCGCTGCGCGACAATCTCAGGCGGCGGAAGTCGCAGGAGCGTCAGCGCGACAAAATGGCAGATGCGCCCTCGAACGATCACG
>Ga0137409_10008261_pt1 | contig 10632 bp, 3 predicted proteins | sample CZODoug1_16funga_FD_122059 | JGI IMG/M metagenome (GOLD analysis project Ga0137409, IMG submission 122059) | Vadose zone soil fungal communities from Angelo Coast Range Reserve, California, USA - CZODoug1_16fungal (Hybrid Assembly) | ecosystem: Environmental > Terrestrial > Soil > Vadose zone... | reverse complement strand
AGAGGGCACGGCAGGCGGAAGGATGTAAAGGGACCAGACGGGTTTTGCCAAATTTTGCGCCGCGTATCGTGAGCAGACCGTTGCGCAGATCAACATCTTCGCGGGTGAGCGCGAGAACTTCACTGATCCGCAAACCGGTCACTGTGAGGAGCCCGAAGAGACAGCGGTAGGTTAACCCCCGCAAACCACCACTTGGCGCCAGACATCGGGCCGCCTCCATCAGCCGCCGAATTTCCTCCTCGCTGTAGAGGTACGGTGTGGCCCGTTGCGGGTGAAACGGTAAAATGCCCAGCGGAGGAACCTCCGTGCGCGGATCCGCACCGGTCCTAACGCATTCGATGAAGTGTTCACATTCGAGGCGCAGTGGCTCCTGCCACGTGATGTAGGGAATCGTCACCTGCCCGTGCCGGTACGAGAGCTGGAACTCGCCGAAGTTGTTGGTGATCGGCGTCTCGACGCCCGTGTCGTACACCCGGATCTTCTCGACCTGCGAGACATCGTTGTACACCGCCATCTTCTTGTCCCCCACCACGGTGATCCTGCGCACCTTGGCCGGGTCGAGCCAGCTGACGTGGACGTGCGCGCTGACGCCGCTCTCGAACAGTAGCTCGAGATAGGCAACGTCGTGGACGTCTTCCTGCACGCACATCCTCCCCCGCGCGCTGACCTCGACCGGGGTCGTGCCCAGCACGTACATGAGGATCGAGATGTCATGCGGCGCCAGGTCCCAGATGACATTGGCGCGGCGCTGGAACAGGCCCAGGTTCAGGCGGGCGGCGTCCACGTAGTAGATCCGTCCGAGCTCCCCATCCCCAACGAGCCGGCGCAGCTCCTGCACCGCCGGGTTGTACAGGAACGTGTGCCCGACCATGACCAAGCGCTTCTTCGCCTGCGCCAGCTTGATCAGCTCCACTGCTTCGTTTACGCTCGCCGCGAGCGGCTTTTCCACCATGACGTGCTTGCCTGCCTCGAGAGCCTCTTTGGCCAGTGCGTGGTGGGTGTGAATCGGCGTCGCTATGACAACCGCCTCGACATCCGCTTCGAGCAGCTGGGTATGGCTGCTGAAGACTTTTACCTCGGGGTAATGCCGGCGCACAAACTCGAGCCTTTCCGGCTTGGCGTCCGCGACGGCTACCAGCTCAGCGGCCGGCATCTCGTGGAGGTTCCGGATGAGCTGTGGCCCCCAGTATCCACAGCCGATGACGCCGACCTTGATGCGGTGACCGTCGGGCCGGTGACCGTTGCCTTTGCCCGCGAGGCCGTGACCGTTGACGCTCGCCCCGTGGTTGCTGGAACCGTTAGTGCCTCGGACTGCAACTGCCATTGGTGATTCTCCGCTGAAAGGCTATGAAGCCAGGTGATCTTGTGATTTGAGTCTCACCTGCACGAGGGGCTCCAGCAATGGGCGTTGCCGAAGCAAAGAGGACAACCGTCTGGGTAAGTCCTCGCCCAAACCAGTGCCGCCCTGGGTATCTGTGGGTGGGATGACACACGGGTTCGGGACATAGGAGACGTCATCCTCCAGCAGTCCCGGCGCGATCCGTAGAGGTGGGTTTAGAGAGTGGTCCGGAGTACGCGGGCCGCCAGTCGAAATGTATGAACGATCTTTCCGAGCCCGCGAGCGTCCTGGGCGCCAAGTGCGGCCAGCAGCAGGCGAGACCCTGCCGTCAGATGGGTCACCTCACATTGGCTGCAGGCCCCAGGCGAATGTCGGATCAGCCGGGTGACCGCTTGCGACGCACCCAGCTGGTGTGGCTTGCCGGTGAGCTGGATCCCGGCAGCTCGCACAGCGGCGTCCGCGTTCGCGGGGGCAACAGCCCTGGTCGCCAGCCCGAGCATCGGAAGGTCCTCGGACGAATCCCCGACCGCGAGCGCAAGGAGCTTCCCGGGTTGTTCGCTGCCGGACTCGACTCTCAGGTCGTGCGCGAGCGAACGCAGGCCGGTGCCCTTGTCGACGGTGTTGACCATGAAGTCGGTCTGGTACGCGCCGCCGATGACGCGAACACGATCCTCCAGTTTGGTGGCACGCAAGACCGACGAGATCGTTTCGGCATTAAGCCCGCGCCGCCGGCCAGATTCGTCGAATCGGTAGGCCCTCACGGCGCCCATGTACTCAGGGTCGAGCACGATTTCGTCCGTATCGGACAGCTTGTGGCGTAGGAGGTCTAGGCGCTTGCGATCGTCTCGTGACAGCAGGTCGCCAACCCGACCGGTCTTTGCGTCGAATGTGAACGCGCCGTATTCGGCAACCCCCCCAATCAGCCTGTATGCGCGGCAGCGCTCACGTACCTCGCCGATCGAACGGCCGGTTGCGATGACGACCCGATATCCATGTCGTACGAGCGCACGCAGGGCGAAGGCGCCCGCGGGCGTGATGCAGGGGAAGCCCAGCTTGCGGGTTTCCAGGCTCCAGTCGAGATCAAACCCGCACAGAGGGCCGTTGAGTTGGTCATGCTCGAGGTGCGCAAAAACGGTCTCTTCGAAGTACCGCAACATCTCGCCCGTAGAAGCCCGTTCGGCTTCAACGCCTTGGTTCCGCTGGTCCCTGTGCTGCTCTGCCACATGCACCAACCGGTACAGGAGCCAGCGTTCTGGGTCGATCGTGGTCCCGGTCTGCTGCTTGTAAGCGCGCCGCAGGTTCGCACATAGCTCGGGATCAGATGTGCCAGGCGCCATCCCGGCTACGTCGAACACGTGGTCGTAGCAGTGGACGTCCAGGCTGTTGAAAGCCCGCTCGTTGAAGTTGACCTTCCTGAGCCCCGAAGGCCCGCCCGTGAACCATGAGTCGACACCCATGCTCCCGTCGATCACCGACGGCTTCGCGACCCGGAGCAGCTTCTTGACCAGCGGATATGAGACCGGCCTCACGAACTGGCCGGCGGGGCCATAGGCTCGAGCCAGAAGATCGGCCGCCCGCTGCCACACGGCGCCGCGGTCGCGCAGGCGCAGGCTTATGTCCTCTGCGGCCTGCAGAACGCCCGCCCGGCGGGTGGCATAGGCGACGACGGCAGTGGCCACCGGGCTCGCATTTTCGGGCTCGATGGTTTCCAGGCGCGAATCCTCAGGCAGCCAATCCCGATACAAAAGACCATCCCTGAGCCCGATCACTGCCGGAAAAAAGTCCTGGAGGTTCCGCACCACCGCGCTCGCATGGTCGCCGAAATAGCCGAGGCCGACACCCTTGACATGGATTTCGCGCTCGTACCTTTTGCCGTGCGACGGCTCACGCAGCTGGACCCTGTAGCGGGCCTGCAGATGGCCACGTGAATTTCCTCGATAGAGCGTCGGCACGCGTTTTACAGACCGGACCTGGACCGCGGGCCCAAGCATCTCGGTCAGAGTCAACTGCACTGTTTGCGGACCCAGCTTTGCCTGTACAGACCAATCGGGCCATGGCAGCACCACCGATGGGTATCTCTGAACGCGAGCCGGCAGCCGCGGCGTGTCGCTCAGCGTCTGAAAGAGTAAAACGATGGAATGCGAGGCAAAGCCGAGTCTCTCTAGCTCCAGCGCAGTTTTGGCGATGGAGCCACCTGACTTGGGTGGGTCGTCGGTCACAACAGCGAGTCCATCGGAGCGGATGGCTGCAGCGACCGCTTTCAGCTCTCCACGTCTCCAACGCTGCCCTGGCCTGAAGGTTAGGACCGCAACGTTCTCGTAGCCCAACGCGCGGAGATACGCGCCATGTAGGGGAGCCATGTAGCTTCCGGAGGTACGGACTCCTACGACCAGGATGCGTCGCTCGCGATCGGGCCACCTCGACCTGAACATGCTGGTCAGACGCTCGATGTCTGCCGGCTGCTGGTCGAAGTTGCGAAAGCAGCTTGGCAGCCGCACGATCGAACGTCTCAGCCGCGCCGGCAGCCGGCGGCGATCCCCAAGGAGCGCATACCACGTCTCGGCGAGCCGTTGCCTCTCGCTTAGGGACGGCACGGCGACCGCGTCGGCCAGGTCATCGACCAGCGCTGCCGCGCGGCGTTGCCACGCGACCAGGCGGCGCTCGTTCTGAGGCAGGCTGCGCGCCCCCCAGAGCGCAGCGTCCGCCGAGCGGACCGCAGCCGCGGCGATCGAACCCAGAGGCCGAGGAGCGACGCGTCGGATGTGCCGGGCGACCCTGGCCAGCGAGATCGCGTTCTCGTGCAGGTGGTCTTCGACGATCTGATTCAGGCCGGCGGCCAGAAGGAAAGCATTGAGCCACGACTCACGCTCGATCTCACCCGCGAGCAGGTCCGAGAGATCGTTCAGGTCGCCAAGGAGATTGGCGACCAACAGGCGAGGTGAAGCAGGCTCCAGTCCGCTGGACAGGTAGTCGGCGGCTCGTTCAGTCGTGCTCACTGCCCAACGCTCAATCTTGTTCGGACTCGATCCTGTGGATAAATGGGAGATTGGTCCGGCCCCTCGGGACATCGAGAGCCGTTGATCTCAGGACTGGGCGATTCCGAGCACGGCGTTCGCCCGCTGTCCGGCCGATGGGCTGCCCGCGACCACGTCGAAGGTCAGGCTCACGCGCAGGGCACCAGACGAGTCGATGCTCGATCGGTAGTCGACTCCCGACGTCAGCGTCGCACCACCCCAGCGCACCACCAACGGGCCGCCCTGCCAGCCCACCAACTTGAATGACGGTCCGTATCGCACCGTGACGCCGGCCGGGAAGCCGAGCAGCGCTTGGACCTGCTGGCTGGCGCTCGGCGCAACGACGTATCGGCCGGTCCCCGGGTTGTAGCCCGAAACCAATCCGCTTGCGCCGAGCTCGGTGTCGGTGCCCTGGACTTTGCCCACGCTCACAGTCAGCGCCGGCTGCCTGTAGTCGGCGGTGATCGCGTTGGCGCGCGAGGAGTTGACGTACGAGCTGAGCCAGCCGCGGAAGCGAGACATGTACACAGTGTTGGCAGCCAGCGACGACGTCCGCTCAGTGCGTGGCGTGATGTGGCTTCGCAGATATGCGGTGCCCATGATCAGCCGCATGTCTCTGTACGTCATCGCGAACGACTTGTCCTGGTAGGCCACCTGCAGGACGCTCATGCTCCGACCGGCGCCGCTGCCATTCTGGTACTGGCCCCACCACCGCTCCATACCGGTGCCTGCGTGGACGTCGTCAGGACTCGGGAATGACGTATCCGAAGGGACCCCTTCGAAGATTCCGTTCCAGGTCGTGCTCAGACACAGGTCGACTGAAGCCGGCGCGGCGTTGGAAAGCGTGTGCGCGGTGGTGCTGGTGATGATCCGCCGCTCGAAGTTGACGAATCCGCCCGGGTAAAGCGTGGTCCAGCTCTCTGCCCTGACGTCGTTGAGGAAGCATGTGCCTCCCGGCGCGTCAACTTGCTCGCAGTAGTAGGGCGAGATCACGTGGATGGTCACCGACTCCGCGCTGGCGTTCAGGGCCTCGAAAGTCGTGGCGGGCCCTCCGCCGAGCAATCCCCACACGCCGAGCTTGGTCGTAGGGGCATAGACCCTCGAGTCGAGAAGGTAGCTGTTGAAGACCGAATAGCCCGCTTGCGGGCCGAGGTTGACCCTCCGGCTCGAATCGGTGGCGAGGTCGTACAACCGTGAGATGCCACCCGCCTGGTTCCGGTCGAAGATGGCTGCAAATGTCGTGCCGTCAGTGACCTCGATCGTGCTCGAGCCGGCGATCGTCTGCACCGGGCCGGGCGTGGGGTGCGGCGTCGGGTTGGGTGAAGGCGATGGAGTTGGAGACGGCGAGGGGCTTGGCGAAGGCGAGGGGCTTGGCGACGGGCTGGGCAGCGGCGCTCCACTCGGTGTGATGGAAAGCGACCCGTTCTGCAGCTGGCCTGCCTGCGGTGAAGAGGCGACGAAGTCCTTGAGGAAAACAAGGCGTAGGATGCCGGCCCCGGCATCGAGGTCGGCAAGGTAGTCCACGCCCAGGGAGAGGTTGGCGCTGGACAGCTGAACCTGGAGTGACGACCCGGGCCAGCCGGTGAGCTTCAACGCCGGCCTTGAGCGAGTCGCCACGCCGTTCGGGAGCTGGAGCTGGAGTCCGACTCCGCCGGCCGTGGAGCCTATGACATAGGCGCCGGTGCCTGGATTGAATCCACTGGTCAGCGTGGTTGCCGCGGGCTCGCCGTCGGTGTTTGCGATGGTGCCGCTGGACACAGTTATCGAGGGCGAGCGGTAGTCCAGGGTCTGCGCGTTCATCGATGCAATCCGGACCGCAGGCGCGAACCAGCCCGAGAACTGGGCGCTGTATGTGGTGTTGGCCGCGAGGGTCACGGCCTGCTCCATCCTCTGCGCCACATGAGAGCGGGAGGAGGCGGTCCCGACCAGGAGCTTGATCGTCCGGTACGTGAACCCGAAGTCCTGGTCTTGCCACGAGCTCATCCCGACGCTGAAACTCGCGCCCGGTCCGCTGCCGCCTTGCCAGAAACCGACCCAGCTCTCGCTGCCGTTACCGGCTGTGATGTTGGTGCCGGCGGGATACCTCGAGTCGCTGGCTGCGCCGGTGAAAATCGCGTTCCAGCTCGAGGCTGGCGAGACTTCGATCGACTTGCCACCAAAGTTGCTGAGTGTGATCGCCGCGGATCCGGTGATGAGTTGGCGCCGGATGAACAGGTGGCCACCCGGGTAGATCGTCGTCCAGGTCTCGTGCTGCAGCCCGGCGACGGCGCCGCTGCCGTCCTCGTGCATGAACGCGCCGATCGAATGCACAACCACCGACCCGGTCGAGCTACGAGTCACCTCCATCACCGAGGCGGTTCCGCGACCGATGTCCGCCCAACCGGTGCTATCCCTCACGTAGGTGTTGAAGACGGTGTACCCCGCAGGGGGGCCCTGGTTCACGGTCCGCCCAGGATCGGTGGCGAGGTCATAGAGCCGGGAGATTCCACCTTCCTGGTTGCGATCGAAGATGGCCGCGAAGGTACTGCCGTCGTTGACCTCGATGGTCGCCGCGCCGAGGATCGTCTGCAGCTGGGCGGGCGATGGCGGGGGGGACGGACTGGGCGAAGGTGAAGGGCTGGGTGAGGGCGACGGGCTTGGTGATGGCGACGGGCTTGGTGACGGCGAAGGACTTGGCGACGCCGTCGGGCTCGGTGATGGGGACGGGCTGGGCGGCGGCGCTCCGCTCAATCCGATGTCGAGCGTGCCGTTCTGAAGCTGGCCGGGCTGCGGTGCCGACGCTACGAAGTCTTTGAGGAAGACCACGCGCAGCGTTCCACTGCCGGCGTCCGGGTCAGCAAGGTAGTCGACGCCGGCCGCCAGAGCGGTGCCGGCCAGAACAACCTGGGGCGCGCCGCCGGGCCACCCCGTGAGCTTGAGCGCGGGCCGGTAGCGAGTCCCCACGCTTCCTGGAAACTGGAGCTGGACCGAGGCTCCGGTCGCTGTGGAGCCGACGACGTAGCTGCCGGTGGCAGGATTGAATCCGCCTGTGAGTGCGGTCGCGCCAGGCTCGTCGTCGGTGGCGGCCAGAGCGCCGTTGGACACTGAAAGCGCCGGCGAGCGGTAGTCGAGGACCTGGGAGTTCATGGAGCCGATCCGAATGCCAGACGACAGCCAGCCCGAGAACTGGGAGCTGTATGTGGTATTGGCTGCCAGCGCGACCGGCCCCTCCATCCTCTGTGCTTCGTGTGAGCGCGAGGAGGCGCTGCCCACCAGTATCCGGTCGTCACGGTAGGTGAACCCGTAGTCCTGGTCCTGCCACGAGCTGAGACCGATACCCAGGCTCTGGCCGGGCGAGCCTCCCGCCTGCCAGAAGCCGATCCAGCTCTCGCTGCCGTTGCCGGCAGACGTGTTGGCGCCGTTGGGATAGCTCGAGTCGCTGGCGGCCGCGGTGAAGATCGCATTCCACGTCGAGGCCGGTGAGACGTTGATCGCTTTACCGCCGAAGTTGTACAGCGAGACCGCGCCTGGACCGGTGATCAGATCCCGACGCATGAATAGGTGGCCGCCCGCATACACGGTCGTCCAGGTCTCATGCTGCAGCCCAGCCAGTGGACCGCTGCCGTCCTCGTGCATGAAAGCGCCGACTGCATGCACCACCGCAGAACCTGACGAGCTGCGATTCACTTCGAGCAGGCTCGCCGGACCGCGGGCCACATCCGCCCAGCCGTGAGCGTCGTCCAGATACGTGTCGAAGACCGTGTAGCCGGCAGGTGGGCCGATGTTGACGCTGCGCCCCGGATCGGTGGTCAGGTCATATATGCGCGAGAGCCCGCCCTCTTGGGCAGGGTCGAAGACCAGGGCGACTGAGCCATCCGAGATGTCGATGACCCCGCCCGCTCCTGTCGTGACGACCAGCTCGTTCGAACCGGCGCGTGCAGGCAGCATGCGAGAGGTGATCGCCAGGGTCATTGGTAGGAGCAGAGCGACGAGGGTCGCCGCCATGAGGCGCCTCGATCGAAATCGTTTCAGTGCTATCAGACCGGCATCGTCTCCAATGTCGCGGCGTCCGCGTCGAAGCCCACGAGTGGGTGGGGCGATTGCCCGCTGACGAGTCTGCCGCCGGACGGGTGGTTGGGAGAATGGGCGAAACCCATCCCGGTCCGCCAAGTGCTCTTGACGCTATGAGCAATTGGTCACAACACGCCCAGCCGCCGGTTCGGGACTCCCGGTCGCGGGACCAATGACCTATTTGATCGAGCTTCCCCACAGCCTAACTTCGAATCGTGACATCCATCACATCGGCGTCCAGGCGCGCCGGTCGGTGGGGGGCGCTGGCTTCCCTGGCGGTGCTCCTGATCATGGTCGGCTTCGCGGTCGCAAGCGTATTCAGTCCCGCCGCCACGCCCATCCTGGCGGTACCGACGCCGGCCGGCCTCAATTACGGAATGCCCCACACTTTGAGCGGCGAATGGGTCGGTACCCAGTGGCTGCGGCCGGCTTACTGGGACTCCACCAGCCCAGCACTTGCCGCCGACCTCGACTTCATCCAACGCTACAACCTGGGCAAGGTGATCCGGGTGTTCATCGGCCTGGACCAGGTCATCGTCTGGAATGCAAACGAGGGCTTCGACGGTTTCGACGCGGCCGCCCTCCAACATTTCAGCTCAGCGCTCGACATGTTCGACGCGCGCGGGATCAAGGTCGTCGCCGTCCTTTACGACCAAGAGGTGGTGGGCGGCAGCGGCAACTTCCATTTCGAGGCACTGGATGGAAGCCACCCGATCATGCGCCGCAACTACCTGCGCGCCACCGACGAGTTCCTGCGCAGGTTTGGCCAGCGAAGCACCATCATCGGCTGGGACCTCTTCAACGAGGCCTACAACAGCCTCGGCCAGGATGGACAGCTGCCGCAGCCGCCGCATGCGGATCCGGTGAGCCCCAACTACACCGACCAGGTCGTCCACGACTGGATGAGGGACCTGTATCAGGTCGCAAAGCGTGCGGCGCCGTCCGCCCGGTTCACGTTTTCAGACGCCACCGAGCTCTACTGGAATCCAAAGCCTGACCTGAGCAAATACAACGACGTGGTCGACTTCTACGACATCCACATCTACGACGACAATCCGCGATACCCAGATTGGAGATCGGAGCTGCAAAAGCCGTACATCGTCGGGGAGGCGGGCGCTTCGACCGCCAACAGCCACTACGACGACCAGGCCATCAACAGCAGGGTTGTCGATTACCTTCTCGAGCACGCTCAGCCTGCGGGCGTCAGCACAGTCCTCGTCCACGGCCGGGCTTTCTCCGCCAGAGCCTTTGCGCGCTCCTTCACTCGAGGATATTGGACGAGAATTGCCATCATATTCTTAGATGCAGAATCCGGGTACTTGTGCTGTAAAGTGTGTATTGCCACGGATTTGCGGCGATCCTGCCGACGTACAGCGGCCATCCGGGCGGCCATTTCATTGACAGAGCAGCAGTTCTGCTTAACAATGTTTAGCATCAATCCAAGACCCTGACTGGAGAAACTATGTCCGATGTGCCGCACGATGGCGGAAGCCCGGCAGTGCGCAATGTCCTGATGGTGGTTGCAGTGGTTTATCTGATCGGATCGGTGATCTTCATGGTCCAGGCGCAAAGCCGGATCAATGACATGGAGAAGAAGCAGGCCGCGGCGCAAGCAGAACTGGTCAAGAAGATGACCGATTCCAACGCCCAGATGAAGGCTTCGCTCAACGTCCTGGCGGACAGAGCGGGAATGAACCACAAAGAGCTGAGCAAGAAGGCGAGCGAACTCCAGGCCAAAGAGCATGAAACCGAGACGCGCCTGAAGACTGATGAAGAAACCACCAGGCAGCAGTTTGGCGCCGTGACCAATGAAGTTACCGGCGTCAAGGGCGAAGTGGTGAAGGTGAGCGCAGACGTGAACGACACGAAGAACGATCTGGCCGTGACCAAAGGAAAGCTGGATCATGCCATCGGCGACCTGAATAAGCACAGCGAGTTGATTGCCACGTCGCATGACGAACTGGAGATGCTCAAACATCGCGGCGACCGCGATTATTTTGAGTTCACGCTGAAAAAGGACAAGGAACCTACACACCTTTCGATTGTGAGCCTGCAACTCAAGAAAACCGATCCCAAGAAGAGCAAGTTCACGCTGTATGTGCTGGCAGAAGACAAAAAGATCGAGAAGAAGGACCGCAGCATCAACGAGCCGCTGCAGTTCTATACCGGCCGCGATCGCGCGCTGTTTGAAGTAGTGGTGAACAGCGTGGACAAGAACACCGTAACCGG
>Ga0137409_10008260_pt1 | contig 10634 bp, 8 predicted proteins | sample CZODoug1_16funga_FD_122059 | JGI IMG/M metagenome (GOLD analysis project Ga0137409, IMG submission 122059) | Vadose zone soil fungal communities from Angelo Coast Range Reserve, California, USA - CZODoug1_16fungal (Hybrid Assembly) | ecosystem: Environmental > Terrestrial > Soil > Vadose zone... | reverse complement strand
GGGCCGTCGGGAAATAGCGTGGTGTCAATAAGGATGCGGCCTTCGATCTTGCGAATGCCTTTGGCGGCGATCTGCTGCGCGAGCTGCTTGATTACGGCCAGCGGATCACCGTCTACGGCGGGTCCATTGTAGGAGTGGTCTTCGTCGACGAAGGCGAGAGTACCGTCCGGGCGGATGCGATTGGAGAGATTGGGGTCGCCGCTGGCGACTAGGATGAGGTCGCCCTTAAGCTTGCCCTTTTTGTCGACGGGTGCGGTGCGATAGATGCGGGTGTGAAAGCGGTAGTCTGCGCCGAGCTTGGCGAGCACGGTGCCTTCGGTCAGCAGCTTGGTGGTGGAGGCTGGGACGAAAAGCTTGTTGGAGTTCAGTGAATAGAGAACTTTGCCGGTGTCGAGCGAGACAAATTTGATTCCGAAGTTTGCGCGAGCGAATTCGGGGCGGCTGATTACTTTTTGAATGCGCTCGGCCAGCGTTGCGGGAGATTGTGCGCTGGCGCGCGGGATGCGTGGCAGCAGAAGTAGTAAGGCTGTCGCGACGCAACACACGAACAGCTTTCGGAGATGATTTCGCAAAACGTGATCCTCCAAGACCGGATTCGCGGTCTACCGAACCTGCTTTTCTGTGAATTGTAACTTTTCGAACGGCACATTCAGAATCGGATATTCGTGCCAATCTTTGAAATCGAAATGCCACCACTCGTGCTCGTAGACTGTGAAGCCTTCGGACTCCATCGCCCAGCGGAGGAGGTCGCGATGCCAGCGCTGCAGGGAAGTGCCGCCGGGATAATCGGGGAAGGAGCGCGGAGACATTTCGTCGTAGGTGCCGGGCATCTCGATGGGCTTGCCGGATTTCAGATCGTGCAGAGTGAGATCGACGGCGCAGCCACGATTGTGGCGCGAGCCTTGCGCGGGGTCGGCGACGAAGATTTTGCCTTCGGGTGGGGTCGCGTCCCAGAAAATTTTGGTCACGTACCAAGGGCGATAGGCGTCATGAATCAGCAAGGCGTAGCCGTACGGCTGAAGGCGATGCAGCGCGCGAACGAGGGCTTCAGCCGCGGGGCGCTGAAGGAAGGCGCGGGCTTGCGTATAGACGGGAGTGCCGAGGAAATCGTTGGAAGTGGCGTAGCGGATATCCATGTGGATTGTGGGGTCGAGCGAAGCTAGATCGACTAGATCGGGGGCGCGGAATTGGCCGTTCTCATGAGGGGGCGAGACGGCCAGGGCTTCCTCGCGAAGCTTGTCTATCGAGCGCGATGGCCGGATTTGGAAGACTTGGCCCTCTTCGGGTTCGAGGCTCCGATTGAGAATCGTGATCTCATCGTACGTATTAAGGATCATTCTGCGAGCGCGGCCCCTTGCCGCCTGGTCAAACTGAATAGTTGACGAAGTGTTCGGCGGTGTGAACAGCGTGAAGTCTCCGTCCGGCGTAGGTTGCAGAGTGGTTTCCGTGCCATTCATTCGGTGGAGGATCAACTTTGCGGATTTTTCTAGGACGATCACAGAAGGTTGTACGTCTCCGTATTCGCCAATCATAGGTTTCCACGTTTCCGGAATATCGGCAGGCTTGGGTCCCGGAAACGGAACTGGTGCGACTTGGGCCTGAGATGCGGCAAGAAGAGAGAAGCAGGCGGCGAGGGCGAAACCGGCGGCGTGGAGCGCCCTTCCGGGGTCGCGGTCCAGGTGTTGCTCAGCGCGTAGCCGTAGCCTGCGGCCACGAATAGGGTGGGACAGTAAAGTGCATGGCGCTCCTTGATCAACGCGACGAATTCATCGTCCACCGGTTGATCGAACACCGAGTGCACGAGGTAGTCCGCGCCCGCCTGCAAGGCTGCCTTCGCGGTCTCGAGTTCTGTCGCATGAACGGCGAGCGGCACGTTCGCGGCGTGCGCTGCGTCGGCAGTCGCGCGCACGATCGCGGTCTGGGCGGCCAGGTCGTCGGTGGGCCGGTGAATGAACCAGACCTTGATGTAGTCGGGCTTGCGCTCGAGCTCGCGCGCCACGAGTCTGCGAGCCTCGTCTGGGTTGTCGATGCGAATGATCGGTGGATCGCCGAGATCGAGTTGCGGGCGATCTAGCATCGAGATCAGCGGGCCAGCCACGCTTACCCGCGGCGCCGCTAGCGTGTGTTCAGCCAGCTCGCGCACGTCGAAATTCCAGAACGGTCCGCCGATATCGACAACTCCCGTGACGCCGCTCGCGAGCCAGACCTTGAAGGTGGCGGGAAGGCGCGCCTTGTTGCGCGCCACTTCCTCTGCGTACGGACGGTAGCGATTGAAGTCCGCGCCATCGGGACGCGTGTAGAGGTTGCCCGACTGGAAGAAATGCACATGGGCGTCGATCAGGCCCGGGATCACCCACTTGCCGCGCCCGTCGATGACTGTGGCGCCGCGTGGCACGCGAGTCTTGCCGGCTGCACCCAAGGTCTTGATGCGTGAGCCCGAGATGACGATGGTCTGATCGGCCGCCACTGCGTTTGCAGGATCCCGCTCCGGCAATATGACAGTTGCGCCGACGATGGCGATGATTGAATCGGCCGGCTTTTCCGCGTAGACCGCGGCCGCCATCAGCAGCATTGCGCTGACGCTCGCTATTCGCAGCACACTCGCGATTCGCATGATGAATCTCCGCTTGTGAATTACCGCGCTCAGCGGCGGCGAAAGCATAGAGGATGTTGACGTTCCTTTCACATCGCCACTCATATTTGACACCTGGGAGGCAGGGCGTAATCACGCGATTCTCTATATGCTGTCACCCGGAGTGCCGCCAGGAACGGTGGTGTCGTGAGCGTGCCGCGAGAGTTACTCGTAGATCTGTATGCCGCGCCGAATGTCGCGAGGGATGCGCCATCCGCAGGCCCGCTGTTGCGCGCGATCGTCGATCAATCTCCCGTCCTGACTCTGCTGTTGAATCCCGACGGCACGATCCTCCACTGCAATCGGCTCGTACAACCGCTCCTCGGCTATGCGCCCGGGGAACTCATTCATGGCGAGCTGCTCGGCTCGATTGCCAAGGACGATCAGCCCAGGTTTCGCGAACACCTGCAGCTACTGTTGCGCGGTGAAGCTTCAGCGGCAGCCGGTTGCGAACTCCGACTCGTCGCGCGCGACGGTCGCGATCTCTGGTTCGACTGCAGGCTCACCAATTTGCTGGATCAACCTGAAGTTCGCGGCCTGCTGCTGAGCGCGCGGGACCTCACCGACCAGAAGACACTCGAGCAGCAGGTGCGCGACAGCGAACTGCGTTTCGAAACCGTGCTGTGGGGCGGCAACATCGCGTATTGGGACTACGACCTCACGCAGCAAAGCGCCAAGCGCAGCGCCCAATGGTTCGAAATGACCGGTTGGTCGCCGCAGGAGTGGTACGCGGAAGCCTATCCATGGGCCAAGCGTATCCATCCCGAGGATCTGACATACATCGAAACGCGCCTCAAGGAACACCTGGCAGGGAGCGATGACAGATTGGAGCTCGAGTATCGCGTGCTGTGTGCCAATGGGAGCTGGCGCTGGATGGTCGACCGCGGCCGCATCGTCGAGCGTGACGCGACTGGGCGGCCGCGCCGGATCATCGGCACTTCGACCGACATCGATGCACGCAAGCGCGCCGAACAGCACCTGGTGGCCAGCACCGAGCAACTGCGTGCGGTAACTGAGAGTGTGCCGGACCTGCTGCTGCTGACCGACCTCGAAATGCGAGTCCAGTTCGCGAATCGGCCCATGCTGGGCCACGAACCCCAGCAACTGGTCGGGCGCTCGATCCTCGAGTTGCTCCCGGAGGACGAACGCGAACCGGTGCGGGCGGTTCACGCCCGTGCCCTGGCCACACGCCGCGCGCAGGTCTACGAATCGCGCCACGTGATCGCCGGCGAAGCGCATTGGTTCGAGAACCGTGTCGGTCTCGTGCTGCACGAAGGCCAGCCTACCGGCCTCACGGTCTCGAGCACCGAGGTCACGGTGCGACGCCGGGGCGAGGAAGCCCTCAAGATCCAGGCGCGCATCCTCGATGCGATGCGCGAAGGCGTGTTGGTGCTCGATTCAGCAAGCGTCGTGCGCCTGGCGAATGGCGCCGTCCAGCGTCTCTCAGGTTATCAGCCGCGCGAGCTGATCGGCCGCCCCGCGCGCCTGCTCACTCGCTATAGCGAGACGCAGTACCAGGAGGCCAAGGCCGAGATCGACCGGCAACTGGCAGAAGCGGAGTTCTGCGCGCGCGACATCGATTGCATGCATCGCGATGGAACCTCCTTTACCGCCGGCTGCGTCATCACTCCAATCGCGATCGGTGGCGAAGCGCACCGGCTGGTGGTGCTGGAAGACGTCACGCAACGGCGTGAGCTCGAACGCGAGATCATCGATATCGCGAATCGCGAGCAGCGCCGCATCGGCAGCGATCTGCACGACGGTCTCGGCCAGGAGCTCACCGGCGTGGCGCTGATGCTGAGCGGCCTGGTCGGTCGGTTGCGGCGCGAGCATCCGCCGGCGGCCGGTGACGCGGAAGAGATCGTGACGCTCGTGAACTCCGCGATCGACGGCGCGCGCGCTTTGGCGCGAGGCGTCTCGCCAGTGAGCGTTGAGCGGGGCGGCTTGTCCTCGGCACTGCGCGCACTCGCGAGCCGGGCGACCGACATGTACGGCGTCACCGTGCGCTTTCGCGGCAAGGTGTGGCCGCAGCTCACGCTGGATGCCGCGGCTTGCGATCACCTGTTTCGCATCGCGCAGGAAGCGGTGAACAACGCCGTCAAGCACGGACGCGCCGGCCAGATCTTGATCGATCTGCACGTCACGACCGACACGGTGACGCTGACGGTGCGCGACAACGGCAGCGGCCTCGCGAGCGATGCGCAGCTGAGCCGCGGCATGGGCCTCAAGATCATGCATTACCGCGCCAGCATATTGTCCGGTTCGGTGGTACTCGAGCCGGTGGAAGGTGGAGGCTTGCAGGTCGTGTGCAGGTGCCGGCAGCCGCCGACTCCGGAAAGCAGCGCGGCACGTTCATAGACTCAAAGGAGCAGGAGCAGATGATGACCCAGCCGACGATGAAATATCCCGCGCCGGCGACGAAGAAGAGAGGGCGACGTGTGCTGATCGTCGACGATCATCCGATCGTGCGGCAGGGACTGCGCCGCTTGATCGACCAGGAAGACGATCTCGTCGTCTGCGGCGAAGCGGAGACCGTAAAGGAAGCACGCAGTGCGATTCGCGAGCTGCATCCGGACGTCGTCATCGTCGACATCTCGCTCAAGCAGGGCGACGGCATCGACCTCGTGACCGATGCCCGCGCCCAGCATCCGCGCCTGCCGATCCTGGTGCTGTCGATGCACGACGAGACCATCTACGCCGAGCGCATCCTCAGCTCGGGCGCGAATGGCTACATCATGAAGCAGGCTGCCAGCGAGCAATTCCTGGTCGCACTGCGCAAGGTGCTGGATGGCGGCGTCTACGTGAGCGAGGCGGTGAACAAGATCCTGGTGGATCGCTTCACCGCCGGCGGTCATTACGTTTCCCTCAATCCCATCGACCGGCTGAGCAATCGCGAGTTGCAGATCCTGCAGTTCATCGGCAAGGGCACCAGCACGCGTGCGATCGCGGAATCGCTCGATCTCAGCGTCAAGACGGTCGAGTCACACCGCCAGCGCATCAAGAAGAAGCTGCGCATCAAGGACGGTCCGCAATTGATCCGCTACGCGGTGAATTGGTTCTCCGGGCGCGAAACGGGCTAGCCGGTAGCCGGCACCGCGGCGCTGACACACAGGCGCCCCGTTACGTCGCATCGTCCAATCGGGCGAGGGCGCGCTATTTTTGACGCTTTCAGTGGTGTTGCACCCCTCTGAATTCGCCGGCTTCCCGTTCAAACCTCCCGCCCCTGAACCGCCTCTAACTCGTCGGATACCTTCAAATTTGCGCGTGGCGCGCCCGGCGTGACACGGCTGGTAGTATCGATGCATGAGGACGGGCCAGAGCGCCGCAATGACACTGCCACCGCAGGCGATCGACACAGAACAGGAGTGGGTCGAGCGCGCCCGGGACGGCGATCGCGCGGCTTTCGAGCAGATCTACCGGGCGTATTCCGGGAAGGTATACGGCTTGTGCCTGCGGCTGACGCGCGAGGCTTCGATCGCCGAGGATTGCACGCAGGAGACCTTCATCAGTGCCTGGCGCAACCTTGGCCGCTTCGAGGGTCGCAGTGCTCTCGGGACCTGGCTGCACCGGATCGCGGTGAATGCCGCACTCGCGCGGGGTCGGAAAGGGCATCTGGAAGTTGTGCCGCCGCCGCAGGACGAGGCCGGCGAGGAGCACGAGCCTGCGATGTTGCACGATGCGACGCCGCCCCTCGATGTGGAAGCGGCCATCGAATCACTGCCCACGGGGGCGCGACACGTGCTGGTGCTTTACGGAATCTATGGTTACACGCATGACGAGGCGGCAAACATGCTCGGGATCGCAGTCGGCACCTGCAAGGCGCAGCTGCATCGCGCGCGCCGCCTGCTGCGCGAGCGCCTGAGCGCATGAGGTCAACGTGAAAGACGAACTCCAGAATGGCGAGGAACGCGACGAAGTGCTGCAGGCAGTGGGCCAGCTGCCGCAGTCGATCGAGCCGCAGCGCGATCTGTGGCCGGAGATTGCCAGCCGACTCGATGCACCGGTCACATCACGTCGCCCGGGCGTGCAGATGGGCTGGACGCTCGCGCTCGCCGCCGGGCTGGGCTGCATGGCGCTGGGTGCCCTGCTCACCGTTGGTCTGATGAAGCGCGCCGACACGGGCGCACCGAACACCCTCACCGCGCAGGCTACAGCCCCGGCCAACTCCGCGACGGCGGCGGCAACGACGCCGGGTGCGGCCGATGCCCCGCAGGTCCGGCAGGCAAGCCTGGGCGGCTACGCCATGCTCGGCCCCGAATACGAACAGGCCCGCGCGACCTTGATGATCGGGCTCGCCGAGCGCCTGGACCGGCTGCCTCCGCTCGAACGGCAGAAGGTCGAGCGCAACTTGAACGAGATCCGCCGCGCACTGGGCGAGCTCAACGCGGCCCTGAAGCTGGCCCCGAACGACACGCTGCTGCGCGAGCTGCTCCTGAACACCTATCACGACGAGTTGACGTTGCTCGCCAACGTCAACCAGATCGCCGACAGCATTCCTTCGAGGACCCCATCATGATCAAACGCTATTTCCTGGTCGCTGCACTCCTGTGCTCGTCCCTCGCATTCGCGGAGGAGGACGTCGACCACTCACTGCAGGCCGATCCGAAAGGCGACGTGGATATTTCCAATGTCGCCGGCAGCGTGAGCGTGAGCGGCTGGGACCGCCAGGTGGTGCGGGTTACCGGATCCCTGGGCGATGGCGTGGAACGGCTTGATTTCACGAGCGAAGGGAAGCGCACGGTCATCAAGGTGGTGCTGAAGAAGTCCACCCATTGGGGCGACGGCGGCGGCGCCGATCTCTCGATCCGAGTTCCCTCGGGCAGCCGGCTCGACATCAATACTGTCAGTGCCGACATCGATGTTCACGGCGTGACGGGTGCGCAACGTCTGCAGGCGGTTTCCGGTGAGGTATCCACGGAAGTCGGCGCAGAAGAGGCGGAAGTGAAAACCGTGAGCGGCGATGTGGTCCTGCGTGGCGAGAGCAAGCCTTCCGTTCTGAACCTCACGACGGTGAGCGGCAATGCGCAGGTGAGCCGCATCGCGGGCGAGATGATCGCGACCACTGTGAGCGGCGACTTCAATCTGTCCGCTGAGACCATCGCGCGGGCCCGCCTGCGCACGACCTCCGGCAACCTGTCGTTGCGGGGAGCCCTGGTGGGAGATGCGCGCGTCGACAGCGAAACGATTTCCGGCGACCTCTCTTTCATCTTCAAGTCCCCGATCAATGCCGAGTTCGACGTGGAAACCTTCTCCGGCGACATCGAGAACTGCTTCGGGCCGCGATCGCAGTCCAAGAGCGAGCACGGCCCCGGGCGCGAGTTGCATTTTCGCCAGGGCGATGGCAAGGCGGAAGTGCGGATCAACAGCCTGAGCGGCGGGATCAGCCTCTGCGATCGTTAATGTTGCGGGCGCGCGGATCGCGCGCCGCTCCGTCGAACTGTTCCACTCTCTCCGCGGTCCACTCCTCAAGCTAGAATGGATGGCGCATCGCGCGGGCGGTGCGTAATCCTTACAGAGGAGTGAGGCATGCGGGGCCTGAAGATCGCCGGTTGGGCGATTCTCGGTTTGCTGGTGTTGTTCGTGCTCGGCGCCATCGCCGTCGTCGCGTTCGTCGATCCGAACGACTACAAGGATGACATCGCGAAGGCGGTGCGCGATCGCACCGGGCGCGAGCTCAAGCTCGACGGTAAACTCTCCCTCTCGGTCTTTCCCTGGCTCGCTATCGAGACCGGCCACGCGGAACTGGGAAATCCAACCAATTTCGGCGCCGGTCCGTTCGTCGCCGTGGACTCGGCGGATGTCGGCGTCAAACTGATCCCGCTGCTGCACGGGCACTTCGAGGTGCGTCGACTCCTCCTCGAGGGCCTGCGCGTCAACCTCGTCAAGGACGAGCACGGCCACACCAACTGGGAAGACCTCACGAAGACATCGCCAGCCAGCAGTGGCGAGAGTTCCGGCAGTTCCGCCAGCATTGCGGGCCTCACGCTCAAGAACGCCGCGCTCGACTACCGCGACCTGGGAGCAGGCAGTCACTGGCGCCTGATGGGGCTGAACCTCTCGACCGGGCGCCTCGGCGGCAGCGAGCCGTTCGACCTGGACCTCTCGACCACCGTGGACCAGGGCGAGGGCAGTGCGCCGATGCAGGTCAAGCTCAAGTCCGAGGCGACGCTCGATACCAAGGCGAAGCACTACGGCGCGAAGGACTTCAGCCTCGATGTCGTGCAGGCGCCGGCGAAGTCCGGTGACAAGGAGCGCAAGCTCAAGCTCGATGTACCCGCGCTCACGGCGGATCTGAATCAGCAAACGCTTGAAGCGCCGAAGTTCATCTTGCACGTGGCCGGCGCGGAGCTCAGTGGGAGCCTCAAGGGTGAACAGATCGTCGACAAGCCGCGGCTCAATGGAACAATCAAGCTCCCCGCGACCTCGCCGCGCGATCTTTTGCAGGAGCTCGGCCAGGAGGCTCCCGGGACGCGGGACGCCAAAGTCCTGTCCTCCATGTCCCTCGATGCGGACTACAAGGCAACGGATGAAAGTGTGTCGTTCGAGAACCTGAAGCTCACGCTGGACGACACTCACGTGACGGGGCGGGCCGGCATCGAGAACCTGAAGGACCACGCGATCCGCTTCGACCTGACCGTGGACCAGCTCGATCTCGCCCGTGTGGCACCCCACGCGGATGTCGAGGCCGCGGGACGCCGAGGCGGCGGACATGGCCTGCGCGCAGCGGACCGCGCGCGCGGCGCTGTCGAACGAGCACAGGAAGCCGTCTCCCGTCGTCTTGAGCTCCTGCCCGCGGTGGCGCTCCAGCTCGAAGCGCATGGCGGCGTTGTGCTCGATGAGCATCTCGCGCCAGGCGGCGTCGCCGACGCGCGCCAGCGTGGCCGTCGAGCCGACGATGTCGGTGAAGAGCAGCGTCATCAGTACGCGATCGGGGTCCGGCACCGGCCGAGTCCCGGTCAGGAACTCCTGCATCTCCTCGAGCATCCGGTCCGGGTCGATCCAGGGCACGTGGTCATCTCCCGCGAGCTCGACGAAACGCGCGCCGGGAATGTGCTCCGCGATGTAGCGGCCCTCGGCCGAGCGTGAGTCAGAGTCGCCCTCGCGGTGAAGCACGAGGGTCGGCACGCGCACGCTCGGGAGCACGTGCCGGACGTCGATCTCGCTGTTCAACAGGATCAGGTCGCGTGCGGCGCCGGGGCTTGCCGAAGCGTGCGCCCGGCGCGCCCACCAGGTCGCCATCGCCTCGTCTGCGGAGGGCGCCATGCGACGCAGGTCGGCCTCCCACGCCCACTCCCGCTCGATCTCGTCCGCGTAGCGCAGCCGCTCCGACCTCGTCGCAGCCCAGGGGTAGTCGTCCGTCGGATCGCGTCGTTTCGCGTAGGTGCCGTACAAGACGAGCGCGACGGTGCGCGCCGGGTACGTCGCGGCGAAGAGCACGCTCAGCGGTCCGCCCTCCGAGTAGCCGAAGATTGCCGCCCGCTCGGAGTCCACCGCGTCCATGACGGCCCGGACGTCGTCCATACGGGTCTCGAGGTCCGGCAGGCCGCCGGGCCGGTCCGACAGGCCCGTGCCGCGCTTGTCGAAGCGGATGAGGCGGGAGAAGGACGCGAGCTGCTCGAGAAAACGCCCTGAGTGCGGCTCCTCCCAGTCGAGCTCGAGGTGGGACACGAAACCTGGCACGAGCACGAGGTCGAGCGGGCCAGCGCCCACGACCTGGTAGGCGATGTTCACGTCGCCGCTACGCGCATATTGCACCTCGCGCGACACCACCAGGCCACTCTTCTACACTTGCCCCGTGGCCGCAACAGCGACCGAGCGAAAGCTGCTGATCGACGGCGACTGGGTCGAGACCGGCGAGTGGATCGAGGTTCGCTCCCCGTACTCGGGCGACGTCGTCGGGCGCGTCGCGAAGGGCGGCGCCGACGAGGCTCGCCGCGCGGTCGACGCGGCGGCTCGGGCACTCGAGAACCCGCTGCCAGCGCACAAGCGCGCCGAGATCCTC
>Ga0137409_10008259_pt1 | contig 10637 bp, 9 predicted proteins | sample CZODoug1_16funga_FD_122059 | JGI IMG/M metagenome (GOLD analysis project Ga0137409, IMG submission 122059) | Vadose zone soil fungal communities from Angelo Coast Range Reserve, California, USA - CZODoug1_16fungal (Hybrid Assembly) | ecosystem: Environmental > Terrestrial > Soil > Vadose zone... | reverse complement strand
GCCTGTAGCTCAGGTGGCTAGAGCGCGCCCCTGATAAGGGCGAGGTCGGTGGTTCAAGTCCACCCAGGCCCACCATTCAAATCACCAATATATACGCGGCGATTCTCACTTTCCCCGTCCAGGGGACTTGTCATCAAAAAACCGTTTTGCCAAAAATTTGCCAAAAGTCGAGTAGGCCATAGGTCCCGTAATCCGGGGCGTTCCGATGCGCGACCCGCATGAAATATCCAAAGTCGGCTAGGCTTTGTCGAGATTGCTCGCTTGTCATGTCGAAAGACGTGCACGGCAGTGCAAGACAGTGCAAGGCTGTGGAAGGAGCGGGAAGTCATTTTTAGTCAGTTTGCGGGGGCGTAGTTCAGTTGGTTAGAACGCCTGCCTGTCACGCAGGAGGTCGCGTGTTCGAGTCCGTCGCTCCCGCCATTTTAGGATCGCCGACCTATCGTGTCAGAGGTGCTCACTGGAGATTCTTTGCAGTTGCCGTCCACAACGCCAGGTTGCCACAGCAGATTCCTCACTGAAGCCTAGCCGACTTCCCATTACTAATCCCGATAAGCCGGCACGGATTACTTCCGGGTTGCCGACGATCCAACCACAAGCGCGCGAGTGCCCTCTTGCGGCATCCTGCCGCTGACGCTATTCACCAGTCGCCGTGCATTCCCCTTGTCAAACTAGGAGAGTTTTCGCTACACTCCTAGTTGAACTAGGAGACCAACACAGTGGACAAAGCCGCGGAACTACTCCCGGGCACACTCGATATGCTGATTCTCAAAGCGGTGTCCTTGAAACCGTTGCACGGCTACGGCGTTTTGCTGCGCATACGCCAGATCTCAAAGGACGCGCTTGAGATTCCCCAAGGGTCCTTGTATCCGGCTCTCTACCGCTTAGAGCATCACGGTCTCATCACGGCTGAATGGGGTCAAAGCGAGAACAACCGCCGGGCGAAGTATTACACCTTGACCGCTGCAGGGCGTCGCCGCTTGCGTGAGGAAACAGCCGGCTGGAACCGGCTCGCGTCTGCGATTGCCGCAGCCTTGAACACAACATCGGAGGAGGTGTGACATGTTCAAGCGCTTGCTTTCTCTGTTTCGTGTTCTAACTCGGCGGCGTGATTTCGAAGAGGGAATGTCCGAGGAGCTCCGCTTCCACATCGAGCAATACACGGACGACCTCGTGCGCTCCGGCATGTCACGGGAAAAAGCGGCCCGCATGATACGGGCGGAACTCGGTAGCCCTATCAACATCAAAGCGGATTGCCGGGAGGCCTTTGGCGTGCACTTCTTTGACGAGTTTCGCAGGCAGCTGAGTTACGCCGCCCGATTGTTGCGAAAGACCCCGGCATTTACAGCTACCGCTCTTCTGACGCTCGCCGTTTGCTTCGGCGCGAATCTGACGATTTTTGCCGTGATCGATTCGGTGCTGCTCCGCCCCCTGCCCTTTCCCGAGCCCGACCGGCTCACGATGATATTCAATACTTATCCGAAAGCTGGCGTCGATCGCGACGGGTCCTCGCTGACCAACTATTACGAACGCCGCGGTCGTATTCCGGCCTTCGCCTCGCTCTCGATCTACGGCTATGGAACGGAGATTGTCGGCGAGCCCGGCTCGACGGAACGCCTCCAGACCATGCGCGTGTCTCCGGATTTTTTCTCTACTCTCGGGCTCGGCCCCGCGATCGGACGTACTTTCACGGACGAGGAAACCACTTCCGAAACCAACCACGTTGCCATTCTTTCCGACCCGTTTTGGCGGGAACGATACAACGCCGATCCCAACGTGATTGGAAAGCAGATTCGCGTAAACAGCGTTCCCAGAACGGTGATCGGCGTGTTGCCTCGCAGCTTCCGCTTTCTCTCTTCCGATGCCCGGGTGTTCTTGCCCCTTGCATCGCGCCCGGAAGATCGCGCGCCATCGCGGCGGCATTCCGGCGGAAATGTGATCCAAATGATTGCGCGCCTCCAACCGGACGCCACGCTCGCACAAGCCCAGTCGGAGATCGACGCGCAGAACGCGGCACTGGAAGTCGACGACCCGCAGGCCAAGATGATTGCCGATGCGGGCTTTCGTTCATTGGTGGTGCCATTGCGCGCGGACCACGTCGCAGCCGTGCGTCCCACGCTGCTGCTGCTGGAGGCAGGCGTACTCGTTCTTCTTTTGATTGGCGCAGTCAATCTCGTGAACCTGCTTCTTATCCATGCGAGCGGCCGAGTTAAGGAATTAGCCGTTCGCCAGGCGCTTGGCGCAGGTTGGAGATTCCTCGTGAGCGAAGTGGTCGTCGAGACCACCTTGCTCACGTTCGCCGGAGGATTACTCGGACTCGGCGTCGGCGCCGGCGGAATCCAGCTGCTGCGCGGGTTGGGCGCTGATCGTCTACCCTTGGGAAGTCGCATCGTTTTCGACGCGCGATTAGCACTGGTCGGCCTGCTCGCAGCCATCGTCATAGGCATCGTGTTCGCGGTACCCGTCGCTTGGTTCCATCTTCGGCGGCATCTCGGAAATGCGCTTCACTCGGAGAGCCGTGGCGGCACGAGCGGGCACGGCGCTCAAATCCTGCGTCACAGTTTTATCGTCTCTCAGATTGCCCTGGCGTTTATTCTGCTGGCCGGAGCGGGCCTGCTCGGCCTCAGTCTTCAGCGAGTGATGGCCGTTTCTCCAGGCTTCCAGTCGGACCACGTCCTGACTGGGCAAATCCTGCTTCCGTGGGCCGACTATTCGGAGGGAGGACGCCTGAAATTTATGGAAAGCTTGATGGACAAACTCGACCAGCTACCGGGAGTGTTGTCTGCGGGCGTGGTCAACAATGTGCCTTTCAGTGGCAACATCGGCAAAAGCGGCGCCACGATAGCGGGTCATGTTCGCCGCCCTGGCGAATCCGCGCGAGGGCACTATTCTTACGGAGTGGGCGGCGACTATTTTCGCGCGATGGGTTTCTCCCTGCGGGCAGGACGGTTCCTGACCGCGGACGATTCACGTCGCTCCGAGCGAGTCTGCGTTGTGGATGAAGACTTCGCGCGATACTACTGGCCGCACGCCAGCGCGATTGGCCAACGATTGTGGGACGGCTCCGAAGCGGGAAACGATGCCGAAGCATTCACCATCGTCGGCGTTGTTGGTGGGGTGAAACAAGCGGGGCTCACGGAAAACGAAGCCCAAGGCGCCATTTATTATCCGTACGCCTTCCGCATCGGCGACAGCGTCTTCGTCGCCGTCCGCACCAGCCTGCCACCGGAATCGTTCGCGTTGACATTGCAGAAGGTGGTTCGACAAATCGACGCCGACGTGCCGGTCACCGATGTTCGGTCCATGGACACTCGCATTGCCGACAGTCTGGTCGCGCGTCGCTCACCGGCGCTGCTGGCTGGCCTCTTCTCAGGGATAGCTCTGTTGCTCACCTCCATTGGCACCTATGGAGTGCTGAGTTACGCCGTGGCACAACGCCGTCGCGAAATCGGAGTGCGGATAGCACTCGGGGCGCAACCCGGGCAGATTCGAATCCAGTTTCTCTCACTCTCACTACGCCTGCTAACCGCCGGAACCGTGTTGGGCTTGATCGGAGCATGGCAGGCGGGCCGCGCGATGCGGTCGCTGCTCTTCCAGGTACCACCGCTTAACGTTGCGGTCCTCGCCGCTGCCGCCTGCGTGACGGCAGCAGTGTGTCTCGCCGCCTGCCTCCTGCCATCGCAACGCGCCGCGCGGATATCTCCGATGGAGGCTCTCGCCGAGGAGTAGACAGTCCGTTCAACCCGTCAGGCCAACGTACAGGGTCGTCAGTTGCAGTGTGAGATTCAGTCCGAGTTACGGGCAACCCGGAAGTCATCAGCTCGCCCGTTGGGTTAGTATCGAGAAACGCGCTTATATTGACTGGTCTGGCCACCTTCTGTGGTCGGCTACTTGGAAGCAATCGCCAACCTATCTGATATTTGTTTCGAGGCCGAAATCTCGCACCATTCACTCCGAGGGCGCGCTGTCGTAAAAATGCGTATTACTAATTGCGATGAATCAAGACAAAAAGCGAACAAACAGTGAATAAAGAAGGAGAAAGCGATTCATCGGGTTTAGTCGCAACTTGCTGATTTCCTTCGATTAGCGCCATCTCCGGCAAGTTCTAATGAAGTTGATCTCTCGACCCTGTTAACCGAATGCTTTATGTTTCAGGTCGTTGCGCTACGGACAACTTACGGACAACTAAGAGAGGGGAAACAACGTTTCTGATCCCGTAAGCGACGCCAAATAAAGCGTTTATGGGATTTAGATACTTGGTTCGGGACCAGGAGGTCGATGGTTCAAATCCAGTGGTTCGCCAAAACTTGAGCCGAGGCCGAAGACGAGGCGGTTCTTAGTAGAGTTGGTCTGAATACGATTATCGCCTCGATACAGCATGAAGACTCTGGAGGGCACGAACCCGAGTGCGCGTGGGACGCGCGTATATAAAGGACTAGCGGAAAGTCGATCCGAACTAGGCCGCTCGATTATAACGATGGTGCAGCCCCGCCGAGTCGCTCCTGTGAAAGGATCCGACCCGAAGCTACGGAACGAATCCTGCCGTCAGGTGTCTCCTTCTCAAGTCAGAAACGTAACCACGGCTCTCCTAGCGAACCCACCCGGCAACCATCTGAAATTGTAGTTGCAGCTCAATTGGTACGATTTAGCGTTCTGTCAACCTGTTTCAACATCGCCTTATTCTTCTCGGCCCAATTGCAGAGGAGCCCTACTGCCTCCGCGAACTTTGCGCCGACCGCGGTCAGGCTGTAATCAACGTGTGGAGGCACTACTGGATGAACAAGACGATTGACGAGACCCCATCGCTCTAACTTCCGTAGAGTTTGGGTCAGCATTTTCTTAGAAATATCTGGGATGGAACGTTGTAGTTCGCTGAAACGGCGAGTTCGCCCTTTTAGGCAGAACAGGACGATTGGAGTCCACGTGTCGGCAATGACCCGTAATACCTGTCGCGCTGGGTACTTCGGGTCGTAAAGTGGTTCGCCCCCTGCGGAGCCGGTCGTTTTTCTCATATCTGTGTTCATGGTAACCAATTGGTGCCTACTTGTTGCGTGGTGACCTAGTCTCTATAATAAACCCATGAGTGCAGGAGCGCCACATATGACTAACAAAGTTCTAGCCACAGGTGCGCAGCACACGGATGGTCTGGTCGTCGACGTGATTTCGGATTTGATCTGTCCCTGGTGCTTTGTCGCAAAGCGTCGCATTGATAGAGCTGCATCGATCTTGGGAAAATCATTAGAGATGCGCTGGCACCCCTTCCAACTTAACCCGGAGATGCCCGTCGATGGCCTAAATCGGCGGCTGTATCGCTCCGCCAAATTTGGCAGTTGGGAGCAGTCGCAACGGCTCGATGCACAGGTCGCTGCCGCAGGAAAAGAGGTCGGCATCGAGTTCCGCCACGATTTGATGAAGCTAACACCGAACACATTCAGAGGACACGTGCTGCTCGCGGCTGCGCTGAGGGAAGGCTTAGAGATCCAGAACAGAGTTGCCGAACGACTTTTCCAAGCCTACTTCATCAAGGGTGAGGACGTTGGTGATCCAACGACACTGCTGCGGATAGCCCGGGAGTTTGGTGTCTCATTGCTCGGACAGGTCGAAGATTTCGACAGCCCAGCCCTCGTAAGCGAGGTGAAGGAGGCTGAGCGCATGGCGGTGTCCGCTGGCATTAGCGGAGTTCCTCAAATTACGTTCCAAGGGACGGTAGTTGCAACAGGTGCCCAACAAGAAGAGCTAATCGCCGCTTCAATGCGGCAGATTCTGGGAACGGCAGGACGTTGTGAGAATGGCGTCTGCGAGGTCTGACGGAGAAGGTAGATGAGGCGAGCAACAATTGTAGGCGGCTCTTTGACGGGTCTGGCAGCGGGAATCTTGCTTCGCAAAATTGGCTGGGAAGTGAACATCTTCGAAAGGAGTCCGCAGAGCCTTTCTGATCGAGGAGCGGGTATCGTGATGCAGCCAGAAACCCTCCAGATGCTGCGGCTCTGTGGGGCGACGTCTGACGGCGAGGTTGGTGTCTGGCTCACGAGCAGACAGTATCTGGCCGCAGACGGCTCAATCCTTTCGTCTCAGCATATGCCTCAGCTGATGACCTCGTGGGGACTGCTTTACTCGTGGTTCAAGAAGAGCTTTCCAGAGCAGAACTATCATCTCAATCGGGAGTTTCAGAACATTCAGCAAAATGAATCGTCCATCACGTCGTGTTTCAAGAGCGGCTTTGAAGATTCAGCGGATCTTTTAGTCGCTGCAGACGGTTTCAGATCACGTACTCGAGCGTTGTTTTTGCCGGCGGTGCAGCCAGAGTATGCGGGCTATGTTGCGTGGCGCGGAGTAGTGCCGGAATCTGACCTTCCAGTCAGTGTTTTGAAGGTTTTCGCTGATTGCTTCACCTTCTTCGAGACGCGGGGAAGCCACATTCTCGCTTATCTAATTCCGAGTGAAATCGGGAGCACCAAAGTTGGGCAGAGGAGGCTTAATTGGGTTTGGTACTGGAACGTGCCTGAAAAAGGGTTGTCGGCTTTGCTGACAGACGCCCAGGGAATCCGCCAAGCGTATGCCATTCCACCCGGAAGACTTCATCCTGAGCAGGAAGAAAAGCAACGTGCCATCGCAGAATCGGTTCTGCCGCCTGTTTTCAAAACGATGCTGAGAGCTACGAAAGAGCCTTTCGTCCAGGCCATCATGGACCTCGCCTGTCCGCAGGTCGTGTTTGACCGGACTATCCTGACTGGGGATGCGTCCTTCGTCATCCGTCCTCATACAGCAGCGAGCACGTCAAAGGGTATCGCGAACGCTTTTGCCTTGGCTCGAGAACTCAGGCCGCAGCAGACCCTTTCCGAATCTTTAATGAATTGGCAAAGATCCGAGCTTGATAGAGGGCGCAATTTGATGAGCTACGGGCAGGGGCTCGGGGGTCGATCACAAGGACGCTGAATCATCGGAGAACGAAAGCACTCTCAAATGACGGGTCCAATAGAACAAAGCTCAGCAAAAGTAAAATTATTCGGTACAAGGAACTCGGCTCCTGCTCACTCCATTCTCGATTTCCTCCAGCGTTGTGTCGTCGCTTTCGAGTGAATCGAGCTTCAGAACGACGAGGGCGGCGAATGACTCCAAACGTCGAAACGGACGAGCTACAGAGCATTCGGTTTTTACCCGAAGGGTTCAGTTTCCGGTTTGCCCGTAAATCCGTCCAGAGTCGATGCCAAGCTCGGAGATCACTTCCTACAAGCCGACTTTACAAATCCCGATAAGCCGGCACGGATTACTTCCGGGTTGCCGACAACTCGCCCAGAACCTCATCTTTACGCTTCCCAGAACCCCGTTTGCGCAGGTAAAGGAAATTCTCAAGCACCTAACTGTTATGGATGCTTCTCAAGTAGAAATGTCAACATCGCCGAGGCTAGATCGACTGGTTTTTCCATAAAAGACAAGTGTCCTGAAGGGATTTCGGCCCTCTTTGCAGTGGGAATCAAATCAGCCAGCTCTTGAGTATAGAAGGGTGGCACAATCTGGTCGTATTTCCCGGTGATTGATAATGTCGGTGCCTTGATCTTCTTGGCCTGCTCTCGGACATCGACGGCGAGATCAACCCTGATATTCTGCTCGATCAGAGGCCAGTCGTTCATCGCCACAAAGCTCTGGATGATTCCATTGATGGTATTTTCGTCGAACGCTGAGAGAAACTCGCGGCTGAGGCCGCTCACGAGAAGTAACTTTCCGAGGGCGGTCTTGTCCGTCCGCGCCAGGTGCAGCCAAAGATCGAACTGTAATCTCATTCGCGGGTCACTGCCGTAACTGAAACCCGATACAAGAACCAGCGAACGAACCATCTCCGAATACTCCGCCGCAATGAATGTGGCAACTGCCGCTCCAAGGGAAAAGCCAACAAGGTCAAATCGATGCCTGCCACCAGCCCCGGCTGCTGCCACAACTCGATCCGCGAAATCGGATACTCTCGGTGCATCTACCGAGTCAGTACCAGCGACCGGTTCAGCATAGTCTAGGCGAATCACAGGACGGTGCTTCGTCAGCTGTTCTACTACCTGAGACCAGTCTTCTGACTGTCCTGATGTACCGTGTAGGAGCACTACCGGTACCTCTTCTTCGTTGTTCGGTCGCTGCTTTTCTAGTCCCACGAGGCCGATCCCGCTCGACGCACCTGTGACGATAGCAACCTTGGGACTTCCCGAGAGCGCGTCCCGCACCCGGCCGCCCGACGAAATAGATTCTAATGTCATGATTGTCTTCTCCTTGGTGTTTCGCGATATATCGCCGATACAAGCAAACGTTATCGAGTCTCGGAAACATCAGGGTTGTAAAACACAACCGCAGGAAAACTATTCCCGGCACTCTGCTCCCGGGACCCAGGGCCCCGGTTCTCGAATCGACCCGTCTAGCCAGATCGAAGGCTGTTCGGGCAATGCCTGTTCATGATGATCGGTTCATGAACGCCATCATCTCTTGGAGGTCTTGACCGTGGTTGTTGGAGAGCACTATGTGCGCGTGGGCGAGGGCAAGGGCAACGTGCATCACCGTCCAGTGCTCGTGCTCGCCGACCTCAAGGATTCGGGCGGCGAACTGGTAGTCGTGGTTCCGCGCCAGCTCTCGAATCTCTGCCCATAGCGTCTCTGCGTCGGCTTCCATCCAGCGAGCGCTTACCTCGCTTATGCGTTTACCCCCAGCTTCGAGCACGTGTACCCCCTACTTCGCAGCTTGCTGGTTGATCAGGTATTGCATCCCGAGAGCCAACGCTAAGCAGAGAAGCCCGCCCAGCGCCGCGCCGCCGAGGAACTCCACTGGGACGACAGCATCGTCGGGATGCGGGGACTCCACCACGAGCACCTCTTTCGTGCCGCCATACTCTAGATCGTGCCCCCTGGTGGCCATCTGGTGGTCCGCACCCGTTGCCAGTGAACCGACAGTGTCGTATCAAGGTTAGTTCTGCAGAAATCGGACGGTCTGGTCGAGAAACGCGCTGTGATACTGGAAGATAGCTCCATGTCCAGAATCAGGAAAAATGCTCAACTGAGAGTGTGGCAGCTTGCGCGCTAGCTCCACAGAATTGATCGATGGCACCATCACGTCTGTGTCGCCGTTCGCCACCAGCACCGGGTGTTGGATACCGCCCAACGAGGTCGGCTTAGGCGCCATGCCCCACTTGGTAATCGCGGTCACCTGAGCAACGATGGTCTCTTGTGTTGCAGGCAAATCGCGGTCGTGTTGTCGAGTGCCGAGGCGCTGGAGAAATTCCGCAGCCGCCTTCTGGCCGTCTTGAGACTGTGTGAAAAAGAGCGACTGCTTCGGATGCTTCTTCTCGGCTGTTGCCCTGGCCACGGCGTTCTGCAACACGGAGCCCACGTTGCTGATCCCTTCGCCGCCGGCGGCCGAAGTACCTGCCAGAATCATTCGGCGCACGAGATCGGGATGTTTTTGCGCGATGACTTGAGCGATGAAACCACCGATTGAGAAGCCAAGCAGGTCGGTCTTCGAAAGCCCTAAAGCTCGAATGAAAGCCACTGCATCCGTTGCCATGTCATCGATGGTGTCTGGCGTAGTGCCCTTGGAGCCTCCGACTCCACGGTTATTGAAGGCGATGACGCGGTGTTTCTGGGCCAGGCTGTCGATAGTTCTCGGGTCCCAATCATCGAGAACAGCTGTTAGATGGTGAAGCAGGACGATCGGAATGCCATTCTTTTCGCCTGTCTCTCGATACACGAAGGAAGTCCCGTTCACGTCAACCCTTTTGGTAACCACATCAACATAAGTATTAGCCATCGTTCCATCTCCCGTCATTTAGTTTGGTTTAGACAGATACATCGAATAGTCTGCCGGTCAGTTTCTGTTTTACTTAGATTATGAACATACTCCATACTTCACATTTGATTCATATCGCCTGGACGCGGTTGCAAAAACTTTTTTTGTGCGAGGTGGCTAGCTTCCAGGTCGTCTACCTGACGCCTAGCCGTGAGAGCCAGTTATGCTGACCTTCGCGCTTGATTCCTGTAGCGGGGCGCGGGGACGGAAGTGCCGAACTGTTGCAACATGCTGCGGCGTGCGGCCTCAAAACGTGTCCATTCGTCTCCATTATGAAGGCTGGGTATTGTGACCAGTTCGCCATGATCGAGGCCAACCAGCGCTGCATCGACCATGTCTTCCGCTGGCATGATGATTGAGGCGGGTTGCTGTTGCCATGGGAGGCCGGCGACCTCCCAGCCGTCGGTCGCGGTCCTGGCTGGTAACACAGCTTGGACTCGGATGCCTTTGCTGGTGAGTTCGTGCTGTAGCGAAAGACTGAAGGCAAGCACGTACGCCTTGGACGCCCCGTACACGCCGTTGAGCGCTTCCACCGAGATGCCCGCGGCGGAGCCAATGTTGATGATCGTGCCTGTGCCACGCTTAACGAACGCAGGAGCGGCGGCGTAGCTGAGGCGAGTGAGGGCGGTGACGTTGAGAGCGATCATGTCTTGCATCTTCCGGATGTCGGCCTCAAGCAGTGGGGCGACGGAAGCGAAGCCGGCGTTATTGACGAGCATGGTGATGCTCGGATCGTCCTTCAGCTTTGTTTCCACTTTCGCGAGATCCGTCTCGTTGTTGAGGTCCGCCACGATGGAAGTGATATGCCGTCCGCTCGCGCT
>Ga0137409_10008258_pt1 | contig 10638 bp, 6 predicted proteins | sample CZODoug1_16funga_FD_122059 | JGI IMG/M metagenome (GOLD analysis project Ga0137409, IMG submission 122059) | Vadose zone soil fungal communities from Angelo Coast Range Reserve, California, USA - CZODoug1_16fungal (Hybrid Assembly) | ecosystem: Environmental > Terrestrial > Soil > Vadose zone... | reverse complement strand
CTGGAATCTCCAGGAGCGCGGCGAGATCATCATCGAGCCGCAGACGCAGGTCTATGAAGGCATGATCATCGGTGAGAACTCACGCCAGAACGACATGGACGTCAACGTCACGAAGGAAAAGAAGCAGACAAACATGCGCGCGTCGACGGCAGACGAAGCCATTCGCCTGATCCCGCCACGCAAGCTCAGTCTCGAGCAGTCGATTGAGTTCATCAACGACGATGAACTGGTCGAAGTGACGCCGAAGACGATCCGCCTCCGGAAGCGCGTCCTGAACTCGAACCTGCGCCCGAAGAAGTCCGAAGACTAATCGGCTGATTGGGGTTCAGCCCCATCCCTGGATGACGGATTTGGCATCACACGTGTCAACATGGCGACATGTCCTGGCACACGCCTCTCGCAATCCCGTGCAAATTGCTGTAGTTCTGCGGCGCGCCAAACTGCGCGCCGCGGGCACAGTCCTTGCCCCTCGGGCAGCCATAACGATCAAATTTGGAAACCGGAACCGGCTGACGAATCAGGGAACCCGCCGGCGACGGTCACAACGGCTGCTAACTCTCAAACTGCGAACGAAAGAGGCCTTCGATGCTGCTCGGGCAACCAACCACCCCACAGCTCGCGCCAGGTGGTTGGAGTTGCTGGTGCCCTACCTACCGGCTTGCATCGTCTTGCTGCTTACCCACCGACCGGAATCGGGCTCAGGCCCTTTCCCTTCGCAGCTCGGATCAGGGTTCCATAGCGCTCGGACAAGATAACAGCTTAAAAAGAGAGACAAGGTGCCCGACATGTACCAAGCGTATCGATTTCTCTTGTCTTGGCGAACAAAATACGATATATTTTCAGCCACTGGCGTGCGGCCTCAGGGCTCTGACATGCTGGATAGGCAGCTCTTTGCCCTCGAACATGCCCTTCCAGGAGGCCCCGTCGATGGCGGGTAAGATCTTTTACAACTGAATTATTGATTTGCCGAATGCTGTCCCTCTTCCGTTAACAGTCGCAGGCGAGGGCGCCTGCGGTCCAGAGGTCTGGTATTGATGCGCTCGATGGCATTTTCATTGCCTGGGGGGTGTCCGCAGGTCATGAGTGTTTGGAAACAAGCATTCAGCAATTAGCACTAAGCACTCAGCCAAAGTAAGGGCACTGCGACCCTCTGCCGATTGGGATTGGGATTGGGATTGGGTTTGGGTGACCCAAGCGTGACCCAAGGGTCTCCCAAGCGTCACCCAAGGGCCACCCGAGCATCGCCCAAGCGTCGAATTGGGGAAACTCCTTTGTTTGCAACAAAAGGCGCGAAAGAGGCCGGGGGCCCCTCAAAGATCGGGTGATCGGGCGATCACGCGTGATCTGGTGATAGGAAAACCAAAAATCTCACCACGGAGTCACGGAGACACGGAGAAGAGCAGCGAGAAAAATTGTCGCGGCTGAGGCCAACAAACAAGCTTGCCATCTTTGAATGACAAGACATGTATTGGTTTTTCTCCGTGCCTCCGTGGTGAATTCTCTCCTACCGCAGCTTCAACGTCGTCAACGCGAACAACGCAAACACGAGCGACGCAATCCAGAAGCGCACGATGATCTTCGACTCCGACCAGCCCATCAACTCAAAGTGATGATGCAGCGGCGCCATCTTGAAAATCCGCTTCTTGCGGAGCTTGTACGATCCCACCTGAAGGATCACCGACACCGCTTCGATCACGAATACTCCGCCGATAAACGGTAGCAGCAGTTCCTGCTTGATGATTACCGCGACCGTCCCAATCGCACCGCCCAGCGCCAACGAGCCAACGTCGCCCATAAACACTTCCGCCGGATGCGCGTTATACCACAGGAATCCTATCGACGACCCCACCATCGCTCCGCAGAAAATCGTCAACTCGCCCACCTGCGGCATGCGCGGGATTTCCAGGTAAGTCGCAAAGGTCGCGTGCCCGCTCACATAGGTCAGCACCGAGAGCGCTCCGGCCGCGATCACCGTGCAGCCAATCGCCAATCCATCAAGTCCGTCCGTAAGATTCACGGCATTGCTCGCTCCCACAATCATGAACACGACGAATGCAATGAAGGGCAAGAACGCCAGCGGCCAAAGGTGCGGAAAACGTTCCAGGCTTTGCCACACCAAGTCTGGATGGAACTGCTTGAGGAACGGCACAATCAGTTTGGTCGAATACATGCCGTAGGTCTGCATTGCGATCAGCATCACCGCAATCACGATGCTGGTCGCTATTTGCAGCCCGAGCTTGGCCCGACCCGTCAGGCCAAGATTCCGGCGGTGTGCCACTTTCGTGTAGTCGTCGGTGAATCCAATCGCCGCAAACGCGCATGTAGCAAACACCGCGATCCACACGAAGCGGTTGCTCAGGTCCGCCCACAAAAGAGTGGGCACAACAATAGCGATCGCGATCAGCAGCCCGCCCATGTTCGGCGTGCCCGCTTTTTTCTGATGGGCCTTCGGCCCTTCCTCGCGAATGAATTGTCCAATTTGGAATTCGCGCAGCCGGTTGATCACCAGCGGCCCCACAATGAGCGCGGTAAACAGTGCGGTAAGGCTGGCGAACGCAGTGCGGAATGTCAAATAGCGGAAGATGCGGAACGGCGGAAAATAATGTTGCAGCTTCACGAACAACAGCCAGTAGAGCAATCAGCCTCCGTCCCGCGACGCTTCACTTCTTTCCGTCGCGCCGTGCCTTCCAGGTCTCCAGCGCCTTTTCCAGCTTCACGCCGCGCGAAGCCTTCAACAAAACCACGTCACCATCCCGCGCCTCGCGCGCCAGCCATTCGCCGGCCTCTTCAGGTCTGGCCACAAACTGGGCTCGGCTTCCGGCTTGCTTCGCGCTCTCGACCATCGCCTGCGCCAGCCCGCGCACTCCCACCAGCGCATCAATCTTCTTCTCAGCGATGTGCTGCCCCGCCTGCCGGTGCATCTCTTCGCCCGCCGATCCCAACTCGAGCATCTCGCCCGCCACCACAATGCGCCGCTTCGCCGCCATTGCGGCCAGCGCATCCACCATCGCTTGCAGAGCCTTCGGATTGGAATTGTAGCAATCGTTGATGACCGTGATGTTACCCACTTGTAGAACCTGCCCGCGCTTATCGGCGGCCGCCAGCGTCGCCAGCGCCCCGACCGCCTCAGAAGGATTCAATCCGCGCTCCAACCCGACCGCCACCGCTGCCAGGGCATTCAGGACGTTATGCTCCCCTACGAGTGGCAACTTGGCGTTTTCCCGAAAGTCCCGGATAACGACATCGAATTCCGCGCCTTCCGTCCCCTTCGACCGAATATTCTCCGCGCGCACGTCTGCGCCTGCCCGCGTCCCATACATCACGACCTTTCCCTTGAAGTCGCGGCCGAACTGCGAGACATACTCATCGTCAGCATTCAATACGGCGACACCGCTCGCCGGCAAAGACTCAACCAACTCATATTTCGCGCGCGCAATCCCAGCCAATGAATCAAAGAACTCCAGGTGTACGGGCGCGACGTTGGTCACCACTCCAATCTCTGGCTGCGCAATCTTCGCCAGCGCCCGAATCTCGCCAGCGTGGGACATGCCCATTTCGATCACGGCCACGTCGTACTCCGGCTCCAGCTTTAGAAGCATCAGCGGCAAGCCGAAATGATTGTTGAAGTTGCCCTCGGACTTCATCACTCGAAAGCGCGTGCTTAGCACATGCGCGATCGCTTCCTTTGTAGTCGTCTTCCCTGCCGATCCCGTCACCGCAATCAGCGGCTTGCCCCACAGCTTCCGCACTGCCGTGGCCAGACTCTGGAGCGCGATCAGCGTGTCGTCTACCCCCAGCAACTGGGTCTTCACCGGATAGCGGTGCAACCGATCTCTTTGTACGACAGCTGCGACCGCTCCCTTTTCCAGCGCCAACTCCACAAAGTCGTGGCCATCCAGCCGTTCGCCTTTCACCGCAAAGAAAAGCTGGCCCGATCCGATGGTTCGCGAGTCGATGGAATATGCCTGCGCCACATCTTCGAGCGCAAACTCTCCCCCCGCAGAAATAAACTCCGCAATCCTGACGAGCGTCAGCTTCATTTCGCCGCTCCAGCCTGCGCGGCCTCGCACTCAAACCCTGCCGCCCGCAGCGCCTCTCGCGCCACTTCCAGATCATCAAAAGGTGCTGACCCCTCCCGCGTCACCTGCACCTTCTCGTGCCCCTTGCCTGCCAGCAGGACAATGTCTCCCGGCCGCGCCTCGCCAATGGCCAGCGCAATCGCTTTGCGCCGGTCGGCCTCCACGCTATACTTCACGCCCGTCTTCTGTAGCCCAACCACCGCATCATTGATAATCGCCAGCGGATCCTCGCTCCGCGGATTGTCCGACGTCAGCACCACAAAATCGCTGCCCCGCCCCGCCGCCTCGCCCATTAGCGGACGCTTCTTGCGGTCGCGATCCCCGCCGCATCCGAACACCGTCAACACTCTTCCCTTCGCCCCCGAAACCAACTCGCGTCCCAGCGCCGTCAAATTCCGCAAAGCGTCGTCGGTATGCGCATAGTCCACCACCACCGTGAAAGGCTGACCACAGTCCACGCGCTCAAACCTTCCGGGGACACACGGCAACTTTTCGATCCCTTCCGCAATCGCCTGTGCCGCGCACCCTCGCGCAAAACCCGCCCCCGCCGCCGCCAGAATGTTGTACACATTCACCCGCCCGACCAGAGCCGAGAACACCGCGATCTTCCCCCCCGGCATCACCAGATCGAACCGCGTTCCCCGAGTTGTAACCTCCACTTTCTCCGCGTGCAAGTCACCACGCTCCCATCCATACTTCAACACCACCGAACTACGCTTGCGGCTGAACTCTGCCAACTTCGCTCCGGACTCGTCATCCACATTTGTGACCACAGCCCGCGGCGCATCAGTGCCACAGCCTTCAAACAGCACCTGCTTGGCGGCGAGGTACTCTTCCATCGTTTTGTGATAGTCGAGATGATCGCGCGTCAGATTCGTAAACACCGCGACATCAAACGGCACGCCAAATACTCGCTCCTGCGCCAGAGCGTGCGAAGAGACTTCCATCACGGCGTCGGTCGCCCCGTTTCCCAGTGCCTCATTGAGGATGCGATTCAATTCCAGCGCCTCTGGCGTGGTATGCGGGGCCGGCAAGATCCTTCCTGCCACGTGATATTCAATCGTCCCGATCAGCGCGTTCTTGCGGCCCGCCGCCGTCAGAATCGATTCCAGCAGAAACGCCGTTGTGCTCTTCCCGTTTGTCCCGGTAATACCCGTGATCGCAATCCGCTCCGCCGGCTTCTTATAAAAGTTCGCGCTCACCCGCGCCAGAGCCCGGCGACCATTCGGCACCACTGCCCATGCCACCCCAGGACGGGGCTTCTCCGCATCCGAATCCGTCACTACCGCCACCGCTCCCGCGGTAATTGCCTGATCGATAAATTTATTTCCGTCGCTCGATTCCCCGCGCATGGCCACGAACAAGCACCCCGGCTTCACACGCCGCGAGTCATATTCCACACTGGTCAAACCCGGGTCCCCGTTGAGTGCGAGGACTTCCGCACCATCCAGCACTTGTTGGAAGGTCATTGCTCAGAATTATAGGGCACGCGAACGCCAGCGAAAGGAATTGACCATTGCTGATTTGTGATTGTTGATCAAGAATCCGGACTCATTCGCGAAGGGTTTTCAATAATCAACAATCAGCAATCAACAATTTGATGTTACTAACGGCACGTTCCACGTTTCACCCTCCGGAGCTACATTACTGCTATGTCCGCCGGAACCGGCCCCGCCAGATACCGCTGCGCGCAGTGTGAGCATCCCGAGGCTCAGTGCGAGTGCGAAAAGTTCTGCTGCCTCTGTCAGTCGCAACTCGATGTCCGAATCTGCCAGGACGGCCTGATGTACTGCGAACCCTGCCGGAACGCCTGCGACTACAAAACGTCGGACTAGAACGCACGCCTACTTTCTCTTCAACACCACCGTCGTGCCGTTGTCGCTGAGTGCAGCCTCGATCACCTTCCCATTTGCATCCCGCTTGAACTCCAGACTCACCCCGCTCTGATCTTTCAGATTAAAGGTGGTGCCGCGTTTCGGAACCAACTCAACGTCCGGCGATCCGGGAGACGCAAGGATCAGAGTATGGTCGCCACGAATCGAAATCGTGAAGGGCGTCGGGCTGCCCGGAAACTCATACTGTCCCGTGAACGCTTCAATAAAGATTCTCTCCGTGAGTTGCTTGTCGGGCAGGCGCGTAAACACGATGTCCTTTACTCTGGTTTCCAGCGGCATCGACAGGCTCGAAATATCGCCGTAGGCGTCCGAAGAGAACATGACTCTCAGCTTGGCGAACTGTTCAAACGGACTGTCCGGGACCTGAAACACGTCATAATGAAGGTGCTCCAGTGGTTTCGTCACACGGTTAAGCGTCATCTTGAAGTGATCGCCATCCTCGGCGATTGAGACAATTCCATATCCCGAATTGCCATAGTCGCCCGCATACTCTTTCAACTCGTGCGAGGGATGCGTGCCAGCCCTGTGCGGAGTGTAGTTCTTGTTCTTCGCCTCTTCCTCTGACTCCTTCGCTTTCACTTCCTGCTCCAGATAGCGCTGGCTCCACGGCACCTGATCCAAACCCAGTAAACGGTCGAGAACGTTATTCGCCACGACATACGGCACGGCAGTTCCGTCCAGATTCGTCAGTACCACGATGCCAATCCCGTCGCCCGGCAAAAAGATCATCTCGGCGCTGAAGCCGTCGATATTGCCGCCGTGCTCCACCTGTTTGTGACCGCGATACGACGAAATAAAGAATCCCATGCCGTAGCTGGTCTCGCTCTGCTCCTTGAAGTCTGGCGCACCCTGGATCACCATCTGCGGCGTCTGCATCTGGATTGAATTGTTTTCCGAAAGGAGCGCCTTGCCTTCGAGCTTTCCTTTGTTGAGATGAAACAGCACGTAGCGGCTCATGTCCGCAACGCTGCTGTTGATTTCTCCCGCTGGCCCCAGGGCGCATGTGTCTGGACACTGCTCATCAAAGGGCATCCGCTTCACCTCCGACTTCACGTCGTTGCCCTTCTGGTAGGGCTGGGCGAAATCGGGAGCGTTCTGCGTGTCTTTTTCCGAAAATGTGGTCCCGGTCATGCCCAACGGCAGCAGGATGCGCTCCCGTACGCTGTCTTCCCAACTCTTTCCATTGAGCTTGCCCGCCATATAGCCGGCCGTCATGAACATGAGGTTGTTGTACTGGAAGGTGGCGCGCAACGGCTTGTTCGGCTCCAGGAACTGCAAGCGCCGCAGCAGATCTTCGCGCGGGAAGTCCGAGCTGTACCATACCATGTCGTGCCGGGGCAGGCCCGAGCGGTGCGTGATCAGGTCGCGCACCACCATTTGCTCGGTGAGCACCGGATCGTACATGCGAAAGTCTGGCACGTAGTTGCGGACAGGCTTATCCCAATCCACTTTGCCTTCGTCCATTTCCATTCCCAGCATGGTTACGGTGAAGGACTTCGTGATGGAACCGATGGCGAACAGAGTGTTGGGCGTGGCCGGAAGCTTTTTCTCCACATCGCGATAGCCGTAGCCCTTCAGGAGAATCACCTTGCCATCCTGCACCACGCCCACGGCTACTCCCGGCACCTTCCAATCCTTCAGCACCTGCGCCATGAAGTCGTCAAAACCTTCGAGGCCCGGTTTCGTGGCGGTTGTTACTGCTTTCTTTTGGGATGATTTCGCGCGCGCGGCTGGATCGTTGCCCGCGAAAGATGGGAGACTGAAGAACGAGAGAACCGGGAAAGCCGCAATCAACAGACGTGTCAAGATGTGCCGCATGGGAAGCTCCTTTTGCCATGTGCAGCAGGCAACTGAGGTTACAGACGGGAGACCTACGCGAAGGAAGGAGTTGTAGCAGGAACTCACCCGCCTAACGACCGGTAAACGTGTTCAAACCACCACGGCTTCTCTGTACTCACCAAACACATTTCGCATCGCGTCGGAAATCTCACCCACGGTTGCGTAAGTCTCGACTGCCCCCAGAATCCGAGGCATTACATTCGCCCCTGATCGCGCCGCATCTTCCACCGATACCAGGGCACTCTTCCAAGGGCCGGAATCGCGCCGCGCCCGCAAAGCCCGCACTCGCTCGATCTGCTTGGGTTCCAGCGTTGGATCGATCTTCTGAATGGGAATCGGCTTTTCTTCTTCCACCTCGAAGCGGTTCACGCCGACAACGATCGCCTCGTCGTGATCCACCGCCTGCTGATATTCATACGCCGCGTTCTGAATTTCCTGCTGCACGAATCCACGCTCAATCGCCTTCAGCATGCCGCCCATCACTTCAATCTTGCCGAGATATTCGGCGGCACGCTTCTCAATCTCATTGGTCAGCGACTCGATATAATACGACCCCGCCAGTGGATCAATCGTCTGCGGCGCACCCGATTCGTAGGCAATTACCTGCTGCGTGCGCAACGCAATTCGCGCCGCCTGCTCCGTAGGCAAGGCCAGAGCCTCGTCATAGGAATTCGTATGCAGCGACTGCGTGCCGCCCAGCACCGCGGCCAACGCCTGGATCGCCGTGCGGACAATATTGTTTTCCGGCTGCTGCGCCGTCAGCGTCGACCCTGCTGTTTGCGTATGAAACCGCAGCATCCACGACCGCGGATTCTTCGCCTTGAAGTGTTCCCGCATAATGCGCGCCCACATACGCCGCGCTGCGCGGAACTTCGCCACCTCTTCCAGAAAATTGTTGTGTGCATTGAAGAAGAAACTCAAACGCGGCGCGAACTTGTCCACATCCAGTCCAGCGCGGACCGCCGCGTCCACATACGCGATTCCGTTCCCGAGCGTGAATGCTACTTCCTGAACAGCGGTCGAACCTGCTTCCCGCATGTGGTATCCGGAAATGGAAATCGTATTCCACTCAGGAACGTTCTCATTCGTCCACGCAAACATGTCGGTGATAATCCGCATCGCCTGCTGCGGCGGATAAATATACGTTCCCCGCGCGATGTACTCCTTCAGCACATCGTTCTGCACCGTGCCCGAGAGTTTGCGGATATCGGCGCCCTGCCGTCGCGCCACCGCTACATACAACGCCATCAGGATCGACGCCGTGGCATTGATCGTCATCGAAGTAGAAATCTTCGTCAGGTCAATGCCATCGAACAAACGCTGCATGTCCTCGATGGAATCAATCGCAACGCCTACCTTGCCGACTTCTCCCGTCGCGAGCGGATGATCCGAATCAAGACCGATTTGCGTCGGCAAATCAAACGCCACCGACAAACCAGTAGTCCCGTGTGCGAGCAGGTATTTGTAGCGTTTGTTGGATTCCTCGGCATCGCCCATACCCGCGTACTGACGCATGGTCCAAAGGCGGCCGCGGTACATCGTCGCTTGTACGCCGCGCGTAAATGGAAACTCACCGGGATAGCCGAGTTCGCGGTCATAGTCCCAGCCCGCCAGGTCGCCCGGCGTGTAGATCGGCTGCACCGGGATGTGCGAAGAAGTCTGCGCCCCGGACGCCCCGGACTCTTGGGACTTGCGTTCGGCAGCCGCCTTGACGCTATCGCTCATAAAGAAACCCGCTCACTACCGGGCCAGCGAAGCACACAGGAAACTGAGAGATTTCTCCTCTGTGTCCCTGCGTGTCCTCTGTGGTTCCCGCCCCTCGTCAGCATCATCCGCGCTCAATGCTTCTTTCTCACCCGCCAAAACGAACTAACCCCGAACCACGCAAACGTCACCGTAAAGCACGCCGCCAAAATCATCCGTCCTGGTCCCGGAGCCTCTCCCGCCTGATATTTCGCGTACTCGCGAAATCCGGCAATGCCCCCGATAACGGCGAGCACAAGGAATGTGAATCCAGTCACTTCCAGCCAGAGCTGACGCCCCACTCGCCCAAAGGATCTGGCAGTGGCTTGCGCGCCGCTCAGCACCGCGCCGCCGGTGCGGCTAGTGCCCACGCGGCGGGCAAGCACCTGCGCAACAATCGCTAATTTTCTCAGCGTAGAGACCTTAGCCACGGGTCGATTTTAGCAGTGCAGCGGCGTACAATGCTGTGTGGGGAAATCACAGCGGCCCGTGATCTTGGCCGCCCGCGACGTTCCATCTCGAGGGGGTTTCGTGGATCCGCAACTGAAGCAGCTCATGAAGGAACTGGGCGAAGCTATTAATGAATCGCTGGCCGACTCCGAGCAGATTGCCGAAGTCGTGGCTCGCATCAAGGAAGGTGGTTACGACATTTTTCTCGTCCTCGAAGCCACCATCGGTGTCAGCAAACAAGGCGTGCCCGGCAGCGACAAAACTTCGCTAGTGTCCACTCTCAGCACCAACCCCGAGCTCAAGATCAGCGACCAGGATCTGAAATTTCTGAAGTCTCTCCGCATCAAGATTGAAGAAGAAGAGGAAGAAGTTGAGTAATGCGCACTACACTCCCCCGACCCGAGTCTCCTGACACCCTTTCCCTGAGGGTAGCGCCTTCCCTTCGCGCAATTTCTTCCAATTTCTCTTCCAAAATTTCTCTCGCAGGATAGGAAAAACTTTGCAAACCTGCCCTTCCGGTCTGCTACGATGAAGATTATTGACACCAAGTCGCTGCTTACCAGCATCTTACCCCCAAGAGCAGCGGTAGGCAGTGGCCTTCGGCGTGCAATCTACGATGGCGTAGTTGCTTC
>Ga0137409_10008257_pt1 | contig 10640 bp, 8 predicted proteins | sample CZODoug1_16funga_FD_122059 | JGI IMG/M metagenome (GOLD analysis project Ga0137409, IMG submission 122059) | Vadose zone soil fungal communities from Angelo Coast Range Reserve, California, USA - CZODoug1_16fungal (Hybrid Assembly) | ecosystem: Environmental > Terrestrial > Soil > Vadose zone... | reverse complement strand
CGCAAGAACATCCGCTACCGCGGCGAGGACATCCGGAAGGGCGAAGTGGTCCTGGACGCGGGCACCCCCCTCGGCCCCGCCCAGCTCGGTGTACTCGCGTCCATCGCGCACGCGACTCCGCTCGTCCACGATGCCCCGCGCGTCGCCTTCATGGGGTCGGGCGACGAGATCGTGGACCTGGACCGTGCGGACGACATACTCTCTGGCAAGAAGGTCGCGACTTCCAACTCCTACACCTTGCATGCGCTGATCCAGCGGAACGGCGGCGTCCCCGTGGACCTGGGCCTGGCGCGCGATACAAAGGAAAGCCTGCGCGAGCATCTGGCCGGCGCGGCGACGCGCTCGGACCTGCTCGTCACCACCGCCGGCGTGAGCGTGGGGGAGCACGACTTCGTGCGCGAGGTCCTGACCGAGCTGGGTGGCGAAATCAAGCTGTGGCGCATCGCCATGCGCCCCGGCGCCCCCGTTGGCTTCGGCCTCCTCGGCGGCAAGCCGTGGATCGGACTCCCCGGAAATCCGGTGAGTGCGATGGTCACCTTCGAGCTGTTCGTGCGTCCGGCCATCCGACGGCTGCTCGGCCACCGGCTCCCGTTCCGCCGCACCGTGCCCGTCTGCGTGGGCGAGCCGATCAAACTCGGACCAAAGCTGCGCCACTTCCTGCGCGCGGTTGTCAGACCGGAGGGATCCGGGGAAGGGGCGTTGACGGCGCGCTTGACTGGCCCGCAGGGTTCCGGCATCCTCACATCCATGGCCCGTGCGAACGCGCTCCTGATCGTCCCCGAAGACCGGCCCACCGTGGCGGCAGGCGAGACCCTCCCGGCCCTGCTGCTGAACGATCCGCACCACGTCGCCGAGGCTCCCTTTTAAGTGGCTGCCCGCCCGGGCCTGCTCCGCGCGCTGCGACTGCTGGGGTGGGCCGCTCTCGTCGGGGGCGTCTATCTCCTGAATGCCCGGACGCCGGGCGAGCTGCGGCTGGGGATCCTGTACGTGATTCCCGTGCTGCTTGCGGCCTGGCACGACGGGATGCACTGGGGCATCGCTTTCGCGCTGGCGACCAGTCTGCTGCGCTTCAGCGTCGGCATCGACCAGATGCCCGCCACAACGTTGCTCGACTTCCGCGTCGTGAACGAGCTCGCGTACCTCGCGGTGGTGGGCGTGGCCATCGCCGGGCTGTCGCAGCTGCGGCACACCCACTCGCAGCTCGAGCTGCTCGCGACCCAGGACCCGCTCACGAACGTGCTGAACGCCCGGGCGTTCTCCCATGAGCTGGCGCAGGAGTTGAGCCGTAATCGGCGCTACGGCCGGCCCCTGGCCCTGATCTACCTCGATCTGGACGACTTCAAGTCGGTCAACGACGCGCACGGCCACGCCACGGGCGACGCCGTGCTGCGGCTCGTGGCCGACGCGATGCGCGGCGCCGTGCGCCAGGCGGACGTGGTCGGCCGGTTGGGGGGCGATGAATTCGGGGTCCTGATGCCCGAGACCGATGGCGACGTGGCGCACGCCGCGGCCAACCGCCTCGGCAGCGGCATCCGCACCGTGTTCCGGGGCACGCCCTCTGTCACTGCCAGCATCGGCGTCGTGGCGGTCTCGGGCACCGAGGCCGGGACGGACGAGCTGCTCCGCAAGGCCGACCAGGCGATGTACGCGGCGAAGCGCGCCGGCAAGGACCGCGTCGTGCAGGTCGCGATGTGAGCGACACGCTCCGGATGCTGCAGGACCTGTTCCTCATCTTCACGTCGGTCCTGTTCATCGTCGATCCCCTCACCGCGGTTCCGACGTTCCTCGCCATGACGGCCCGGGATCCACCCGACGTACGCCGGCTCATGGCCAAGCGGGGTGCCTGGACGTGCGCCATCACGCTGACGGCGTTCGCCCTGGGCGGCAGCCTCATTTTCCGTCTGTTCGGCATCACCATCGGGGCCTTCAAGGTCGCCGGCGGCATCCTGATCGGCCTCAACGCGCTCGACATGGTCCAGGCGCGCCGCAGTCAGCAGCGGGAGACGGCGGTCGAGAAAGCCGAGGGGATCGAGAAGGAGGACGTGGGTATCATGCCGCTCGGCGTCCCGATGCTCGCCGGGCCGGGGGCGATCTCGACGGTGATGGTGCTGGCGGGAGCCTCGAAGAGCGTGGTGACGACCGTCGGGGTATATGTGGCAATCGCGCTTACGGCCTTTCTGACCTACGTCACGCTCGCGGCCGCACCGCGGGTGGAGCAAAAGCTCGGCCAGACGGGCATGCGCATTCTGACGCGACTCATGGGGCTCGTGCTGTGCGCCATTGCCGTGCAGTTCATTATCGACGGGATCAAGATGGCGGGTCTCTAGTTCGAAACACGGGACACGGGAAAGGGGAAACGTTATGCAGGTACGGGCATGGATCGCGATCCTCGGTGTCGGTCTCGTCCCGACTCCGTCGATCGTCGAGTACGACATTCCGACGCCCAATAGCGCGCCCCATTGCTTGGTGGCCGCGCCCGACGGGATCATTTGGTTTGCGGAGATCGGTGCCAACAAGCTCGGCAAGTTCGACCCGAAGACCGGGCGCTTCGTCGAGTGGCCGATGCCGACCGAGGGCTCGCGCCCGCACGGCATCGCCTGGGCTTCGGACGGCCGGCTGTATATCACGGAGCAGGGCGGCAACAAGATCGCGGCCTTCGACCCGAAGACGGAGCGCTTCACGGAGTATCCGGTGCCGAGCCCGCGCGCCGGCCCGCACACACCGATCGAGGGCCCCGACGGCGCGATCTGGTTCACCGAGCAAAGCGGCAACCGCATCGGCCGGCTCGACCCGGCGACCGGCAAGATCACCGAGTATCCCGTCCCGACCCCGAGCGCGAACGCGTACGGGATCATCGCGTCGCGGCCGGAGAACGCCGTGTACTTCGCCGAGCTCGAGGGGCACAAGCTCGGCCGGGTGGACGCGAAGACCCGCAGGATCGAGGAGTTCCCCACCCCGACGCCGACCTCGGGTGTCCGACGGCTCGCGATCGACCGGAGCGGCGGCATTTGGATGACCTACTTCGTGGCCGGGAAGGTGGCCCGGTTCGACCCCGCCACCAAGACGTTCAAGGAGTACGACGCGCCGGGCGGGCCCAGGAGCGGTCCCTACTCGATCGTGGTCGACTCGACGGGCCACGTGTGGTTCAATCAGTTCGACGGCAAGCTGAATGACTTGGTAGAGCTCGACCCCGCCACCGGCAGAATGACGAGCTACAAGATTCCCACGGGGCCGGCGCTGGTGCGAAAGCTCAGCGTCGACGCCGGCAACACGGTCTGGTACGCGAACAACGGGCAGGGAAAGATCGGAAAGGTCGTCGGCCGATAGTCGGCCGCCCCGGGGACTACAGGTTCAAACGCTGAAAGCCTTCCGGGTCCGAGTTGCGCCGGCCCCCTTGGGCTCGACGCGGAGCGTCCGCGCGGCGCTCGACGCCACGGCGGCGCTCCGACGGCACTTCGATCGTCTCGCGCCGGCGGTCGCGGGTCATGCGGCGGCCGTGATCGGCCCGTCGGTCCCAGCCACGGCGCCGGGGCTGCTCACGCAGCGTGGAATCGCCTGCCATGCGAACTGCCTCCTCACTCTCTCATCGGGAACACGGGCTCCGCCACAGGCTTTGCATACCGGGTGCCAGGTCGAGTCCGCCAGTGGATACAGGCTATCGTGTTGGCGGAATTGGCGATGACGATCCGAGCGAGGGTGGCGGCTCTGCGGCGAGGCTGCAGAACTGTGGCCGCCCGCTCGAATCTGGTGCGGCAATGCCAGCGGAGGGGTGTTGCGCCAACCCCCTACATCCGCTTGTACCTGGGCCCGCTCCCCCCTTCCCGCGGCGTCCACCGCGGGCCCAGCACGTCCGTGGCCTTGCAGTCGACGCAGTTCGGGGCATTCACGCGCAGGGCGCCCTGCGCCAGCTCGTACACCCCGGCCGGACACATCCGGGCGTAGAACTCGGCGAACGCGGCCGGCACATCCTTCCCGACTAGCAGATGGATGGGAATCGTGTCGCGCGTGGCGTTTCCGGATTTGAAAACACCATCAACCTTCGAAAACGTCAGACGACCATCAGGGATGATCCCCGGGCTTCCGCCCGGCGTCAGTGAGCGCTCCACGTCGGCGTCGCGCCGCATCGCGATCTTGCCACTCGGGAACCGCCCCCCGGTGAGCGTTATCAGCGCCGCCTTTACCCCGCCCGCATAGAACCCGTCCTTGAAGGCGAGGCGCATGTTCCGGGTGCGGTACAGGTCCTTCATGATGAAGGATTCGTTCACCAGGCGATCGTACTCGGCGAGCCCTGCGGCGGACGCGTGCCCCGCCTTGAGCCCCGCATGGATGGCGCGCGCCGCGAAGATCCCCGACTGCATGGCATAGTGGATTCCCTTGAGGGACGGGACGTCCACGAAGCCGGCCGAGTCACCCAGGATCACGATGCCGTCGCCCGAGCGGCGCGCTGGGACCGCGTAGTAGCCGCCTTCGGGGATCGTCTTCGCGCCCCACTCGACCATCTCGCCACCCTCCAAGTACTGCCGGAACAACGGGTGCAGCTTCATCCGCTGGAGCAGTGCGTGGACATCGAGCGCGGCGTCGCGGTAGTCGAGCCCAACTACCAGCCCGAGCGCCACGAGGTTCGGCTCGAGCGGATACATGAAGCTGCCACCGAAGGCATCGGACGGGACCGGCCAGCCAAGGGTGTGGACGATCGTGGCGAGCGGCCGCTTTGTCTCCCAAATCTCCTTCACGCCGAGCGCGAAGATCTGCGGATTCTCGGACGTCACGGCCTGCCACTCGAGCCACGCCTGCGCCAAGCTGCCCCGTGTCCCCTCGGCCAGCGCCGTCACTTTGGCAACGAGATCGTTCGGCGCCAGGTAATTCGAGAGTGGCCGCCCCTCACGGTCCAGGCCGGTCGCCGCGGTGCGGACGCCCGCGACCCGCTCTCCGTCCACCAGCAGGCTCGCCGCCGGAAAGCCGGTGAAGACGTTCACCCCCAAGGCCGCTGCTCGCTCGCCCAGCCAACGCACGATCTCGCATAACGAGGCGACGTAATTGCCGGCGTTGTGCATGGTGGGCGGCGTCGGAAGCGTGAACGCCCGGCGGGACGTGAGCAGGGCGACCCGTTCTTTCTGGACGGGCCCACGGAACGGGAAGTCGGCATCCTTCAGGTCGGGGAACAGCTCGCGGAACGAGCGGGGGTTCACGACCGCGCCCGAGAGGGAGTGCTCGCCCAGGGTCTCGGCCTTCTCGAGCACGCCGATACTCAAATCCGCTCGCTCGTGCTGGGCGAGGTGCGCCAGCTCGATCGCGCAGGCGAGCCCCGCCGGCCCGGCACCGACGATGAGCACGTCGAGCTCCGTGCGGTCGCCCGCGCCCTCGGCACCGACCGGCAGCAGCAGGCGGTCGAGCGGCAGAGGGGGCTGATACTGCGCGGGACTCACGATTCCCGTTTCCCCTTTCCCGCTCCCCGTATCATCCATGTTGCTTCTTTATCTCTTCGGTGAGCTTGGGAACCACTTCGAAGAGGTCCCCGACGATCCCGTAGTCCGCCACTTTGAAGATCGGCGCGTCTTTGTCCTTGTTGATGGCCACAATGACCTTGGATGTCCGCATCCCCGCGAGGTGCTGGATCGCGCCCGAGATGCCGACCGCGACGTACAAGGTGGGGCTCACCGTTTTGCCGGTCTGTCCCACCTGGTCCGCGTGGGGGCGCCACCCGGCATCCACGACGGCGCGCGATGCACCCACCGCGGCGCGTCCGGCGAAGGCCGCGGCCAGCTCCTCCAGCACCTTGAAGTTGGCCGGCTCCTTGAGCCCGCGACCGCCCGACACGACGATGGGCGCTTCGGCCACATCGAGCGTACCCGCTTCCGCCGCCTTGATGGCTCTCACGACGACCCGGCCCGCCGGCACCGCGGCGGTCGCGCTCTCCTGCGTCCCCGCCTTCGGGCGCTCGACCGGCGTGAACACGCTCGGCCGCAGCGAAATCACTGCCGGTGCTCCGTTGATCTTGAGCTTGAGCAGGGCTTTGCCCGCGTAGACGGGCCGGATGACCGTCACCGCGCCACCCTCGACAGCAAGATCGGTGACCTCCTGCGCCAGCGGACGCCCCAGCCGCGCAGCCACGCGGGGCGCGAGGTCCTTTCCCGTGGCGCTGGCGGCGAACACCACCGCGCCGTATCCGCCGCCCTGGACGCGCTCGGCGATCGCGCGCGCGTACCCCTCTGGGGCATACATGCCGAACGCCGCATTCGTCAGCGTGATCACCTTGTCCGCGCCGAAGCGGCCCAGCTGATCCGCCCCGCGCACCGCGCCCGCGGCCAGGACCACCGCGTCGACGTTCCCACCGAGCGCGTCGGCCAACCGCCGGGCGCCCGTCACCACCTCGTGAGACACCTTGCGCAGCACGCCGTCTCGCTGCTCGAGCACCGCGAGGACGTGGCTCACAGGACCTTGGCTTCCTCGCGCAGCAGGCGCACCAGCTCCGGCACCGCGGCCGGGCCTTCGCCCACGATCTTCCCCTCCTTGCGCTCCGCCGGTGGCGTGAGGGCGAGGATCTCGAGCCCCCCCGCTCCACCGCCAGGCGACAGGGATTTCACCTCCAACGGCTTCTTCTTCGCAGCCATGATCCCCTTGAGCGCGGGATAGCGCGGCTCATTGAGCCCCTTGTCGGTGGTCAGGACGGCGGGGAGCGGAAATTCCACGACCTCGACGCCGCCCTCGATCTCCCGCTCGGCGACACCCTTCCCGCCCTCGATCTCGAGGTGGGCCACCGTGGTCACGCACGGCAAGTCGAGCAGCTCGGCCACCATGGGGCCGACCTGATGGTTGTAGTCGTCGATCGCCATCTTGCCGAACAGGATCAGGTCGAATCCGGCGCCCTTGAGCTCGCCGGCCAGCGCTTGCGCCACTTCCAGGCCGTCCATTGGGATCCGGTCCAACTGGAGCAGGATGCCGCGATCGGCTCCCATGGCGAGCGCGGTGCGGATCGTCTCCTGGGCCGCGGCGGGGCCGAGCGCGATCACGACGACCTCCCCGGCGGCCGCTTGTTCTTTTCGCCGGAGCGCCTCTTCGACGGCGAACTCGTCGTACGGATTGAGGATGAACTTGACGCCCGCTTCGTCGAGCGATTTGCCGTCGGAGGCGATTTTGACACGCGTCTCGGAATCGGGGACGCGCTTGATGCACACGGCGATCTTCATGGGAGCAGAAAACAAACCTGACGGGGGGGATCGTGCAACTGACGACCCTAGAAGTCGCTGCTCACGCTCACCTGCACATGCCGCGGCAGCCCCGGCGTGAGCCAGCGCTGGACCGGCGAGCCTGGTACCGTCGCATTCTCGGCGAAGGTTCCGAAAGTGAAGACGCTCCGGTCGAACAGGTTCCGCACCGCGCCGCGCAGCTCGAAATCGCGCCATGTCAGCGTGAGCGACAGGTCGGCGACGACGTAGTCGGACAGCTGGCGCGTGACGTTCTCCTCGTCGCCGCGCAGCCACTGCCGCCCTATGTAGCGGGCGTCCAGCCCAGCCATGAGTGCCACACGCGTCTCGGTCCCTTGCGGACGAAGCATCGGGATCGCGAGCCCGGCATTCACGCGGTGGCGCGGCACCAGCGGGAGCTCGTCGCCCGGCGTCACCGTTTCACCGGCCGCGTCGCGCGTGGTCGCAAGGGTCGCGGTCGTTTCGAACGTGGCTCGGGTGTAGCCGTAGTTGGCGTACGCCCGCACACCCGCGGCGCCGCGCCACTGGAACGCGAGCTCCAGACCGCTGCGGCGCGTGGCGCCGATGTTCTGGAAGTAGCCGCCGGTGACGGTCGAGGCGATGAAGAAGATGTCGTCACGCACGTCGGTGCGGTACACGTCGGCGCTGGCGTCGACCCGCCCCTGAAGCACGCGAACGTGCCATCCCAGCTCGTACGTGGTGGCCACGACGGGCTTCAGCGCGGGGTCGGGTCCCAGGGCGAACGGCAGCGGACACGCGGCCTGCGGGTCAGCGCACGCCAGCTCGACAATGGCGGGAGCGCGGAACCCGCGGCTCACGGAGCCGAACACCTCGTGCCCGCCCCCGCCGCTCCAGGTGAGCCCGGCGCGCGGGGAGAGTCGCCGGAAGATGTGGAGGCCGCTCTGCGTCGCGTCGAGCAGATCCTCGAACGGCACGCGGATCCAGTCGTAGCGGGCCGCGGCAGTCGCGGTGAGACGCGGCACGACCTCCAGGTTCACGCCCGCGAAAGCGCCCGCGTTCACCTGATTGGTACGCACCGACTCCGTGAGCGAATCGGGGGAGCCGCCGCCCGGCACGGCGAAGATGTGGACGGCCACGTGCTCGTAGTCCGCGTCGGCACCGGCGAGCCAGCGCAGCTCTCTCGTCCCTAGCGGCAGTTTCCCCGAGAGCTGCACCGCCCCGCCGCCGATGCGCGTCGCGTTTCGCTGGCGCGAGTCTTCCCCCACGAAGTTCGCGTTGAACTGCTCGCTCGAGAGCGACCGCCCGAACGCGTTGATGGCGAGCTGCGTGCGGCCGACCAGACGCTGGGCGTTGAGGATGACGAGGTGTGCCCGCGGGGCGAAGTAGTCGCCCCCGGTGAAGTTGCGACGCGGATTGGCCGCCGCCACGCTCTCGGGGAGGCTGCCCGCCTGGTAAATCCTGTTGTCCGCGCCCGAATAGCTCAGCGTGGCGTCCCAGCTGCCGTTGAGGAGCCCGAGCTTGGCGAACAGCGTGCCGATCCGGCTGCGAGTGTCCTCGCGCCAGCCGCCCTCCCGCTCGTAGCGCGCGCCCACGTAGTAGTCCCACACGCCGTGGCGCGCCCCGGCGCGTGCCTTCAGCTCGTAGCGGCCCCAGCTCCCCGCCGAGGCTTCGAGTTCACGTGCCGCCGGGCTCGCACCCCGGCGCGTCACGAGGTTCACCGAGGCGCCGAGCGCGTTGCGGCCGAGCAGCACCGAGGGGCCGTACACCACCTCCACCCGCTCCACGTCCTCCAGCGGCAACAGGTCGAAGTTCACCTCGTGCGCGTCGGGCTCGTTGGCGCGCACGCCATCGACGTACACCGTCACCCCCTGCGGCACACCGATCACGGGTGAGACCTGGAACCCGCGGAGCGACACGTCCATCTGCGCGGTGGCGCCGAGCTCGTCCGACGTCGTCACACCTGGCAGCTGCTCCAGCGCGTCGGCCAGCGAGCGCACGCCGCGCGCGTCCAGGTCCCGGGCGTCGAGCGAGGCGGTTCGCCCGGCGAGTCCGCGCCCCAACTCGCGCACGGTGGGAAGCCGAACGCCGGTGACGACGACGGGAGCGAGGGTGGTAGTGTCTTTGGGAGTGGAGTCGGGCTGTTGAGCGCCGGCAAGCGGAGGCAGCAGAGCCAGCAGCAGGGCGCCCGCCGGCAAACGCGGAAGTCGGAACGCGGAACGCGGAACAGAAGACAAGTGCACCGATGCCTCGCCTTACTGTTCCGACTTCCGCGTTCCGCGTTCCCCGTTCCTAGTTGAAGGCACTCAGCCCCGTGATTTCCTGGCCCAGGATGAGCGTGTGGATGTCGTGCGTCCCCTCGTACGTATAGACCGATTCGAGGTTCGCGAGGTGGCGCATCGCCTGATACTCCGCCAGGATGCCGTTCGCGCCCAGCAGCCGGCGCGTCTCGCGCGCCACGTCGGTGGCGATACTCACGTTGTTCCGCTTGGCGAGCGACACCTGCTGCGGCGTGGCCTTCCCCTGGTCCTTAAGCCGCCCGAGCTGGAGACAGAGGAGCTGCGCCTTGGTGATCTCGCTGAGCATCTCGGCGAGTCGCGCCTGTTGCAGCTGGAATCCGCCGATCGGTTTGCCGAACATCACCCGGGTCTTGGCGTAGCTCACGGCCTCATCGTAGCACGCCATCGCGGCCCCCACCGCCCCCCACGCGATGCCGTAGCGCGCCTGGGTGAGGCACAGCAGGGGCGACTTGAGCCCGCCCGTCTTCGGGAGCAGCGCGTCTTTGGGGACGCACACGTCCTGCAGCACCAGCTCGCTCGTGTCGCTGGCGCGCAGGCTGAGCTTACCCTTCTGGTCCTTGGCTGAGAAGCCCTTGGTGTTGGTCGGGACGATGAAGCCGCGAATCGAGCTCACGTCGTCGACCTTCCCGGTCTTGGCCCACACGATGGCCAACTGCGCGGTCGAGCCGTTGGTGATCCACATCTTGGCCCCGTTCAACACCCAGCCGTCCTTCGTGTCCTTCGCGACGGTGATCATGCCGGCGGGATTCGACCCGTAGTCCGGCTCGGTGAGCCCGAAGCAGCCGATCACCTCCCCGGACGCCATCTTCGGGAGCCAGTGCCGCTTTTGCTCTTCCGAGCCGAAGGCGTAGATCGGATACATGGCGAGCGCGCCCTGCACCGAGGCGAACGAGCGCACCCCCGAGTCGCCGCGCTCGAGCTCCTGCATGATCAACCCGTACGCGACGTTATTCAGCCCGGCGCAGCCGTATTCCTCCGGCAGGTTGGCGCCGAACAGGCCGAGCTCGGCCATCTGGGGGACGAGCTGCTTGGGGAAGCGCCCTTCGATATAATGTTCGCCGATGATGGGGATGAGCTTGTCGTCGACCCATGCGCGCACTGTGTCGCGCACGGCGCGCTCCTCCTCGGAGAGCAGGCTGTCGACATCGTAGAAGTCGACGCCCTGAAACTTGGATGC
>Ga0137409_10008256_pt1 | contig 10641 bp, 12 predicted proteins | sample CZODoug1_16funga_FD_122059 | JGI IMG/M metagenome (GOLD analysis project Ga0137409, IMG submission 122059) | Vadose zone soil fungal communities from Angelo Coast Range Reserve, California, USA - CZODoug1_16fungal (Hybrid Assembly) | ecosystem: Environmental > Terrestrial > Soil > Vadose zone... | reverse complement strand
CTCGCCATTTCCTTATGGCCGGTTTGGCTGTAAATATGGAATCACGAATGACTCGGATCAGGAATTCAAGGATCCAGAGGTTGCCGCCCGCATTGAGGGTGGACAGGAGGTCATAGGCTACCGCCGCGGCGACGCCCGCACCAAGATCGACGTCGACACTGGGAGCGGCGATCTGATGATCGAGCCGGGGCCGTAGGGCCATCTCCAGCTGGCAGCTTGCCTGATCAGGCCGGGGCCGGTTATAAAGAAACCCCCATGAGCCAGGCACTGCCCGGTATCGTCATCGTGGACCGCAGGATCGAGCCGGCCGACCTTCGTCGGCTCGTCGTCCTCTATTTCAAAGACATGGTCAAGCTCGTGGTGGACGTCCGCAGGGGGGTGGTAGCCGTCGGCGGCGAGCTTCACGCCGATGCGGAGCTGCTGCTTCTCGAACAGGGCAGCGCCCAGGCGGATCTCTGGGTCGCGAACACCTCCCCGGGCCGGGGCGAGACGTTGACACCATGAAGACCCAGCATGCGGCGCTGTCGCCTCAGCGGTGGGCCAGCTTCTCGTTCGACCAGCAGGTGCTGATGATCGCGAACGAGATGAACCGGGCCTCCAAACTCCACGGCCTTTCTGATCGAGACCGCCTGCTCATGTGCTATGAGCGAGTCCTCGCCCTGGTCGACTTGACGGTGCAGGTCCAGAAGCAAGAAACGCGTCGGCGTGAGCTTCTGCGCTGGCGAGACCTCATCGCTGCGCTGTTGATTGCCGACACTCCGGAGCCGCAGGCCCACGCGGCCGCCTTCCGCTGCCTGTTGCGCTTCACCCCCGCCGCCGCGGCGCAGATTCCGTTCGTCCTGCCTTCGTGATTACCGCCCCGGGACGCCCAGCCAGCCGCGCGTGAGGTAGTCGGTCAGGCTCAGGGCGATGAGGATGACCAGCCAGAACAGGCCGGCGGTGATCACGAGCGGTGTCAGGCGCGTGCCGTAGCGCACGTGCATGAAGAACAGGACGACGAGGGTTGCCTTCAGCGTGGCGATGCCGAGCGCGACGACGTTGTTGAGCGGCCCGAGGTCGTGGAAGGCCGCGGCGGTCGTTACGGCGGTCAGCAGCATGAGGGCCACGAACACGGCAAGATAGACTCCGACCGGGACGACGTGTGCTTCGCCGGGCGCGATCTTCACGTATGCCTCCCGACGAGATACAAGAGCGGAAAGAGAAAGATCCAGACGATGTCGACGAAGTGCCAGTACAGGCCCGAGCACTCGATCGGATTGTAATAGTTCGGGCCGAAGCGGCCGCGCGCCCCCATGACGAGCATCACGGCGAGGACACCGACCCCGATGATCATGTGCAGGGCGTGCAGGCCGGTCAGGCCGAAGTAGAGGCAGAAAAAGATCCGGACGTGCGGCTCTTCCGCGCCGACATAATGGAAGTAAGGCCCCGGCACGAATCCCTCGACGTACTTGTGGTGGTATTCGTAGGCCTTGATTCCCAGGAAGACGCTCCCCAGGATCATCGTCAGGACCAGGAACGTCACGAGGCCGCGGCGCCGGCCGAGCTGCGCCGAGCGCACCGCCAGCGCCATGGTGAGGCTGCTGGCGATCAGCACGGCGGTGTTGGTCGTCCCCAGCACGATGTCGAGCTCGTGGCTGCCGAGGACGAAGGCGCGCGGGTAGGCGGCGCGGTACACCACGTACGCCAGGAACAGGCCGCCGAAGAACATCATCTCGGTCACGAGGAAGACCCACATCCCGAGCGAGGCGGTCTCGCGCTGCTGGGCCGTCGAATCGAACTGGTGCGCCGGGGCCGTGGTCGCGTGGCGCGCCGCGGCGGCCGCGGCGGCTTCAGAGGACACCGGCCACCTCCCCCGCCTGCGGGTACTCGTACGGACCGGTCGTGACCACGGGGGTCTCCTCGAAGTTGTCGGTCGGCGGGGGCGAAGTCGTCTCCCACTCGAGGCCGACGACGCCCCACGGGTTCTCCGACGCGTGCGGGCCGTAGCGCATCGACCAGATGAAATAGATGAGCGGGATGAGATAGCCGACCCCCAGGATGGTGGCGCCCGCGGACGACATCACGTTCAGAACCTGGAACTCGGGCGGGTAGACGTGGTAGCGGCGCGGCATGCCGAGGTAGCCGAGGATGAACTGCGGGAAGAACGTCACGTTGAAGCCGATGAAGATCACCATCGCCGAGATGCGCGACCAGAAACGCGGGTACAGCTTCCCGGTGATCTTCGGCCACCAGTAGTGCAGCCCGCCGAGATATCCCATGATGGCGCCGCCGACCATGATGTAGTGGAAGTGCGCGATGATGAAATAGGTGTCGTGCACGTGCACGTCGATGCCGAGACTCGCCAGCATGACGCCGGTCAGGCCTCCCATGGTGAACAGGCCGATGAAGCCGAGGGCATACAGCATCGGCGTCTCCCACGATACCGACCCCTGGTACAGGGTCGCGGTCCAGTTGAACACCTTCACCGCCGACGGCACGGCGACCAGCATCGACAGGGCCGAGAAGACCGCCGCCGCGTAGATCGACATGCCGGCGACGAACATGTGATGCGCCCACACCAGGAAGCTCAGCACCGCGAGCCCGAGACTGGAGTAGGCGATGAAGCGGTAGCCGAAGATCTTCTTGCGCGCGAACGCCGGGACGATCTCGCTCACCACGCCCATCGCCGGCAGGATCATGATGTACACGGCGGGGTGCGAGTAGAACCAGAACAGATGCTGGAACAGCAGCGGGTCGCCGCCCAGGGACGCGTCGAAGATGCCGATCCGGAACAGTCTCTCGGCCACGAGCAGCAGGAGCGTGACCGCCAGGACCGGCGTCCCCAGGATGATGATGAGACTCGTGGCGTACATCGCCCAGATGAACAGCGGCAGGCGGAACCAGGTCAGCCCCGGCGCCCGCATGCGGTGGATCGTCACCACGAAGTTCAGCCCGGTGAGGATCGACGAGAATCCGGCGATGAAGATGCCGAGCCCGGTGGCGATGACGTGCGAGTTCGCGTAGCGCGTGCTGTACGGCGTGTAGAAGGTCCAGCCGGTGTCGACCCCGCCGTGCAGGAGCGCCCAGATGGTGAACAGGCCGCCGAGGTTGAAGATGTACCACGACATCAGATTGAGACGCGGGAAGGCCAGGTCGCGGGCGCCGACCATGATCGGCACGAGGAAGTTTCCGAGGACGGCGGGGATCGACGGAATCAGGAAGAAGAAGATCATCATGATGCCGTGCATGGTGAACAGACGGTTGTAGGTGTCCGACTGGAACAGGTCCCCCTCGGGCGTCGCCAGCTCCATCCGGATCAGGACCGCCATCAGCCCGCCGATGGCGAAGAAGAAGGTGACCGAGATCAGGTAGAGGATCGCGATCCTCTTGTGATCGGTCGTCAGCAGCCACGACTTGATGCCGTAGCCGGCGTTCAGGTAATGGGTCTTCGGTGGAGGGCCGGTCTCGGCCGGTCGCACGGCCATCACGAGCCTCCCTGCGGTTTGAGCGTCTTGACGTAGTCGATGAGCTGCAGGAGCTCCTCCTCGCCAACCTGTCCCTGGAACGTCGGCATGATCGGCTGGTATCCGGCCACGATCTTGGCCTGGGGGTTGAGGATCGACTCGCGGATGTACCCCTCGTCGGCGACGATGCTCCGCCCGTCCTGCAGGGCGACCCTCCTGCCGAATAGCCCGGTGAGGACCGGGGCGCGCGCCGCCGTGTCGGGGCGGTGGCAGGTGACGCAGGCCTTGGACACGAACAGCGCCGCGCCGGACTCGGCGGGCGGCCGGCCGCGCTTCTCTCCCGCCAGCCACGACTGGTAGTCGTGCGGCTCCATGACCACGACCCTGCCCGTCATGCGCGAGTGCTCGGCGCCGCAGTACTGGGCGCAGAACAGGTGATAGGTCCCGATCCGGTCGGCCTCGAACCAGAGCGACGAATAACGTCCGGGCAGGACGTCCGTCTTGATCCTGAACTCCGGAAGGAAGAACGAATGGATGACGTCCTCGGAGGTCAGGGTCAGCCGGATCGGCCGGCCCACCGGGACGTGCAGCTCGTTGATCTCGCGGTTCCCTTCCGGGTGCTGGATCTTCCACATCCACTGCTTCCCAATTACCTGAAGTTCCGAGGCGTTGGCGGGCGGCCGGGCGATGACGAAGTAGAGACGCGCCCCCCAGACGAACAGGATCGTCAGGAGCCCGAGCGGCACCAGCGACCAGGTCGCCTCCAGGATCGTCGTTGACCGGGAGTGCTCCGCCGGCGGCCTGCCGACCTCGGACGGCGAGCGCCGGCGGTACCTTATCCCCAGGTAGAAGATGAGGACCGCGATCAGGATCGAAAAGAAGGCGGCGCCCCCCAGCGCGAACAGAAACAGGTGGTCCACCTGCCTGGCGATGGCCGAGGCCCGTTCCGGGAAGAGCGGGGCGTTCTCGAACATCAGGCGCCCCTCTTTCCGCGCGCGTGTGGCCCCGGAGCGCGCGCCTTCTCGCGGCGCATCGCCACGGCGATGCAGGCGCCGAGGACCAGGAGCGTGACGATCCCGCCCGTCCGGACCAGGTTGATCGCGAGTCCGCTGTACCGCCCGGTCTTCGGGTCGTAGCGGTAGCACAGCAGGAGCAGCCGATCGGCGAGCGTGCCGATCCGGTTGTCCGCCGCCTCGATGAGGCCGAGACGCAGGTCCTTCGGCGCGAACTCGACGCCGAAGAAATAGCGCGCGATCCGGCCGGTCGGGGTCAAGAGGACGATGCCGGTCGGGTGCGCGTACTGCTTCTGCTCCTCGTCCCAGGCGTAGCGGAAACCGACGGCTTCGGTGAGTCTCCTGATCGGCTCCGCGTCTCCGGTGAGGAAGCGCCAGCCGGACGCCGCACCCGCCCTGCCGTAGAGATCGAGCATCTGAATCTTCTTGACCCTGGCCTGCGCCGCCGTTTCCTTCGGGTTGAAGCTGACGGTGACGACCTCGAACTCCCTGCCGGCGTCGAACGACAGCGTCTTCAGGCTCGAGGCGATCCCCTGCAGCGACATGCCGCACAGCATCGGGCAGTCATAGTAGGCAAGCGACAGGATCACCGGCCGCCCGCCGAAGAGATCGCCGAGCCGGACTGTCCTCCCCTCCTCGTCGCGGAGCGGGAGATCAAGCGGCACCTGCCCGCCGAGCCTCTGATCGAACCCGACTTGGAGCGCCACCGGCAGCGGCGCGTCGGCCGGCGACTCCCCGCCGCCGGGCACCCCGGGCTCAGCGGCCGCGGCGGAGATCGCGGCGAGAAAGACGAGCAGCGGCAACCCTTTCTGGCGGATCACGAGGCACCGGGGGCGCGCCGCGTCCTCTCCGGCTGCGGCGCGGGGGTCGGCTCGGGGCGCGGCGCGGGCAGCCCGCTCGCAAGCAGAAGAGCGATGGCCCGGTCGATCGGGATCCGCGCCACGCCTGCCTGCCGGTCGACCCAGCCGTAGGAGGTCAGTGTCGAGGTCTCGCGCGCCCGCAGCTCGTCCATGTCCTTCACCGGAGCCGCCTGCAGCCTCGGCTCGGGCGGCAGCCTCGGCGCGTTCGCCTCGGCCAGAGGGGACGGCCGCGGGTCGCCGGCGGTCTGCCGCGCCTTCCAGTGCACCAGCAGGATCCACAACGCCGCGAGCACCACGATCATGACGAGCGCCAGGCCGAGCCCGAAGAGCCCGACACTCCGCACGTCGAGCTCGCGGTCGAATCCGCCGTCCGGTCGTGGCTCCGCCCCCTTCGGGCCCCTCGGCTCAGTCATGCGCCAGCGCCTCCGGCAGGGACGGATCGCGCACCGGCAGGAGGGGCCGGCGCGCCAGGAGGCGCGCGAACGCGGCGATCCAGAAGCCCCCCAGCGCGGTCATCGTCGCCGCGTCCAGCCAGTGGAACGCCGGCCGCTCCGGCGAGAACGCCGGCGCAGCCAGCCAGTGGAGATCGACCCAGCGCATCAGGAGAAGCAGGACCGCCACCACCCCCAGGCGCGCGGAGTTGCGCTTCCCCTCGCGCGACAGGAGCAGGACGAACGGCAGGGCGAAGTGCAGGAGGACGAGCAGGAGCGACACGCCGCTCCAGCCGCCCAGGAGACGGCCGCGGTACCAGGTGATCTCCTCGGCCAGGTTGCCCGACCAGATGATGATGAGCTGCGAGACGGCGAAGTAGGCCCACAGGACCACGAACGTCAGCAGGAGCTTGCCGTAGTCGTGGAAATGGATCGGCCGGAGCGCCTGGGACATCCCGCCCCGCTCGCGCAGGTAGAGGGCGACCAGGATGGCGAACGACAGACCGGCGATCGCCTGCCCGCCGACGAAGTAGACGCCGTAGATCGTCGAGGACCACCGCGAGTCGAGCGACATCAGCCAGTCGATCGACGCGAACGTGGCGGTCAGGCAGTACAGGACGAGCCCGGGCGCCGCGATCATCTGCATGCGGCGCTGCAGGGCGGCGTCGCCGGTCGCGTCCTGGCGCGCCGACAGCCGGCCGAGGATCAAGGCGAAGCCGCACCAGATCGCGAAGTAGATCGCGGCGCGCGCGACGAAGAACGGCACGTTCAGGAAGATCGCCTGGTGCTCGAGGAGGGCATTCCCCCGGACCTCGTCCGGGCGCGCCCAGCGATACAGGTCGCCGAGACCGAAGAGCAGCGGCACGAAGAACAGGGCGACGAGAGGCAGCGTCCCGGCGGACGCCTCGAGCACGCGCCTGATCATCAGCCCCCAGGCGCCGCGCGTCAGGTGGTGCAGCATGCCGATGGCGGAGCAGCCGAGGGCGATCGACAGCCAGTACAGGAAGGCGACGAGATACGACCGGAAGAACTGCGACGGGTCGAAGCGCGCGCCGGCCAGGCTGGCGGCCGCCCCGGCGACGCCGATCAGAAGGGAGACGCGCCCGATCGACAGAAGCCCCGCGGGGGGCGCGTAGGCGGAGGGGGCGAGCGGCACCGCGACGGTCCCGCTCACGGACGCACCCTCTCGATCTCCGCCCGATCGCGCGCGGGAACCTGCTGGACCGGCGCGTGCTGCGACAGCTGCAGCGCCCGGATATAGGCGGCGATCGCCCAGCGGTCGGCGGGCGGGACCTGGGCGGCGTAGCCCGACATCTGGCCGAAGCCGTTCGTGATCACGTCGAAGAAATAGCCGATCGGCTGCTCCCGCAGACGGTCGATGTGGTACGAGGGGGGCTGCTTGAAGCCGCGCTCGACGATCATCCCGCGGCCGTCGCCGACCCGACTGTGGCAGGGGGAGCAGAAGATGTTGAAGCGCTCCTGACCGCGCAGAAGCAGCGCCCGCGTCAGCGGCACGGGGAGCATCGCCACGAACTTCCCGTCCGGGCCGATGGCGGTATGGAAGACCCGGTCGGCCCGCAGCTCGCCGCGCGCCACCGTCCCTTCCACAGGAGGTCGCGCCCCCGACCCGTCCTCGAAGAAGTCGCTCTGCGCCAGCGGCTTCACCTTCGGCTGGTTGAACATGTCCTGGCGGCAGGCGGCCACGGCGACGCACAGAGCCAGGACGGCCCCGGCCCGGCGCGCGCGGCCGGCCCCCGCCTCAGGGCTCGACATCGAACACTCCGCTCGGGCGGAGATCGGCGAGAAAGGCCCGCGTCGCCGCCTCGTCGAACTTCGGATCCTTGGACTCGATGCACAGGAAGTAGCGGTCCCGGCTCGCCAGCGCGAAGCGCGCGACGTTGAACACCGGATGGTATGGCGTCGGCAGGCCGTTCAGGGCGAGCATGCCGAAGACGGTGAAGATCCCCGCGATCAGGATGGTCACCTCGAAGGTCACCGGGATGAACGCCGGCCAGGAGTTGTACGGACGGCCGCCGACGTTGAGCGGATACGTGACGGCCGAGATCCAGTATTGCAGCCCGTACCCGGCCAGGGCCCCGATGATCCCTCCGATGAGGACGAGCATCGGGACGCGCGACGGCCGGTGGCCGAGCGCCTCCGACAGCCTCTCGATCGGGAACGGCGTGAAGGCGTCCATCCTCCGGTAGCCGGCCGAGCGCGCCGCCTCGGCGGCCGCGATCAGGTCTCCGGGCGTCGCGAACTCGGCCATCATGCCGTACAAACGGTGCGGCTGCCTTCGGGTCATTCCTTCACCTCCTCGGCCCGCGCCTCCGGCAGGATGGCGCGCATCTCGAAGATCGAGATCATCGGCAGGAAGCGGATGAACAGGAACATGAGCGCCAGGAACAGGCCGATCGTCCCGAGGAAGGTCGAATAGTCCCAGATCGTCCCGGAGTACATGCCCCAGGACGACGGCAGGAAGTCCCGGTGCAGGCTCGTGACGATGATGACGTAGCGCTCCAGCCACATGCCGATGTTCACCACGATCGCGATGACGAACAGGAACGCGGGCGAGCGGCGCACCCTCTTGATCCACAGCACCTGCGGAGCGATGACGTTGCAGGCGATGAGAGACCAGAACTGGAAGGCGTACGGGCCGAGCATCCGGTTCACCGACATGTACATGTCGTAGCGGTTGTCGCCGTACCAGGCCATGAAGATCTCGATCAGGTAGCCATAGGCCACGATGAGACCGGTGGCGAGCATCACCTTGGCCATGTTTTGAAGATGCCTGTCGGTGATGAAGTCCTCGAGGCCGAACAGCGCCCGCAGCGGGATGGCGAGCGTCAGGACCATGGCGAAGCCGGAGAAGATCGCCCCGGCGACGAAGTACGGCGGGAAGATGGTCGAGTGCCAGCCGGGGACGACGCCCACCGCGAAGTCGAAGCTGACTACGCTGTGCACCGACACGACCAGAGGCGTCGCCAGGCCGGCCAGCATCAGGTAGGCCGACTCGTAGTTGTGCCAGTGCCGCGCCGAGCCGCGCCAGCCCATCGCCAGGATCCCGTAGACGATTCGCGCGAAACGGTGCCGGGCGCGATCGCGCAGCGTTGCGAGGTCGGGGATCAAACCGACGAACCAGAAGAGAAGCGAGATGGTCGCGTACGTCGAGACCGCGAAGACGTCCCACGCCAGCGGGCTCCGGAACTGCGGCCAGACTCCCATGGTGCTCGGGTACGGGAGAAGCCAGTAGAGGACCCAGGGTCGGCCGAGGTGCGCCACCGGGTAGATGGCGGCGCAGGCCACGGCGAACAACGTCATCGCCTCCGCGAACCGATTGATCGAGTTCCGCCAGTCCTGCCGCAGCAGGAGAAGAATGGCGGAGATCAGCGTCCCGGCGTGGCCGATCCCGATCCACCAGACGAAGTTGGTGATGTCCCAGCCCCAGCCGACCGGGATGTTGACGCCATAGATCCCGATGCCGCGGAGGAACAGGTGGCCGAGAGTGAAAAGGAGGAGCATCACCAGCAGGAAGGCGGCCCCGAACGCGGCGAACCACCAGCGCGGCGTGCCGCGCAAAACGACCGCGCTGATCTTGTCGGTCACCGTGGCGGAGGTGTACCCCGGGGCGATGATCGGCGGCCGGTCCTTCATCCCTTCCCCTTCTCGAGATCGGGGTTGGTGTTGACGATCTTCGCCAGGTAGGTGGTGCGCGGGCGCGTATTGAGATGCTCCAGGAGGCCGTAGTTGGCCGGCTCGGCCTTCAGACGGCTGACGCGCGACGAGGGGTCGTTGATGTCGCCGAACACGATCGCCTGCGTCGGGCAGGCCTGCTGGCAGGCGGTGGTGATCTCGCCGTCCTTGATCGGCCGGTCCTCTTTCTCGGCGGTGATGCGCGCCGAGTTGATCCGCTGCACGCAGTAGGTGCACTTCTCCATGACGCCGCGCGATCGCACCGTGACATCCGGGTTCCGTCCCAGCTTCAGGACCGGCGTCTTTTCGTCGCTGTACTGCAGGAAGTTGAAGCGGCGGACCTTGTACGGACAGTTGTTGGAGCAGTAGCGCGTCCCGACGCAGCGGTTGTAGACCATGTCGTTGAGCCCCTCGCTGCTGTGGCTGGTGGCGCCGACCGGACAGACCACCTCGCAAGGCGCCTGCTCGCACTGCATGCACATGACCGGCTGGTGGTGCGCGTCCGCGTCGTCGGGGCCGCCCTCGTAATAGCGGTCGATGCGCAGCCACTGCATCTCGCGCCCGCGCCGAACCTGGTCCTTGCCGACGACCGGGATGTTGTTCTCGGCCACGCAGGCCACGACGCAGGCGTTGCAGCCGGTGCACGAGGACAGATCGATCGCCACGCCCCAGGCGTGCCCTTCGTAGTTGAACCCCGGGTAGAGGGTCGCGTCCTTCGGCGGCGCCTCCTCTTTCTTACGGGCGAACCCGGGGTCGGACCTGTACTCCGCGAGCGTTCCTACGCGGACGAGATCGCGTCCTTCCATGCTGAAGTGCTCCTGGGTGCATGCGAGCGCCTGGCGCTTCCCCGTGCTGCGGATCGACGCGGCCGGATGCGACCACATCCCCCGCGAAGTCCTCAGGACGTAGGCGTTGAAGCCGGTCCCTATCCCGACGCGGCCGCACTTCGTGCGCCCATAGCCGAAGTGCACCGTGAGCGCGCCGTCCGGGTGGCCGGGCTGCACCCAGGCGGGGGCCTCGACCGTCCTGCCCTCGACTTCGATCTCGACGACGTCGCCGCTCGCGATCCCGAGGCGCTCGGCGGCCGCGGGCGCCAGGTAGGCGGCGTTGTCCCAGGTCATCTTCGACAGCGGCTTCGGTGTCTCTTGAAGCCAGCCGTTGTCGGCGAACCGACCGTCATGGTTCGTCGGATCGGGGCGGA
>Ga0137409_10008253_pt1 | contig 10645 bp, 4 predicted proteins | sample CZODoug1_16funga_FD_122059 | JGI IMG/M metagenome (GOLD analysis project Ga0137409, IMG submission 122059) | Vadose zone soil fungal communities from Angelo Coast Range Reserve, California, USA - CZODoug1_16fungal (Hybrid Assembly) | ecosystem: Environmental > Terrestrial > Soil > Vadose zone... | reverse complement strand
GTCCGCTTCCAGGCTTGGGTAGGCGGTGGCGCAGGCGGGCTGGGCAGCACACGCAGCGAAGATCGCCTTGAACGAGCTGGCTGGAGCCGACCACCACGTCTCGACGATGTTGACCGTGGGGGGCGACACCGAATCGAGGACGACGCTTCGAATGCCCTGTGGGTGATCCCGCAGGACGATCAATGCCAGCCTCGATCCGTAGGAAACCCCGTAGACACTCCAGCTGTCGATGCCGAGGGCCACCCGGAGGTCGGCTATGTCGGCGGCGTTCTCCGTGCTGTTGTATGAAGCGAGGTCGACGCCGTTGGCGGCCAGCCGGTCGCGGCACTCCTTGAGCGCCGCGGCGTCTGCGGCGGTACTGGATTCCGCGGCGAAGGGAACGCTTACCGAGTCAAATAAAAACTGCTCCCAGCCGGGACAGCGTAGGAGTGGATCGGCGCGATGCGTGCCGCGCTGGTCAACGAAGATGACTTCGCGGTCGGCGTTGAGTCCGTGCTTGACCATGAACGCCACCTCGAACGACCCGGCCCCACCGGGCCCGCCCGAGAGGTAAACGACCGGATCGCGCTTGGGCGTCGCCGATACAGCGGGTGCGCGCGTCACGAAGATACGGATACGGCGCCCGTCGGGCTTGGCCCGATTCTCGAGCACTGTGAGGTAGCCACATTCGACACCCGACGGGAAGTCGAGGTCGGGGAAGCCCGCAATATTGGGTTGGGGACACGGTATGGTTTGGAAAGACGCCGCGCGAGTGGAGTCGCTGGGGGGACTCCTCGGTTGTGTCGTCGCGCATGCGGCCATCAGACACAGCGCGGCCAGCACGACGCAATTCTTCGCCGCTCTCATCACACTCCCCTCTCCGTCCAAAGGCTGCACCGGTCGTGCGTTCATCGGCTGAAGCTTCGCGAAGCGCGCGATCTCCCGTCCGGAGAACTGCATGGGGTGCGAAATACAAACAATGCGGATCCTCGCTGCCGCAATGCTATGCTGAATCCCGCGCAACCGCCGGACAGAATCACGCGCAACCGCCGGACATGACACGCACGGTGAGTTGAGTCCTATGCGTCTCGCTCCTCTCCTTGCGAATCCAGCACGGCCGAGTGACCCCGCCGAACATGAGCGACGCACGAGCGTCTCGCATCCTGCAGTCGTGTCTCGGGCTCCTTTTCCTGTGGGTCCCGACTGCAGCGAGCGCTGCGCCGGCCGAGGCGCAATCGACCCTACGCGTGCTCTACGAACAGGACTTCGTTGCCGATCCGGCGCTCGCGGCGTCCGCAAAGGACATCGTGCTGTTCGACCTCGAGCCGTCGTTGCACGGGCCGGCGACGCGTACGCAACTCGCCCGCTACGACCTGGAAGCAGGGACGCACACGATCTGCCTGGATGCCGACGACCCATTTCTCACGGAGGTCGTCCTTGAGGATGGGCGGGGAAAAAAACTCCTGCGCCTTCATCGTCCGCACGGACCGGACGGAAAGGGCAACGGGCGCCAGAAGCCGCGCAAGCCGCAGTGCGCGCAGGTCACGCTCGCCGCCGCTACGTACACGATGCGCGTGGCGCACGACGGCGGGTCGATTGCCGGAGCGCATCGCGTCGCGTTCGCCCAGCCGATGTCGGCGAGTCCCCGTCTCGCCGATGGCACGGGCGCGGCACTCGGGGGTTACTGGGCGCTGCGCCCGGATCCCTCGCTCGACCCGCGGCGGCGTCTCGGCCGGGTGATCGCGCCGCCGCCGGACCAGAGCGTTCCGGGCACGCCGTTCACCGCCATTCGACCGGTCCTCGCCGACTTCAGCGCCCGGCAGATTGACGACGCCGGCCTCTTTCGCTTCGCCGACCCGAACGATCCGACCGTTGGCACCACGCAACCGGGCGCGCTCAACCTCGCGAAGCTCGACCCGAGCGGCTTCTGGACCGGCTTCGCGGACGACGGTCAGACACGCAGCAACGCCTTCTTCCAGAGCGTTCCTCTCGTCGTGAACGACCTCGGGGGATATCGGTTCCAGCTTGGCGTCACGCGCAAGGACAACAAGCCGGCCGACTTCTTCCTGCGCTCGACCACATTCTCCGAAACGACGTTCTCGCTGAATTACGATCAACGGCAGCCCGACCCCGCACCGCCGGCTGCCCTCGAAGTCCTCTTCCGGTTCTATCCCGACGGAACGCAGATCGGAGCGCTCCAGGAGGGCGAGGTCGCGCTCTTCCAGCAGTGCAACTATCAAGGACGGGCAGCCGTTTTCGCGCTCGATGCCCCCAACTTGAGCGAGCTCACGAGCCCCGTCATCACACTCGACAAGACCGCCGCCTCGGTTCGGCTTGGCAACAATACGGCCGCGATCCTCCACAGCGGGCTTCTCTACACCGGCACGGAACAACTCCTCGATCTCGACACACCGTGCCTGGCGCAAACGCCGATCGGCACTGGGAACACGTCGAGTCTGCAGATCCTGTCGCTCGCGTCCCTCCTCGTCTCCTCGCGCCGATGCGAGCGGTGCCAGCTCCTCGGCGTGGACCTGTCCGGTTTCGACCTCTCGGGAACCGACGCGGAGTCCGGCGTCGATTTGAAGGGCGCCAACCTGGGCGGGGCGACCCTGACCGGCACCAACCTCGCGTTCGCGAGCCTGGAGGGAGCGATCCTGGACGGTGTCACGGGTCCGGGCGTCAACCTGAGCAGCGCCTTCCTGGCGGGCGCCAGCCTCCGCGGCGCGAAGCTCCATCAAGGTCTACTCTACGGCGCGACGCTGATCGAGGCCGATCTCGAAGGGGCGGATCTCCAAGGGGCGTTTCTCTCCAACTGCACCACGGCCGACTGCTCGCCGAAGGTCGCGAGCGGCGCCTACCTGAACAATGCCCACCTGAAGAACGTCAACCTCGCCGCGGCCGACCTCAGCGCCGCCGACTTCACCGACGCCAGCTTCTACAGCAGCGCCCTCGTCGGATCCGGCAAGTGCACCTTCAGCGACGGCAACTGCGCGACGGCGGCCGGCGCGACCATGAACAACACGCAGTTCGGTTTCGCGTACCTGGCTGGCGTCGACTTCACCGGCGCCCAGGTCCAGGGTGTTCAGTTCGGTGGCGCCGTTCTGATCGGCGCGAACTTCGGCGGCGCGAAGCTCAGCGTGGACCCGAGCGTCGGCACGAACTCGGGGTTCACGAGCGCTTTCCTGCAGGGCGCGCAGCTCGGCAACGCGACGCTGGAGGGAACATCGCTCGCCAACGCCTTCCTCGACTTCCGCGCGGGCGGAAATGACATGTTCGTCCACCTGTCCGCCGATTTCGCCAGGTTCCCGAACTGGCATGCCCCCGGACAGAAGATCTGCGTCTTCGTCACCTACGGCGAGCCGACCACCGTGCCGACCGGCAACAGCACGCTCACCTGTCCCAACGTCACCCCGGCCGGGGCGAACGGATGCGGGCCGGAGATCGGCTCGAACGCGAACTGGAACAGCACGTTCCCGATCGGCGCGAACAGCACTCCGCCCGCCTCGTATCTGCTGGACGCGACCTACACGAAGGCGGCGCCGGCCATCTGCACTCCGATCGACACCGCATGGTGATCTCATGACCAAGAGGACAGGGTTCCCGTTTCCCCCCTTTACGCGGCGGCAGTTTCTGACGGGAGCGCTGGCCACCGGAGCCTTGACGGGTCTGCCGGCGGGGCTGCTCGCGGACGCGCGTGGCCGTGCCGGCAAACCGACTAAACCTCGCTCGGAGCAGCGAGACTACTTCTTCAACTTCGCACACGAGGCAGAGCACCAGACCGCGACGTACTACCTCGTCGGAGGCGGCACTCGCGTGAGGCTCAACCGGGTGCAGGACAGCCCGGGCGTGCTCAAGCACCATCGGAAGAACAACAAGTTCCTCCAGAACGTGCCCGACGATCAGCTCACACATTTCGTGCAGAACGTCCGGCTGTCGGCGGACTTCGTCACGATGAGCTACGTGATTCAGGGCAGCAACACGAGCGCGGGCACCTGGAACATGTCGGCGATGTACTTCCTTCCCCCGATGGACGGGATCGCCGAAGCCGCGGCACTGTCGGTCGAGCGCGCCGGCTCCAGCCCCATCCCGCTGTCGGCCAAGCGGTCCCTGTACGGGCACGCCCCGGCCGTCACGGCAGAGGACCTGATCGAGGAAGCCATCCTGCTCGATCCGAGCGACCACGCCACGGCGATCATCGGAATGCATCCGGATCTCTTCAGCGTCGACGGCACGAGCGGGGGTATCGTCCACAACCATTACATCCAGCCCAACGGCGCGACCGCGGGCCTCGCCGTCCTCATTCAGGCTCTCGGCCCCGCCACCCCGCAGCAGCACGCGGGTCAGAATCCGAACGGGTGGGCGACCCTCACTCCGATCCTCGACGATGGCGGCCAGCCGTTCCGCAACAAGAACGGAAAGAACAAGGGGCTGATCCAGTACCACCCCGATTGGAACGATCCGATCCGTAACGTCGCGCAGCAGGGGACGACGAGCGTTCTTCCCCAGATCAAGCGGGATGCGACTTTCGGGGCCGATGTCACCTCCGCCGATCCGGGCGTGCCGGGCCCGTCAGGCGCCCTCTGGAAGCGGCACGACGGGGTCACGACCATCGATCAGAGCCCCGGCGTCGGCTCGCCGCAGGATCCGCTGAAGTTCACGCTGAGCACGCAGAACATCGAGGGGGGCTTCTCCACGACGGGCTCGGCGGTCGAGGTCGACGGCACGGTGCAGGCCACCCTGACGTTCGCCAACTGGTACGTGCGCTGGCTCGGCATCTACCTGCTGTTTCTCGACAGCGGCGGGGTTCCGGTGGACCCGTCCGGCGTCGAGATCCAGCTCCCCCCGGACTACGACGCCCCTGCAGGCGACCGTGCGGCCCTCGACCAGTTCGCCGCCATGTTCGCCCTGATGCTGGGGCCGGAGTTCACGGTGCTGGGAATCCCGGTGGCCTCGTCCGCGGCCACCGTCGGGTTCAACCTGCCCCCCAACACCACGACCGTCCGGGTGTTCGCGAGCGGCCCGGCCCTGCTGCTGCTCGGCGGCGTCGACCCCAACGATCCGACGACGTGGGGCGACTGGTTGCCGGGCGCCGCGTGCACGCTGATCATCAACTACGGGGTGACGATCGTCCTCATGGTCGCGGGGGCTTGTGAAGACCTGTCGCTGATCCAGAAGGCCGCGCTCATCGTCGCGCCGGCCATCGCCAAGTCGCTGACCGCGCTCTTGAGCGATGAGCTCCGGGACAAGGACTTCAGTACGCCCGACGTCTGGCGGGATGTCGCGCTCTCCATCGGCAAGTCGCTGCTGCAGACGTTGCTCAACAAGCGCTCGGCGCAGCTGCTGGCGCTCATCACCTCCGCCGTCGCCGAAGGCGTCGCCGAAGACTGCATTCCCGTCGTGGGACAGATCGTGCTCGGCATCTCGCTCGCGGCGGGTGCAGCAACGCTCCTCGAGACCACGCTCGAGATCGCGGCGTCGCCAGTCTCCTACGTCTACGACCTGACCCTCGCCCACAACATCACGGTCACCATCCTGCACGCCGTGAACAACGACAAGTTCCCGGCGGTGGCGACCCACTACAAGGTGACGGCGCAGTTCGACCGCGGCGCGACGCCGCACACCCAGACGCTTCCGATGCCCTCCGGGCCGGTGAAGTTGCTGCCGCCGGTCGTGTTCCAGAACGTCCCTTTCGGAGGGAACGTCACGGTGACGGTCGGCTTCTACTCGAGCGACGACCGGCTGGCGGGGCAGGGCTCGACGGGGTCGGTGGCCAACGACGTAGGCACGCTCGCCGACATCGTGATCCAGGAGTACCCCACGCCGATCCAGGCGAATACGGCTTACGAGCACCAACAAGTCACCATCTTGACCGACGCCCAAGGGACGCACGGATGGCTTGCGACTCCGACGGGGCCGACGGCAAAGGCCGACAGTCTCGTCTGCGGACAGGCGGCCGGCGACCTCTGCAGCCTGCGCGACATCACGGTCCGCCAAGGCACCGGCGCCGCCCCAGGATTTGTCGGCTACGCGTTTCAGAGCTTCAGCACCGGCGTGAGCGCCTGCGGCTCGGGCGGTCAGGGCCAGCTCGACCAGCTGGTCAACATGGGCGACGTCGATCCCGACAGCGGATACGTTACCCTGGGTTGCGGGCTTCAGAGCGGTACCCGGATCACCTACAGCCTGTTTCCCGGCACTTCGACTGCCGGTGGAGGTCCGACGCCGGCTACGTCGGACTTCTACGTCGACACGACGAGCGGTGTCGTGCGCCGCGTGCGCCTGGACCTGAACCCGCCGCAGTTCGATCCCCCGAGCAGTGATCGGGCCTGGGGCGCTTTCAACCTTCCGTCCGACGATCTGCTGATGCACCCCTCGGGACGGCTGGTGAGCATCAACAACGCCCTCCACAAGATCGAGATTCTCCGGCTGCCCGCGGTCCCGGTGTCGGACGCCGTCGCGATGACGAAGCTGCTGGCGACGACACATGCGGGGTTCGGTGTGGGCAACGGCGCGCTCCCGGGCCTCCTCGGCGGTCCCGTCGCGGCGGCGATATCGCCGGACGGCGTGATCCTGGTCCTCGAGGCGCTGAACAACCGCATTCAGGCCTTCGACGTGGGGGCCAATCCGGTCCAGCTCTTCCAGCAGCAGACGTCTCGCTACTTCCTGGAGCTGACCGCAACCGCGGGCGCCGACACGGTGTATCTCGACCTCGCGGTGGAATACACGGGGTACCTGTACGTGCTCTCGCGAAGCCAGAGCACCAACCTGTACCGTCTCGACATCTACCACCCCGGTCAGAACGGCACCGCGCCGATCGCGACCACGCAGCAGATGAACGCGGCCAGGCTGACGGTCGACTTCTGGCGCAACGTCTACACGCTCAACTACGACGTGTTGCAGCTTCCGGGCGGCGGGTTTCCGGGCATGACCGAACCTTCGGTCAGCCTATGGGCACCCTCGACGGCGCAGTTGCGCCGCACGTGACCGCCATGAGTCGGGCGCCGCTTCTCGTCGCCGCGTTTGTCCTGGGCGTGGTGGCCATTCCCTCCGAGCTTGCCGCGCAGAGCTGGAGCCCGACCGGGTCGACGAACAGCATCCGCTCCGGCAGCACCGCGACGCTTCTCTCCACGGGGCACATTCTCGCGGTTGGCGGAATCGGCCGGGCGGCGGTCGCCGAGCTCTACGACCCAACGATTGGGAAATGGACCCCGTCTGGAACGCTTGCCCGCAACCGATTCAACCACACGGCGACGCTTCTGCCATCCGGGCAGGTGCTGGTCGCCGGAGGGCTCGTGCAAACCCCATCGAACCCGAACGGCGCGCCGACGGCGAGCGTCGAGATCTACGAGCCGGCGACCGGGGCGTGGTCCGCCACCGGATCCATGAACGACGTCCGCTGGGTGCACACGGCCACGCTCCTTCCGTCCGGCCAGGTGCTGGTCGTTGGAGGCTTCGGCGACGTCGGCAACGGTACGTCGGCGTCCACCGAGCTCTACGATCCCGCGTCGCGAAGGTGGACCCGGACGGGGAGCCTGACGACGCCCCGCGGGAACCACACCGCGACGCTCCTGTCCTCGGGGAAGGTGCTGGTCGCGGGGGGACAGGATGGCGACGAGCCAATCGCAAGCGCCGAGATCTACGATCCGGCGACCGGCCTGTGGACACCGACCGGCACGATGGTCTCCGCCCACGATACCCATACCGCGACGCTCCTCCCTTCCGGCCAGGTGCTGGTTGGCGGAGGAGTCGCCCAGAGTCAGGAGGTGGCCGTCTCCGAGCTGTACGACCCGGTAACGGGGAGGTGGACCCAGACGCAGAGCCTCTCGCAAGCGCGCGGAGGGCACACGGCGACCCTGCTGCCTTCAGGGAAGGTCCTGGTCGCCGGCGGGCAAGGAAACTCCGTGCTCGCGAGCGCCGAGATCTACGACCCGGCGACCGGCCGGTGGGCCGCGACCGGGATGATGAACGACGCGCGCGTCCTTCACACCGCCACGCTTCTGCCGTCCGGCCAGGTGCTGGTCGTCGGAGGCGCGGGGCCCGGTCCTGCTTTGCGAACCGCCGAGCTGTACGACGCCGGCGCGGGAACGTGGGCTCCGGGCGCGGCGCTGCCCACCGGCACGTCGGCTCATCATACGGCGACGCTTCTGCCGACCGGGCAGGTCCTGGTCGCGGGCGGCGAGAACGGCGCCGTCAGCCTCTCGAGCGCCGCGCTGTACGATCCGGCCACCGGATCCTGGACGGCGACTTCCGACATGATCGCCGCCCGGTCCGAGCACACGGCGACGCTGCTCTCGTCGGGTCGGCTTCTCGTCGCGGGGGGGCACGATCCTGGCGGTCCGCCGCGACCGGGCGCCGAGCTGTACGACCCGGCGGCCCGGACGTGGGCATCAACCGGGACAATGAAGCGCGCGCGGGAGTCTCATACCGCGACGCTCCTGCACTCGGGCAAAGTGCTGGTCGCCGGCGGATTCGGCCCGACGGGTCCGCTGGCCGCTTCGGAACTGTACGATCCGGCGGCCGGGCAGTGGACCTCGACGGCGAGCCTCGGTCTTGCGCGCGCGGGGCACACGGCGACGTTCCAACCGTCGGGCCAGGTTTTGGTGGCGGGCGGCACCGTCGCCGGGAGCGCGGTCACCGCGAGTGTCGAGACCTACGACCCCCTGACCGGCCGCTGGACCCCGGCGGCGTCGCTCTTGACCGCGCGCGCTCACCACACGGCGACGCTTCTGCCTTCGGGCCAGACGCTGGTCGCCGGCGGTCTTGGCGCCGGGTGCAGCGCCGAGCTCTACGATCCGCAAATTGGCTACTGGACCGTGACAGGCTCGATGAGCACCTGCCGGAGCGGTCACGCGGCGATCCTCCTGCGGTCCGGAAAGGTCCTGGTCGCGGGCGGCGCGGCCGCGTCGGCCACGGCCGAGCTCTACGACCCCGCCACGGGCCGCTGGACGCCGACGCCCTTCATGACCGATGGGCGCGATTTCACCACGGCGAGCCTCCTGCCCACGGGTCAGGTGATCGTCACGGGCGGCGCCGGCGGCCGCGTCGAGGTGTTCGAGCCAGGCTTCGGCGGTCCGCCGGCCTGGCAGCCGGAGATCACCTTCGTCACGCCGGTTCAGATCGGACAGCAGATCGGCGTCGAGGGAAGTTTCTTCCTCGGCATCTCCGAATCCTCCGGAAGCAACACCAATCAGCAGTCGGCGACCAACTATCCGCTGCTGCAACTGCGCAGCGTCGACAGCGGGCAGACCGCGATCGTGCCGGCCGACCCGTTCACGGGCTGGACCGATTCGACCTTCACCTCGCAGCCTCTCGCGGGCTTCCCGACGGGACCGGCGATGCTCACGATCGTCACCAACGGAGTCCCGAGCGCAGCACAGCCGGTCACGGTGGCCGCGGCATCTCTTGCTTGCCCGCCCCCCGGTTGCGACGATCGGCGCGCCCGCTTGCGCCTGGGCCCGATCCACGTCGCACCGCGGCACGTCGCCCTCGCGCAGCCGATCGAAGCCACGACCACCGTCACCGCCGGCAGCGCCGAGGTCTTCGACCTGATCGTCCTCCTCTACGACGGCGCGCCGGAGGACAACGGGACGATCGTTGGGGCGCAACGGATCGCGCACCTTCCGGCGCACGGCGACGCCGTCGTCCGCGTGTCGCTGGCCGCCGAGAGCTGCGGCAAACGCCGCCTCGTGGCCGTCGCCGGGCAGGGGCTTCCAATCGCCGACGAGCGTGAGTCGATGCCCGTCATGGTCGAGTGCGGCGGGGGCCGAGCCGCTCACTGACGGAGGCGGAGCCATACCCCGGGGATCTCGCCGGCGCCGCCCGGTCAGTCGGTGACGGCGACGCTACACGGGGGCAGGGCGGCGGTCTCGGCCTCCGAGAGCGTTCGGTCTCGCGGAGGCGGACGCGAAGGTGGAGAAACGCCCAATGACTGCGACGGCTGGCGCCAGCGGGTGCTACGGTCGATCCGCTATTCGATAAAAAATGTCTCCGTCCATGCACCGGACCGGCTGCCGATTCTGCGAAGCCGTTGCGCAGACCACCAAGACCACCCACAACCATGACGTAAAAGCACATCAGCCGTGAAGCGGGCCTACCGGCGGGTGCCGGTGCGTATCGATTTCAGATCCGCGCGGGCGATCTCCGTGAGATCGAGGTGCCTCACAGGTCGGCGAACAGGGCGTCGATCTCGTCGTTGCCCTCCAGCCGGATCACTCTGTCTGCTGCCGCGTCTTCGTAGCCCCGCTCGATCGCGTCTGTCAAGCGAGCCCGCTTGATGTCGGCAACTTCGTCGCGTGCCTGCATCAGGCGGAGAGCGTCCGCGACGACTTCGTCCTCCGTGCTGTAATGCCCGTCATCGACCTTCCGACGGACCAGCGCCTCGAGACTCTTCGGAATGGTTACATCCATGTGTAGCGCTCCATAGATGACGATAGCATGTCGTCAACGTTCCGCGAAGTGATCACGTGCTGTGTGGATTCGACGAAACCTCCCGAGAATCTCGTTGGTTAACGCTAACGGTACGTGTTTGAAGTTCGATCCGCGGGTTATTGCGTGCAGCTGACCTTCACACCTGCTTCGCCGTCGGCAAAGGCACCAAATGGCGACGACTTCGCCGCCGCCAAGACACATGAGGCCGAAGTGCCAGAGAGCTTCGGACCCGCCATCCCCG
>Ga0137409_10008252_pt1 | contig 10645 bp, 9 predicted proteins | sample CZODoug1_16funga_FD_122059 | JGI IMG/M metagenome (GOLD analysis project Ga0137409, IMG submission 122059) | Vadose zone soil fungal communities from Angelo Coast Range Reserve, California, USA - CZODoug1_16fungal (Hybrid Assembly) | ecosystem: Environmental > Terrestrial > Soil > Vadose zone... | reverse complement strand
CCGGTCAGCAGGCGCAAGCTGAGCGCGCAGCCGAACGCAGGAATGCCACGAGACGTGAGCGGACGCAGCATGTATATGGCGAGTCCCGAGTACATGGCGACCTACGCGCATCATCTCGTCCAGGCGGGGGCGAAAATCGTTGGCGGCTGTTGCGGAACGACGCCCGAGCACATCGCAGCCGTGGTCGAGGGTGTGCGGCCCTTGTCGCCCCGGCAGCCGCGCGTTCCGGCGAGGGAGCGACGCCAGACGCAGCCCGATCTTCCTCCTGAAGATCCGGGCGTTGAACCGGTCCCGCTGGCGGAGAGATCCAAGTGGGGCGGCAAGATCGCGCGCGGTGAATTCGTCACGTCGGTGGAGATCGTTCCGCCACGCGGCGTGGATGCGACGAAGATGTTGCGCGATGTTGCTGCGCTGCGCGCCGCCGGGGTGGATGCCGTGAACGTGCCCGATGGGCCGCGCGCGCAGAGCAGAATGGGCGCGTTGCTCACCAGTGTTCTGATCGAGCAACAGGTCGGAATCGAGACGGTCATCCACTACTGCTGCCGCGATCGCAACCTGCTCGGCATGTTGAGCGACCTGTTGGGCGCGGCGGCGGTTGGCCTGCGCAATTTGCTGCTCATCACCGGCGATCCGCCCAAGATGGGGCCGTATCCAAACGCGACGGCCGTGTTCGACATCGACGCGATCGGTTTGACCAACCTCGTGAGCCAGCTCAATCACGGCCTCGATCCCGGCGGCAACGCCATTGGCCCGCCGACGAAATTCACGATTGGCGTCGGCGTGAACCCGGCCGCGCTCGATCCTTCACAGGAGCTCAAGCGCTTCGAGTGGAAGGTCGAAGCCGGTGCTGAGTACGCGATTACGCAACCGGTGTTCGATGTGAAGCAGCTCGAGAAATTTCTCGGCACCATCGAGCACACGCGGATTCCCATCGTCGCCGGGATCTGGCCGCTGGTTTCGCTGCGCAACGCCGAGTTTCTAGCGAACGAAGTGCCGGGCGTGGTCGTGCCGGCGAGTATCATCGAGCGGATGCGATCCGCGAGCGCCAAGTCCAAGGAGCACGGTGTGGCGGAGGGAATCGCAATCGCGCGCGAGATGCTGGAGCGTGTGAGGCCCCACGTGCAGGGCGTGCAGGTGTCGGCGCCATTCGGAAAGGTCGAGCTCGCATTGGAGGTATTCCGCGACACTCTGGCCGCAGCCGTGGCCAGGACGGCGTAGTGTCGGCCGCGGAGATCTTCCTTTCGCGCTCGCGCTATTGGCTCACGAAGGAATATCCGATCAAGCTCCGGCACTGCGTCAACGCGCTGCCACGGGGCGCCGTGTGGGCGCGGCCAAATCACGCTTCCAACAGCGTCGGCAATCTCCTCGTTCACCTCACCGGCAACGTCACAGAGTGGATTCTCGGCGGCATCGGCGGGCGTGAGATCACGCGCAATCGCGCTGGCGAGTTCGTGCGGAAAGCAGGCGACGAGGGGTCGGTGCTGCTCGACAATCTCGAAGCCGTACTGGGTGAAGCCGACGCGGTGCTGGCGGGCTTGTCAGCGAAGGATCTGGAGCGATCGATCGTAATCCAGGGTCGTGAGACGACGGTCCTGGCCGCGATCTATCACGTGGTCGAGCACTTCGCCATGCACACCGGACAGATAATCTTCCTCACCAAGACATACGCTCCGAACAAGATCCACTTCTACGAGGACGCGGACGGCCTGGCGCGACCCACCTGGCACGAGGGTACGACGCTGGACGAAGCCGCGCACTAGTCGGCCAGCGCGCCCCGCACCATTTTGCACAGATGAAGGGAATTCTGATCGTCGATCACGGCTCGCGGAAAGAAGAAGCCAATGAAATGCTGCCGCACATGGCTGAACTCATTCAAAGCCTTGCTGGCGAGGATGTTGTCGTTCGGCACGCCCATATGGAGCTTGCCGATCCCGACATCGGCGAAGGGTTCGCCGACTGCGTTCGTGCGGGAGCGACTGAGGTGATCGTCTTCCCCTACATGCTCTCACCGGGCCGGCATTCAACTTCGGACATTCCACGCATGGTCGGGAAAGTTGCTCAAGAGTTCCCGGGGGTGGGGTTCAGTGTGACTCCAGCGTTCGGATTGCATGAAAAGCTGGCTGCGGTGGTCCTTGAGCGAGCCGGTGTTGGAGTCAATGCCGACTGAAACGACAGCCTCGCCATCCGCGCTGACGCTCCTCTCCGACGAGGAGACGATGTTCCGCGACGCGGTGGCGGCGTTCGCGCAGGAAGAGGTCCGTCCGCGGGTCGCAGATATGGAGAAGGCAGGAAGAATCGATCCCGCGTTGCTGCCGAAATATTTCCAGCTCGGACTCATGGGCATCGAGGTGCCGGATCAGTACGGCGGCGCCGGCGGCACGCTCTTCATGGTCACGCTCGCGGTCGAAGAGATCAGCAAGGTGGATGCTGCGTCGGCAATCGTCTGCGATGTGCAGAACACCCTGGTCAATTACCCGATCGCCCGGTACGGTACCGACGCGCAGAAAGCGAAGTATCTGCCGCAGCTCGCATCCGAGATCATCGGCGCGTACGCGCTGTCAGAATCGGGTTCTGGCTCGGATGCATTCGGATTGGCAGCTCGCGCCGAGAAGCGCGGCGACAAGTGGGTGTTGAATGGACAGAAGTTGTGGATCACCAACGGCGCGGAAGCGGGCGTGTTCGTGGTGTTCGCGAACGCGGATCCGTCAGCCGGTTACCGCGGCATCACCGCATTCATCATCGAGCGCAGCTTCAAGGGATTCAAAGTCGGCAAGAAAGAGGACAAGCTCGGGATTCGCGCCTCGAGCACGGTCGAGCTGTTGCTCGACAATTGCGAGGTTCCCGAGGAGAATGTGCTCGGGCCCGTCGGTCAGGGTTACAAGATCGCGATCAACACTCTGAACGGAGGGCGCGTCGGCATCGGCGCGCAGATGATCGGCATCGCGCAGGGCGCGCTCGACGCCACCATCGAGTACCTCAACGAGCGCAAGCAGTTCGGGAAGCCGCTCGCCGAATTTCAGGGAGTTCAGTTCCAGGTCGCGCAGGCGGCGACGGAAATCGAGGCCGCACGGCTGATGGTGTACAACGCGGCCCGCCTCAAGGACGCGGGAAAGGACATCGCGCGCGAGGGAGCGATGGCGAAGCTCTTCTCCTCACAGGTGTGCGAGCGCGTCACCTCCCTCTGTGTCGAGCTGTTCGGGGGTTACGGCTACACGAAGGACTACCCCGTGGAGAAATTCTATCGCGACGCCAAGATCGGGACGATCTACGAGGGGACGTCCAACATGCAGCTGCAGACGATTGCGAAGGTGGTGCTCAAGCAGGTTTAACCGCAACTGAAGACTGCCGGCCGGGGGCTGTCGGCGGGTTGGCTGATGGCTGCGGGCTCCTGCGATTAGGGTTGAGTTACTCCATGCAGTAGGCCTTCTCTGATTCTGCGAGCCTTTGCCGATGGGCGCGCATCTTCGATTAACCGCGAGCCGACACGCGTCACGAATCGGAGGCGGGCCGTCAGAGTTTGCTCCGCGCCATTTCGCCGGACGACTACCGGGACTTCCGTACCTTCGGGCTGGCGGGCGTAGCGCGAGCGAAATTTGTCCGTCCAGTTTGGATCGTCGGCGTTGAATCCGCCGACGGAAATGAGCTGATCTCCGGGCTGGACGCCGGCCGCCGCGGCGGAGCTTTCCGGAACCACTTCGGTCACGTGCAAGCCAGTCGAGTCCTGAAGACTCGCGATTCCCAGCTGCGGTACGCGCGTTGTGTCGCGCGCAAGGCGAAGTCCCGCCAGCGGGAGAACCTTGTCGTAGGGGAATGGCTCGCGGCCATCGATGTAGCGAGAGTAGAAATCGCCGAAGGATTTTCCTTTCGCGGCCTTGCTCACCGTGGCCCACCATTCGTCGGACGTGAAGCCACGACCATTCTTGTAGGCAGTGTTGAAGAGCGTGCGCATCACATCGTCCAGCGAGCTGTGGTTGTCGCTCGCGTCGCGGATCATGATGTCGAGCAGCAATCCGGCCAGTGATCCCTTCGGATAGTATATGTACTCGGTTCCATCGCGTGGATGAATCCACGTCGAGAGCGACGCATCCTCGAGCGCGGTTGGAGGGAGCTCGTCGACCTGCGACATCTTGTCGCTGGTCAGCATGTAAAAGCCGTTCGCATCCACGAGCCCGCCACGGACCTCCGCCAGATCGGCGTAGTAGTCGGTGATTCCCTCGCTGATCCACAGCAAGGGCGTGGGCTGCTCCTCATCATACCTGTACGGCCACAGATCGGCAGGCCGCAGGCGCTTTACGTTCCAGGCGTGAAAGATCTCATGCGCGTAGAGTGACGGAAGCACCGGAGTGCCGAGCATTCCTGGACTCAGCACATCGACGTGGGAATTCTGGTGCTCGAGACCCGAGCCACCACCGTAGGATGCATCGGTGATCTGCAGCACGCTGTACGTGTTCCACGGCACTTCATTGAACACCTTGACCTCGACCGGAATAACTCGTTTCAGCGCGTCCCAGACGGCGACGCGGGCCGGGCCCGTGACACTTCCCGAGGGATACGTGGCAAAGCGGACCCAGGTGCCCGATATCTGCGCGCTATCAAGATCGAATTGCCCAACGAAGAAGGGCATGTCCACCAGATCGTGATAGTTCGACGCGGCGTAGCGGTGTGCGCCGGCCGGCGTCATGCCGGTCACGATCTTCCATCCGGCTTCCGTGTTCACCGTCACCGACGACGGAAAGTCGAATCCCCTGCCCTCAGGATACGGAAAGAGATTCGTCCCATTGAAGAGCAGAAAATCCGGGCGCGACCACGTGTTCGCGTTGTCGAGGCTGTCGGCCAGATAGTCGAATCGCACAGTGACCTCGCCCACTCCACGGGGACGAATACGCCAGGTGTCGGGATCGATCTTGTCCCAGGCCAGCGAGTTCCCCGATTGCTCCGCCGAGAAGTTGGAGACATCACGCGCAAAGTTGTCGATCTCGTAGGCGCCGGGCGTCCACCTGGGAAGCGAGAGCAGAACAGCATCCGTCCCCCCGACTGTGAACGTCATTGTGGATGTCACCTGCCGGCGCACGCCGTTGGCGCGAGTGAACGTCACCTCGTAGCGGATGTTGGTGAGCGGCGCGGACGTCCCTGCGCCTTGTCCGGAGGTCCGCAGCGGCAAAACTGCCACGCACAGCACAACTGCACTCAGCAAATTGACTCTTGAATTCATTTCGATTGGAATCCGGTCCAGGGCAACAATTGAAAGCAACCCAACTGCGAAACCCTACTACGAACAGAACAAGGTGAGAGGTACAAGGTGATAGATACCGGGTGTGAGGTTAGAACGTAGTATCTCATACCTCGTACCTATCACCTGCTACCGCTCACCTTGTTCTTCTCGCAGTTGGTTTGCCTTCCCGTACCAGCGGAAGGTTGCACGACTGCAAGACTCACGCGCGCGCACCTCCCGCGCGATGCTATATTCGACCCTCCCCAGTACACCCGCCCCTGATGATCGCCACTGAATCCCTAAGCTTTTTGAAGAAACTCCTCGATACGCCGGGTCCCTCCGGCTTCGAGGCCGCGCCCGCCAAGCTGTGGCGTGACTACGCAAAGAAATTCGCGAAGGTGAGCGGCGACGTCGCCGGCAACAGCCTGGCAGAGGTGAATGGCGGCGGCAAGCCGATAATCATGCTGGCGGGCCACATCGATGAGATCGGCGTCATCGTCAATTACATCGACGACCAGGGCTACGCCTACATCCAGCCGATTGGCGGCTGGGATCCGCAGGTGTTGATCGGGCAACGTCTCCGTTTCATCGGCCGCAAAGGTGAGGTGTTCGGCGTCGTGGGAAAAAAGCCGATCCATCTCATCAAGCAGGAAGAGCGCGAAAAGGCAGCGAAGTTCACCGACATCTGGGTCGACTTCGGCGCCAAGACAAAAAAAGAGGCGGAGGAGATGGTTCTCGTGGGCGACCCGGGCGTGATCGACTCGCGCACCATGGAGTTTCCGAATGGGAGACTCGTTTCGCGCTCCATTGACGACCGGATCGGCGCGTTCGTCGTGCTCGAGGCGCTACGCCGGTACGCGGACAAGCCCGGTTCGGCGAAGGTCGTCGGCGTCGCCACGACACAGGAAGAGATTGGCTATCGGGGCGGCGGGGCGGGTGTGTGCGCGACCGGCATCGGCCCGCAGATGGCAATCGTCGTCGATGTGACCTTCGCGATCGACCATCCCGGTGTCGAGAAGAAGGAATACGGTGAAGCCACCATCGAAGGAGGCCCGGTGCTGACGCGCGGCTCAATCATCTCTCCCGTGGTATTCGAGCTACTGCGGAAGACGGCGGAAAGCCGGAAGATTCCCTTTTCGCTGCATGCGGCGGGACGGGAGACGAGCACTGATGCCGACGCAATTCACATCGCGCGCGAGGGAGTCGCGACGGGCCTCGTCTCCGTCCCCAATCGCTACATGCACTCGCCGAACGAGCTGGTGAGCATCCAGGATCTGGATCACGCCGCGGAGCTGATCGCCGAGACCTGCCGGGCGGTGACGAGCAAAACCGACTTTACCGCGCGTTAGTCGAGGGTTGTCGCCGCCCTCGTGAGCTCGCCGAGCTAGCTGTCCATGCCCAAGCCGATCCCCGCGCCTCGGGAAGAAGGATTCACAACGACAACTGGCTCACCCCTTTACTGGGCGAAGTACGGTCGGCCGGGTGCCCGGAAGCTGTTGGTTCTTCATGGTGGACCGGGTGCCGACCACCGGTATCTGCTGCCGCAGATGCTGCACCTCGGCGAGACGCACGATCTGCTCTTTTACGACCAGCGTGGAGGCGGGCGCTCCCGGGCCGATGCGCGGATTCCGATCACGTGGAAGACCCATGTCGAAGATCTGGGAGCGATAGTCGAGGAGTTCGGGCTCGCGCCCTTATCGATCGTCGGGTACTCGTGGGGCGCGATGCTCGGGCTGCTTTACGCGATCGAACAGAGGGTGAATCCGCATCTCCTCGCGCCCGAGCGCATGGCGCTGATCAGCCCTGGCCCGTTGACGAGGGAATACAGGCGTCGGTTCGAGGCGGAATTCGCGCGCCGGCAGCAAGGTCCCGAGCTACAAAGGATGCGCGACGAGCTGGCGGTGTCAGGGCTGCGAGAGAAAGACCCGGAGGCACACCGGCAGCGTGCCTTCGAGCTGGGAGTCGCAGGTTATTTTTCAGATCCGCGCAGGGCGACGGACCTCACGCCCTTCAGGGTAGTCGGACGGATACAGGAATCCGTATGGGAAAGTCTGGGGGATTTTGACCTCATCAGCGACCTGCAAGGGATCAAAATCCCCTCGATAATCGTTTCTGGCCGTGACGATCCGATTCCACTCGCGTCTTCCAGTGAAGCCGCTAGTGCGCTCGGAACGAACCTCGTGGTTCTGGACGAGTGCGGCCATGTGCCGTACGTTGAACAGCCGCAAGGGCTATTCAGGGCACTCGACCCATTCCTAGATGAATCCACTCCGTCCGTACGAAGCTGAAACTCGGCCATGACATCAGACTCCGGCGTCACACAGCACGCGATCAGCTCGATCATGGTCGACGGCAAGGAATACAAGGTCGCGCTCCGTCTCGCGTACGATGGCGTGGAATACATTGGCAGGCTCTGGTTCAGCGATCCGTCCAGCGATCAAATGGGTATTCCGGATCACGGCGCCGTTCCGGGCCGCACGATCGCTGAAGCGGTCGAAGTAGCCAGAAAACTCACTCCCCAGGACCTCGAGAGGCGCTGCCACCGCGCTCTCGCCGACAAGAGACGCTACATCCGGCTTCGACGCGCGACGGAAGAGATCATTACCAAAATCAAGTACATGAACCGCGTAGCCGTCACGATGCGCCACGGGATGCTCGACAGCGAGGGCGCGAGCCAGGAGCTGGAGCTGATTCAGAAGCAGATCGAAGAGATCGTGAAGACGCTGCCCTTCCACGCCGGAATCGAAGAGACGGCCTAGTTCTCCGCCCTCATATATTGGGGGCATGGATTCCCGCTCGGCCGCGCATGTTCTCTCCCAGATCGGCGCCCTCCTTCAGGTAAAAGGCGAACAGAAATTCAAGGCGCGCGCATACGCCGGCGCGGCCCGTTCGCTCATCGCGCTCGACACCGATGATCTCGCTCCCCTGCTGCGCTCGGGCGAGCTGGCGGACACGCCCGGAATAGGACCCGCGACTTTGTCGGTTGTTCGTGAGCTGGTCGAGACCGGCGAGTCGTCGTATCTCAACCAGCTGCGCGAAGGAATGCCGGAAGGATTGCTGGAGCTCTTTCGCGTTCCGGGACTCAACGCCGCGAGGATTCAGGTGATCCACGACGCGCTCGGCGTGCAGACGTTGGAAGACCTGGAGCGCGTGGCCCAGAACGGCCAACTGGCCGAATTGCCGAAGTTCGGCAAGAAAACAGCGGAGAAGATTCTGCGAGGGATCGAGATCCTGCGTCGCGACGCGCATCTCAAGCGCTTCCCGGCAGCCGCAATCGAGGCGCATCTCCTGCTCGCCAACATCGTCAAGCATCCCGATATCTCCAAGGCCGAGGTCGCGGGATCTATTCGACGGCACAACGAAGTCGTCGGCGACATCGACATTGTGGCCGAGTGTTCGGCGGACCCCGCGAAGGTGGCGGCGTCGTTTGCGCGGTCACCCGGAGTGAGCGAGAGCAAGATCCGCGAGGACTCGGGCTCGGTGCACATTCGATTCGTCGATGGGACACACCTCGATATGCACTGCGTCACCAAGCAGGATTACCCGGTAGCGTTGTGGCGTGCGACGGGAAGCGTGGCGCACGTCGAAGAGATGAACGTGTTCGCCGGCGACAAGGGCTTCGAGATCGCCGGCAATTCGCTGATCGGGAGGGGCGGAACGAGAGTCAGCCTGAAGGATGAAGAAGCATTTTTCACGGCGCTGGATCTGGAGCCGATTCCTCCCGAAATGCGGGAGGGGATGGGTGAGATCGAAGCGGCGTCTCGGGGCAAGCTGCCGAACCTGGTGACGTTCGACGATCTCCGCGGCGTTCTGCATTGTCATTCTGATTATTCCGACGGGACCGCGACGATCGAGGCGATGGCGAACGCCGCCAAGGAACGCGGCTGGGATTATATCGGAATCTCCGATCATTCTGAGTCAGCGTTTTATGCCGGCGGCCTCAAGCGCGACAAGCTCCTGCGGCAGCAGGAGGAGATCGACCGGCTGAATGGGGAGATGAAGGGTTTCCGCATTCTCAAGGGGATCGAAGCGGACATCCTGGCGGACGGACGCCTCGACTACGACGCGGAGATTCTGGACGGCTTCGACTACGTAGTAGGATCGATCCACTCGCGCTTCAGCATGGATGGAGACGCGATGACGAAGCGTGTGCTCGCGGCTCTCGACGATCCGCACCTTACGATCCTGGCGCATCCAACCGGCAGACTGCTTCTCACGCGCGAGCCATACCCGATCAACATTGAAGCGGTGCTCGAGAAAGCCGCGCGGGTTGGAGTGGCGGTGGAGCTCAACGCCGATCCACACCGGCTCGATCTCGACTGGCGGTATTGCCGTCAGGCGAAGCAGCTGGGCGTGACGATCGAGATCGGACCCGACGCCCATTCGACAGCGGCGCTCGACAACGTGCATTTTGGAATCGGAATGGCGAGAAAAGCGTGGCTCGAGGCGGGCGAGATTCTCAACACGCGGGGCGCAGACGACGTGCTCGCGTTTGCGCGGAAGAGGTGGTCCAAATGAAACCCGCGATCGTGAAAAGAAAAAAGGCCGGTGGTGCTCCTCCGCGCGATAAACGCCGACCCCGGCGAATTGCGAAGAATGCAATCGGTCCCTACGCGCTCGAGGTTTTTTCGCGTCTCAAGCGCGAGTATCCCGATGCGCACACCGAGCTCGACTACGAGACGCCGCTCCAATTGGCGATCGCCACCATCCTGAGTGCCCAATGCACCGACAAGCGCGTGAACATGGTGACTCCGTTGCTCTTTCGGACTTTTCCGACAGCCGCGTCACTCGCCGATGCGCCGCCGGAAAAACTGGAGGAGATAATCAAGAGCACCGGGTTTTTCCGCAACAAGACGAAAAGCCTGATCGGCCTCGGCAAGGCTCTGGTCGAGCGGCACAACGGAGAGATTCCGGACTCGATGGAGGAGCTCGTCAAGCTCCCCGGAATCGGACGCAAAACCGCGAACGTCATTCTCGGCAACGCGTTTGGGAAAAACGAAGGTATCGTCGTTGATACTCATGTCGCACGGGTGAGCCATCGTCTCGGCCTCACGAGAGAGACAGATCCGATCAAGATCGAGCAGGATCTGATGCCGTTGTTCCCGCGCGAAGATTGGGCGCTGCTCTCGCACCTCCTCATCTTTCACGGCCGGAGAGTCTGCGAGGCGAGAAGGCCCAAGTGCGAAATCTGCGTGCTCAACGACATCTGCCCGTCGAGCACGGTCTAGTGTTATCATAAAGGCCGAAGGCGCAACAGAAGACACACTGCCAACGGCAACTGAACGGGTGCCAGTTGTCAGAGCTTCTGACCACTCGCACCCGTTCAGTTGCGGTCCCACTCGCACCCGTTCAGTTGGCGATCCAATAACTTGACGACCAAGCTAGATGACCAAATTCGCAACGATTGAAACGAACAAAGGCACGATGAAGGCC
>Ga0137409_10008251_pt1 | contig 10645 bp, 6 predicted proteins | sample CZODoug1_16funga_FD_122059 | JGI IMG/M metagenome (GOLD analysis project Ga0137409, IMG submission 122059) | Vadose zone soil fungal communities from Angelo Coast Range Reserve, California, USA - CZODoug1_16fungal (Hybrid Assembly) | ecosystem: Environmental > Terrestrial > Soil > Vadose zone... | reverse complement strand
GCTCCCTCCCAGCGCATGAGGCGTTCATTTTACGACCGGGTCATGCGCTGGACTTTTTGAGTTGCCGTAACGTTCCGGGAGAGTGATTGCAGGTAACAGGGGGCGGACAGAGCGAAGAGTGCGTTGCCACGGTGCTCCTCCGGCTTGGCAGCGCACTTTTCTTTTTGCTCCACGTGCGGAAGCACCACATCTTTTTGCTCCACGTGTGGAAACACCACATCTTTTTGCTCCACGTGTGGAAACACCACACCTCGCATAGTGATCGGCGGTCTCTGCGAAAAATTGCGATTTCTTGATCCCCGACAGAGGTTTGCAGCACCCCACGATCCGCGACCTTCCCGATCGACCAAACTGCAATAACAATTTATCATGCGCGGTGATCCGGCCCGCCGGATTTGTGGCGACCAGTGCTCACGACGGACCATCCGACGGCCGATAGGGGAACCGCTGGCAGCGAGCACGCGCGGCGGCAGCTGGCGGCAGGATCAACTTGGCAGAATTTATATTGGCGGATCCGACTCGAATGATCCGCGGAGGGAGTGCAGAGATGATGTCCAAAAGGCTTTTTGTGACCGTAAGCTTCGCGGGGCTGCTGGCCGGCCTGACGACAATCGGCGCGAATGCGCAAACCCTAAGCGGCAAGGTGTCCTCCGCCGAAGAGGGACTGATGGAAGGCGTTCTGGTGAGCGCCAAGAAGGAGGGCTCGACCGTCACCACCACGGTGGTGAGCAACGCCAAGGGCGAATTCGGTTTTCCGGCCGATCGGATAGAGCCCGGCCGCTATAACGTCACAATCAGGGCCGCGGGCTACAGCCTGGCAGGACCGAAGCAGATCGACGTGGTGGCTGGCGCGCCGGCGAGCGCCGAGATCAAGCTCACCAAGGCAAAGAGCATCCAGGCCCAGCTCTCCAACGGCGAATGGGTCATGAGCGCGCCGGGCGACGACCGGACCAAGTCGTTTCTGCCCGACTGCGTCGGCTGCCACACGCTGCAGCGGGTGTTCTCGGCAATTCACACCCCGGAGGAGTGGAAGAACGTGTTCGCGCGGATGGGCCGCTACGCCCCCGAGAGCGTGCCGACCCACCCGCAGCTTCTCCTGCAAGGCGGTGCGCGCAGCGAGCGCCCGCGCGTTCCCGCCAACATGATGGATGCGGCGGCCGAGTTCCTGGTGAGCGCCAACGTGAACAATCCCGACAACGAGGGACAGGTGTTCAAACGGATTGCGCGCCCGAAGGGCCGCGCCACCAACGTCATCATCACGGAGTACGATCTGCCGCGCAAAGAGGCGCTGCCTCATGACGTGATCGTCGATGCGGACGGTCATGCCTGGTATTCGGATTTCGGCAACCAGTTCGTCGGCGAGCTCGATCCCAAGACCGGCAAGGTGACGGATTACCCCCTGGAGACCCTGCGGCAGGATCAGCCCAAAGGTCCGCTCGGCATGGAATTCGATCCCGAAGGCAACATCTGGATCGGCATGTCGTATCAGGCCGGCGCCTCGAAGATCGATCGCAAGACCAAGCATGTCACCACCTATCCGCTGCCGAGGGAGTGGCAGGGCATCACCAGCCAGACCAACATGGTGACGCCGACCCACATGGATGTCGACGGCAAGGTGTGGATGGAGGACACCGAGAACGGACGCGTATTCCGGCTCGATATTGCGACCGGCAAGTGGGAAGACCGCGGCCAGGCCACCACCGCGAAAGGCGAGACCATCCGCGGCTACGGGCTGCCGGCCGACAAGGACAACAATCTCTATCTGATGTCGTTCGGCGATACCCGGATCGGCCGTCTCGACGCCAAGACCAACGTGGCCCAGATCTGGTCGACCCCGATGACCCGCTCGCGGCCGCGCCGCGGCCGGTTCGACGACCAGAATCGGCTGTGGTTCGCCGAATATGCCGCCAATCGCATCGCCATGTTCGACCCCAAGACCGAACAGATCAAAGAATGGAAGCTGCCGACCGACTGGAGCCAGCCCTACGACGTGGTGCCGACGAAAGGCGCCGCGGAGGTGTGGACCGGGTCGATGCTGACCGACCAGGTCGCGCGATTGAACACCAAGACCGACGAGATCGTTGAATATCTGCTGCCGCGCAACACCAATATCCGGCGCGTCTTCGTGGTCGACAATGGCCCCCGTCCGGTGCTGTGGGTCGGCAACAATCACGGCAGCGCCATCGTCAAAGTGGAGCCGCTGGATTGAATGCCTAGAACTCGTCCAGAAATAACCGCGTCACCTTGCGTGTCATCGCCCGCGAAAGCGGGCGATCCAGTAACCCCCTGATTTCGATTGGAGCACTGCGTTCGACTACCGAATGCCCCGCTTTCGCGCGCTTTCAACCGAAGTCGGCCTTGGCCGACTTCGGCAGCTATTAAGTGAGCGAAATCGGAAACATCCGATTTCGCGGGGCATGACAGTTCGTGATTCACTCAATCACGCACGAGTGCTTTTGGCGTCGATAGGCGGCGCCTCATAATCGATGCTGAGGCAGGCACCTTGGCCGGTCCAGCCGATGCATTTTCACACCGGCAGCGGCGCTTCCACCACAATGGAATACCCGTCCGCGATCGGCTATAAGCTCCCCAGGGATCGCCGCGAGAATTCGCAAGAATGCGTCGGCGGCTTCGCAATGCGCGCAGTTTTTATTCGACCAAGAAAGCGGGAGAGACAAATGGTGATGCGCCGAAACTGGAAAACGTCGGCATCGTTGCTGCCGGCACTTCTACTGGCGGGAGCGTCCGCGTTGGCGCAAGCGCCGCAGGCCCCCAACCCGGCCGCCGCCATGACGCCGGTCACCGACGCAGTGTTGCGCGATCCACCAGCCGCCGACTGGCTGATGTGGCGCCGCACTTACAACGGCTGGGGTTACAGCCCGCTCGATCAGATCAACAAAGATAACGTCAAGGACCTGCGGCCAGTGTGGACGTGGTCGATGACGCCCGGCCCAACCGAGACGACGCCGATCGTGCATGACGGCGTGCTTTTCATTTTCAACTTTGCCGACAAGGTCCAGGCGCTCAACGCCACCAACGGCGATCTGATCTGGGAGTACAAGCGCGATCTGCCGGAGAAGCTGCTTGCCGACTTCCCAAATGTTCTCGCCAAGCGCAACATGGCGATCTATGACGACAAGCTGATCGTCGCGACTTCGGACGCCCACATCGTCGCGATCGACGCCAAAACCGGCAAGGTCGCGTGGGACCACACCACCGCCGATTGGACCAAGGGCTGGCGCTATACGGGCGGCCCGTTCATCGTCAACGGCAAGGTCATCCAGGGCATGACCGGCTGCGGCAACGCCGAGCCTGGCGGCTGCTTCATCACTGGCCACGACATCAAGACCGGTGCTGAGCTGTGGCGCGTCAACACCATCGCGCACCCGGGCGACCCGAACTACGACACCTGGAACGGCCTGCCGCTGGAAAGCCGGTTCGGCGCTTCGGCGTGGATTTCCGGCGCCTTCGATCCCGACCAGAACCTGGTATTCTACGGCACCGGCCAGCCCTATCCGTGGATCGCTGAAATGCGCGGCACCCTGCCGAAAAAGCCGGGCCTGAAGACCAATGCGATGTATTCGGACACGACCCTCGCCATCAATCCGGATACCGGCAAGCTTGAATGGTACCATCAGCATCTCGAGGACGATACCTGGGATCTCGACTACGTCTACGAGCGGCTGCTGATCGACCTGCCGGTCAACGGCGAGACCCGCAAGGCCGTCGTGACCACCGGCAAGCTCGGCATCATCGAGGCGCTCGACCGCACCAACGGTGCGTGGTTGTGGCACAAGGAGACCATCCCGCAGAACGTGGTGGCGGCGATCGATCCGAAGACCGGCGAGAAGACCATCAACGTGGCGGCTATCCCGCATATCGGCCAGACCACAGTGAATTGCCCGGCTGATCCGGGTGGCCGCGGCTGGCCGGCGACGGCGTATAGCCCGAAGACCGGCATCCTCTACATGCCGCTCAACGAATATTGCGCCAACACCACGCCGTCGCCGCTCGATCCGGGCCAGGCCTATACGGGCGGCGGACGCGCCATCTTCGCTCGCGTGCCGGTGCCCAACAGCGACGGCAAGATCGGACGCGTCGACGCGGTCAAGCTCTCCGACCGCTCGCAGGTTTGGTCGTCCCGTCAGCGCGCGCCGATAACGGCGGCTGTGCTGCCGACCGGCGGCGGGCTGGTCTTCAACGGCGCCTGGGATCGCTATTTCCGCGCCTTCGACGACACCACCGGCGAAGTAAAATGGCAGATGCGCCTCAACAACGTGGTCAATTCCTTCCCGGTCACCTACAGCGCCAACGGCAAGCAATACGTCGCGGTCGCGGTAGGCAGCGGATCGAGCCTTGCCAAGGCGCTGGCGACGCTCACTCCCGAGATACAGAACCCCGACGGCGGCTCGGTGCTGTGGGTATTCGCGCTGCCGAATTGATTTGTAGGGTGGGCAACGCGCCCTGCCGCGGCGGTGCGAGTACGCTCGACGTTGCGGGCGCGTTGCCCACGCGGTCCGGCCTCTCCGAGAACGGCGGCCGCGCCGTCTGACAGCGTGGGCAAAATCGCCCGCGACTCTCGATCATGCGGCCAGCTCAAGGCAGGCGATTTTGCCCACCCTACGCCGCGGCCGGAACAGCCCTGGTGCGAAAAGGATGCCTTTGCCATCGATCGTTCTGTCCCTCCTGCGTACGGCAGCACTCAGTGTCGCTGCCGTCGTCTTGTGGATGTCCGCCGGCCCTGCCTCTGCTCAGGACACCCCCTACGTTCCCGAGGAGTGGAAATACGGCCGGCGCCAAGCCGGCTCGACGCTGCAATATTGCCTCGACATTCGCGACCCCGATCTGCCGATTGCGCGCAAGATCGGGCAGGCGATTGCGGCAGCCCTGCTGTTGGAACCCAAGCCGCGCGAGCTTGGTCAGAATTCAGTCGGCGAGGACCTCGATAGTCTCTACCGGGTGTTCCTTGAAAGCTGTGATGTCTATCTCGGCTTCAAGCTCATTCCCGATGCCTATCCGCAATGGCTCGCCGTGACGCGGCCCTACTACCGCACGTCCTACGTCCTCGTGACCGCCAACACGCAATGGAATTCGCTGGCCGACATGCCGCACACGCAGGCCATCGGCGCCACCATCGGGACCAGCGCTGACATTCGGCTCATCCAATACTTGCAATCGCTGCCGGCGGGCGGCCAGTGGAGCCGGTTTCCGATGGGATCGGACGAACTCGCGCTGCGTGCGCTCCTGCGCGAGCAGATCGGGGTCGCGCTCGTGTGGGGTCCATCGTTCTGGGCCATGCGGCAAAGCGATCCCGCGTTCGCGAAGCTGCGCATCATCTCGTCGCGGCCGGTGCCGGACTCAGCCGTCAATGTTGGAGCGACATTGCTGGCGCGGGAATCCTTTCTGCGCAGCAATATCGATCAGGCGATCGCGTCTCTAACCGCCGACGGCACCATCCAGTCCATCCTCGACAGCGAAAAATTTCCCGCGGCGCCGGTGAAATGACACTGCCGTCATGAAACCCCGGCACGGCAGCGCACTCATTCTGGGAGCATCCGGCCAGGACGGAGCCTATCTGGCCGAGCTCCTGGTTCGCCGCGGCCTCGACGTTCATGGAACGTCGCGCGACAAGGAGGTCTCGGGCTACTTCGGATTGCGGCGGCTGGGCATCTACGATCGCGTGACGGTCCATTCGGTGGTGTTGAGCGACTTCCGCAGCGTGGTCACGGTGCTCAACGACGTGCGGCCGGCTTTGATTTTCAATCTTGCGGCTCAATCTTCGGTCGGGTTGTCGTTCGAGCAACCGGTTGAGACCATCGACAGCATCATGCATGGCACGATCAATGTGATGGAAGCCATGCGCTTCCTCGCGCTCGATGCTAAATTCTACAATGCCGCATCCAGCGAGTGCTTCGGCAATACCACCAAGGAGCAACCGGCCGACGAGACCACCATGTTCTCCCCGCGCAGCCCCTATGCGGTCGGCAAGGCGGCCTCATTTTGGGCAGTGGCAAACTATCGGGAGGCCTATGGGCTGTTCGTTTGCAACGGGCTGCTGTTCAATCACGAGTCGCCGCTGCGACCGGCCCGCTACGTCACTCAGAAGATCGTTCGCGGGGCTGTCGACATTGTCGCAGGCCGCGCCAGCACCCTCGAGCTCGGCATGTTGCATATCGCGCGCGATTGGGGTTGGGCGCCGGAATATGTCGACGCCATGGCCCGCATGCTCGACCGGGAGACACCGGAGGATTTCGTCATCGCAACCGGGGAGACGCGCACGCTTGAAGATTTGGTTGCCGCAGCGTTCGCCTGCGTCGGACGCAACTGGCGCGACCACGTCATTGATAACCCCGGTCTCCACCGACCGACCGACATCCTGTATTCGGGCGGCAATCCGTCGAAAGCCGCACGTCTCCTCGGTTGGAAGGCCGAAAAGAAGATGGTCGACGTCGTCGGCCTCCTGATCGATGCCGAGATGCGGCGTTGTGCGATGAAGGACAGGTGAAAGGGCGGGCATTGAACCATGATCCGCCAGGAGGACGGGGCGGCTCACCTTGCAATCCCCGGCGCGAACAATTCATCCACGCCCATCCGCCGCTGCGTGAACCCCTGTTCGTGCAGATAGCGGCACAAAGTCTCGATCGCCTTGCGGTTCGCCGCCACTCCGTAAGGCCAGATGTCCTCGCCCAGTACGTCTTGCGTGGCCCGGTATTCAGCCTCGAGCCACGGTAACGTCACCGCGAAGGCCGACAGCTTCCCGAAATCGGCGACCGCGATTTCCTTGGCCTTGTTGAAGGCATGGAAAAGGCTTCCCGCCATCCAGGGATGCTGCTCCACCAGGCTGTTGCGAATGCCGAGGGCGTGCATCAGCGGGTAGACGCCGGCTTTGCGGTAGTAAGCCTGCTCGGCCGCGCGGTAGTTGGGGAACAGCCGCGCTACCGCCTCCCTGCCGCCCGCCGTCTGCAGGGGAGGGGAGGGAGGGGGCCGCAGGAAACACGACGGCGGGCGCGCCGAGAACACGGCGTCGAGTTCGCCCTCGGCCAACATGCCGGCGAGCGTCTTGCCGGCCGGGATCGCTTCGATCTCGACGTCTGCGGCGCTCCCGGTCGGGCCCGCAGGCTGGGAGGGAGCGGAGGCGAGGGCCGGCCGTTCCAGCGGGCCAAGCCGCCAGCGCAGGTCAGACGGCTTGATCCCGTATTCGTCGGACAGGAGCCCACGCATCCACACCAGCATGGTGGTGAAGTATTCCGGCGTGCCGACGCGCTTGCCTTTAAGGTCGGCCGGCGATGCGATGCTGCGGTCGGTGCGCACGAAGATCGCCGAATGCCGGAACGCGCGGGACAGGAACACCGGGATCGCGGTGTAATGCGCCTTGCCCTGATCGCGCAGCGCGATATAGGTGGAAAACGACATTTCCGAGACGTCGAATTCTTGGGCTTTCAGGTTGCGCACGAACAACTGGTTCGGTTCGACGACGTGATACGTGACGGCGCAGCCCTCGACCTTCACGGTGCCGTCGCGGATGGCACGGATGCGGTCATATTCACCGGACGCGACCGTGATGGGAATGTCAGGCATGATCTCGTCACGCGCCCTTGGCACACATCCGTTTACACTGCGAAACAGCTTTTCATTCGATAGATCGCCGGGTCAAGCCCGGGGAGAGACCGAACACGTCGCGGATGCCGCATCCGCTCCACGAACCTGGTCGTGATCGGCTCCGGTCCGAGCCTGCTATCGTGCTCGCGACACTGCGGCGTCCATTGTGCCCTTCAGTATGGCGATATCGGCCAAGTCCTGGCGGCGCTGCGCGACGCGCCGCTCGTAGCTGGCGCTGTTTTTCCGGCAGACGAGACTATGGGGCGAGCCGCGGCGCTCGGTTCTGACATCGAGATCGGCGCCTGCCGTCCTGATCTCTCCTTCCACATGACTGCGGAACTGCTGGGCGGCTTTGAGCGTCCATGTTTCGGTCATGGGGCTCGCCAGGAAGCGGCCGAGCGCGGCGCAATGCTCGCACGAGCAGCGGATGTCGCTTGCACGCGACCAGTTCTGAGGCGCCTCCAAGGGTTCGGCCGCACGCGTCTCGAGGTGCGCGAGACAAGCCGCAAGCAGGCCCGTCATCGCCGCGCCGGATCTTCGGGCGCTGCCTGCTAGCAGACGCTTGAGCGCCGGAACCAGCGCGCGGTCGACGCCGTAGGTCTTGGGCCAGGCGAGCAAATACACGGCCAGTCGCCTCGCCAGTTCGGCATCGACCGGCTCGGCGATCCTCACGAGATCGGCGACGACGCCGGCGCCAGGGGTGACGTGGTGCCGGCGCCCCCATTGATCGACGGGCGCGAGCGCAGGATCGCCTGGGAGCGACGCGATCAAGCCTTTGGCTGCGGCGGCGAGATGCTTCGGCTCAGCGGCAAAGGGCCCCTCGATTGCTGCCCTCAAGAGGGCGCAGCACGGCGCCACGGCACCGCTCGCGTGGCTTGCAATGATCGCCTCGATCATGCTGGCCGCGCGCTCTGGCGGAAACAGCGCCACGGCTCCAAGGATTGCGGCGTTGTCGCTCTTGTCGTGTCCACGGCGCGCGGTAAGGAGCGCGAGAGCGGCCGTGATCCGCGTCTCGTCTCTGAGCGTCGTCAGCGCGGCGAGGAGACGTGCCAGCTGCGACGGCTTGTGGTCTGCCACGCGATCACTCGACTCATCGTCCTTGTCGCCATCGCCAACACCGTACCAATCCACTTTGGGCCAGGTATCGAGCATATGTCCGGAGAGTTCATGCGCCTCGGTCCAAAGCGCCGAATCCTGCCGCGCGCCGTCGTCGATCCATCTCGCTGCCAGCGACTCGAGATAGGGCAGTGTCGCTGCAGGGCCAGCCTGATTGATCACCGCGAGCCGCCGTCGCCGCGGCCAAAGCACCAGGGCGGCGTGGCGGTACGTACGCTCAAAGGAGGCGCCTGCGTTACCCGTGGCCTCGTGGAAATGTTCTTCGTCGGGTTTCAAATCTTCGAGGGCATCGGGCGGCGAGATCTCGCCCTCCTCGATCGGAATTTCTCCGAGCGCAACCGGCTCGCGGTCGGTGCGCCGCCACTCGGTCAAAAGCTCCGAGCGGTCGATCACCTCCCCCACCTCGAACTCGTCGTCGTCATCATCATAGCCGCGGTAACGGCTTCGGTATGACCCGTTGTATTCCGCCGATCCGCTCTCCTCGATCGAGACGAGCGCAAGATGCAGATCGCACTCTGCCTCAGATGCCGCGGACTTGAGGACCGCCGCGACTGCCGCATCGACACCCTTGAGACTGGTGAAGTCGAGCTCCGCCAGCGAGTAGGCATGCTCAAGCGGATAGACCACTTTCTCCGGCACGCCGTCTTCCGCCGCCGTCTTGCTGTTCCCCCATTCCTCAAGCAGTGCCTTGGCGCGCGCCGTTTCTCTCTCGTAGCTTGGTGGCCCAAGCGCGTCGCCTTTGCTCTTGCGTACGAGATTGTAGATGAGCGTTGCCCGGCAGCCGGCGGTGATCGGGAGAACCTCGTGCACGCAGTCCGCATAGAAGGCGGCAAATGCCATCTCGGAGGGATCGTCGTTCGCGAGGTCGAGCCTCGCCTCGCGCTCCTTGTGACGCACCACGAGCTCTCCGCCCGACGACAGCGAGGGCAGCGCCAGCACGAGCGTTGCGAACATGCCCGGCTCCTTCTCGGTATCGCGGTGGCTGACGAAGAAGCTGCCCTTGTCGTAGATGAGCAGTTTGTAGAGCTCGGCCGAAACCGGCTCATCGACGCCGAGCCCATCGGCGGCCAGCGCAACGGCCCCGTCGAGCGTTGCCTGCCAGTGCTTGCCATCGAGGCGCACGCGATCCGGCCCGATCTGCCATGTGCGCCTCACGCTGGTATCGACGATCGTTGTCGCGCCGCGTCCATAGGGGGCGCGCTCTGCCAGCGCGATCAACTGTTCGGCCTGGACAGGAAGGAGCGGCAACGCGATTTGACCGACGCCGTCGACCATCAGGCGCGGGGGCAGAAGCTCCAGGCGGCCGGAGGCGAAGAAGTCGCCCGGCCGTTGGACTGTGCTCAGCAGCTCCGCCAATTCTCCGCAGATACCCGGCATCGCTATTCCCTCCATGCTCGCTGCCATCGCAAGGATCATGGCATGCTGGGGCTTCTTGCCCAGTCGGCTGCCGCTAAATCCTGTGGATGGTCAGCTAGACAGGTCACTCGCGCGCTGACGGACGCATCCAATATAAAGAAGCGGGTCGCGTGCTCGATAACCGTTGTCGTGCTGCGTGCCGTTAAGACCCTTGAAGTCGCGATGCTGAACCCGTTTGTTCAACAAAATCTCATTTTGTCTAACACAAGGCGATCGCCGCAAATGAAGCAGAGGTCCGAGGGGCTTAGGACCAGTCAGAACCGTCTAGCAGCCTGTCGGACTCAGGTGTCGGTCTTCGTGCGCGCAGACAATAGCATCACGCGCGGTGATGACTGGCGGATTCATGGTGGCTGTCCCTGAGGGGGCGATGCTATTGGAGCGAGCATTCCCTTGCCAAGTGGAATGGCGCGCGCGGCTGGCGGCCGCTTCAGGCGGCTGCCAGGGCGTACATCCGCTTCATGTTCCAGGCCATCGTGACGAGGCTCCACTCACCTTGGACCTGGTCAAGGCCACG
>Ga0137409_10008250_pt1 | contig 10645 bp, 14 predicted proteins | sample CZODoug1_16funga_FD_122059 | JGI IMG/M metagenome (GOLD analysis project Ga0137409, IMG submission 122059) | Vadose zone soil fungal communities from Angelo Coast Range Reserve, California, USA - CZODoug1_16fungal (Hybrid Assembly) | ecosystem: Environmental > Terrestrial > Soil > Vadose zone... | reverse complement strand
CGATGGACCAGCGCGGATCTCGGGAAGATCGTCCGCGGCGCCACCGAGGCTTTCGACAATCCCGATGTGCCGAAATTCACGATTGCGGGACCTGATGTCCGGATGACGTCGGGAGCCGTAATCGCGATTGCGATGACCCTCAACGAACTCTGCACCAACACCACGAAGTTCGGCGCATTGTCGGTGCCAACGGGGCGCGTCGACATCACCTGGACGCTTGATCCGAAGACGCAGCGTCTGCATCTGAAATGGACTGAGAGGAACGGCCCCGCGGTTCAGGCTCCGGAGAAGCGCAGTTTCGGGACGCGGCTGATCGAAACGCTCGGCAGGCAACTCAAGGGCGAAGTGCGATTGACGTATGAGCCCAGCGGCTTCGTGTACGCGTTCGACGTGCCGCTGGCATCGCTAACGTCGACGGCGAGTGAATAGCCTTAATAAACAGAGTCTCGATGTTGTGGGCAATGTCGCCTTTTGTGCACCTTTGAGACATGCCGAATGCATCGAGCAATGTCCGAGTTTGAGGGCAAAGCGGAAGTGACTCGGACACCGTCAAACCGACGCGATTGACCCTCAGCGGACCTCGCGACATTGCAACATGTGACGTATCTGATCGGCAAGCCGCGCGCCTGGATAAGCTACTTTAATCCGATCACCATCGAATCCGGGCCAACGAGCGGTTCGACCCGCGTTTTTGAGAATCCGACTTCGCGCATCCAAGCCTGACAGTCCTCTCCTGTATAGTCGAACCCACCGGCAGTTTCGATCAGCATATTCAAGCTCATCATGAGACCGAAAGTGTTTTCGCGGCGATCATCATCGATGATGGCATCATAAACGACGACTGCGCCGCCTTTCGGAAGAGCGTCAAATGCCCTGCCGAGAAGCACCTTTTTCTGGGCAAGGTCCCAATCATGGAGGATGTGACCCATGACGATGACATCAACTTTCGGCAGAGGGTCCTCGAAGAAATTTCCACCTTGAAACCGCACTCGGTCAGTCACCCCGCGGTGAGCAATAAATTCCTCGAAGACGGGCTTGACTACGGGAAGGTCGAAGCCAATGCCGGTGAGGTGGGGATGGGCGCGGGCGAGAGTGGCGGGTACCATGCCCTGAGCTGAACCAAGATCCATGAAGGTCTTCTGGTCGCTCCATGGGAAGTTGGCGGCGATGGCGTGGGCCGCACCCGCACTTATTCCACTCATCGCGGTCAGAAACCCCCGCAGCCGATCCGGATCGGCATACACTGCCGCAAAGACGTTTTCTCCTCCACCCTTATTCTCGTTCTGCACTTCACCGGTGCGCAGGGCCTCCGTGAGCGATCCCCAGAAGCCATAGAGCCGGGCATTTGCCATCTCTAGGACACCGCCGATATAGGATGGCTTGGCTCGATCGAGAAACAGGTCCGTGTCTGCGGTGTTGTTGTAGACGCCGTTCTCGCGCTCCAGCAACTTGAGTGCCACCAGCGCATCGAGGAAGTCGCGGGCTGATCGCTGATGCAGCGCAAGCTTTCTTTGAAGCGTCGGCAGGTCGGCAGGTGCATCGGCCAAAGTGCTAAACACGCCTAGTTCGACAGCACTTAAGAGCGTTTTGGATGCCCAAAAGCCCAAACCAACTTGCATGATGTGTTCCGGTGTTGCTGCGCTCACGACTTGATCCTCAAATAGGCTGTCACATTCATGCAGCCGAGTGAACATATCGCCCTTGGTTCGGGCATGGTACGCCGGGATAGAAGCGGGGGCTCGCTACGGCGTCATTTCAATAACGGCAAAACCGATTACGGTCGTAACATTCGGCTCGGTAGACGCCATCGGCGCAGATGAAGGGTCTTCAGGTCCGCTCCTGGCAGACTTTGTTGCGCAAGTCGGTTACGGCCGATGGATACCTGTAAGCCATTCGACTATTGACGACCGGCTTTGATCTGCCGGCCCTGACGCTGGTTACGCAACTCCAACGCTACGCGATGCACAGAGCCTCAGCGGGTGGTGGGCGGGCGACCAGCGCTGCGAGCCTTCTCAGGTTCTGGGCGATGGCGGCTAGAACAAACTCATCTTGGGCGCCTCGGGGGCCGCGCAGTCGAAGCCGGTCGAGCCTCAGGATGTGCTTGAGGTGTGCAAATCGCATCTCGAACTTCTTGCGCTCACGTCGCGACTGTTCGAAACCCTCCGTGCCAACGAAAGACCGGGCGACGTCGCGGGCGCACTCATGGATATCACGCGGGATCTTGCGTGATGGTTCCTTTGGGCAGCACTGTGGTTTGAGTGGGCATATGCCGCAGTCGCGCCTGCTGGCACGATACAGAAGCGTCTTGTCGTTGTGCACTGTGCCGCTCGTCCTGAGCTGCTTTCCGCGCGGGCAGTGGTAGACGTCGCTTGCCGGGTCATATTGAAAGTCGCCACGCGAGAAGGTGCCATTGTCTCGCTGCGACTTGTCGTTCACCGGAATATGTGGCGCGATACCCTTCTCCTCGCCAGCCAGTTCGGCATCGGAGCCGCCCCGTAGGCGGTATCGCCGCAAGCCGCTCGTGCTTGAGACCGAAACGCTTCTCTGTTCGCTCTTTTCCGGCCGTGGCTCAAACGGTGGGTTTTGGTCTAGTGGATCGAATCTAACAGTTGGTGCCCACGTTTGACGGCGGCGACGATTTTGTCTGGGTCTGCGGTCCATGTGAAGGGCTTTGGGTCATTGTTGGTCTCGTCGAGGAATCGGCTGATGGCGGCCTCAAGTTCGCGGATGGATCGGAAGACGCCGCGTTTAAGGCGGCGTCTGGAGAGCTTGGCGAAGAATCCTTCGACGGCATTGAGCCATGAGGACGAGGTGGGCGTGAAATGGAAGGTGAAACGCGGATGCCGATCGAGCCATTTGCGGACCTTCGGGTGCTTATGGGTCGCGTAGTTGTCGAGGATGACGTGGACGGCTCTGTTGGCGGGGACCTGAGCCTCGATCTGGTTGAGAAAGCGGATGAACTCCTGATGCCGATGCTTCTGCATGCAGCGCCCGATGACCTTGCCTTCGAGGACGTCGAAGGCGGCGAACAGGGTAGTGGTGCCGTTGCGCTTATAGTCGTGGGTCATGGTGGCGGCGCGCCCCTTCTTCAGCGGCAGGCCCGGTTGGGTGCGGTCGAGCGCCTGGATTTGGCTCTTCTCATCGACCGAGAGCACGATGGCATGCTCAGGCGGATTGACATAGAGCCCGACCACGTCATGCAGCTTATCGACGAAGTTGGGATCATTCGAGAGTTTGAACTGCCGAATGCGATGCGGTTGCAGCCCGTGCGCTCGCCAGATGCGCTGCACCGAGCTTGCGCTGATACCGGCCGCCTTCGCCATCATGGTTGCGGTCCAGTGAGTGGCCTCGGCCGGGGGATCGGTTTGCGTGAGAGCCACCACGCGTGCGGCAACTTTCGCTCCGAGTGGCGGAATGCGCGAGCGGCGCGTCTTGTCGTGCAGAAGGCCCTCGAAGCCTTGCTGCATGAAGCGCTCCTGCCAGCGCCAGATGCAGGTCTTGGACTTGTCGGTCCGCCGCTTGATCTCGTTGGTTCCGTACCCGTCCGCGCTCAACAACACGATCTCGGCCCGCCAGACGTGCTTCTGTGGGGCATTGCGATCCCTCACGAGCGCCTCCAGACGGAAGCGATCAGACGGGCTAACAGTGATGGAAATACCGGTTCGCATGCGCCAGACTCGCATGCAACCGGCTTCGAAGGAATCCCTTCCGGGATTCAAATGTCAGATTTGATCCACTAGGAAGGTCGAAAATGCTTTGTCTTTCAATGGGGATTGACTGACACTCTCTCCGCCACCACACGATTTTGCACGCCAACCCACTCTTTTGGACGATTTCGTGCGAGATAGCATTCGCGCCGAGCCCTGACGCTTGCGCGGGACGCCAGCAATGCAGGAATTTGGTGGCTCACGATCGACCGCGCCAGAGTGAAGCCGCGCGGTTAGTCCGGCCGGACCATTTTCGAGCATGGTTTCAGGCGTCATCTCGAAATAGTCGCCGCGGCGCCCAGCGCGCGCGATCGGGCGCGCGAGCGCGGTGTTGTAGACGCCATCCCTGATGAAGGCTTTATCGATATGGACGGCAATGATCTCGCCGATGTTGCTTTGCTGACCGTGCCCCCGGCGAAAGGCATGAAGCTCTTCGTCGAGACCAACCTGCTGCGTTCTCCCGTTTACAGTGAGCTTCACAGGGGGTCATTGACACGCGCGGCGTCAGCTGGCTGCAGAGCCGGAATGGTTCGGGGTTCGAGTCGCCCCCCTCGCTACGCCACGATTTCCTACCCCAAACTGCGATCGTCTACGATTCTGGATCCCTGATGGTAGCGATTGGAGCGCTATCGGTGCGAATTGCATTAGCCAAGCGGAGCAGATCTGAGGATCGGCAGTTATTGGCGCAAAGCGGTCGTCCGCGGGATCGGCGCTTTCGCTAGGCCCGCGGCGCAAACCCAACCGTGATAGCCGCACGGTGCACCGTCGTCATTCAGGTGCAAGACGGCGCCCAGCTGAAATATAGGGTGCACAGCCATGGCCAGTCGGTCCGCGAGAACCGAATTACGACCGGATACCGATCCGGGCCTTTAGCCCGTTGATCAGCAGATCGAGTCCCGCTTCGAAGCGATCGTCGAGATCGTTGTCGAACATACGGTGCAATGCCGCGTGGATGCTTGGGTACTTCATTGCGGCAAGGTTCGCGAACTTCGCTTGCCGGTTCGCGAGATCGAGCGGGCCACCTGTGCGCGGATCCAGTCCCTGTTCCTCCATCGTGAAACCCAGCACGTAATAGACGAGGCTGAAGGCTCCGTCGGATGAAAGCTTTGGCGAAGCGCCAGCTTCCTGCATTAGCGCCATCATGGCTTCGACGACTCGAAGCACGTTGTCGGTAGGAACATACGTGCCGGCGAAGACACGAGCACCGTCCCGGTGGGCGAGAAAAGCCCTCCGGATGGCACGGAAAACAGCCTTCAGCCGCTCGTCCCAGGTCTTGCCCTTGAGATTCCGCGGCAGCGACACGGCGCCAAAAATGGCATCCGCCATGCCGTCCAGCAATGCCTGCTTGTTGGGAAAATGCCAATACAGCGAAGGCGCCTGAATCTTCAAGGCGGTGGCGAGCCGCCGCATCGTGAGGCCCTCCAGCCCAACCTCATCAAGCAAGGTCAGCGCCGCCCGTACGATCACCTCTTGTTGAATGCCCACACCGGCTGCCACCGCTTGATCTCCCTAACATCGTTAGATATCTAACATCGTAAGATACGTGGTGAGATGATCATGAGCAATGAATTTGACGTCGTCGTCATTGGCGGCGGACCGGTGGGACTATGGCTTGCCTGTGAGCTGGCGCTGGCAAAAGTGAAAGTCCTCGTGCTGGAACGGCGCACCGAACGTGTCACCCAATCCCGCGGATTGACGCTCCACGGTCGAACCCTGGAGGTGTTCGCCCTGCGTGGGATCGCGGAGCGCTTCCTCTCACAAGGTCGTCCGATCCCTGGGTTCTTCTTCGGAGGGCTGGATACGCTGCTTGACTTCTCGACATTGGACTCGCGCTTTCCTTTCACGCTGTTCCTGCCACAGGCGACTACCGAAAGGCTCATCGAGGAGCGTGCACTGGAATTGGGCGTGGACATCAGGCGTGGCCACCTTGTGGAACAGGTTGAGCAGAATGCCGACAGCGTCATCATACGGGGCCGGAACGGCGAGACGCCATTTAGCTTTGCTGCTCGCTACGCCGCTGGGGCCGATGGCGCTCGCAGTATCGTAAGGCATGCCTTAGCCATCGATTTTGTCGGTCATCCGGCACGGCATACAATGACATTGGCAGACGTTGCGCTTGATGCGCCACCAGAGAGACCGCTCCTCGCCCTCGTCAACGAGGCTGGTGGTTTGGTTCTCGCGCCACGTGGCGATGGTGTTCATCACAGAATTGGCGTCATTGATGCATCGTCACGCTATTTAGCACCCTCCGAGCCGGTATCGCTCGCCGAGGTCGCGGCTTCCGCGGCCCGCATTTTCGGCAGGGATCTCCGTCCGCGCGATCCTGTTTGGATATCGCGCTTCACAGATGAATCGCGCCTCGCCGAGTGCTACCGGAAAGAGCGGATTTTCCTAGCTGGCGATGCCGCTCACATTAACCCGCCGATGGGCGGTCAGGGCATGAACGTCGGCATCCAGGACGCCATGAATCTCGGCTGGAAACTGGCGAGTGTTATACACGGTACCGCGTCTGACGAGATACTCGATAGCTATCAGTCAGAGCGTAGACCGATCGGCGAGGCGCTCCAACATGACGCGCTTGCGCAGTTCGCGCTGTTCTCCGCATTTGATCCTCCGGCATTGGCTCTGCGGCGCATGCTCAGCGGCTTTCTTCGCGTGCCGGAGGTCAACCGCCAGATCTCGGACCAGCTCTCCGGCTTTGGTGTCGCCTATCCAGAACCGCTGTTTCAGGCGGAGCACAATTGGGAACATCGGAAAGGTGTGAGCGGGCATCGTCTTTCCGACGGGGATCTTGTGTTGAGGGACGGCTCGCGCACGACCCTCTACCCCTATCTCCAAGAAGGCCGCTGGGTCCTGTTGCAAGTCGCTGCGGAGAGCAACGCAACGCCCGTCAGGGACGCAATCAACATCGTCAGCCTGGCACCCGGCGCCAACGACGGCCTGCTCGGCAAATTCGCTTCAATGCTTGTCCGTCCGGACGGCTACGTCGCCCACGTGTGCGCGCCGTAGACGACGCAGGCAGCACCGAGTTCGCCGCCTTTTGATGATGCTCAAACGCGCGCCGGCCGAAGCCGGTACTGAAACGAAGCGAGGTTAACATGACAAATTACATCAATTCGGTAATCGCTGCGACACGGCGGCGGTTTGCACGCTCTATGCACAATCCTTCCAGCGCCGTACTCCTCCTTGTCATCATGACAGTCGCCTCCGGCGGGCCCGCATCGGCCGCTGCGGACGAAACCGAGGCACGGACTTTCTTTACAAAATTCGTGGCTGCGCAGAATGCCCACAACGCGGACGATGTGAAAGCCATGCTCTGGAATTCGCGCAGCATGCTTTGGTTTTCGCGAGGTGTCGAAACCAGAGGACGCGATGCGGTCGCCGATCGCTTCAGGGAATATTACGAAGGCACCTGGCATCTCGAACCCGACATGTCTCAATTTCGCGCATCCGTGATCACGGACGACGTCATGCAGATTCTTGTACCCGTCGTTTTCACGCGCGGCCTTCCAGGCAAGCCACCCCAAGACAACACATTTCTAATCAGCCAAACGTTCGTTCGCGATGCAAATGGTTGGCATGTCGCTTCGATCCTGCCGATCGCTAACACCCAACTCAAATAGTCTGCGGGCGGCGCCTTCATGCGCGGTCCGATGGTCGGCATCACGGACGAGGAACTATTCGATATCGCCGAGGCCGTGCACCAGACCTCTGGCGGGACGGAGCTGTATCGCCTGTTCGATGTTCGCGCGCAGGAAGACTTGGTATCTCACCTAGTGGCGCGGTCGGTACCGACGACGCTGCACCTTCGCGCCCGTGCCGGCGCGACGACGCCCCGTATTTTGCTCGCTGAGGCGATCGAGAAGGGCTTCTTACTGACTAATCAAGGCTAAGAGGTCAGAGCCGGCAGGTCGTCACCGGCTCTGAAGCTTCTTCGCATCCTATCAAGCCGTGGCGCAGCATCGATTCAAGGGCGCAACTTATCGGGGTTTCATCGTTTAGGGGCTGCCAGAAAGCAGGGCGGCGGCTTCTACTTAGCAAATATGAAGGTTGGTCGAGTTCGGCCTCCATCGGAGGTCTAATGAATGGCGAGATGGCTGCGCGAGGCGGGCAAAGGGACCACATCATTTCATGCGAAAGCGACCATGGACCTCCGTATCGCCATTGCGGAGCCTAGCGAAGGAATTCTAGAAATCAGCTTACGCGAGATTTTCGGTGCCGTTCGATTTTCGACTTTTTCAACACAATCAAAGCGGACAAGACCGTAGTCGCTTCAGTTCGGTTCGCCGGCGGGTGCGTAGGTTTGCACGACCTCATAGATGCCGGGTTCAAACTTGGCGATCGTGAGAGCCTCCTGAAAAAACGGAAGTGGGGCAGGGTCCTGACGCATCGCCTGATAATCGTCGATGCTCCGCCATTGTGCGTACATCGTGACCTTAGTCCCGTCGGTGCTGCGATGGAGGGTGGCGGAAACAAAGCCCGGCGCCCGGCGCACTGAAACCTCTGTGGCTTCGCTTAGGAGTTCGATAAGCCGTCGTTGGTTTGCCGGCTCAACCGTGAACACATTGATCAGGGTTATCAGGCCGCATTTCGTAGAAATCGTAGTCATGACGTCCCTCAGTTTCGCCGAGCAGAGCCGTTGCTCTTGCAGTAGGCGTTAGTCCAGCCAGCAACGTCGAGCAACGCTTTTGCAAACGAGACAGGCGCCGCACCGATAAAGTACTTGAACGTTCATTCCTGTATTGCTAAATAGGGCTTATGGCAAGACCACGGGAATTCGATACGGACGCGGCGCTCGATGGTGCTATCGCCGTGTTCCGTGAGCATGGGTTCGAGGGGACCTCGGCCCAGATGCTGGTCGATGCGATGAGGATCGGACGGCAGAGCCTCTACGCCGCCTTCGGCGACAAGTGGCAGCTCTATTGTTCGGCGGCGCGGCGCTACGGGATGGGCGAGTGTGCTAAGCACTTCGACGCGCTTCGAAGCGGCGCGCGTGCTATCGACGGGATATACGCGATGCTGAGGCGCGTCGTTAAGACAGCCGATCAGCCATGTCTTGGCGTGAGCTCAACCTATGAGTTCGGCGCCGGCCGTCCCGACCTCAAGGAGATCAATGCGCTGCTGGCAAGAAGCTTGCGCGGAGCCATTGCCGGCCGCGTTCGTGATGCGCAGCGGGAAGGTGATGTCGCCGCTGGCCTCGACCCCGAAGCGGTCGCCGGGTTTCTGATCGCGAACATCGCTGGCATCCGGGTAGCCGGGCGCGGCGGTGCTGACGGCGCGGCCTTGTCGGGCCTGGCCGATATGACGCTGAGAGCACTGCGGTAGTCGCTCTCTTTTTTTGACCAATAATGGAATGATCGTTCAACATAAGGGAAGGGCAACGTAATGAAAGCTATCGTGATAAACAGCGCCGGCGGTCGCGAGGTGCTGGACTATGTCGAGCGCCCCGATCCGGTGACGGGTCCAGGTCAGGCATTGGTCGAGGTTGCCGTTGCCGGCGTCAACTTCATGGATATCGGTGTACGCCGTGGCACGCTTGGGACCGACGTTCCCAACCCTAAGGTTCTGGGCGTCGAGGGAATGGGCCGTGTCCTTGCGGTGGGAGATGGTGTCGAAGATATCGAACCCGGTCAGCGCGTCGCCTGGGTTTACGCGCCCGGCAGTTATGCAGAGCGGATCGCCATCCCGGCCACGTCCCTGGTGAAGGTTCCCGACGCGATCGACGACCGCACGGCGGCGTCGGTGATGATGCAGGGGCTGACCGCCAGCCACTTCGCGACCGACTTCTATCCGGTGCAATCCGGCGACATCGCCTTCGTCCACGCGGCGGCGGGTGGCGTGGGACTGCTGCTGACCCAGATCATCAAGCTGCGAGGCGGTCATGTCATCGGGCGTGTCTCCTCGGAGGAGAAGGTCGCCGTGGCCAAGGAGGCCGGCGCTGATCATGTGATTGTCGATACCGAGGGTCGGTTCGCCGAGGAGGCCCTGCGTCTGACCCGTGGCGAAGGCGTGCATGTCGTCTATGACGGCTCCGGGCCGACGACCTTTCAGGGATCGCTCGACGTGCTGCGCCGGTCGGGCACGTTCTGCTGGTATGGCCCGGTTCTTGGAGGTCCGGGACCACTCGACATCATGAAGCTGCCGAAAAGCATTAAGATCGGCTATGCGGGGTTCCGCGACCATATCCATACGCCCGAACTGTTTCGCGCGCGCTCGGCGCAGCTCTTCGATTGGATTTCTGAGGGAAAACTTAAGATTCTTCTCGGCGGCGAGTATCGGTTGGCGGACGCAGCGAAAGCGCATGCCGACATGGAGAGCCGTAAGACCGCTGGCAAACTGGTCCTGGTCCCATGAGCGCCGGGGTTGCTCTCGTCTTTGGTGGGTCGCGCGGTATCGGTGCGGCGATCGCCTTGCGCCTCGCCAAGGATGGCTTCGATGTTGCGTTGACCTATGTATCGCAGCCTGATCAGGCAGGCGACATAGTATCTGCGATCGAGAATGTCGGCCGCCATGCTGTTGCCATCAAGGCCGACAGTGCCGACCCGAGCGCGATCCGCACTGCTGTCGCCGAGGCTGTTCAGCAGCTCGGAACGCTCGATGTCGCAGTGGTCAATGCGGGCGTACTTCGTCTTGCATCGGTCGAGGCATTTACGCTTGAAGAAACAGAGGTCGCGCGCCTGGTCGCATACCTAGCCCGCCCTGAAGCGGGGTTTGTCACCGGCTCAGCCATCACCATCAACGGCGGCTGTCTCGCCTAATTGTCATATGAAAGGGATTTCAACGTGAACACCAGCTACGACGATATTATCAAAGACTTCCTCACTTGCTTTGAAGCGAAAGACGCCGACCGGCTGGCGTCGTTTCTCCATCCGGATGTCGTCTTTCTCAACTATGGCGACCCCGAAGTTCGGGGGAAAAATGCCGTGCGCGAGACGTGG
>Ga0137409_10008249_pt1 | contig 10647 bp, 6 predicted proteins | sample CZODoug1_16funga_FD_122059 | JGI IMG/M metagenome (GOLD analysis project Ga0137409, IMG submission 122059) | Vadose zone soil fungal communities from Angelo Coast Range Reserve, California, USA - CZODoug1_16fungal (Hybrid Assembly) | ecosystem: Environmental > Terrestrial > Soil > Vadose zone... | reverse complement strand
TGGCGGGGATCGACTGGGCCTCGCAGCGCCTGGGCTTGAACCCCTACATCTACGGCGTGCTGGTCCTCTGCGCCATCAACGTCATCCTCGCCCTGAGCTTGAACCTCGTGAACGGGATCACGGGGCAGTTCTCCATCGGACACGCGGGATTCATGGCCGTGGGGGCGTATGCCTCCGCCGCGTATACCGTCTACGCGGTGCCGCTCCTCTTCGGGGCGGGCTACGCCTCGAACGGGTGGATCACGAGCCTGGCGTTCCTGATCGCGATCCTTGTCGGCGGGCTGGCCTCCGCCGTGGCTGGATTCCTGGTCGGTCTGCCCTCGATGCGGCTGCGCGGCGACTACCTGGCCATCGTGACGCTGGGGTTCGGCGAGATCATCCGCGTCGCGATCCTGAACATCGACGCGGTGGGCGGCGCGCGCGGATTCGCGGGGGTGCCGCAGCGGACGAACCTCGCGTGGGTGCTCGGGGGGGCGTGGGTCACCTATGTCGTGATCCGGAACCTCATGAAGACCTTCCATGGGCGCGCGCTCCTCGCCATCCGCGAGGACGAGATCGCCGCGGAGGCGCTGGGCGTGCCCACAACGCGCTACAAGGTGACCGCCTTCGTGATCGGCGCCTTCTTCGCGGGCGTGGCGGGGGCCCTCTTCTCGCATCTGCTCTACCTCCATACGAACAGCTTCACCTTCATGAAGTCGATCGAGGTCGTGATCATGGTCGTGCTGGGAGGCATGGGGAGCCTCACCGGATCCATCCTGGGCGCCATCCTTCTCACCGCGCTGCCCGAGGTGCTCCGGTTCGCGAGCTCGCTCCGGCTCATCCTCTACTCGCTCCTCCTGATCGTGCTCATGATCGCGCGGCCCCAGGGCATCCTGGGACGCCGCGAGCTCACCCTCCCGAAGGCAAAGCCTGCATCGTGAGCCCGGCGCCGCTCCTCTCGCTCCAGAAGCTCTCGGTGGTCTTCGGAGGGCTGAAGGCCGTGTGCGACCTGGATTACGATCTTCCGGCCGGGATTCTGGCCGGGCTGATCGGGCCCAACGGGGCGGGGAAGACCACCGTCTTCAACGCCATCACCGGGGTCTACCGTCCGACCTCCGGCGCGATCCATCTCGAGGGCGTCCCGATCCAGGGACGGGCCACCAACGTGATCGCGAGTCGGGGCGTGGCGCGCACCTTCCAGAATCCGCGCCTCTTCCAGAGCCTGAGCTGCCTCGACAACGTGCGCATCGCCTGCCATCTCCACGGTGAGGTGGCGCTGGCGGACAGCATCCTCGCCAGTCCGCGCTCCGCGCGGGAGGAGTGCTCTATCCTCGATCGCAGCCAGCAGCTCCTCGAGGACTTCGGTCTCGCCAAGTACGGGACGAGCGAGGCCCGCTCGCTTCCCTACGGGGAGCAGCGCCGGCTCGAGATCGCCCGCACCCTGGCGACCGAGCCCAAGCTCCTGCTCCTGGATGAGCCCGCCGCCGGGATGAATCCACCGGAGACGGAGGCGCTGATGCGCCTGATCCACGAGATCCGGGAGCGCTACCGCCTCACCGTCCTCCTGATCGAGCACGACATGAAGGTGGTGATGGGGATCTGCGAGAAGATCGCGGTCCTGGACTACGGGGTGAAGATCGCCGAGGGGACCCCGGAGACGATCCGGCGCGACCCCAAGGTGATCGAGGCCTACCTGGGCGAGGAAGCGTGAGCCTCCTGGAATTGAACGATCTGCACGTCCACTACGGCGCGATCCACGCCCTGAAGGGCGTCTCGATCGCAGTCGAGGAGGGAGGGATCGTCACCCTCGTGGGGGCGAACGGGGCCGGGAAGAGCACGACCCTGCGCGCCATTTCGGGGTTGATCCAACCGAGCCGGGGCGAGATCCGATTCGGGGGGAAGTCCCTCAAGGGCATGAAAGCGCACGAGATCGTGCGCGCCGGGATCTCCCACGTGCCGGAGGGCCGCATCGTCTTCGCCAATCTCACCGTCATGGAGAATCTGGACATGGGGGCCTATCTGAGGAGGGACCGCGCGGGCATCGCCTCGGATCTCGAGAAGATCTTCACCCAGTTCCCTCGACTCAAAGAAAGGCGCCGCCAGGCGGCCGGCACCCTGAGCGGCGGCGAGCAGCAGATGCTCGCGATCGGCCGCGCGCTGATGGCGCGCCCGAAGCTGCTCCTCATGGACGAGCCCTCGCTGGGGCTGGCGCCCATCCTGGTCCGCGAGATCTTCTCGGTGATCCGCGAGATCCGCTCGCAGGGGACGACGATCGTGCTGGTGGAGCAGAACGCGCGGATGGCCCTCGCCACGGCGGACTTCGGCTACGTGCTGGAGACGGGCAGCGTCCGGATGAGCGACCGCGCGCAGGCCCTCCTGGATTCGCCCTTCGTCCAGGAGGCCTACCTGGGCGGCGCGGGATGAAGAGGAAGCAGCCCCCGGCGCTCCGAACCCTGCCCTCGGTGAGCGCCGTCCTCGAATCCGCGGAGCTCCGGCCCTTCCGGGGCCGCGCACCGCACGCCGTGCTGACCGCCGCGGCCCGCGATGCCATCGCCGCGGCGCGCCGGGATCTCACGCGCCGCGGCACGGCGCCTTCCACCCCCACCATCCTCGAGGACGCGGCCCGCCGCGTGGAGCGTGCCCTCCATCCCGCGCCACGGCCCGTGATCAACGCCACCGGAATCGTGCTCCATACCAATCTGGGACGCGCCGTGCTGGGCGAGGAGCAAGTCCAGGCGGTGACCGAGGCCGCGCGCCGCTATTCCGACCTCGAGCTGGACCTCGAGCACGGTGTCCGGGGCTCGCGGATGGCGCATGTGGAGCCGCTCCTGACCGAGCTCCTGGGAGCCGAGGCGGCCCTGGTGGTGAACAACAACGCGGCGGCGATGCTCCTTGCCCTGAACACGTTCGCGCTCGGCCGGGAGGCCGTGGTCTCGCGCGGCCAGCTGATCGAGATCGGCGGGAGTTTCCGGATACCCGAAATCCTGACCCAAGCGGGGGCGGTCCTCCGCGAGGTCGGGACCACCAACAAGACTCGTCTCAGGGACTATGAGCGGGCGATCGGCCCCAAAACCGGGCTTCTCCTGCGCGTCCATCCCAGCAATTTCGCGATGGTGGGGTTCACCGAAGAGGTGACGCGCGAGGATCTGGTCGCGCTGGCGCGGAAGAAGCGGCTGCCGCTCCTCGAAGACGTGGGGAGCGGCGCGCTGCTCGATTTCACGCCCTGGGGGCTGCCCGCGGAGCCGATCGCGCGCGAAGCGCTGGCCGCCGGGGCGTCCGTGGTCTGCATGAGCGGGGACAAGCTCCTGGGCGGGCCGCAGGCGGGCATCCTCGCGGGGAAGCGGAAGCTCATCCAGGCGCTCCGCCAGAATCCCATGGCCCGCGCGCTGCGCGTGGACAAGCTCACGCTCGCGGCGCTGGTCGCGACGCTCAAGCTCTACCGCGATCCGGAGCGCGTGACGGAGGCGATTCCCACCCTTCGCATGCTGAGCGAGGCCGCGGACGACGTGCGGGCGCGCGCCGAGGAGATTCTTCGCATGATCGGAGCGGAACGCGCTTCTCAGGGCCGCGTGGAGGTGGTAGCCTGCACCGCTGAGGTGGGTGGGGGTGCGATGCCTCTCGCCCGGGTTCCCTCGTTCGCGGTCGCGCTCCGTCCGGCGCGGGGCAAGCTCGAGGGTCTGGCCCGGTCGCTCCGCACCGGTCCCGATCCCGTGATCGGGAGGATCGAGTCGGGTCGGCTCCTGTTGGATCTCCGCACCGTCCGTCGGGACGAGATGGAGCGTCTCGCCGCGTCGATCGTGCGCGCGATGGAGGAGGACACCTGACGCCGTCCAGTGAGATGGAAGTCGAGCGGTATTCCGATCCCCAGAGCTTCGCCCGGGAGGTGAATCTCCCGCTCCTCGGCGCGGTGCACGTCGCGCCGGTCCCCGCGGGCGCGCCGGCCGCCACCCTTCTCGCCGCGGACAATCCCGACGAGATGAAGCCGGTGATCGAGCTTCTGACCCAGACCCGGAAATCGCTCACCCTCCGGTCGCTCTTCCTCACAGGATTCCCCCACGATCCCGAATTCTTCGCCGCGGGCCTGGCGCTGGCGCGTCAGTGGAGCCGGCAGGGTCTCAAGATCGCGGTGGTCGACCTGGACTACCGCCATCCGACGGTGGTGCGCCCCCGGCCCGAGCCCAACGAGGGGCTGGTGGACGCGCTGGAATACGGCTGCTCCTTCCAGCGGATCGCGTGGGAGCTGGTCTCGGACGCGCTCTGGCTGGTCGGTCCGGGCAGCCACCCACCCGACGAGCAGCGGTTCCCGGATCACCCCGACTGGACGCGCGTCATGCGGATCTTCACCGGACGGGTTGATATGGTCATCTATCTCGCGCCGTTCCTCGACCGGAAAGGATTCACGGGCGCGCTCTCCAAGCGGATGGACGGGGTGGTCTTCTGTTCCTGCGTCCGGCGCCAGAGCCGCGCCGCGTTGCGGGATGCGTTTCTGGAATTGTGGGGGTCGGATGCGCCGATGATCGGCTGCATCGGGATCGATGCGCCGTTCGATCCCACGCCGCACGGGGAGACCGTCCTCCACGGCGACACGAACTGGGCCCCGGAAGTACGTCCCTCACCCGCTCCCACGCCCTCACCCGCGCCCGCGCCGAAGCCCGCGATGCCGGGCGACTGGAGCTTCATCGCCCCCGACGAGGGTCAGCCGTATTCCGGACCCGACCGCCGCAGCGCGTCGCGCGAGGCCCCGCCTCCGAAGCCGTCGGCGCCATCCACGTCCGTCAAGGCGAAGCGCGATCCCGGCGACGCGGCTACGAAAGAGCTCGTGGCGCGACTCACGGACGAGGTGAGGCGCGGGCAGGTCACGCGGCCCGCTCCCAAGAATCGCGGGCTCCTCCTCGTGGCGGTAGCGCTCCTCCTCGCGGGCGTCGCGGCGTTCGCCACCTTCCAGGCCATGCGCAAGAACACGAGCCGCGCCTCGCTTCCGGCCGAGACGCTGCCCGCGGGCACGGAACCGGTTCTTCCCGCCGACCTGGGCACGCCCGCGGCGGGGATTCCCACGTCGCTGCCGGACCAGGGCGGATCCACGGAGGCTCCCGCCCCGACGGTTCCTTCGATCACGACCGAGGACGCGGCACCGGCCCCGCCTCCGGAGCCCACGCCGAAGAATTACGAGGTGCACGTCGCCTCGTTCAACAGCGACAAGCAGGCCAAGAATCTCGTGAAGCGTCTCCACGATCGCGGGCTGACGGCCTGGTACGCGAAGGCTACCGATCAACCCAACTGGTATCGCGTCTTCGTCGGACACTACACCACGCACGCTGAAGCCGCCCGCCAGGCGAGGTCGCTGCTCGACCGGGGCCTGGTGGAACACGCCATCGCCTATCCCGACCATGCGAGGTAGATCGTGTTCCTGAAACGGCTCGACATCCAGGGTTTCAAGTCCTTCCCGCAGCGGATCCGCGTCGACTTCGGCCCGGGCATCACCTCGGTCGTGGGTCCGAACGGAAGCGGCAAGACCAACATCGTCGAAGCGATCCGCTGGGTTCTGGGCGAGCAGAACATGCGAAACCTCCGCGGCGACACGCTGGAGGACGTGATCTTCACGGGCTCCGCGCACCGGAAGCCGCTGGGTATGGCCGAGGTCTCGCTCACGATGTTCAACAACCGCGGCGTGCTGCCGGTGGAATACACCGAGATCGCGGTCGGGCGTCGCACGTTCCGGAACGGGCAGAGCGAGTACTTCATCAACAAGAAACCCTGCCGCCTCCGGGATGTGCGCGACCTGTTCCTGGACACCGGGATGGGATCCCACGCGTATTCGCTCATCGAGCGCGGCATGGTGGACAACGTACTGTCCGACGAGAGCGGGCACCGGCGCTTCCTCTTCGAGGAGGCGGCCGGGATCATGCGTTACAAGACCCGCAAGAAAGAGGCGCTGCAGAAGCTCGATCTGACCGTGGCGGACCTCACGCGCGTGGGCGATATCGTCGCCGAGATCGAGCGCGAGGTCCGTTCGCTGGCGCGCCAGGTCGGGAAGGCGCGCCGCTTCAGCCGCATCCGCGAGGAGATCAAGGGGCTCGACCTGGGGCTCGCGAAGGAGCAGTACGAGCGGCTCGCGGGCGCCGGCGGGTCGCTCCACGAGGAGCACGCCCGCGCGGAGGAGCGCAGGAGCGCGCTCTCCTCCGTGCTCGCGCGGCACGAGGCGGAGCTGGAGCAGCTCAAGCTCGATCTGCTGAAGCGCGAGGCCGAAGTGAGGCTTGCCCAGGAGGAGCTGAACGAGCGCGAGGCGCGGGGAGCGGCGCTTCTGAACGAGGTTGCGGTGCTCCGCGAGCGACGCGCCGGGCTGCAAGAGAAGCTCGCGCACGCCCGCTCCGAAGGCGTGCGCCTAGAGGCCAGCCTCGGGGAGCTTCGGCGGGCGAAGGAGAAGCTCGAGGAGGAGCGGACACGGCTCGGTCTCGCCCAGGCGGAGAAGGCGCGCGAGCTCGAGGAGATGGACGCGGCCCTTTCTGCCGTGCTTCCCCGGCTCGAGGAGCGGCGCGATGCGCTCCATGCGAGGAAGCAGCTCTCCCTCGACCTCTTCCAGACGCGCGTGAAGCAGCAGAGCGCCGCCCAGACGTGGGCCGCCAAAGAGATCGAGCTGACGAAGAAGAAGGAGCAGCTAGGACAAGAGTCGGCGGGGATGGATCAGGAGGGGCGCTCGCTCGCCGAAGGGCTGGAGGCTATCGCCCGCGCGTCCGAGACGGCGGCGCGGGAGGTCGAGAGGACCCGGGCCCGCGTGGAGAGCGAAACGCGCGCGATCTCGGAGATCGAGGAGCAGATCCGCGCCCACGACGAGTCGGAGAAGCGGGCGCGCGAGGAGTACGCGGCGCTGGAATCCCGCCGCGACACGCTCCGCGAGCTGAAGGAGCGATACGAAGGATACGACGAGAGCGTCCGCTCCCTCGTGGCCGGCCCGACGCGCCCGGCGCGAATCCTGGGCACCGTCGGGGACGTGCTGCACGCCTCGGGGGACTGGCTCGCGGCGCTCGAGGCTTCGCTCGGCGAAGCCGTGCAGTTCATCGTCGCGGAGCGTACCGACGCCGCTCTCAAAGCGCTCAAGACGCTGGAATCGTCGGGCGGCGGCCGCGCGACGTTCATCGCGCTGGATCGCCTCTCCTGGGCCCGCGCCGCCGACGTGCCCGAGAAGATATTGAATTCCCCAGGCGTTCATGGGCTCCTGCTCGAGCACGTCCGTTTCGAGCCGGGATTCATCGCGCTCGCCTCCTTCCTGCTCTCGGGCGTGGTGGTCGTGGATTCGATCGACGTGGGGCTCAAGCTCCTGGATGAAAACCGCGAGCTCAGGCTTCATTTCGTGACGCGCCACGGGGAGCACGTCCGCGGCCCCGGCATCTTCCAGGGTGGCGGCGGACCTACGCGCGCGGGTTCGGTTCTGCGCCGCGAGGAAGAGCTGGAGCGGCTGGAGCGCGAGATTGAGCGGTCCTCCGCGGAGCTCAAGACCGCGCTCACCCTCACCGAGACGCTTCGCGGCGGGCGCGTGGACGCTCAGGGCAAGCTGGAAGACGCAAACCTCAAGCTCCGGGAGGCGGAGGAAGCGCACAGGGCGGAGGAGACCCGGCGCGCGGAGCATCAGATCCGGAAGGAAGCCGCCGCGCGCGCCCGTGCCGCGCTCGAAACCGCGCTCAAGGCCGTGGAATCGGAGCTCACGGTGGCGCTCGCCGAGGTCGAGATCGCCGGACTCGCGCTCCGGTCCACGGATGAGGAGCACGGACGTCTCGAGGACGATCTGGCGCGCGAGGAGGCTCAGGTTCTGGAGCTGGAGCGCGAGCGCGACCGTCTCGCGGCCCTCCATGCGGAGCTGCGCATCGAGTCGACGCGCTCCAAGACCTCCTTCGAGGCGTCCCTCGGGGAGGTCGAGCGCCTGGGCGCGAGCGCGCAGGAGGCGGAGCGCGAGATCGCCGCGCGTGCCGAGGAGGCCGCCGAGACGGACCGGCGGATCCACGAGACCCACGAGGAGGGTGCCAAGAAGGAGCAGGAGCTGGAGACCGAGATCGCGCTCAAGGCCGAGAAGGAGCGCTCCTTACAGCAATTCCGCGAGCGCTTTGGGGGCGTGAAGGGTGGCGCGGACGATCTCGAAGCCAAGGCGCGCGATCTGCGGCGCGAGCACCACGAGATCACGGAGCGGCTCCACCGTGCCGAGCTCGAGCGGGCCGAATCGGAATCGGTGATGCGCGTACTGCTCGAGCGGGTCCGGAATGAGTACGAGGTGGATCTCAAGAGCTGGACGCCTCAGCCGCTGTCCGCCCTGGAGGATGCGGGTGCGCTCGCCGAGATCGAGGACGCCGAGCTGGAAGGGGAGGAGGCCCAGGTGCGCGACGAGGCCATTATCACGAGGCCCGCGGCCGATCCGGGCGCGCTCGGTGCGCTCGAGGCTCCGGCGACGCGCGAGGAGCGGCGCGAGCGCCTCCGTCTCCTACAAGAAAAGCTCCGCTCGCTCGGGCCGGTGAATCTCCTGGCCATGCAGGACTACGAGGAGCGCAGGCAGCGGCTCTCGTTCCTCGCCGCCCAGCGCAAGGATCTGGACGAGGCACGCCTCTCGCTGCTCGAGGCGATCCAGAAGATCAATGTGACGGCGTCGGATCTCTTCCAGAAGACGTTCCTGCAAGTGAACGAGAATTTCCAAAAGGTTTTCAAGACGCTCTTCGAGGGCGGGGAGGCGGCGCTCACCCTGAGCGGCGACGATCCGCTCGAAGCCGAGATCGATATCCTCGCGCGCCCGCGCGGGAAGAAGCCGCAGTCCCTCTCCCTTCTGTCGGGAGGCGAAAAGGCGCTGACCGCGATCGCGCTCCTCTTCGCGATCTACCTGGTCAAGCCGAGCCCCTTCTGCATCCTGGACGAAGTGGATGCTCCCCTCGACGACGCCAACATCGACCGCTTCGTTCTGCTGCTCCGGAAGTTCAGCCGGAATACCCAGTTCATCGTCGTCACGCACAACAAGAAGACGATGGAAGTGGCGGATTGCCTGTATGGGGTCACCATGGAAGAGCCGGGCGTCAGCAAGCTGGTCTCCGTCCGCTGGAATGCCGAGCCTCCCCTGGATTCCGAGCCCGAAACGTCGCGGGAGCTGGCGCGGGCCGAGACGTAGAATCGGTTCGTGGCTTTCTTCGAGAAGATCAGCCAGGGTCTGAAGAAGACCCGTGACACGCTCTTCGGCCAGGTTGCCTCGGTCTTTCAGCATGGCCGCGAGCTGACGGAGGAGGACTACGAGACCCTCGAAGCGGCGCTCCTCCGCGCCGATGTCGGTCCCGCCACGACGGAGAAAGTGCTCGAGGGAATGCGAGCTCGGCTTGCGGACCGCAAGTTCGAGGGCAACGGGAATGAGGCGTTACGCCTCGAGATCGAGGGCGTTCTTGCAGGGGGGAGCGACGTGTTCCCCCTCGGGGATGAAAGAAAAAGATCACACCCCTCAGGGGAAACATCCCTCCCCCCAGGCCGTGAGCCCGACCCGGCCGGCGCGACTCCCTACGTCATCCTCGTCGTCGGGGTGAACGGATCGGGGAAGACGACGACCATCGCCAAGCTTGCGGACCGCTTCAGGCGCGGGGGAGACTCGGTGCTGCTCGTGGCGTGCGATACCTTTCGCGCGGCGGCCGCGGATCAGCTCGAGATCTGGGCCCAGCGCGCCGGGGTGGAGATCGTGAAGCAGAAGCCCGGGGCCGATCCGGCCGCGGTCGCGTTCGACGGGATGGCCCGCGCCAGAAGCCGCGGAGCGCGCCGCGTGCTCGTGGACACCGCGGGCCGGCTCCACGTGAAGGTCAATCTAATGGAGGAAGTGAAGAAGATCAGGCGGGTGATCGAGCGCGAGATCCCGGGCGCGCCGCACGAGGTGCTGCTCGTCCTGGACGCGACCACGGGGCAGAACGGCTTGAATCAGGCGCGCGAGTTCGGCCAGGCGCTGGGCGTCACGGGGCTCGTCCTCACGAAGCTCGATGGAAGCGCCAAGGGAGGCGTGGCGCTCGCCATCGCCGACACCCTAAAGCTTCCGATCCGCTGGGTCGGCGTCGGCGAGGGAATGGAAGACCTCGTTCCCTTCGAGGCCCCCGCATTCGCGCAGGCCCTCGTCCGCCCTTAGCTAGACGCCGTCTCCCAGGAGCACCTGGTTTTTCCCCGAGGACTTGGCGCTGCGTAGATTCATATTCGCGCGCGTCCAGAGCTCGTGCGAGATCTTCTCTCGGCCGGTCGCGTCCAGGCCGCGGGTGCGGTCCACGCGGAGCGATACGTCTGCGGGAAACATCGCGCCGCCGAGGCTCATCGTGACGCGCACCGCGCTTTCCTTTCCCTCGAGCGTCGGCACCACGATGGCCAGATTCTGGATCTTGAGCCGCAGACGCTCGCAGATGTCGCGCGCGTCCGAAGGTGTCGTCTCGGCGCTCAGGATCAGGGCGAATTCCTCGCCTCCCCATCGCGCGACGGTGTCGAAGGGGCGCACGCTCGATGCCAGAGTCTGCGAAACCTCTCGCAGCACGGCGTTGCCCGCCTCGTAGCCGTAGAGGTCGTTCAGCTGCTTGAAATTGTCAAGATCGCCGATGACAAGCGACATCGGCCGCCCCTCGCGGTAGGCACGCGCGATCTCGCGGTCGAGCTGGCGGCCGAAGTAAGGACGGTTGTATACCC
>Ga0137409_10008247_pt1 | contig 10648 bp, 17 predicted proteins | sample CZODoug1_16funga_FD_122059 | JGI IMG/M metagenome (GOLD analysis project Ga0137409, IMG submission 122059) | Vadose zone soil fungal communities from Angelo Coast Range Reserve, California, USA - CZODoug1_16fungal (Hybrid Assembly) | ecosystem: Environmental > Terrestrial > Soil > Vadose zone... | reverse complement strand
TGCGAAAACATCCGACGGCGATTCATGTTTTATCCCCCAAGGCCCCAGTTGCAAGTTTTTGGAGCAATTTGAAACTTACGGCCATTAACCCAAATGAATAAGCTTGAGAAATCGCTCAAACGCAAGATCCTGAAACATGTTCGTAGTCTTGGTTATTCGGCGACTCGGAAGGGCGAGATTGTCCTCGTCCAAGATGGCACCAAGGAGTTAATCCGTCGTACACACGCACTCCAAAGAGCGCAACGTCTAAGACTGGAAGCGGATTTCATCAAAGCCAAGAGCGCTTCCCTACTGAACCACTTCGCTAACGGTGATGAGATTGATCCGGAACGTATACATCCCCTGCTTCAAGAAGTTGTCGCTGGAAAGGAAAGCGGTGATCTGTTCCGCTTCGCCTTCGCGCACGCCATCGGTAATCTCAAAAAAGATGGTCTTGCCATCAGTCCGGAAGCGGCGGGTCGAAAACGGGCGGGCGTCGTGCACCACATCCACGGCGCGGCCGAAACATTCCCGGATGGTCTGCAGGCTCAGACCGGCATCGCGGAAGGCCCGCGCCATGGCGCGGCCGATGCCCTGCGGGTTCGAATCCTGCGTAACAGCCGCGACGACGTCGCGAATTAGTATCGCGTCGATTTGATCAAGGTGATCCGAACGGCCGGTAAAGCCATTGATGCGCGGGGGCACGCCGAGGAAAGGGTGGAGTGGCGGCCGCGGTGCCTGTGAATTGCCTTCAATCGCATCAATGATGCGACGTTTTCTTTCCGCAGGGTTATCGATGCCGACAAGGTCCTGGCAAATGCAGTCGGCAAGGAACCCCCGAGGGGGCACTTCGTCGCAGCGCAGAACTACTATTCGTCTCTGTTCCGCGCTCTGTAGCTGTTCCGCCTGGAATGCCGCAAACTCCTTACGGGTATAAGGTGACGCTTCGTAGTCACGGGTGAGCAGGACAATGAGATCGCGCGAATTTTTGATAGCTTCATGCATCGGTAAGATCAAACTTTGGCCAAATGGCATATCGTAGTTCTGGACGAAGATTCTGTAGCCTTTCTCGTCCAGGACGTTGGCCACTTCGCCCGCTAAGGTTGACACAGAACCGCGCCGGCTTAGGAAAAAGTCGTACTTGTTGCCCACCATGCCTCCAATCGGACTTCCGCTCCGTGGTATTGGACGATGGTCACCGGCGCAGCCGTCCGGGTCAAGATGTCAATAAGAACAGATTTGTGACTTCCAGCTCTCGCAGGCGACCCGCGGACACCTGATCAGGCCGTCGCTGCGGCGACCGCGAAGATTTCCTGCCTGAAATCAATGGCCAGGATCTCGCGCGCACACCAATGTGCGACGCCTGGGTTTCAATTGGGTGTCACGAGCCGCCAAATGAATCCAGTTTCGCCATTGCGCAGCGCCGGGTACGCACTGCGGCGCTCGGTTGCCAGCGCCTCACAGGAGCTCTCAGCACAATTGCGCAGTGCTCTGCGTGCCATCCTCGAGCGCAAGTAGGACTCCCAAGGACCGTTGGGGTTTTGTTCAGGTGGCACTCCCTGGCGCGTGACGCTTTGGCTATCGTCCCAAGCGGACAGCTCATGAAGCGGTCGACCGGGTGACGGCCGCGATCACTTCCCATAAGAAACTCTTCAATCCCGCCGGTTGCGATCTCGCTGTTCCAGTACCTTTGTTGCTTGAACATGATCAGTCGATCGGTCCGGTCGGCGAAGTGTTTCAGATGCGAAAGAGTCCGACTGAAGTTTCAATCCGCGCAGCTCTCTATCCGGACAGGTTCGGTTATGGCGCTTGGTTGTTGATTAAGGACGGGCAGTTGACCGGGTTATCGATTGGCATTGGCTACGGACGGGGCGAGTTTCACATCTTTGAAAAAGACGGCATTGATTGTTTTACGCGATTTCGGATTGCAGAAGTCTCCTTGTGCTTCAAGCCTGCCAACAAGGAGTGTCACTTCAGGATCGATCCCTCCGGAGCGCAGAAGATGCTCCACCCGAGCCTCACTGCAGCGCGCGAGCTTCTGGCCAAAACCAACAAACTGATCAAGAGTTTTACCAAGGACAGTGATGATGTGGAGATGTGCATTATCGACTTGTTAGAAAGCGGCGAGTGTGACGACGAAGACGAAGCCCGGGAGCGATGCGAGGAGATTTATGGAGAAGAAGCAGTAGGTAAGCAACGCAAGCGGACACCCGAGGCTGAAAAGCTTGCTCGCATGCATCCGGACAGTAGACGATTGCTGCTCGAGCTACGCCGCAACAAAGGAAGACGCCCATGAGTAATCCATTCGGTAGTAAGCCCGACCTCCGCGCGTTGTTTGCTGCGACAGATCGGGTCAATCGCGAAACAGACGAACTTTTACATAAGCATGCGCAGGACCGTAGGCTCAGGCAGCGCAAAGCAGCCGAGAACCTGGTTCGTAGGGAGCACGTCAGTCACAAAACCAAAGGGCTTGAGTTCATTTTATCTGACGCTACGCCGGATCGTTATGATGATATCATTCTGACCTCTGGTTGGAAGTTGGATAGCTTCCGCCGGAACCCAATCGCGTTGTTCGCCCATCAGGGAAGCTTCCCAATCGGAAAATGGAAAGATGTCCGGGTCGAAGATAATGCTTTGCGCGGCACTTTGCAGCTCGCGCCACTCGGTAGCTCGGACAGAATTGATGAACTCCATGCTCTCATCGCGAACGACGTTCTGAAGGCGGTCTCCGTCGGCTTTACTCCGATCTCTTACGAGGAGCGGAAGGGCGATAAGTATGGACTTGTCTACACAGAGCAGGAGTTGGTTGAGTGTTCTCTGGTCAGCGCGCCGGCGAACCCGAACGCGCTGAACATCGCCAAGCGGCTCAACATCTCATCCTCTACCCAGGAGCTGATCTTCGCCGCCGAACGGGCCGAGAGGCCGGTCGCCATTAGACCAGCTCTCGACGGAAAGTATTACACCGCGAAGCAAGTCAACGAGTTGATTGAAGACCTTCTTGACGCCGTCAAGGAGGTCTCTGCCCATGAGCGCGAGGCCATGCGCGTAGAGATACGCCGAGAGATTACTGACCTCAAGAAAGACCTCACGATCAGCGAGCTGCAGAAAGAGATTGTCAAGCTGAAGGGTGGTGGCGGAATCATCCGATAGATTTCCTGATAGACAGGAGCCGAAGGACAATGCTGGCAAGAACACCGGAGAGTCAACGCAATCCTCGGCCTGATTGGATTGAAATCATCAAGCAGGCCCTCGACAAGCGTATTGAGCGTAAGTGCGCCCCGCTTCGGGAAGAGATCGAAGGTCTCCGTGAAGAAATCAAGGCTTTGCGTGCCGAACTCCGTGGTGATGTGCGGATACGGAACCAAATCGTAAATGGGAAATATAAACCACGTGTCGACCTTCCCTAAAGGAGATGAGCCATTCACTAACAAGCGTATTCTCCTCCCGGGTCACTGCGTGGTGGAGCGCATACCAAAAACGGCGGGAGGAGTTTCGACCCTAGGCGCGCGGCCATGATCTTCCAGTCCAGTCATAAGCCGTTCGCGCCGGGGCTGCCACTAAACAAAATGGAAGTCGCTAAATGCCTGAGCGAATGGAAGTTGAAATCGCATTACGGGATAGTCTCTCTACCGGGCTTAGGCAAATCGGCCGGGAGCCCGCAAAATCCTGGGTAATACTACACGACAATACCTACCTACACGGGTTGTTGATTAATGATGGTTGCCCGATGGGTCCTACATTGACGGTATGAACAGATGGCGAGTCTTAATTGTCGGCAAGCCTTCCGGTCGTCCGAGAGGTAGCGTCATGGCGCATGATGAACGTTCAGCGCGAGAAAAGGCCCTCGACTTCTATGAGATTGAGCCGGCGCTGCTTCGGGTGGTTGCGGTCAACCTAGACAGCTCGAAGACCAAACCTCGGGATCATCTCGTCCCTCTCTGGCGTCATCTTCATCCGGTCTCAGCCGGGCTCCAGCCCGGCCTCCCGGATGGGGACTAAGCCTCGCCAGCTGTTTCGAACATGGCCGCTTCAAGCGCCTCGCGCGCACCCGCGCCGGCGCACACTATAAACTCGAATGCGGAGTAGTACTGCTCGCATGCATCGACGGCAGCGGAAAACAGCACCTCGCACTGTCGACCAGAAGCCTGGACGCCACCGGAAAGCACGAGCGTATGACGAAAGACGATTAGCTCCTCCGTAGGCCAGAACTCGAAATGTCCTCCCCACATCTGGGCGTTGATCATCGGAATCAGATGCCCGATTTCAGCATTGCTGCGTTCTGGAACTTTGAGCTTGAAGGCACAGGAAAGATGCAGCGCCTCCACGTCATCCGTCCAGATGAATGAGATCTGATAGTCGGCCCATTTCCCCTGCACCAGAATAGTAAGCTCGTCATCGCAGGCACGCTCGAAGGGCCACACGTGAATGGTCGCCGTGTGCTCGACCACTTCAAGCGGGTTGCCCCGATGTACTTCGGTAAGAGTCATGCCTTTCATCGCCATTCTCCGCCGATACTAAATGAACGGCAGCCCATCATCGAATCCGGCGTGTCTCACATATTTTTTGCGTGACCATGGATGCTCAGTTTTTGTCCCAATGTCGCAAGCGCGACTTACCGGAAAGTTGTCCTAACTCATTGTTCTTACGCGTTTAATCGCCCCCCATGTAACATTTTTGGAACATTTTGCTGCGGTATTCGTTCTGGCCGTTGGAGGGGTCTTTTGTATGGGCGGACCGGCCATGGGCGGGGATGAGTACCGACGCCGAGCAAGGCGATGTCTGGCGCAAGCTCGCTTGGTCACCAATCAGGGCGCGAGGGCTAATCTTATTGACTTGGCCGCACGATGGATGGCTTTGGCCGAACGAGCCGAGCGGCGAAAGCCGATCGTTCAACAGCAACAACAACAGCAACCGAAGCGGAAGGCGCCGACTTAATCGTTCCCAAGCGCCCGGCCGCTCCTTTTATGAAGGAACACACGATGCCCCTGTTCGTGATGAGGCTGGCCGCAACCCCCCGAAAGCGGACAAACCCGAACCGACGCGAAGGACCCCAAGCGGAAGTCGCAGGGCACGAGCTCGATAAGGCCTGACTTGAGGCGCCAGCGACAAACTACCTCAAAGGACAATATCGCCGAACCGAATGTTTTGCCTAAGCTGAAGGTGGGCAAAACCAGCGGGTCCCGGCCAAACGGCGCGAAAGCGATGCGAAACAGCAAAAAAGCTCGACTCGGACGCATTCGCGGCCCGGCAATTGACGGAGGAAAAGAGATGAAGCAAGTCATCAAGCTAACAATGTTGGCCGTCGGTATGATGACGGCTTTCGCGAGCCTTCCTGCACAGGCCGCCCAAGTGTGTGTACCGGGGCGGGGGTGCGTACGCACAACACAGGCAGCCTACAATTCGTGCTTCGAGCTCTCCCAGGCACGAGGCGTGAGCGAGCAAATGAATAGGGCCGAGAGGTGGTTTATCTATCAGTGCCTCAAGGGCAGAATACCAAGATAAAGCCAAGTGAGCTTGTTCGACAGACAGCGTCACCTCAACGCGACGCGCGATTTGCCGGCTGGATGATAACGTACGTTCCGCTCGGGCGAGCGCGCAGAAGGAGACTCGTCCGCGCGCCGTTGCCCCGTCCGCTACCCCTGCTGGCAGGGTGTCAGGAATGCTGGTCGTCGGCACGAGCGTCGCACTCGTGCAGTCGCGCAATCACCTTCGCCGCATGCGAGTGGATCGTGTCACTCCGGTCTCTGGATCGCGCTGCAACGCAAAGCGAACGTCTGGATCTCGGTCCCGGCCAATAAAGAATCCCGAGATGTCATATACGTTTCTAGTTCGGTAGAGCGACCGCCGACCATAGAAAGGCGCAAGTGCATAAGCTTGGCCCGGCCCCCACCACAGACCATAGGACCGATACGCGCCCCGCCACCGTGATTGGGCAAGCGCATCCGATGCGAATAGTGTCACGAGCGCCGCCGTTGCAAGCAACATCTTCATGGGGACACCTCCAGTGTGCCGAGCCCCTGCCCGATCACGGTTGCAGCTGGCTGCGATCTTAATGGCGCGCCCGCAGCCCAGTCACCTAAACCAAAATGTGTTTTGCTAATACTTTTCGATATGCGCGGTTTCAGGACGTAATGTGCTCGCGCTGAGCCTTACCGGTTTTGACCCGCAACTGACATGGGCGCTTATCATTCCCCTCGTGGGCGCGGATATGATGAACCGAATTTAGAAAAGTCACTTCCGTCGAATACAGACCACCCGGGCATGAGTTTCAGCGCCCTGAATCGTGGCTTTCATTTCATTCTTGATTTCCTGGACGGCCGCTTTGCACAAATCTTCTGATTGGAATTGCACCATCGTGTAAGTGATGGGCGCAGCCGTGGACCCGCCAACGACCCATTGAAGTGACATAATGAGCACCCATTCCACTGCAACCTCCTGCTTGGCTACTTCGCCGCCCCCTTGAAGAATGGATCGGCGGCCCCGATCGCATGAAGGCCTTCAGAAGCCAGCGTTCGACTGGCTCCTTTCCCTCCAGGCAACTGACGAAGGCGACGCTGTCACGCCGCCGGCGTCGGGTACGACCGAACGCCGATGTAATGGTTCACCTGAAAGCCGCTTTAATCAATTACTGCGAAGGTTATCGCCCCTAAACCTAGGAACAATATCACCTACCCAAAGTAGCTTTTGATGTTCAAACGTCGCTTTTGCTTTGCCCATCCTGCGGGGGATGTCGCCTTCTGGCCCTGAGCCGACATTGGCGGTGAATGGAAAAGGGCGAACCTTCCTCAATTGCGGTCTGAACCAAAGTATATTGTCCCGATACCTTTCAACAATGGAAGGCGCGCAACTCGTCATCATTAACTCCGTTAGCTTTGGAACGACGTAGGACCGACAACCGACGGACCGGCTTCTTAGCGACAGATTGGGGCCAGAACGGAGGGGTCAAACGCTCGGCTCGCCCGGAAACGCCAAAGTGAAAAATGAAACGTAATAAGAGAAATTGCATCTCCAGTGACATTGGATGGAAGCAATCTGGCCGGATGTCCGCGGCAGTTGTTGTTTGGTTAGAAGCCTGTTTTGTATGTTCGGCAGCCCGGGCTGACCCACCGTTATCTCACTCGGTGCTCGTTCTTGACCAATCCGCTCCCCTGCGACCATGGTCATCCGCAATTATCGGAGCAGTTCAATCGGGCAAGAGTGACAAGTCTGGTAATCCGATTTCTTACCATGTGCAGCATCTCGATCTCTTCGGCTTCGGCAAGCGTCGATACGACGAGAATTTACGAAATCATCTTAGTGACAAATATAAAGATAAACCAATTGACGTTATCCTATCGATCGGACCGAGCGCACTTGATCTTGCCCTAAAGCTTCGTGCCAGCGAGTGGCCCGGGGTGCCCATCGTGTTTACCGCCGTCAGCGAAGCAACCGCACCACATCCGATTCCGCCCAACACAACAGGGATTTTTGTTCAAAAGACTTTTGCCAATATGGTCAAGGCGGCCCGAACGATAATACCCAATCTAAAGCGGCTGGTCCTCGTAGGTAACCCCTTTGAGGGCGCCATCTATTATTCCCAATTCGCTAAGGAAATCCCCGAGCTTTCGGTCGAGTTCGAAATAGTTGATCTCATGGGTCTGCCCGTAGCGGAAATACGACAGCGCGTTGCCGCTCTATTATCTGGTAGCGCAGTCTTCTACTTCGGCATCTATGCCGATCCGGAAAGGACGTTTGCCTCAGCAGTGGAAGCATTGCCGCTCATTGCGGAAGCGACCAACCAGCCGATCATCGGCGATTCAGAACCTCAAATTGGAGCAGGCGCCGTTGGCGGCTTCGTTATGAGCCCCGGCGAAATAGGGCGCGATGCAGGGCGCCTCCTAATGCGAGTCCTGGATGGTGGGAATGCATCCAATATTCCGGTAACAACGGGTACCGCGCTGAAGCCTATGTTTGATTGGCGCCAACTTCAAAGGTGGAACATCAGCGAGAGTATGCTTCCCGCGGGGAGCGAGGTACGATTTCGCCCGCTGGGCATGTGGGAGCAATATAGTTCGCAGATTCTCGCGGCGTGTGTCGCCCTTCTGTTTCAGACCACGTTGATCTGTTGGCTAGTATACGAAAATCGTCGTCGCCATCTTGCCGAGGTCCGATCGCGCAGTGCCATGGCCGAACTGACCCATATGAATCGCAGGGCGGCCGCCGGGCAACTCTCAGCCTCTCTCACTCACGAGGTCAACCAACCTCTGGCTAGTATCGTGACAAGGGCCAGCGCAGCCTTACGTTGGCTCCGCGCGGAAAACCCTAATGTTGAAAAGGCAGAAGCCTCGTTGGAGGGCATTTTGGCTGCCGGCCATCGCGCCGGCGACATCGTGGCAAGCGTTCGCGCGATGTTCAAAAAGGATGAACCCCAAAAAGCATCGACTGACATTAACCAGATCATACGGACAGTTCTGGCAATTGTGCGTGTTGAGTTGCAGAAAAACAATATAGACCTTCAAACACAGCTCGACGAACACCTCCCGCCCGTGCAGGGCGACAAGGTGCAATTGCAACAGGTCGTCCTGAACCTCGTGATGAATGGCATCGAGGCCATGCATTCGGTTCGGCCTCGCGTGTTGAAAGTACAAACTGATCGAGCCAAACCTAGTCTGGTGCATGTGTTAGTTGAGGATACGGGAACGGGGATTGATCCGTCCAAGCTTCATCGGATTTTCGAGCCGCTATTTACGACCAAAGCAACTGGGATGGGGATGGGCCTTGCCATCTGCCAGTCGATCATCGAGAGCCACGGCGGTCGGATTTGTGTGTCGCCAGCCGTTACGCGAGGCACCATCTTTGAATTTGAACTGCCGATCAATACTGCCTCGGAGCTAGGTGGCTGATGGCAGCTTAGGCCAGAAGAACCGCATTAGTGACGAGAAGGACCTTGAAGATGTGTTGGTAGGCCGACAAATTTCTTCAGGTCTAAGTACTTTTGCATTGAGCTATCCCGAGACTTAGGTAGGTCGAGGCGGCAGTTTGGGCCGCTTGGGATCTCATCTTTGTGAAATGCGAGCAGGCCCGCAAACTTCCCAAGAACCTGTGCCTTTTCCCGATAATGGATAATCTCCGCAAGAGGGTCTTTTTTCATATGCATCTGGGTCGATCGTTTGGTGAATGGCAAAAATGTGGTGCTAAGAGCCCCATCCTCGTCAAGAATCGAGTAAACCGCATGCAGGGCTCCGTTTCTTTGGTCCGCCAGGACATCAGTTTCTTTCAGTAGCCATTCGATATTTTCGACCATCTCCTTAGGGAGTTTGTGCTCCTTTTTCCTAAGGTGATTTGTTTTGATGATGGCTCGAAGCATTTCTCGTTGTGTGCGGTCACTTGGCGTGAAATCCTAAACGTAATGTGCCGGCCCGAAGGTAGTGCCCGTGAGAATACGTGCGAACAGGAACGCGAGCTTTAGATGCAGGTCATTCCAATCGATAGTGAGATAGCCAATCGCCAGTGCGTATGGCTCTAGTGCCTTATCCTTGTCTGCGTGGTCCATGGTGTTGCCGTAAGAGAATCGGTGTGCGCATAATACACCGTGACTGCAAAGAGCGCCGCGAAGAATACCAGGGGGACCGTCGGCTCGCCCCCAGCCCCGCGCTGTTCCACCCAACGGCGCAATACAGAATCACGAAGCCCAAGCTCTTTGGCCACCGACCCGATTGAGCGCCCACTCGACGCGACAAAATCAACCGCCTGCCGCTTATAGTCGTCCGTAAACGACCGTCGCTGACGTCCTTCCATCCGACACCTCCTGGCTCTCCGAGCCTACTACAGGTGTCCACTCAATCGGGGGAGGTTCACCACTTTGGCCAAACTTGCCAGCAACGCCAACAGAATATTCCTGACAAGCTCATTGTCCGTCGCAAGGTGAGCTTCGGTGAAACTGTGGAAGCTTACTCCGTAGGATGCCAATCGTTGCAGGTGAAGAATGGTAGGAACCATTCCTTCGCGACTGAACCTGTCCAACGCCCAGAACACGACAAGGTCGAAGGTTCGCCTATGGGCATCATCGAATAGCCGGTTAAACTCCTTTCGCTTATCAGTCCTCCCGCTTTCGTAGTCAACGTATTCACCAACGCAGGTGTGCCCTGTGCTGTCACACCATTCTCTCAATTGACGTAGTTGGTTCTCTGGGTCTTGACCTTTGTCATCGGTGCTGACCCGAGCATAGATTGCTATTCTCATTGCCTTGCCTCCTTGCGATTTAGGGACCCGTTATTCCGCGTCGCGGACGGTGGTCAGAAGCGCCCAGAAATCGCGGGGTTTCCGCGCTCGAATTCGCCGACCCTTTTTCCGCCAATCGGCAACTTCCATCGCGGCCCTTTCCACGATCTCTGGATGTTTCGTCAGATGCTCCGCAATCGCCTTGCGGTGATCACTGATTCGGAAATCTCGATCGCGGGTGCCTGCGGTCTCGGGCGATTTGTTTTAACTCCATGGCGGCGATCTGTGCCGCTCGCGTCATTGCGTCGGCTTGAAGGTTGGTCATGGTTTGACCCTCCGTCATTGGACTATCCGTATAGAAAAAGCCCCAGGGACTTTGTCTGTCCCCAGGGCTCTCGGGAGAGTTCTGTTAGTTAGCTATTGATGTCCAAGTGCAGCCAGTCGTTACAGTCCCAGTCGTAGAATGCTT
>Ga0137409_10008246_pt1 | contig 10648 bp, 10 predicted proteins | sample CZODoug1_16funga_FD_122059 | JGI IMG/M metagenome (GOLD analysis project Ga0137409, IMG submission 122059) | Vadose zone soil fungal communities from Angelo Coast Range Reserve, California, USA - CZODoug1_16fungal (Hybrid Assembly) | ecosystem: Environmental > Terrestrial > Soil > Vadose zone... | reverse complement strand
ATCGACTTGATCATGTCGTCCTCGTCCCCCTCGTACCGGAGCTTGACCTTGTTGTCGAGGGAGGTCTGTACGTTGCTCGACTGGTCCACGTCCACCTTGATCTTGTCGCCGATCGAGCCGGTGAGATTGACTTGGAGGTCCTGCTTCATCTCGAGCGAAGGGAAGGCGCTCGGGCGCTTGTGCTCGAATTCCACCGAGCCCTTGGGACGCACGGTCCAGTCGCTGACGCCGCTCAGCGTGATCGTCTCGCTTCCGGAAACATCGATGTTGGGCCTGCCGTCTCCGAGGATTCCCTTGAGAGGCCCCGGGACCTTGAACATCGCGGGCAGCTCGACGTGAAGCAAGCTGCTAGCCCGTTTCGCCCCCGTGCGCGAGATCGAGCGGGTCTCACGCGAAGAATCCCTCCAGAGCTTCCGATAGCTACGCTGGCTGAGGAGGTTCCCGTAGGACTCGAAATCGGAAACGAGCGGAGGTTGTGTCTCGACACCGCCCTGCAGGTAGTTCTCGCGGACACGTCCGGTGGCGGGATCGATGCTGATATAGGGGTCCCGGATCGCGGGCCCCGGCATCCCGTTGGGATCCAGCTGGTTCATGGACCAGCCCGGAGGGACGTCGCTGTGGGTCCCCGCGAGAGACCCGTCCCCGTACATGGGATAGCGCGTCGAGCGGTATCCCCAGAGCCCGGCCCGGGCGACCCCGCTCTGGAGCAGGGCGCCTAAGGCGATGCAAACACAGAGAATGGTACCGGGTTTGGGGTATCGAATCATGAATATGACGGTCTGCTCTGGAACAGAAAGGATTGACCGGGTCCTGCGGCCCGTCACGTAAACTTCTGAACCCCCGGAACGGACGCCGGTTCGGCCTGAAATGTGTTAAAAGGTAGGGCCATATGAGAATACTCGAACGGTACGTGTTGCGCGAGCACCTGTTCCCGTTCCTGATTGGTTTCAGCATCGTCATCTTTCTGCTCACACTCGACTTCCTTTTCGATCTGGTCGATCTGGCTGTCGGAAAAGGCATTTCCGCGGGAATCGTGCTCGAGCTCTTCGCCCTGTCCATGGGCTGGATGCTGGCCCTGGCGGTGCCCTGCGCCGTCCTGATCGCCACCCTGGCCACGTTTGGAAGGCTGGCCCAGGACAACGAGATCGCCGCGATGCGGGCCAACGGGATCAACCTGCTCCGCATCATCGGCGCTCCCCTGTTCGCCGCCGCGGTGCTGGCGGGGGGTCTGGTGCTCTTCAACAACCACGTGCTCCCCGAGACCAACCATGCCCTCGCGAACCTCATGGTGGACGTGAGCCGGAAGCGTCCTACGACGCAGATCAGCGAGGGAGTGTTCATCGACGGTTTCGAGGGCTACAACATCTTCGTGGAGAAGGTGAACAACCGGACGAACGAGATCCGCGGCGTGAAGATCTACCAGCTCAACTCGAGCGCGCGCCCGACCACGATCCTGGCGGACTGGGGGGTCTTCCACAGCTCACCCGACGGCCGGGTCGTGACGCTCGAGCTGCACGACGGGGAGATCCACGAGATGCCGCCGAACGACCAGGAGCGCGTGTACCGGCGGCTCATGTTCAAGACCCACGTCATCAACATACGGAATTCGGGAGCCGATCTGGAGCGCTCCGACTCGAGCGCCCGCGGGGACCGGGAGATGAGCCTGGGAATGATGCGCGGCCAGATCAAGAACCTGAACCGGGAGCTCGGGAACTCGACCGGCGCGCGCGATGCGCTCATCCACCAGGCCGGCTTCAAGAACTACGACGACTTCGTGAAGGCGGCGGTGCCGCGCCGGCCTCCGCGCGGCCTCTGGGGTTTCATCCGGAACGCGCTCGGCGCCATCTCGCCGGTCCGCCCGCCGGCGGGACTTCCCGTGGGCAAGCCTCCCAAGCTCTTCATCAGTCCGGTCACCATGGACCTGATCCAGATGCGGCAGATCGAGGTGGACGCGCTGGACCGGAGGATCAACAGCCTGGACGTGGAGATCCAGAAGAAGTTCTCCATTCCGGCCGCGTGCCTGGTGTTCGTGCTCGTCGGAGCGCCGCTCGGGATCCGCGCCCGAAAGAGCGGGATCGGCGTGGCGTTCCTCTCCATTCTCTTCTTCGTCTTCTACTATCTATGCCTCGCGGGAGGGGAGGAGCTCGCGGATAGGCGATTTCTCGATCCGGCCGTCGCCATGTGGACGCCCAACATCGTGATCGGGCTCATCGGGCTCTACCTCACCCTTCAGGCCGCCGAGGTCATCCCGCGGCCGAGACGCCGCACGCGGCGCGCCCCCGGCGCGCACCCGGTGGCCGCGGCGTGAGGATTCTCGACCGCTACCTCTTGCGCGAGCAGATCCTCTCGCTTCTCATGGGTCTCGTCTTCTTCGTCGCGATCTTCATCGTGGTGGACGTCTTCGAGAAGCTCGACTCGTTCCTGGACAACAAGGTCCCGCTGCCGGTGGTCCTTCACTTCTACCTCGTCTCGATCCCGGGAATCGTGACGATGGTGCTCCCCATGTCCATGCTCCTTTCCTGCCTGCTCGCCCTGGGGCAGGTCGGACGGCACAACGAGCTGACCGCGATGCAGGCGGCCGGCATCGGGGTCACGCGCGTCCTCTTGCCGCTCTATGTCTTCGCCTTGCTCGTCAGCGCCTCCGTGTTCCTCGCCAACGAGACGGTCATGCCCGGGATGAACGCGGTGCGAAACAAGATCTACCGGGGCGACATCAAGAAGGAGAACCTGGAAGGGACGTCGGTTCGCACGAATCTCGCCTATCTGGGAAGCGACGGGCGCACGTTCCTGATCCGGAGCTACAACATCCCCGAGAGGACGATGCGCGAGGTGGTGATCCAGCAGATCCGACAGCACACGCTGAACGGGCGCATCGACGCGGAGTCGGCGACGTGGGAGAAGGGCCGCTGGGTGTTCCGCCAGGGCTTCGTGCGCCGGTTCGACCGCGAGGGGGAGCACGCGGCGCACTTCAACGAGCTCGTGATCCCGGGGCTCAAGGAATCGCCGGAGAGCTTCGCGAAGGCCGAGGAGGATCCCAAGGCGCTCTCCTACTGGGAGCTGGAGCGCTACATCCAGAGGCTGAAGCAGAGCGGGAGCCGGGTGCAGAAATATCTGGTGGAGCTCTATCTCAAGATCTCGTTCCCGCTCACCAATTTCGTGGTGGTCCTGATCGGCACCGCGCTCGCGATCCGGGTGCGCCGCGGAGGGCTGGCGATCAGCTTCGGGCTCGCGGTCTTCATCAGCTTCGTCTACTACGCCATCATCCGCACCGGCCAGGCGCTGGGACACAGCGGCACCCTGCCGCCCTTGATCGGGGCGTGGCTCGGCAATCTCGTGTTCGGCGTCCTGGGGCTGGAGCTCTTGCGGCGCGCGCGCCGGGGGTTGTAGGGCGGTTCTAGGGGTTGGTGTGCCTGGGCGTGCTGAAGATCAAGACGGTTACCAGGACCCCCACCAAGAGCCCACCCAGCACACTCGCGGCCATCTTCCCGCTCGGCGATCCTCGGAAGGTGCGCGTCTCCACTTTCTGAATATCCGCCACGGGAACCGCCGCGTATTGAGGAGACCGGCTCTCGCGCACGAGGCCGAGCAGGCTATCGCGGTGAAGCACCGGGCGGGTCAGCACGAGCGTGGAGTCCGCGAGTGAAATCCGCACCTTCCCAGGCTTCTCACGCTCGAGGTACCGCGACAGATCCTCCTTCCCCACCTCGTGCCACAGGGCGCAGCCGTGGAGTGCCACGATCAGGGGAAGCGTCGAGAGGGCGTTCAGGAGAAAGGTCCGAGGACGCAGTCGCATGAGAAAGCTCCGGTCCGGCCGGTACCCGAAGCCTACGCCTGCGGCGCCACGGGCGAAAGACGAATTCTACCGCGCTAGCGGCGCGCCTGCGGGGACGGGGCTGCTTTGGGAACCGCGCGCCTGCCCGTCTCCGGCGCCGTGGGCGCCATGATCCGTCCTTCCTTGAGGACGGGCACCACCGGAACCGAGTCGACCGCCGCGCACACCGGCAGATCCTCCTCGAATCCCAGCTCGATCAGGTACCGTCCGTGCTCGCTCGCACGCAGGATTTCCTCGGGTGACCCTCCTCGGGCCGCGTCGAAGTCCCGCGCGAACGCCGCCGCGTCGTTCACCTCGAGGCCGGTCACGATCTCCGAGAGCCGCCGGACCAGAGCCCCCGCGCACGCCGTGTCCTCGAGCGAGAGACGGCCGCTCCGGCCGGCGCAGACGATCGTGAGGCCGCCGCTCGCCGCGCCCGAGACCGCCTTCACCACAGCACTCAGGTTCACGTAGCTGAACAGGATCTGGTCCCGTCCCGCGAGCGGCCCGGCCATGAGCGGGCTCGCGTTGGTGGACGCGAAGATCAGGGTCGATCCGTTCACCTTCTTCCGCGTGTACTCGCGGGGCGAGTTCCCCAGCGCGAAGCCGCTCACCTTGCGCCCTTCGCGCTCCCCGCAGAGAAGGGATGTCTTGGGATCGAGGGTCTCGTGGAGCCGCGTCGCCTCCTCCACCGTCTTGACCGGAATGATCTTCGCGGCCCCGTTCAGCAGGGCGGTCGCGATGCTGGTCGAGGAGCGGAGCACGTCCACCACGACGATTTGCCTCGAATCGAGCGAGGCGCGCTCCAGCTCGGTGGGAAGAATGTAGAGATCGATGCGCTTCATTCGGCCGCCCCCTCCGCCGTCCGCTCGGCCCGCGGCACTCCCGGTCCCGCCGCCAGGAATTCGTCCAGGTATCCGGTGTCGATATCCCCTTTCAAGAATGCCTGATCTTGAAGTATCCGGAGGTGGAGCGGAATGGTGGTATCGATTCCCTCGATCACGGTCTCCTCGAGCGCCCGGCGCATCCGGACGACCGACTCCATCCGGTCTCGACCCCAGGTGATGATCTTCGCCACCAGCGAGTCGTAGTGCGGCGGCACGGTGTAACCGGAAAAGAGATGGCTGTCCAGGCGGACCCCGGGCCCTCCGGGCCCGTGGAAGTAGCTCACCCTCCCCGGCGAGGGCTGGAAGCTGTGATCCGGCTTCTCGGCGTTCACCCGGCACTCCAGCGAGTGTCCGCGGAGGCGCACCTCGTCCTGCTTCCAGGGCAAGGCCTCTCCCGCGGCCACGGCGATCTGCGCCTTGATGAGGTCGTATCCGGTCACCTCTTCCGTGACCGGGTGCTCCACCTGGATCCGCGTGTTCATCTCCATGAAGTAGAAATTTCGGTCCGGCCCGAGCAGGAATTCGATCGTCCCGCAGCTCTCATATCCGATCGACCGGGCGCCCGCCACCGCGGCCGAGCCCATTTTCGTCCGCAATTCGTCGTCGATCGCGACGCTCGGCGATTCCTCGATGAGCTTCTGGTGGCGCCGCTGGATCGAGCACTCTCGCTCCCCCAGATGGATGAGGTTCCCGTGCTTGTCGCCGATGACCTGGAACTCGATGTGACGGGGCTTCTCCACGTACCGCTCGAGGTATACCGCTCCGTTCCCGAAATTGGCCTCCGCCTCCGCCCGGGCCGTGCGGATGCCGTTCCGGAGCGACGACTCGTCGGTGGCGATCCGCATCCCCTTGCCTCCACCTCCCGCGGCCGCCTTGATGATCACCGGGTAGCCCAGCTCCGCGGCCACCGCCGCCGCGTCGTCGGGCGATTCGAGCGTGCCCTCGCTCCCGGGGGTCACAGGCACGCCCGCTTTGACCATCGTCTTCCGCGCGACCGCCTTGTCCCCCATGAGCCGTATCATCTCCGATGTCGGGCCGATGAAGCGGATATGGCACGACTCGCACACTTCGGCGAAGTGAGCGTTCTCGGAAAGGAACCCGTAGCCCGGATGGATCGCGTCGGCCGCCGTGATCTCGGCGGCGCTGATGATCCGGGGGATGTGCAGATAGCTCGCCGCGGAAGGCGGCGGACCGATACAGACCGCCTCGTCCGCGAGACGAACGTGCAGCGAATCCCGGTCCGCCTCGGAATAGACGGCCACCGTCTCTACTCCGAGCTCCCGCGCCGCACGGATGATCCGCAACGCGATCTCGCCGCGGTTGGCGACCAGGATTTTCCTGAACATTCGACTAGACGAGATTCTCTTTGTGCTCGAACGGCTTCCAGGACTCGTCCGACGTGGCGTGGATCCCCTTCAGGCGAAGCTCCAATTCGGTCGGGTTGGAGCAGTACCGGAGCGCCGTCTCGAGGTTGACCTTTCCCTCCGTGTGGTGCTTCATGATCGCCTGGTCGAAGGTCTGCATGCCGTACTGGGAGACGCCCTCCTGGATCGCGCCCTTGATCAGCGACGTCTTCTCCGGGTCGAGAAGGTACTCGCGGATGGTGGCCGTCGCCACCATGACCTCCGCCGCGGGAATGCGCCCCGGCTGGTCGGAGCGCGGCATGAGCCGGAGCGCGATCACCGCCTGGAGCGTGGAGGAGAGCATGTAGCGGGTCTCCTCGTGCTGGTGGGGCGGGAAGAAGGACAGGATCCGGTTGATCGTCTGGGGGGCGTCCGTCGTATGGAGCGTCGAGAGCACGAGATGTCCCGTGTCGGCGGCCATGAGCGCCGTCTGCATGGTCTCGGCGTCCCGGATCTCGCCGATCAGGATCACGTCGGGATCCTGGCGGAGGATGTGCTTCAATCCTTCGGCGAAGGAGGCTGTGTCGAGGCCCACCTCGCGCTGGGAGATGGTGCTCTTCTTGTCCCGGTAGAGGAACTCGACCGGGTCTTCGATCGTGATCACGTTCTTCGCGATCGTCCGGTTCACGGAGTCGATCATGGCCGCGAGCGTCGTGGACTTGCCGCTTCCCACGGTGCCGCACACCAGCACCAGCCCGCGAGGGCGCGTGGCGATCTCCTCGATGGTGCTCGGCAGATTCAGCTCCTCGAAGGACGGAATCGTCGCCGGCACCTGGCGGAACACCATCGCGATGGTGCCGCGCTGCTGGTAAAAATTGCTCCGGAAGCGCGAGAGGCCCGTCACCCCGAAGGCGAAGTCCACCTCCCTCGTCTCCTCGAAGGTCTTCTTCTGCTTCGGCGTGAGGATCTGATCGACGATGGCTTCCAAGTCTGCCTGACCCGGCGCCGGCTCGTCCAGCGTGACCAGCGCTCCGTTCTGGCGCGCGGTGGGCTTGGTTCCCACTTTCACGTGAAGATCCGAAGCCTTGATTTCCACCATCTTTTGCAGCACTCGCTTGATGTTCATCCCCACTCCCCTCGCACGGGCTACGCCGCGGTATCGGACTCCACCAGAAACAGTGTCTGCCCGTACTCCACGGGCTGAGCGTTTTCGACGAGTATCCGGGCGATGCGGCCCTCCACCTCGGACTCGATCTCGTTCATCAACTTCATCGCTTCGACGATGCAGACCGTCTGCCCCACGGTGATCGGGCTGTTCTCCTCCACGTACGGATCGGCGTCGGGGGCGGGCGCGCGGTAGAAGGTGCCCACCATCGGCGATTTGATCGGTATCAGGTTCGCGGGCGGCTTTGCCTCCACCTCGGGCCGGTCCCCCTGGCCCGAGCGCTCCTCCGCCGGGCGCGACTGGGACAGCGGAGCAGGGCCGTCCAGGCCCGGAAGACGGACGCGCACGGTCGTGAACCAGCGGCGCACCTCGATCTCGGCCAGCTCCTCCTCACGCATGATCGCGACCATCTCGCGGATCTTCTTGCGCAGGTTCATCGGCCGTTCCTCCGGACCGGCCTGAGACGGGCCGCGAGCTCGTGAAGACCCAGCTCGTAGCTCCTGGCCCCGAAACCCATGATGACACCGGTGGCGGAGGCGCCCGTCAGGCTCAACGCGCGCGGCTCCCCGCGCGCATAGAGGTTCGTGAGATGCACCTCGACCACCGGCACCGTCATCGCCCGAATCGTATCGGCGAGCGCCACGCTCGTGTGGGAGAACCCGCCCGGGTTGATGAGACATCCCTGCGCGGCGTTCATGGCGACGACGAGGCGATCGATGAGAGCCCCTTCGTGATTCGTCTGGAAACACTCCACCGCAAGCCCCAGCGTCAGGCCGAGCTTCTTGAGTCTACGGTCTAGCGACTCCAGCGTCTCTTTGCCGTAGAGGCCGGGCTCGCGTTTTCCGAGAAGATCCATGTTGGGTCCGTGCAGGACCCAAACCATTTTCGCCATCAGCCGCTGCCGCCCTTGAGCCTCGTGAGCCAGGTCTCGAAGGCCGACTTGTTCTGCACCACCTTCGGCGGACCCGGTGGCTCCGCTGGGGGCAGTGGGCTCCTGGGGAGCTCCGTCCAGTTGAAGGACGCCGGATCGAGCGCGGCGGGTGCCGGGGGCGTTGCGGGCGCTGCCGATTCCGGAGCCTCGACCTCGGAAGCCGCTGCGGCCGGTACGGGCTCCGGCGGAGGCTCCGCCTCGCGCGGCTTCGGCTCGACCTTCGCTCCCGGGGGGGCGGTGTGCTCGACGTCGAGCCGGTCGAAGGTCATCTCCTGGAAATCCTGGACCTTGACCTCGTACCTCTTCGGCGCCTCCTGGTCGAAGGACTCGATCGTGTGCAGACCGAGCGAGATCTCTCCCAGGTACTCCTCCTCGCGAGGTGGCTGCACCGGCTGCCAGGTCATGTCCCCCTGAGCGACCACCAGATCGGGAGGCCGCACCTCGGGGAACTCGCCCGAGGTGATCTGGTGCAGCGCTGACTGCGATTCGAGGTCGCCGGGATCGATGCGGCATACCGCGCGGTAGAGATCGGAAGCGGCGCCGTGACGGCCCTCGTGGGAAAGGATGCCCGCGAGCGCCTTCAGCGCGACCACATTCTCGCGATCCAGCACGACGGCGCTCTCGAATTGCGCGCGTGCTTCGGTCAAGCGCCCCGCCGCCAGGTAGCAGCGGCCGAGCACCACGTGATCGCCGACCCCCGCTCCCGCGCGGCCACGGCGCTCCTCGCAGAGCCGGATCGCCTCCTCCACTCTGCCCTGCTCGCGCATGCGCTCCGCGACCGGAAGATAAAGCGGCGACGACGGATCCTGAGAAACGATCCGTTCCAGAAGCGCGGTTGAATCGCTGTGTGTGTCCTCGGACATGACCCCTCTAGGGTTTCTGGACGAGGCTCAGAAGGACCCCCCGGAGCGATGTAAGCGAAGGTAGTTCATAGGTTTTAGCTGCTCCGATCGCGGGGGACAATACCATTCGCACCCGCGTCCGTCCACGCTTCTTGTCCCTCTGGAGCGCGCGCCAGAAGGAGTTTCCCGGGCGGCGCGGAAGGCGCACCGGCAACCCAAGCGACCGGAGCAGCTCCTCGACCTCGCGCGCCGACTCCGGATCAAGGCCGGCCACGCGCACGCTCATCCGGAGCGCGGCCACCATCCCGATCGAGACCGCCTCCCCGTGCGTGAGGCGCCCATATCCGTACGAGGCTTCGAGGGCGTGACCGACGGTGTGCCCGAAGTTGAGCGCGCGCCGAATCCCGACGTCCATCGGATCGCGGGACACGTACCAGGCCTTCTCCTTCGCCGCGGCGCGGACCAAGCTCTCAAGGCGCGCTCCCTCGATGGGCCCGCGCCGCCGCGCGTGCGCGCGCTCCGCAGCAAGCCGCCGGAGCCCCACGAGGATCGAGGGCCGCCGGATGACTCCGATCTTCGCGATCTCGGCGAGCCCCGACCGGATCGCGCGAGGGGACAGGGTGCGGAGGACTTCCGGATCAGAGAAGACGCCCCGCGGGTGATGAAAGGCGCCCAGGAGATTTTTCCCGCCGGGGAGATTCACCCCCACCTTGCCGCCGATCGAGGCGTCCGCCTGAGCGAGGACCGTCGTGGGGAAAGCATACCAGTCGAGCCCGCGCGCGAAGACCGCGGCCGCGAGGCCGGCGACATCGGAGACCACGCCGCCCCCCAGCGCTAAAACCTTGACCGAGCGACCCACGCGCCACGCGGACCACCGCTCGCACAGGGCGCGCACGTGCGTGAGCGTCTTCGAGCGCTCCCCCGGCGGGAGCGCCGTCACGCGCGGCGTGAATCCCGCGCGCCGGAGGCTTGTCAAGAAGGGCGCGCCGTGAAGACGCCCCACCGTGCGGTCGGTCACGACCAGGATCTGTTCCTGCGCGCGCGCCGCGAGCATCAGCGAACCCGCGCGGCCCAGAAGCCCCGGAGAGATCCGGACCGGATAGCCGATGCGCTCGCGCGCCGCGGATACTCGGATCATCGGGCGGTGATGGTTTCCGCGATGGCCTGGAGCTCGCGCAGATAGGGGAGCTTGGGTCGCCCCGGCGCGAAAACCGCGAGGTCCACGTAGTAGCGCCTTCCCTCGCGCGAGACCTCGTAGAAGCGGTACGGCCCCGCGGCGCTCACCTCCGCGTCCTCCCATCGCCCGTGGATCTCTCGACGCGCGCCCGCGAGCTCTCCCGTCGTGAGTGTGGGATCGACGAGATCCAGGGTGCGCTCGTTCGGCCGGAACGTGCGCGCGAGCGCTTCCCGGACGCGTTTCAGGTCGGACGCAGGGGAGCGGTCCTTCTCCGGCGCGATGCGCAGGAGCCGTGCAGGAGGGCCCGGATCGAGGAGGAGGACCGCCCGGGTCTTAGGATCGATGCGTACGTCGTACCCGCGGGGCACGTGGAGACTGAATCCCAGAAGCCGGCTGAGCCTTCGCTCCGCCTCCGCGTCTCGCGGGAGCGCGTTGAGGCGCGCGCGAACGGTGGCGAACGTGGCGCGGTCGACCTCGAGGAAGAGCCGGTTC
>Ga0137409_10008245_pt1 | contig 10648 bp, 10 predicted proteins | sample CZODoug1_16funga_FD_122059 | JGI IMG/M metagenome (GOLD analysis project Ga0137409, IMG submission 122059) | Vadose zone soil fungal communities from Angelo Coast Range Reserve, California, USA - CZODoug1_16fungal (Hybrid Assembly) | ecosystem: Environmental > Terrestrial > Soil > Vadose zone... | reverse complement strand
GCGCTGGCGGAATGAAGCGACTTGAGCGTCGCTTCCGACTTCCCGGACTCCGAGCGGATGCGCAGCGCGAAGCCCGCACGATGGATTCGCCAGTCATCCGTGTCCAAGTAGGTATCGAAGATCTGCTGAGTGGAGCGCGGCTCGAGCACGAGCCCGTCGATCGTGCCGTGGTCGGCCAGCCAGCGGCGAACGGAGCCGAGATCGGTGCACGCGAGCTGCCACTCTACTTCGCGTCCATCCTTTCGAGTGGGTTCACCTTGTTTTGCTGACTGGCTGCTTGATGACATTGGCGTGACAGTCTAGAGCATCGGGGCAGCGTTTTCACGGAGCTTGCGCCTCGGCTGGCGCTGCAGCAAGGCGCGTTTCGCATCGCGTCGAATGAGATTGCGCCCTTGGCGCCCTCGTGTCCGTAGGTCGAGGAGATGTCGATGAGCTTGGCTCGAACCATCTCCAAAGCGTTCATTAACAATGACTTAGTCCCGCTGGACAGAAACGTCCCAGCAGCAGCCTAAATAAAGGTGAAACATTCCTCGCTGTCATGTCCTTAACGTCTACCAGCGTTTGTCGACAGACAATGAAATCGTCCGGCCGACCGGAGAAGCGTTGGCGGGATCGAACGGAATCGCGTTCTCGCCGGTAAGGCCGGCCGGTATTCGTGCTCGCGGAGGATGGGTATCGGCCACATTGGCAATGCTCAGGGCAACCGCCAATTCTCGCAGGGGCCATGGCATGGCTTCGCCCGTCTTGTATCCTAGATAAAGGTCTCCCGTCGTCCACGAGCCGATCGGCTCAGACGGAGTGAACAGCGAATTCCGGTAGGAGTTGACATAGTATATCGACGCCGATGCTGTTAACGGTCCCTGCGTCCAGACGGCACCGGCGCGCCCCTTCCATTTCGGTGGTTCGGCGAAGACATTGAGCAGCGATGCAACGGGCCCAAAGATCGCTGTCCGGCTGTTGTTCTCGAACAGTCTTTCAACATTGAGGGAGAGATCCAATCGTCCTGGATTGAACGACAAGGCGTATTTTGTCGTGAGATCGAGGCCGGATTCTACCGTGGTCCCAAGATTGATCAGTCGATCGTCAAAGATGGCTTGGACCGCCGATGGACCTAAGCCTGCGAAATCACCGGAAAACGCCGGGCTGTCGAAATACGCCTGTGCGGCGCCCGCAGCGAAGGGAGGTCTAGCGATATAGAGCTTGAGCGATGGATCATTCAAAGAATAAATGCCACCGGATGAGGTGGGAGGTGTTGAAATCTTGTCCGTGAAATTGATATAGAAAAAATTCATGCTCAGCGAAAATCCAGGCACGGCCGTGGGCTTGAGGTCAAAACCAGCGGTATAGGATTTGGACGTTTCCGGACGAAGGTTGAGATTGCCGCCTTGGATGATGAGGGTGTCGGTAGAGCCCGTCGGCGAGGTGGTGTCGGGAAGGAGTTGGGTCTCGATGTTTAAGGGCGTATGGACTTGACTGAGCAGCGGGGCCCGAAACGAGGTTCCGAATGTGCCCCGCAAGGAGAGGCTCGGAATGACCTCCCATGACAGTCCGAGTTTTGGGTTGAGCGTGGAGTTAAAGTCGCTGTAGTGGTCGTAACGGCCTGCGATGGAAAGGTCCAGCCGGCGGAAGCCCGGAATCGCGTCAGGATCGAGAACGACCGGAGCCACGATTTCTGCGTACACGCTGAACACCTGTCGTCTCGACTCCGGCTCACCGCTAGAGGCCGTTCGGCCCAGCGAGGTTTCCAACTGGGTGGATTCGTATGTTTCCCTTCGATAGCTCACCCCCAGTGCGGCCTTCAGCGGGCCGCCCGGCAGCGTCACGAGGGACCCCTGCGAAATCGCATTGAAGTCGATGATGCTGGGTGAAGCGCCTTCGATGGTCGCCATGTTCAATGGAGACAGGCCCTGCACCTCAGTCGTGGCCGCAGCGCTCGTTTGTCGACTCCTCGAATAGTTGCCGGTGACCTGGACATGCCAGTCGCTGGATACGGCCACATCGAGCCCCGCAGTGGCGCTCAATTGCCGGGCCGAGCCCGATGCGAACGTGCTTTGCGGCAATAAATTGGGCGCACTGCCGACCGTGTTCGCGGCGGAGAACTGTCGATCGCTGTAAAGAACATCGCCGGAAAGCGTCGTCTTCGCTCCCAATTCCTGGCTGCTGCTGACAAGAATACTGTGTCGGCGGTTTTGCGGAATGAGCGAGTAGGGTCCGCCCAAGTCTGGTATGTAGGCTCTTTGCGAAGCATTCAGACCATTTTGATCATCAAATTCATAGTTGACGAGGACATTCCCGGTGCTCCACGATTTGCCTAGAAGTTGCGAGGCGGTGATCTCGTCAGCTCCTCCTTCCGTCGAGCCGCGGTATCGAACAGTGGTCTCGGCGCCGGTGAAATTCCTGCGCGTGACGATGTTGACCACGCCGGCCACGGCATCGGCTCCATAGATTGCCGAGGCGCCATCGGGAAGCACCTCGATGTGATCGACGGCACTCAAGGGGATCTGCGAAATGTCCGTGAATGATCCATCAAGACCTCCCGGCGCCAGGCGTTGACCGTTGAGCAATGTGAGCGTCGTTGTGGGTCCAAGTCCGTGCAAATTGAATGAAGCCCCTTGAAAAGTATTGATCCCATTCGACGAACCGGTGGGCGAAAATCGTATGTTCGAAGATTGATTTGAAATGGTGTCGACACTGGAGAAATTCTCCGTCATATTTCGTGCGAATTGATCCAGCGTGGCGCTGCCGGACTGTTCTATGTCCGTGCGCGTGTAGACGATGAGAGCCGACCCTACAGGCACTTCGCCGCGGATGTGCGTTCCCGTCACGACGATCTCGTCGAGAGCCGAATTCTTCCTTGATTTCTGATCGAGGTCTGCCGAACCATTGGGAACGGTCTGCCGGCCGGTATTCGGCGGCACCGGTCTGACCGCATTGTCGACATCTTCCGGAGATGATGGCGCCGAACTCGACATGCCAGGGCCGGCCTGTGGCGCCGCAATCAGCATCGCTCCGTTGTGCTCGGTCAAGGACAGATTGGTGCCTTCGAGCAGCTTCATGACCGCCGCCTTCGGCGTCAGGTCCCCGCTCACGCCATGAGTCTTGATTCCCTTGAGCTGCTCCGCGTCATAGATGAATTCGATTCCCGATTGCTTCGCGAGCAGTTCCAAGGAAGCGATGAGATCGTCCGCCGGGAGATCGATCGATTGCGTGGACGTGTCGGTGGAATCGGCCATGGCCGGCGCCGCCAAGAGTGCGCAAAAAACGAATCCCGCCAAGGCACATCGCTTCGTCGAAGTCGTGAAAATGGGTTATTCCCCAAAAAATCCTGTGCGGTCCTTGCTTTTTCGATCCGACTAACGCTTGGTCAAAATAATGCGGTCGCTGCGTTGCTCGACGTTGATCGGAAAGCCGCTGTGTAGAAGCCAAAGGAACGCGTCGGCGTCGCCGGAGCGGAAGTTGCCGCCAATGCGAATGCCGGCAATCGCCGGATCTTCGATGTAGATCTTGCGTGCGCTGTAGCGATTGAAATCGGCCACTGCGTCGGCCAGGGCGGTGTCGCGAAAGATGAGGTAGCCGGTGCGCCAACTCAGGAGTTGTTCGACCTGGGCGGGTGCGGGTCGATCGATGAGGACCTCCGTTTTCGAAGTCCGCGCTTCGGATCCGGCGGCGAGTTGGGTTTGCGCGGCTTTGTCGGCGGTGCCGCGGCGTTCGATCCAGACGCGCCCTTCGGTGACCAAGACGCGTATATCGTTGTTTTCGCGGCGCACCGAAAACTGCGTGCCAACCGCGATGACGCGCTTGTCGGCAATTTCCACGACGAAAGGCCGAGCGCCATCTTTGGACACCTCGAAGAACGCCTCCCCTTGGTCGAGCTTGACGCGGCGCAGCGTCGGGCTTAGCTCAACGTGAATCTGACTGTCGGTGTTGAGCGTTACCTTGGACCCGTCGGATAGCGGCACCGTGGTGAGGGCGCCAATTTGCGTGCGGTAGGAGTCAGCGTGGTCTGTCGAGAAGTACCAGAAAGCGCCGGCTGCAGTACCGGCAACCAACAATGCGCCGACTGCGCGCATGTGCCGCGAGAACAGCGGCCGGGATGCAGCGCGCACCTCGGGAACTATGGATGGCGTCGCGGCCGGCGCTGCGCCCGCCACGCTCTCCACACGCTCTCGAGGAACCCTTGAAGTCGGCACCTTCGAAGAGAGCGCAAAGCCCCAAGCGTCGCGCGGCGGAATCGTTCCCTCGGGCACGCCGGCGCCGAGGGCTGTCAAGCGTCCGGAGCGTTCCCATGCCGTCATGATCCGTACAAAGGCGATTCGATGGGCGGTCGAGGAGTCGAGCCAAGCCTCCAATTGCGCCTGATCGGCGGCGTTCCAGTCGCCGCCTTCGCGCTTGGCAAACCAGCTCGCCGCGGTTGCCTCGATCTCCGCGCTATTCGTGCTTGTATTCATGCTCGGATTCTCTTTCGTGGCTCGGACCGACCCCATCGGCCGAGCCAAATACCGCCAGAGCGAGAACTCTCAGGCCGCGCGCCAATTGGCTCTCGACGGCTCCTTCGTTAAGCTCGAGCCGGCGTGCGGTTTCCCGCTGTGAGAGCCCTTCGACCCGGCGCAGCCACACGACGTTTCGGCATTTCTCGGACAGCGAATCGAACGCGCGCGCCAAGTTGCGCAGCTCCTGCCGAGCACTCAACCGCCGTTCCGGGGAGATTTCATCGACGAGGACGTTCAAGCTTTCATAATCCTGCGTCGAATCGATGAACACCACGCGGCTGTGCCGGATGCGATCCGTCATCAAATTTCGGGCAGTGGCAAACAAAAAAGCCTTTGGGGATGTGGGCAGAGTGCTGCGGGCGCTTTCGTACACCCGCACATAGATGTCTTGCCGCAGATCGAGCACGTCAGCCGAATTCGGCCATACCCGGGTCAAATAGCGCACCAACACGCCTTCGTGAGGAAGGATTTCCGCTGCGAACCATTGATCGAGGGCGGTGAGCACCGCGTAAAGATACTGCGGCGGAGGCGGTAAATACAGGAACAATAAATTATTCGATGATCGTGCGAAGGATTTTCTCGGTTCGTTCGTCTATCTAGGGTTAGGCGCGGGATTTACGACATCCGTCCGGCCCACTGGTCAATAAACCACCAGGAGCTCTTTGCTATTAATTCGTAATGGGTCCTCCGGGAACAGGGTTCACAGGCTGGATGCACACCGGTACTGCAATGGTGGTGGCCATCGATTCTCCCCCGTTCAGGCGCCATTAGTCATGCCGGAAATATTCATCTACGAGATTGTCTACACTAAACCTGACGATTCCGATTCCGGTTTCCTGACGTTGGATAATTCTTCCAACGAAAGACCCGATTGGTTCGAATATTGGCCCATCAGACGATTGCTGCTTAACGAACCGTTGGACGAAGAATCCTTTTACGGATTCCTTTCGCCAAAATTCAAACAGAAAACGAACCTGAGTGCCGCCGCGGTCCGCGAGTTCGTAAGCCGTCCGAGGGGCGCGACCGACGTGTTTCTCTTCAGTCCGAGTATTCACTTAACCGCCTATCATCTGAATATTTTTAGTTATGGGGATGCCTGCCACCCTGGTCTCCTGCATGTCGCCACTCAGTTCTTCAGTCGCATCGGACAGCCGACTAATCTGAATGAGCTTGTCACCAATTCAGACAACGAAGTCTCGTCCAATTATGTGGTCGCCAAGCCTCGTTTCTGGAGGGCATGGCTTAACGTCACCGAACGACTATTCGCGATCGCGGAGTCGCCGACAGATCCACTGGGTGCAGAGCTTCGTAAGATGACGTCATACCGGGGTCGCCACGACGTGCAGATGAAGATATTCATTCTGGAGCGTATCGCCACGTGGATACTTGCTCGCGACTCGCGATTCGTGGTGCGTGCCCGCAATCCATTCGTCGCTCATTCGCGCATTTACAAATTACCGGTGGCGATCGTATGCGATGCGTTGAAGATAGCGTACGTTACTCACTACGACCGGGCCTACAAGGATTTGTTCAAGGACATGTTCTTTCTCGTAAGCAAGTTCGGTAAATTCTTTGGTTGGCAGATCAGGCTCGGAAACGTCTTCGGCTCCAAGCACGTGCGTGCGCGCCTGATGGCCCTTGCGTCATATTGGACGAAGGCCGGACGGTCTTGAATCCCTTTAAACAATACGGGCACGACAACTCACAAACTTTCGCGTCTTACGCATCATGGAAGTTTGCCGGGTCGAGCCCTTCGGTAGCCTTGCTTGGGCTGACCTTAATCGCAGGCGCAGCGTCCGCGCAGAGCGATAAACCCTGGGACGGTTCTTACGCGGGCGTGAATGCGGGCGGAGCGCGGAACGGTACTTGCGCCAGTTCGGCGCTGAGCGGCGCGGCGATCAACTCCGCGAGTATCGCTACTTTTCCTGGCCGATACTGCCCCAGCGGAGGCATTGTCGGCGGTGTGCAGATCGGCGAGAACTTTCAAACCAAGCGGTTGGTTTGGGGCGTGGGAGCCGATTTAGACGCCTGGAGCGCCAAGGATAACAACCCATCGTTGAAATACGCGGGCGCATCACCCCCGCCGCCGGGCACTTATGCGTTTTCCGGCAAACTCAGCCCGAAGGATTTCGCCATCGTCGGTCCCCGGATCGGTTACGCAGGCGATCTCTGGCTGCCTTATTTGAGGGTGGGTGCGATCATAACCACCGGATCACACAACAGCACGCTCAGTTACACTCCGGCGGGAGCGACTAAATCCACCGCCTCGTTCAGCGGGGGCCAAAACTTCAAAAGCACCGGGTGGGCCGCCGGCGTCGGCACCGAAATCGGATTGAACGGTGCGTGGTCGATTACGGCAGAGTATCTCCATGTGAATCTCGGCAAGGGTTCCAACTCCACCACGGCTTGCAGCGGCTCCGCCTCGGCGTGCGCGGCATTCTCCGGCATATCCCTCGACAGCATGCACAACGGCTTCACTGCGAACCTATTCCGGGTCGGCATAAACTACTGGTTCAGTTACTGGGAACCGTGAGGCGGCGCCGCACCGCGCACCGCGTAGCTGACTCAAACTCTATTTCTTGCTGCGCCGCCAGACCACTTCGCTGCCGTGTTCGTGGCGGGCGAGCACTCGGGCGAGCACGAACAAGAGATCGGACAGGCGATTCAGATATTTGAGCGTCTCGGGCGAGACGTGCTCGGCGCGCGCCAGCGACCAGCAGCGGCGCTCGGCGCGCCGGCAAACGGCGCGGGCGACATGGCAGGCGGCTGCCGCCGGGCCGCCGCCCGGCAGAATGAACTCCTTCAGGGGCGGCAAATCCTCGTTGAATCCGTCCAGCTCCGTCTCCAGCCGCCCGACATGCGTCGCGTCGATCATGCGGTGCCCGGGGATGCACAATTCGCCGCCCAGATCGAAGAGGTCGTGCTGAACCTCGGTGAGGCAGCGTGCGATCGGCGGCGGCAGGCCGGGTACGCTCAAGACCACGCCGATCGCGCTGTTAGCCTCATCGACGGTGCCGTAGGCCTCGACGCGCGGGTTTTCCTTCGGCACGCGTGACCCGTCCCCGAGGCCGGTGGTGCCGTCATCGCCGGTGCGCGTATAAATCTTGCTAAGCCGGTTACCCATCGTTCATTGCAGCTGCGTCACGGTGCGCGTATTCAGTAGCCATGAAAGGATACGCGATAACTAATCTCGGTCATACCCGTAGAATAAGTCAAGCGGGTCCACGATAGAATACTAACCGATGAAAGCTTCAGCAGAACTTCAGGCCGCCCTCGACGCCGCTGAACAAGCCGCCGCCATTGCGCGCTCACTTTTCCAGCACAACATCGCGGTGCGCATCAAAGCCGACAAATCACCGGTGACCGAGGCCGATGTGCGCTGTGAAATCGCGATTCGCGAGATTCTGGAGGCGCGATTTCCCTCCTATGGGTTTTACGGCGAGGAAACCGGATCGCGCGACGAAAATGCCGAGAGTCTGTGGCTGGTGGATCCCATCGACGGCACCAAGGCTTTCGTGCGCGAATACCCGATGTTCTCCACGCAGATCGCGTTGATGCGCCGCGGGGAAATCGTGCTCGGTGTGTCGAGCGCGCCCGTGTACGGCGAACTTAGCTTTGCCGAGCGCGGCTGCGGCGCGTATCTGAACGGTAAACCCGTGGGCGTAAGCCAGATCGCAACGCTCGAGTCGGCCGCGCTGTCCTCCGGCAATTTGAAAACTCTTGCGACCGGCGGCAAGTGGGCGCGATATGGCGCGCTCGTGGCGCAGGTCAACCGCATCCGGGGGTATGGGGATTTTCTGCACTATCATTTGCTGGCGAGCGGCAAGATCGATGCCGTGATCGAAAGCGATGTGAATATTCTGGATATTGCCGCCTGTGTCGCGATCGTCAACGAGGCGGGAGGGCGTTTCACGGACCTCGACGGTGCGCCGATCAGCCTGCAATCCACCTCGGTGCTGGCAACCAACGGGCGGATGCACGCCTCGATATTGGCGGCGCTGAGCTAATCTAAGCCTGGTAGAACACTCGTCTGCCGCCGATCTCCACGGCCTCGAACCGCGTGTCGTACAAGGCCGACAAATGTTGCGGGGTGAGAATATCGGCGACGCGACCGCATCGCCAATCGCCGTCCTTGCCGATCAAGAGCGCAGCATCGGCAAACCGCTCGGCGAGATTCGGATCATGCAGGGTGACGATGACGGCGGCGCCCGCATCGGCGCGCTCGCGCAGCAGCTGCAGCGCTTCGAGCTGGTGGTTCGGATCGAGCTGGTTGGTCGGCTCGTCGAGTAAGAAGATGCGCGGTGTCTGTGCGAGGACGGCCGCCAGTGCGGCGCGCCGCCGCTCTCCGCCGGACAGAGTCAGCACATCGCGTTCCTCGTAACCGGCAAGCCCCACCGCGGCCAGGGCGTCCGAGGCGATGGCTAGGTCCTGGGCCGATTCCCATTGCCATCGGGCGATGTGCGGATGACGGCCGAGCAGCACCGTTTCGATGACGCTGGCCGGGAAGGGATCTTCGACATTTTGCGGCAACAGCGCCAATTCGCGCGCGAGTGCGCGGCGGGGCCAGTCAGCCAGGGGACGACCTGAGATGAGCAGCGCTCCGGCCTTGGGCGGGCGCAGACCGGCGAGGGTATGGAGGGAGAGGCTCTTGCCGGAGCCGTTCGGTCCGAGAACCGCGAGCACCGAGCCGCTGCCCAACTGCAAATCGAGCCCCCGCACCAAGGTGCGCGACTCGACGCAGACATCGATGCCGCGGCATTCGAGCAGGGGGGCCGCGCTTTCGAAGGAGCTGGCGTCAGCGAGCATGCTGCGGCCAGCGAATTTCCAATGCGGTGACGGGGCCAATGACCACTTGGTCGAGACTCAGCGCCTGTTGCCACTGATCCGGCGCCAGCATGCGTCGTCCCGCCATCAATTCCGCCGTCAGCTGGGGATAAAGCGGCTTTTGCGCCGCGTCGCCATAGCCATCCGGAAAATGCGGTGCGTCATCGGCGACGCTGTACTTGTCGGTGGCTCCCACCGTATGCAGCAATTCGTGGGCGATCACCACATTGTTCTCGCCGTTCATCTCGGGCGCCGCAAACGCATACACCACACCGATGAGTCCCTTCATGAGACCCAGAGAATGAGGCACGCTGGGCGTCAGTGCCGGGTCGTGATAGAGGACGAACATACGGATATCCTCGGGGTCATGCGCATGTCCGCTCACGCGCCAGGCCCAGTACCGGAGCCGCAGACTCCAAAGGGCCGTCGACAAAAGCCCGGCCTCCGCCGCTCGCTGCGGCGGGCGATCTTGCAATTCGGGTCTGAGCCGGGTTCTGAACGGTTCACTCGTGCTCAGATGATACCGCTCGGCCTCGCGCACGAAGAACCGATCGATGGGTTTGAAGCGCTCGGCATCGAGCGCCGCGAGATACGCTCGGGTCACAGGACTATCGTCCGCCGCGATGGGGTAGATCGCGACATACAGCGGGTTGCGCCAGCGCGTGCTGAAATAGTGATCCTGACAAGTCCTCACCGAGACCAGCAGCAAGATCACCAGCAAGATCAGGATGCGCAACATCCTGAATCCGCCGCGCCGCGGTACGGCATCGCGCGGCGGACCGCCGCGGCGCGCCGGCGCTGTGCCACGCGGAGGCGATGTACCACGCTGCGGCCCGTCGCCTCGGGACGGCATCACTCGGCGGACTCGACGCTGAATTCGGCTAATTCACCATCCGAGGCCGTGTAAGTCACCAACATCGGCTTGCAGCACACCGGGCAATCCTCGACGTACGACTGCTCGGGTACCGATAGGTCGAGGGTCAGTGTGATGGTTTCCCAGCAGTGCGGACAGGTGGCGTCTTTGTCCTGAAGAAGGTTCATCGGCGCGGTCTCGACATAATGGCGGTATCCGGCGTCATAGTACCCAAGGGGGCGCCCGTTCGGGGCTGAGCCGCGCGTCGGAGGGGCTGGGAGCGGACGGGGAGCCGGCCGGGGCAGGCACAGCTCGCAACCGCCGCGTGGCTGGCCGGACATTGTGCCGCCATTCCCGTCACAAACACGTCCAGGCGGCTATACTTGAAGGGCTGGTTTGTGGGGCATCAATACGAGGAATCATGGAGCCGACCGATACTTCGAAATCTGATTATTTCCATCGGGTGGTAGATTGCCAGTGG
>Ga0137409_10008243_pt1 | contig 10649 bp, 9 predicted proteins | sample CZODoug1_16funga_FD_122059 | JGI IMG/M metagenome (GOLD analysis project Ga0137409, IMG submission 122059) | Vadose zone soil fungal communities from Angelo Coast Range Reserve, California, USA - CZODoug1_16fungal (Hybrid Assembly) | ecosystem: Environmental > Terrestrial > Soil > Vadose zone... | reverse complement strand
CGCGTTCCGCGAGCAGATGGCGGACATGTTCGCGCCGGGCGGATTCGATCCGCGCCGGGACATCGCGGGAATCATTCTCAATCGCTGGGGCCACGCGTACGTGAACCCTCAGCCAGGGTTCTTTTTCGGCGTCGACGGCCAGCCGGCGCCGAGGGACATCCTCCGCAATCGGCCGCACGGCCGAATCGCGTTCGCGAATACCGATCTTGCCGGCGCGAGTGACCACCGCAACTCGATTCGGGAGGCGGATCGGGCGGTGCAGCAGCTCGTCGGCTAGTGGTTCGAAACTTCGACCCCCGCCTCGCACGTACCTCCTCCGGAGCTGCGACGCGCCCGCTCACCCCGGAGGGCTGATGAGTCTGATCAAGAATCCCGGCAGAGTCGTCGGAGCCTGGTACCTGCTCCTGGTGTTTGCTGGCCCCCTGCGCCTCATCTACATCCCCAACAAGCTATTCGTGGACGGCAACTCGGCCGCGACGGCCAGCAACATCGCCGCGCACCCGTGGCTGTTTCGGTTCGGCATGGTGAGTCTGCTATTCGGCGCGGTCGTGTTGATCTTCCTCACGCTCGCGTTCTATCGCTTGTTCAAGGGCGTCGATTGGCAGCTCGCGGTGTTGCTGGTGATCACGGGCGGCGTGATGCCCGCGCTCATCAACTTCGTGAACACGGCGACCGATGGCGTCGTGCTCACGCTCGCGAGCGGCACCGGCTTTGCGTCCGCCCTCGATCAGCCGCAGCGGAATGCCCTGGTTGGGCTCTTCCTGCACTTCCACCACCAGCAGATCGTAGCCGCTGAGGTCCTCTGGGGAGTCTGGCTCTTCCCAATGGGGGCGCTGACCTACAAGTCGCGCTTCCTGCCGCGGTTCATCGGCGTCTGGCTGATCATCAACGGCGTCGCCTACGTGACCCTCAGCCTGACGGGCATCCTGTTCCCGGACTACCAGGACAAGGTCTTCTTGTACTCGCAACCCGCGCTCTTCGGCGAGCTGGCGATCGTGCTCTGGCTGTTGATCAAGGGGGGCGATCCGTCTGCGCCGGTGACTTTCTCGGAGTCTCTCGGGTCAACCGGTAACACCTAGTGGAGTAACGCGTGCTCGCAGATCTGAGTATCTGGCATATCCTGATCCTGATTGCCGTCGTCACGTTGATGTTCGGGACCAAGCGGATCCCCGAAATCGGCGCGTCGATCGGTAAGGGAATTCAGGCGTTCAAGCGCGGTCTGCAGGATGCCGGCACGAGTGACGACGCGCCGCCCCCGCCCCGCATTGCACCTCGCGAGAGCGGCGCGCCGAAACGACTCAGTGAGTAGTTTTCGCGTCCTGATCAGCCTGCTTTTCCGCTTCCGTCGCCTCCGTCGCCGATAGCCCCAGCCCCTGGAGCGTCTGTCCCAGGCTCTTGCCGCTCTTCAGGCCATCCAGGATCGCCTGGGTCGTGATGCTGGGATTCTTCTCACTCAGATTGTGCGCCACCATGTTGGCGGCGACGAACTGCCCGCGTGTCAGCTTGGCGTTCGCCTGCTTCGCCGTTTGGTAGGCGCTCTCCAAGACTTCGGGCGTCGTGTTGAGCTTCGCCGCGACGCCACGAAACGAGCTACGCGGTTTGGACCTTGCCGCCATCGACGATTGATTCCCCATCCGATGGCTGCTCCGCGGCGCCGGCGCGGGCTTCTGCGCGCCGGCCGCCGTGCACAGGCCGAGCGCGAGCCCGACGGCGAGCGCCGAGCTGCGGCTCACGTTCGATGTCCACTTCATATGTCCCTCCGGTTTGGGTCCTTGCGCTTACGACTGCCTGGCGGCGGCAAACGTCACGGTGCGAGTTGTGACGCTGCGGGCCAGGAGGGGGTCCACCCGCATGGCCTCTCGCTGCCTCACCCTGCTCGTTCTGCTCGGCACCGCGCCGCTGGGAGCGCAGGCACCCGCCGTGGGCGTGACCGCGGGAGCCGTGAAGCTCACCGCTCGGCGCTCCGAGCAGGCGTTGACTGGCGTCCTCCAGCTCCAGGCGCGCCCCTGGCTCAGCCTGTCCGCGACACCCTCGTTCGTGCACGTGTCCGACATCGTGAATGGCAAGTCGGTATCGAGCAACGGGGCTGGAGACCTGCCGTTGTCCGTCGACGCGTTCCACGCGTTCGCGACACCCGGCTCGCCCGTCGTGGCGGCGGACTTGATGCTGGTGTTGCCCACGGGGAAGGCGGCCTGCGGACTTGGGAGCGGGCAGACGTCGGTCGGACTCGACGTCGGTGCGGGCGTGTCACCCAGCCCGCGACTCCAACTCTCGGCCGATGCGAGCCGCAGCCTCGGCGGTCTCTCCGCCCAATCCGCCCTGAGCGCGCCGCACGCGACGTCGCTGCGGGGCGAGGCCAGCTACGACGTTGCGCCCCGCTGGACGACGAGCGTCTCCCTCAGCGTCGACGTAGGCCAGTCGGACTCGACGCAGGCGCTGAGTCGCACCGTAGGTGCCGGGATCACCCACCGGCTCGCCGGCGCCTTCGTCCTGACCATCGATGGCAACGTGGGACTCTCGGCCGCGTCGCCCAAGTGGGCGCTGTCGGTCGGCATCGGCAGAGTCTTCGCCGGCACGTCGCCGGTCAGCCTCGCGTCGCCGTCCCGGCGTCTGAAATCGACGTTCGTTGGCGGCGTGAGCCGCGGGAAGGGAGGGGGGAAGATCGGCTGCTAAGGCGACGCTGCCGCTCGCGCCCGATTATGAAGGATGTAGAATAGCTGGCGCGAGAGGCACCTCGACCGCTTCCCAGGAGGATCCGTGTACAAGGCACTGCTGTTTTCGCTCACCGTCCTCGGCACTTCGACCTTGTTGGCGCAAACTCCGGCACCGCCCAAGCTCTCAGTTCAATGGGAAGAGCTCTCGGCGGCCGAATTCAAGGACGGCGTTGCCCGCGCCCAGGGCACGTGCCTGTTGCCCTTCGGCATCCTGGAGAAGCACGGGCCGCATCTGCCCTTGGGCAACGATCTGCTCAATGTGCGCTACGTCGCCCTCAATGCCGCCCAGCAGGACTACGCGGTCGTATTCCCCGCGTACTACTTCGGCCAAATCGCCGAAGCGAAGCAGCAACCGGGGACGGTGGCCTACAGCCGGCGCCTGCAGCTCGAGTTGCTGCAAGAAACGACCGACGAAATGGCGCGAAATGGCTGCAAGAAGGTCATGATCGTGAACGGCCATGGCGGGAACAACAGCCTGCTGCCGTACTTCGCGCAGACGCAGCTCGACACGCCGCATGATTACGTCGTGTACGTGGTCGGGATTGCGCGCAGCGGGCCCGGCGAGCCGAAACACAAATCGAACCGCGAGACGGACATGCACGCCGGCGAGAGCGAAACGTCGGTGAGCATGATCGCGCGCCCCGATCTCGTACACCTGGATCGCGCCACGCAGGAATCAGGGGCCGACCAAGGGCGCGTGAACCTCCCGGACGGCGTGTACACGGGCATCTGGTGGTACGCGCGCTTCCCGAATCACTACGCCGGCGACGGGTCCGTGGCCTCGCGCGAGCTGGGCGACTTCGAGGCCAAGACGTGGATCAACGGCGTCGTGACGGCGATCCGCGCCGTCAAAGCCGACTCGGAGAGCCTGCGCTTGCAGACGGAGTTCTTTGAACGCAGCAAGCATCCGTTGGAGACGCCGCGGTAATCCTGTGGCGCGACCGCAACATGCGCTTCCGGTTCGTCCTTCATCCCCTCTCGCCGCCCGTCGGCGCCTGAATAGATTTGTCCGACATGACTCGTGTGCGCGCGTTGCCTCTCGCACTCATCGTCACACTCGCGGCCTGCGACAGCGCCGTGCAGCCGCTGACCCCCGGCCTCTCGGTTGTGTCCGGCGATCGTGTTACGGACACGATCCAGTCTACGCCTCCGCAGCCGCTGATCGTGCGGGTTATCGGTGAACAAGGCGAGCCGTTGGTCGGCGTCGAGGTCGCATTCGCCGGCGGCGCCTTCGGTGGGCCCGGACGCTACCACACGTTGGCCGGGCCCTCGCCGCGACCCACGGACCGTGATGGGTTCGTCAGTGCGATCATATACTTGGGCACTGTCGCTGGAGAAGACTCGGTGACCGTAACCGTGCCCTCCCTCGGGTTGGCGGCGATCGCCCGCTACACGGTGCGGCCCGGTCACGCTGTCGGCGTCGCCATTGACCCGCCCGATACCGCCGTCTACGTGGGCGGCACGGTGCAGTTGCGCGGCTCCGTTGTCGATCGAGGGCGGAACCCCGTCGACGGACCCGTCACTTATCAAACCGCTTCGGCGGCCGCCCACCTGAGTGGGACTACCCTCACCGGCGTCGAGGTTGGGCGTGCGTCGGTCGTGGGCGCCAGCGGCACGTTCCGCGACACCTCGTGGGTGAGCGTCGTGCCCCAGGGCTCCGCGGTAGCCGTGCTGCCGCACATGGTCAGCAACGACACCCAACGCGTCGTGTTCTTCAACTTTGACGGAACGGGTATCCACTCATTCGACGTGAACTATTGGGCGACGCCTCGACCCGACTGGTCGCCGGCCGGCGACGTCATCGCGTTGGAAGACCCCGGGCCGTTCCCCGGCTTCAATCCTCGGCTGATCCTCGGCGACCTGTCCGGACCCAAGCAACGGCTCGTGCCTGACAGCGTCGGCCTCGTGTCCGAGAGTGATCCTCGCTATTCCGCCGACGGCTCCTGGATCTATTTTGCCGGGGCGCGACCCGGAGCGAGGCCGGACATCTGGCGCGTGCGACCGGATGGTACGGGTGCCGAGCGCCTGAGCGGATTCTCCGATTACTACTACGGCGCGTACCAACCGTCGCCCTCCCCCGATGGGAGTCGCGTCGCGTTCACCAGAAACGCCGTGTGCTGTTACGATCTGCTGGTGTACGTCCTCAACACGTCGACAGGCGCGATCGACTCCCTCATGCATCCCGATGGGACGCCGACGCCGGGGTACATGCCGCGGTGGTCGCCTGCGGCGGACGTCATCGCGTACGGGGCTCACAAGGCCGGCGAGTCGCAGGTATACGCGACGATCATTTGGCTGATCGACCCCGATGGCTCGAATCCGCGGCCTGCGTCGAATACGACCGACGCCTATTGGCCGGAGATCGATTGGTCGCCGGACGGGCGCTGGCTCATCGCGTCGTCATACGACGACGGTGTTCTGCACCTCATCGACACGCAAACGGGTCTCACGCTGCCCCTCGCGTTTACGAAGTCTCTGCGGCAGCCATCGTGGCGTCGCGAGAATCTCGGGACCGTCACCCGATGATCCCTGGAGGCCCGCAGTAGTCACGGCGCACCCGGCTCGTTCCCGATCAGGTCGTCGCGGCCCTCCTTGGGCTTGCCGAACATCCAGGTGACGCTGAGCAGCAGGCCGCGAATGTTGCGGCGCCGGTCTGAGACCTGAAAGAACCGCGGATCGATCGTCGTGGACCGCTCGAGCGACGTATTGAACGGATCGATCACGCGCAACGTCAGGCTCAGCTGATCGCGCATCAGCTTCTGGCGCGCGGCCAGCGTGAACCGCGTGCGGCTGGCGTTCCGGCCCTGCTCAACGGTCATCGGCGCCTGATACGACACCAGCGTCTGCACGTCGAGCGTGCGCGACACCCGGAAAGACGCATTCGTCCGCGCCGTCCAGCCGTAGGTGTCGGCCGAAAGGCCGGGGCCCAGGTTCGCCGCATTGCTCACCTGTCGGAAGGCGCTCGCGCTCACAAACCCGCTCACCCGCCCGCCGCTCAACGCAACGGTCGCATCGGTGCCGTAGGCGTCGCTCGTGGAGACGTTGGCAAACGTGCGCGTCATCACGCCCGCACTATCGATGGTGCGGATCGTGCGCACGGCATCAACGGTGCGCCGGAAGAACGGCGTGATCTGGATCGTCATCCGGCCGGCCGTGCGCTGCAAGCCCAGCTCGAGCGCGCGGATGTACTCCGGCTTCAGGTAGGGGTTGCCCCGTGAGATGTTCAGCGGATCGAGATAGTGCGGGGTGGGGTCGAGCAGGTCGGTGTCGTCGGGCCGCCGGATCCGCGTGGAGTAGCTCAACTTCACCTGGTGCGACTCATCGATGTTGTACGCGATGAGGCCGCTCGGAAACACACTGTTGTAGGGGTTCTCGTACGTCGCGTTGCTGGTGTTGAGATGAAACCGCGTGGTGGCGTGCTCGACCCGGACGCCGCCCTGCAGCAGGAACTTGCCGGGCTGCGCCGCGAGCTGGGCGTAGCCGGCATGCACGACCTGGCGGTAGTTGAAATCGCTAATGCGGGTCGAGTCGGGCAGGTACGTGGCCTGCGCCGTGTCGAACACCAAGGTGTTGAGCGTCGTGTGGATGCGCTGCAGCGATCCCTTGTACCCGGTCTCGAGCCGCACGGCGCGCGACAGCGGTCGCGCGTAATCCACGCGCAACGCGGTCTCCACGGGGTGCTCCCACGCCGCCTGCGTCTCACGCGCCGACGTATCGACGGGCGCACCACCCAGCGTCAGGTTGCGCGCGGCGACGCTGGTGGGACCGCCCTCCTGCGACCGGTCCAGGCTCAGCTCACTCGACAGCTTGTGTCCCTTGGCGGTGAATGTGTGCCGATAGGAAAGCGCGCCTTCGAGGCTGAACTCGTGATTCGTGCCGCGTGTAAATCGGTCGCTCAGACCGGTGAGCGCGCGCGACGAGTCCAGGTCGCGGTACAGGAGGCCGTACGTCTCGGCCTCGATGCGGGTGCTGTACGCCACGTCGGCAGAAAGCTCGTCGCGGTCGCTCAGCTCATAGCCCGCGCTGCCCGTCAACGTGTGCGCCAGCGGGATCTGCGTCCGCGTGCCCGCCTCTTCCAGGAACGTCAACGGGCTTTGATACAGGTTCTCGCGGAAGATCGCGTCGTGCCGCGGCCGGTTGTCGCGCAAGAAGCCGTAGCTCCCGTACAGCGACAGCGGACCGCTCTCGTAGCCGAGGTTGCCCCCGATGTCCGCGTGGCCGGTGGTCCCGCCGCCGAGCGTGAGTCCGCCGCTGCGGTCGGCGTCGGCCTTCTTCTTCAAGACGATGTTGATGATTCCCGCGATCCCTTCCGGGTCCTCGCGCGCCGACGGGTTGGGGACGACCTCCACCTTGTCCACCATGTCGGCAGGGACCTGCGCGAGGAAGTTGCCGAGCTGTGCGGGTTTCAGCGGGCTGGGGCGGCCGTTGATCTGTACGACGACGGCCGTGTTGCCACGCAGGCTCACGATGTTGTCGATGTCGACGTCGACGGCCGGCACGTTGCGCAGCACGTCGAGCGCGGTGCCGCCGCGCGTCGTCGGCATGTCGCGGACGACATAGATGTTGCGGTCGGGGGCGAGCTCGACGTCCCGCTTCTGCCCTGTGACGGTCATCGGCTGCAGCTGCAGCGCCGACACGGTGAGGGTCACCGTTCCCACGTCGACGCTCGCTTCCGGTGAACCGATCTCAATGGACGGCAGGACGCGCGGTGCGTAACCGATGGCGATGATCCGAACGCGATACCGTCCCGGCGCGAGGCCCTCGAGGCGGAAGGTGCCGTCCGCGTCCGTCGTGGTGCGGGCTCCGGCCGCCGCGCCCGCCTGACTCGAGTCTCTCACGGACACGGTGGCCATGCCGATGGGCTTCCCGCCGGCGGCGTCCACGACGCGGCCATGCACTTGGCCCTGCGCGGCGATCACCGCGCAAGGCGCGAGGGTCGACAGACTAACGAGTGCTGCGAGCTTGAGGCAACGGATCGTCACGGGCAGAAACGTCTCCTTGTGGGGCGAATCCTGCGTCCGCCATCTATAGGGCATACGCATGGGTCTTGGCAATCGTCGCGGCTGCCGGCGAGGCTAGCGGCACACCGCGGCCTGCCGATAACGTTATTCCCATGACACGATTGATACGCACGATCCGATCCCTGCTCGTTTCCGCGCTTCTCGGTCTCCCGACCGTCGCCGCGGCCCAAGTCGACTCCGCGCGCGCCTCGGCACCCGATCCCGTCGCCCTGCTCGTCGCCCGGCTCGACCTCGAGCAATACAAGGCGACCATCAAAGGCCTCACCCAGTTCGGCGACCGGCGCCAGGGCACCGACCGCAACCGCGCCGCCGTGGACTGGATCGAGGCTCAGCTCCGAAGCTACGGATGCAGCAACGTGGCGCGCCTGAAATACGACTATCAACCTCAACCGCCGAATCCGGGCGCACGCCAAAATCGAGACACGAGCCGAGCCTCCGGCGGCGGCCGCTACCGGGGCCTTCGCGCTCGCACCGGCGTCAACACCGACTCGCTCAAGCAACCGGACGCGCGCGTGCGCGCCATCGACATGCAACCCACGACGCCGGGCGCTCGCGAAGAGGTGTACTGCACCAAGGTCGGGACAGGGCACCCGAGCGAGATGTACATCGTGGGCGGGCACATGGACGGCCACGGCTGGGGAGAGGCAGCGAACGACGACGGGTCGGGGACAGCGCTCGTGATGCAGCTCGCCCGCATCTTCTCCGCGCCCGACGTCCGCACCGACCGATCGATCCGCTTCGTGCTGTGGAACAACGAGGAGACGGGTCTCAACGGCGCCCGCGCCTACGTGGAGCAGCGTCAGCCCTTGCAGGGGAAAGAAGACCCGCCGGGGTCGGGCAAGTATCCCGAGCCCACCTGGCTCGGCATGATCCAGCACGACATGATGCTGTGGGATCACGGCATGCCGCGCGCCGACGGCTCGCTCAGCCCCGAGCAGCGGCCCGAGGCCGATGTGAACATCGAGTTTCAGTCCAGCGCCAAGTTCGCGCCGCAGGCGCAACAACTGGCGTTTGTGTTTCAGGTCGCCAACGAGAAGTACGCGACCGACTATCCCGCCACCGTCGGCGCGCACATGACCAACACCGACTCGGCGCCCTTCCAGGACGTAGTGGCGGCGATCAGTCTGCGCGAGAACGAGCGCGGCACCCAGATCGGGGCGGGGTGGGACCCCAACTGGCACCAGCCCACCGACGTCTACGCGACCTATAGCGACAAGGATTTCCGGCTCGGCCTGAACGCCGCACAAACGACGCTGGCGGCGGTGGCCGGGCTCGTTGGGGCGACGATCAAGTAGGAGGGTGCATCACGGCAGGTGCTGCAACGTCGCGCTCCGCAATACGTGTAGCGGCTGCGGGCCAGCCGACCCCGGGATATTGGCGATCACGCCCGCGACCTCTTCAAACAGGGTGCCGTATTCGATTTGCCGCGTGCGGATCGAGACCCAGATGTCGCCCAGATAATCGCTTCGACCAGAGACCGTAATCGCGCCGACATTGATCGTGAAGGTGTTGAGCAAGGCCTCGTAGTGCACCAGGAAGCAGTCCTCTCCGTTGCGGCGCCCCACGCCCAGCAACGTCAGCTCGATGCGCCGGTTCGTGAATGTGCCGCTGCCCGCCAACGGGACGGCTTCCGACGGCGCCACCACCGGCTCATTGAGGCGCAACCGATCGATGTTCGCCGCAAACCCGTGAAACATCAGCTCGTCCCACACCAGATTGCGCTCATCGGTGGCGGCGGCAGGGAAGTCGCGGAAGAAGTCGCTGGAGGTGAGGTTCTGCCCCTCCCGAAGGTACGCGAGGCCCTCCATGTAAGTCTGGTGCTCCGCGGCGGTCGCGGGCTGGCCATGCCCAGCGCTCGGTCCTACGCTCACGCTCGTCCAGCGCAGACTGTCGTTGCCGGCCGTAAAATCGGCGGTGACCACGTGCGTGCCGGTTTCGGCGCCTTGAGGGCCCAGCATCGTGTACTCGGTGGTGAAATGGTACTTGAGGGGTTGCCCCGCGCGGCTCGTAGCGGGGGGGATCGCGCCCGCTAGCACCTTCGTGCACGGATCACCGGACGGCAGGGTCAGCAGTCCGATGGCCAACCATCGCTTATTCATGTCTACCGGTTAATCCAGTACGAGAGCTTCAGGAGGAAGCTGTTGTCGGGCGTCAGTTTGAACAGGTCCCCGATGTCGCCGCCGAAGCTCTGCGTCCCTTCGGCGCCGGCGAACCCGCGCCGCCCCTGGCTCCACACTACGAACATCGTCGAGCCGGGCCGGTACTCCCAGCGGAACACCACGTTGGAGCGGAACTGCTTGAAGTTGAACCCGCCGATGTTGTTCGTGAATGCCGTGTCGCCGTACGCCTGATACCGATTGTCGTAGCCCGCGGCGCGGGGCGTCGCCGACAGCTCGCGCACGTTGCTGAAGGTCCCCTTCGCGATGAACGGTTGCGCGTACACCTGCAGCGACATCGTCGAGCTGAACGGGTACGTGAAGCGCATCGTCAGCGCGAATTGCCTCTGGTCGAGGTGCGCAAACAGGTAATGCGTGAGACTGTCGGTCCTGGGGCCGAGGGGCTGGGCGTCATTGCGGCTGCGCGAATAGCTGGGCGAGATCGCGATGGTCACGCGCGCCGCGATCTTGAAATCCAGCTCGGGCGAAACGCTGACGCTGCGGGAGCGCCCGCCATCTCCCCGGAACCAGTTGAAAAAGACGTAGGGCACGATCGTCTTGCGGTCGTCGCCGACGATGCCGAGCCAGGGGGCGAGATACGAGTCCTGACGTACGGCCGGGCCGCCCCGCGCGCACGAGTAGCAGTACGTGGTGCCCAGCTGCCCGATCGTCCCGCCAAAGTGCAGCGACATCTGGTTGCGGAACGTCGTGTGCGTGTTGGTATTGAACGCCCGCTCCTCCGGCAGCCCCGCCGTGGT
>Ga0137409_10006771_pt1 | contig 10649 bp, 10 predicted proteins | sample CZODoug1_16funga_FD_122059 | JGI IMG/M metagenome (GOLD analysis project Ga0137409, IMG submission 122059) | Vadose zone soil fungal communities from Angelo Coast Range Reserve, California, USA - CZODoug1_16fungal (Hybrid Assembly) | ecosystem: Environmental > Terrestrial > Soil > Vadose zone... | reverse complement strand
AGCCGCGAGATTCGCCACGCTGTCGACAATCGCGAGCGTATTGCCACCGGGCTGCCTGGTAATGTTCAGTAGCGCGGCCGGTTTCCCATCTCCGGAGATGATGAGTACATGATCGACGCTGCCCAGCGTAACGGTCGCGATGTCTCGTACGCGCAGCCCCTTTCCGATGACGACGTTGGCGATGTCATCCGGTGTATGGGCCTCCTGTGCGCTGACGATCAAGTACTGCTTGTAGTCCTGGGCCACGCGTCCAACGGCGTTGACTCCGGTGGCTTGCTTGATCGCATTTGCGAGGTCGTCGTAGGTCAGCCGCTGTGAGGCCAGGCGCGTAGGATCGGCCACTACCTCGACTTCGCGAATGTCGCTGCCCTGCACATCGACGCGGCCGACTCCGGGCACGCGTGAGATCAGTGGCTTGAGCTGGTATCGGGCAATGTCGTAGAGCGTGCCGGGATCACCGCCCTCGAGGTTGTAGGAAAGAATCGGGAAGAGGGACGGAGTCATCCGCTCGACTGCGATGGTCAGATCAGCGGGCAGCTGAGGTCGTACTTCGTTCACGCGGGCCTGCACCTGCTGCAACGCGAACATCATGTCGGCGTTGTCGGAGAAGGTGATGCTGATCTCCGCGCCGCCCCGGATTGAGCGCGACCTGACGCGTATGACACCGGGAACGATGCTAATGGCTTCTTCGATAGGACGCGTTACGCTGAACACCATCTGCCGAGCGCCGAGCGCCGAGCCCTCGGCAACAACCAGGATGCGAGGGAAAGCGAGCTCCGGATAGATCGCTGAGGGCAACCGGGTCGCAGCGTAAATGCCAGCGACGCTGAGCAGGCCGACGACCAGGTAGATGAATCTTCGCTGCGCCGCAAGCAGGTCGAAGAGCGAGCGCACTATTTCGCCTGAGTTACTTTGACGCTGTCCTCGACTCCATACGCGCCCTCGGTTACAACTCGCTCGCCGCCGGAGAGACCGCCGGTGATCTCCGCAACGGTGTCGGTGCGGCGACCCACAGTTACTTTGCGAGCGAGCGCGATGTCGGCCGCATTCACCACGAAGACCTGGAAGCCGTCGCCGATCGGAACGAGGGCGGCGATGGGTACCACGATGGCGCGCGGCTTGGTTCCCAAGCCGATCTGACCGAAGATCGTCTCGCCGATTCGCAGTGCGCGCGCAGAAGGCGGCGCCTGCGCCCGCACCTCCACGCTCCGCGTGCTTGAATCGACCGTTCCGCTGACTGACATGACATGACCGACACCAAGGGCCTCGCCTGTAGCCGTCTCTCCGGCGCTCAACGTAACGGCGGCGCCGGGCGCGATATGCGCAGCATCCGACGGTGAAACGTTGAACACAATATCCAGCGCGCTGAGATCCGCGACTTCCACCAGCGGCTGATTGACATCGGCCGACGCTCCAATCGACGCATTGAGCCTGGTCACGACTCCGGAGATGGGGGCGCGCACGACGGCGAGCTGGGCGGTGCGACGCGCGCTAAGTGCGGCGGCACGCGCCTGCGCGAGATCCCTTGCCGCCACCTCGACGGCCGACCGCGGAACGATTCCGGCATCAGCCAGACGCCGAGCACGATCGTAGGCGAGCTGTGCCGCGGCCAGCGCGGCTTCGGCACTCTGAGCAGCGGCGATGAAATTCGTCTGCTCGAAAGCGATGAGAGCCATGCCTACCGAGACTTTTTGACCGACGGAGACGTAGACAGTGGTTATTCGCGCGGGCGCGGGTGCGCTGAGCGAAGCCAGGTGACCGCTGCGAGCGGATACGGTGCCTATCGATCCGACCTTGTCCTCAAAAGGCTGAATCGTGGCGACGGCTGTCTTGACCTGGACGGCGACAGCAGGATCCGTCTCCGTCCCTGATTTGCGACATGCAGCAGCGAGCAGCACGATGCCGACAAGAGCGGGTATCCTCATCTTATTGGGATGGTCAAAGCGTAAAGGCGGAGCGTCGCCGTGGCGATCCACGCATCGGCAAGATCATTGATGTACTGGGAAAGGATGTCGCGCGCGTTCCGCTGCGATTCGAGAACCGCCGGAAGGGCTTGCGCCCCCTCTCTATAGGCGACGAGGGACATCGCCGCGATCCGATTCGCGCTTTCCACCAGGACTCTGTCCCGCTGAAGCTTTTCGAGAGCAACGTCGCGTTGGCGACGTGCTCGTCCAATCGTTGCCTGAGTCTGAAAGAGCGCCAACGCGAGCTCCGCGCGCGCCCTCTCGCGTTCCGCCTCGGCGAGGGCAATTGGTCCGCGATTTCTGTTGAGCAATGGAAGTGGTATGGACAATCCGACGGTGGGCAGCAATCCCGGAACCCCGGGATCACCCCATTCTATACCCACTTGGACACTGAATGGCGTGAATAAACTTCGCCTCTGCGCCCTCACGGAAAAGTCCGCCGCAGAGAGCGCCTGCCGGGCGGCCGCGATGGGGAGCGCAGCATCTGGGACGGCGTTGGGAGGCGTGAGTGGAGGCATTGTCAACGAGTCGGATGGAACGACGGCGATGCGCGTGTTATCCAGACCCATTACGGTCTGCAAGTCGAATATGCTAGAAATGAGCATCACCGAATCCGCGATTGCTAGATTCGCCGCTTGCCCGGCGTTCACTGTAGCTAACAGAACGTCGAGCTCGCTGGCGTCCCCTGCATCGCGTCGGACGACCGCCATCCGACGGAGGCTGTCGGCGTCCCTCGCATTTCTTCGCGAGAGCCGCACGCGTTCCAGCGCGGCGAGGGCCCGGGTATAGCTCGTGTCGGCATCGAGCGCCGCGGCGGCCCGTTCGAACTCGAACCGGTATTGGCTCGCGAGTCTGCCTGCCTGGGCTGCCCTCACGCGGGTCGAGCGCGCTCCGGTAATGTCGAGTGGCAGGTCCACGATCGCATGATACTTCGGAGGGGCCTTGGACGACGTCGCCACGAGCGATGGATTGTCCCAGCTCCGAGCCGTCAGGAGCTGCGCAGCCCCGACGAGGGTGTCGGCTCGAGCCACGGCCGCGCGCGCCCCACGAGTTACGGCAGATTCTATCGCCTGCTGTCTCGTGACAGGCTCCTGGCCCCGTGCAACCGCCGAGTAGAACATGAGGAGAGCAGTCGCTGGGGCAAGAGATCGCATCACTTAATTTATGGGAGCCGGCGTGGAGACGAATCGGGTGGGGGCAAGGCCTATTCCATCGCCTCACACCCACCCGTTAACCATGTCCCAGCCAGCAAAGAGGAGGGATTACCCCCGAAGACTACTTCTTCGCCGCCTTCTTTTCCTTTGCTTCCTTGGCCGCTTCAGCCTTCTCAGACTTTGGGGTCTCGTGCGACTTGGCGACTACGGTGCCGTCGATCGCATTGACATTCACTTCGTCGATTCCGGTCTTGCCCGGGACGGTGATGTCATACGAATAGATCAGCTTTCCGTTCTCGCGCTCGAGCTCGCTGGACTTTACGGTGCCGTTGGGAACCTGCGTTAGGGCCGTGGCGCGCGCTGCCGCCTCGGTGATCTTGGCTTCCTTCTGGAGGGTCGCCTGGCTCTCTTCCTTCTTCACTTTCTTGTGCTTCTTCGCCGTCGTGGCCGGCGTCGTCGGCTTGGCCGTGGCCTTGTTGTAAGTGCTCGTGCCCTGCGCCCCGGCAACGGTGGTGGCAGCGGCGAGAGCTACTGCCACGGCTATCGCTTTGAACATGCGTCCTCCTCAATATGTTTGATCTGCGGTCCCGCGACGGTCGCGGGAATCAGCCCGGTTATCCTCGTGAATCATATGCTGTTAAGCTGTCGTCATGATTACATAGTGTGCGGCCTGACTCCGACGATGTAGATTGGCGCCAATGCGAGTTCTTCTTGTCGAGGACGATCCCGGCCTGGCGGCCATTGTCAAGACCGGTTTTGCAGAGCATGGCGTACAGGTCGTTACGGTCGCGAACTACGCCGACGGGAAACTGAAAGCACTGCTCGGAAGCTTCGATGTCATCATTCTCGACGTAATGCTGCCGGGTGGAAATGGGTTCGATCTCTGCCGCGAGCTAAGGGCGCGGGAGGTCGCGACCCCGATACTGATGCTCACCGCGCGTGATGCCGTCGATGATCGCGTAGCCGGCCTCGAGGTTGGCGCCGACGACTACCTGACCAAGCCTTTTGCATTCCGGGAGCTTCTGGCGCGGGTCAGAGCGCTGGCCAGACGGCGTGGGGCCCCCCTCCCGGAAACTTTGAAGGTCTCTGATCTCGAGGTCGATCTGGAAGCCCACCGCGTGCGCCGCGCCGGAAAACCCGTCGAGCTGACAGCGAAGGAGTTCTCGTTGCTGGAATTTTTCGTGCTGCATCACGGGCAAGTGGTCGATCGGGCGGCGATAACCGCGCACGTCTGGGACGAGAACCACGATCCCTTCACGAACGTGCTCGAGGTGCTGGTGCGGCGGCTGCGCCGGAAGATCGACGACGACTACCCCGTCAAGTTGATCCAGACGGTCCGCGGCGCCGGATATCGTTTTGGCGATTGAAGCGACTTCGTCGCGACTGGGAATCCAGCGACTCATACGGCTGCGATTACGCCTCACGATCTGGTACGTCGCGACGTTTGGGCTCATCATCGTCCTGCTCGGCGCCGGTTTGTTCAGTGTTATCAGCTACCAGTTATCGCACCAGCTCGACGATTCGCTGAAGAGCGCCACTCTGGAGCTGGTGCGGGCCGCCCGCATCAGAGAAGTGGAAGCGGCGGGGCCGCGCGGACGCGTCATCGATGCGGTGGACGAGCTCAACATCCCCGACCGCATGCTCTACCTCCTCGACATACAGGGGAACCCGATCAAGCCGGCTAACGCGGACACCTGGATTCGCCAGGCGGCGAAAGACGCGGGCAGAGTCGGGCAAATCACCGCGTATCGCGATCTTCCGGAGGACATGACGCTCCGGCTGCATGCGCAGCGGTTCAAACTCGGTTCAGGCCACGAGCTCGTGGCGGTCGCCGTCGCTGACCGTGTCGAGCTGGAAGACAAATACGCTGATCTGATCACCGCGTTCGCGGTGATCGCGTTCGCCGCGCTGGTCCTCGTCGCCGCGGGCGGCTTCCTGCTGGTCAGGAAGTCGACTGCCCCGATCGAGCGATCGATGGAATTCATGCGGCGATTCATGGCGGATGCGGCGCACGAGCTGAGGACGCCGATCAGCATTCTGAGGACGCGGGCGGAGGTGGCGCTCCAGCAGCCGCGCGATGCGGAGAACTACGTTTCAGCCCTGCGCGGTGTCGAGGCTGAGGCGCGCCGGCTGGGCGTCATCGTCGACAGCCTGCTCGTTCTTGCCCGCGCCGACACTGGCGAGCGACAAATCGACAAGGAGCGGATCTTTCTCGATGATCTCGCAATCGATGCCGCCGGCGCGGCGCAAATCGTTGCCCGCCAGAAGAACATCCTGGTAACGGTCGACGAGTTCGAGGAGGCGCCTATCGAGGGTGATCCGACTCTCATTCGCCAACTCATCATGATCGTGCTGGACAACGCCGTGAAATTCACGGACGCGGGGGGACAAGTGCACGTTCGCGTGTCTATGCATCAGGGAGCGCCCACTTTCGTGGTGGAAGACACCGGAATCGGCATCCAACAGGAGGAGCTGTCGCGCGTCTTTCAGCGATTCTTCCGTGGTGAGACGGCGCGCAGCAGGACCAACGGGGCGGGGCTTGGCCTTTCCATTGCAAGCTGGATCGCGCTCGAACACGGCGCCGAGATCTCGCTGACCTCCGAACCCGGCAGGGGGACAAGAGTAATTGTTACGTTCCCGCGCGTCGCGAGCGCGGTGTAATCATAGGGACAGGTCGAGCGTCTATTGTGGGCGTCACCAAACGCATTCTCCTTCAGCGACGAGGGTCGTGCAGACACTGAAACTTCGGCGAATCTCGCGTTATCGATGGCCGCTCGTGATTACCGCAACACTCGTAATGACGGCGGTTTTTTCGTTGCCTCCGCTGGTGGAACTAACCCGGCCCGACGCGTCGGTGACCGCAAGTCTGCGCACACCGCTCGCGTACGACGCGTTCGCGCCAGTTTCCAACGTCCTCGACGCGCTCACGCTTCTCTCCCCTGCCCAGTACTGGGCGACCTTCGCGCTTTGCGCAGCTCTGTTCCTTGGCCTTTGGATTCATCGCAGTGCACGCTCGCGCGCGCGCTTCGTTGTCACGAGATTCCTGCGAGCAGCCCTCTGCTTCTTGGGGGGAACTCTGGGCGTCATCGGCTTCATGCTCATCGCAACCAGACCGATGGCATCGCTCGCCCTCGCGGATCGTGATCTCATCGCCGTCGACTTTCACAGTCACACTGAAGCCTCCCACGACGGACGTCCCGGATTCAGTCCTGAGAAAAACCGTGAGTGGCATTCGAGCTCCGGCTTCGACGCCGCGTATGTGACCGACCACATGACGTTTGATGGCGCGCTAACGGGCGCGGCGCGCAACCCCACGCGATCCGGTGACGCCACAGTGCTGCTCCCGGGTGTGGAGCTTCGGGATGGCGACGAGCATCCGATTCTCATCGGCGTAGACCCGAGGCGTATGCGAATTACCTCTCCCGACTGGGAAGGCGCTGCGGTGGAAGCCGATGGCGGGCCAGTTCCGCCAATGCTCCTGCTCTCGATACCCGGCAACATACTTCGCATTCCCTTGAGTGAGACCGCCGGCCCAGTGCGTCTGGCCGGCGTCGAGGTGGCGGACGGATCGCCTCGAGGCATGGCCCAAGCCGCGCGAGACCGGGATGGCATTCTCGCTCTGGCCGCAAACCTTCATCTCGCCATTGTGTCAGCATCGGACAATCACGGCTGGGGCCGAACCGCCCCGGCGTGGAGCGTGCTGCGGATTCCCGGCTGGCGTGACATGACACCGACGGAGCTCGACATCGCCATTCGCCGAACGATCATGACCCGGGGATCGCAGGCGATCGGGGTGATCGCTCGACGGACAGCCGGCCCGCCGCAGAACGCGGCTGCAACCGCAGCAGGAGGAATTGCGGTTGCGTTGGTAATGCTCCGAACGATGAGTCTACCGGATCGGTTTTCGTGGGTTCTCTGGAGCTGGGGTCTCTGTTTCCTCTCGTTGCGAAACGCACGCAGAAACAGCTTCAGTCGACGCGTACACGCCAGAAAGAGAGTGGAAAGAAAGCTGATGCCCGCTGTAGACGCCGCCGCGTAGCGATGCTCAGCTCAGCGCCGTGACGCCTACGCCCGGTCACGAGCCGGCCGCGAGCCATCGCGTGCGGGATTGGTTCGGGAAGCTGATCACGTTCTGGACGTTGATCGCGGTGGTGTCTGGGATCGCGATCAGCGTATTCGCGGACCTGGGCGAAGACGTGGCGGACAAGTCGACGACCGCCTTCGACAGCTCGGTGCGTGCGTGGGTCATCTCGCACCAGAATCCGATCATTTACAAGCTCGCTTATGTAATAACCTGGATAGGCTCTCCTGCGGTAATGGTGCTTCTGGCAGTTGCAGCTGGCGTTTGGTTCTACGGGCGCAGGGGCCGCAGTAAAGCCGGAGTCGTGATTGCTGCTCCGGCGGTGGGTGGCCTGCTGTCGGGGGTTATCAAAGTTCTGTTCGGCCGCGTGAGGCCAGCGGGTGGCGCGATTCTCAATGAAAAGAGTTTTTCTTTTCCGAGTGGACACGCCGCAACGTCGGCAGCGGTGGTCGTTACGCTTTGCTACGTGATGGCACGCGAGGGTATGATCTCATGGACCACGGCAATCGTGGTAGGCGGAGGAATACCACTCATTGTCGGACTCAGTCGCATCTATCTCGACGTCCACTGGACTACCGACGTGATCGGCGGCTGGGCCGTCGGACTATTCGTTGCAGCGTTGAGTGCCGCGCTCTACGAGTATCTGCGGAGAAACGCTCCGCCCGGTGTGGGTGGTATTGGCCCCGCCCTGGCAAACTGACTCGTGCCCGCTCGAGTCAGCGCTTTAGCGCGGTCTCGACGTGCTTCAATAGCTGCGCGAGAGCAGCGGCATCGAATACACGACCGTTCGCAATCACGAGCGAGATGCGTCGCGAATTGCGGATGTCTGTGAGGGGATCTGCGTCCAGCAGAACCAGGTCCGCGACTTTTCCCCGAGTGATGGTTCCCAGCGAATCGAGCGCGCCGAGGAATTCAGCCGGGTTGTAGGTCGCGCTGCGGAGTGCTTCAAGGGGCGTGAGGCCGGATCGCACCAGCAGCTCGAGCTCATCATGCAGGCTGAATCCGGGAGAGACGAACGCCTGCGGCATGTCAGTGCCCGCCAACAATTTGACGCCGGCGTCCCTCAGATCTCGTGTGCGATCGAAGCTGAAGAAGCTCCGTATGACTGTCGAGTCGGCCGGGGATAAAAACGAAGCCCGGTGCATCCAACCCGCGTGCACTATTCCAGGAACGTACTTTGCCCGCTCGGGATGGGTACTGGCGCTGTCGAACGCGTGCGCGTACGGCTGATAAACGATCAACGTTGGCGTGACCCATGTACGATTGCGCGCAAGCGTTGCGATGACACTCTTGCAGGCGACGGGATCATACGACTTTCGGATAGTCTCGGCCTGATCGTGCATGAGAGCGAGGGAGCCCGCCGAAAAAGTCGTGGTGTCGGCGGATCGTGCGCGCAGAAGGCTATCCTTTGACGTGCATGCGCGCATCAGGTCGTCTTCGTGCTCGATGCTCCGTTGGCCTGCGCCTGAAGCTTCCACGACGCTCACGGAGTACGGAACAGGTCCGGCGAACGGCACGCCCAGCTTTTTTGTCTCGCGCGCAATTCCGAAGTAGGCCGCTCGTGGGAGCCAGGAGTACGTCATAATGAACTCGGCGCGACGAGTCCCGTCCCGTGTCTTCGAGAGAGTGTCGACGGCCCTCACGCCGTCTTCCTCGGTGGCAGCGATGGCGACGAAGCGCGCCTTGGTGACTGGACCGTCGACTCTCGCGCCGGCGACGAGACGCGGTCCAATCTCGCGCCCCGCGGCGATGTCCGCTTTCCACCGCAAAGTAGTGTCGACGTAGTAGCCCATGTCGCGCGCACCGGTCACACCATTCGCGATCATGAGCGGCCCGGCAAAATCGGAGAAGGTGTGCACGAACGCGTGCACGTGCATGTCCCACAGGCCGGGTATGAGAAACTTCCCTCGACCATCGATCACGGTCGCTTTGGCGGGAATCGTTGCCGACGCCGCGGGACCAGCGTAGGTGATCCGGTTCCCCGTCACCAGTACTGTGTTATCCCGATGGATCGCACCGGTCGCGACGTCGATCGCCGAAACGTTGGTGATCGCGATTGCGTTCTGGGCAGCGGGGCCGGCGCAAGCCGTCCCCGCCAACAACGCAACCGCGACCGCCCAGCGAACTATCTGGTCGTGCGCTTTACTCGCCAGGTTCCTGTCTGTGGTGTGTTGGTTTGCGATCCACGCGTGATGAACGTGCCGTCGATCGTATCACCATCGGCCCTGCCGGTGAATGTAGTCACGACCGGGCAGTCACATTGGGGATCGCGATAAGCATCGAGAACCCCACTCACGGTATCGCCGCTTACGCGCACCAGTTTGATCGTGAGCACCTGCGATATGGCCGTGTTCTGCATCGGGACGCCGGCGCTCGAAGTGGCGCCGTACGGGGTGAGTGCCTTGCCGTAACCGCGCGGGATCATCACGACGTCTCCGTTCGCGGCGTCGCCCGATGGCGAGAGGTTGAATACGATGCTTCCGCTCCTACCCGTAACGGGACTGTTGTACTCGCCCACCCACTTCCCCGCGAGCGATGCACGATCGCCTGTATCGCCGGTCACGGTGATCGGAGTGGGCTTTGACGCGCACGCCAGCGCGGCGCTGGCAGACACGGCAAGGCAAAGTTGAGAGATCTTCATGGCTCCCCTCCTCTGTTGGAAAAGCGTTCGATAGAAGGGTGGGTTCCAGTAGTGTCGCTCTCATCGGCTGATCCCGCTAGGTCAGGGTCACTCGGCCCGGTGTCAGGATACGACCGCACCCGATTAGTCGCCGTTCGCGTCTGCTCATTGGCGAGCGGGCGGATCAGGCATATTATTCCGGCGTGATGCGCTCATCCTGGTCCCGCATACTCGTCGGCGCGTGGGCTATTTGGCTCACCACCGCTCTAACCGGTGTGGCCGGCACTGACATGTCCGCCGGTGGCCATGTTCAGCACGCGACACATGGTGAACATGCCGCACTCGGTGAATATGCGGCACACGGTGAACACGCGGCGCGCGGCGAACACGCTGCACTCGGTCACGCTCGCGGGGCCAGCCAGTCGTCTCAAGTCACGGGACCCGGCTCCAATCGCGCACCGCTTCACCACGCGTGCATGGATCAGTGCTGCTGCGGCGCACCGCAGGCCGTTGTCGCACGAGCCGTCGCCCTTCCCTTCAGCGCAATCGTCGGTGCGCTGCAGCAGCATTACGCTGAACTCACCATAGCACGGATCCGCTGGGCACACTCCCAACCGTTCGCGAACGGTCCTCCCCGCTCGGCGTAGCTCACAACAACGGATGTAGCTAGAGGTCGAGTCGCGAATGCGGCTCGGCTGAGTCCGCGCCTCTGCGCCGGTTGATGATTGCCGACCAAGGCGGCCTCCGCTCACTACCGATCTCGCCGCATCCCGGATTACAGCTCGCGGTCCATTGGGAGGACCAGTGTTTTTCAGCTCTTCGTCTGTGCG
>Ga0137409_10008242_pt1 | contig 10652 bp, 13 predicted proteins | sample CZODoug1_16funga_FD_122059 | JGI IMG/M metagenome (GOLD analysis project Ga0137409, IMG submission 122059) | Vadose zone soil fungal communities from Angelo Coast Range Reserve, California, USA - CZODoug1_16fungal (Hybrid Assembly) | ecosystem: Environmental > Terrestrial > Soil > Vadose zone... | reverse complement strand
CGGCGCTTCTCAGAGTCCGCAGTCGCGAACGCCGCGTATTCGCCTGGCACGGTCAGCCGCAGGTCGCCGAGCATCCGTGCCGCTTCGTGATTGCCGAGCAGGATGTGCGAGTGTCCGCCGGCGGCCTGCGCCTCGCGCTCGAGACGCCGCACGAGATCCAGCCCTTTGCGCGAATCACCACCGCGATCGACGAGGTCGCCGAGCTGCACCAGATGCGTGGCGCCGGCGGACCAGTGGCCGCTCGCGTCGATCACGCCGGCAGTTTTCAGGATCTCGAGGAACCGATCGTAGGCGCCGTGCACGTCGCCGACGGCGACGATGCGCTCGATACCGTCCCACTCGCACGGGCTCGCCGCACGCAATGACGTCAGCGTGCAGGCGACGAGCGCGGCGGCGAGAATACCGATCCAGCAGCGAACGACAGGGCGCTTGGTCATGGGTTTCGAGGAGTCTATCAGTTACGCCGAGGGCACGGGCGTCAGCGGCGGCCGGCCGGCCAGCACGGCCAGCACGTTGTCCACCGCGAGGTCGGCCATCGCCGTCCGCGTCTCCGTCGTCGCGCTGGCCAGGTGCGGTACGAGCAGCACGTTATCGAGCGCCAGCAGGTCGGGATGCACCGCCGGCTCGTTCTCGTACACGTCGAGCGCCGCGCCGGCGAGCAGATGTTGCTGCAGCGCCCACGCGAGCGCCGCTTCATCGACCACCGGTCCGCGCGCCGTGTTGATCAAGTACGCCGAGCGTTTCATCCGCGCCAGCGCCTTCTTGTCGATCAGGTGACGCGTCTCGGGCATGAGCGGCACGTGCAGCGACACGATGTCGGACGTGTTCAACAAGCGATCGAGCGAGATGTTTTCCGCGTTCGGCAGATCGACGTCGCGCGGTTCGGTGTAGACGACGCGCATCCCGAACGCCGGCGCCCGCGCGGCCACCGCTGCGCCGATGCGGCCGACACCGACGAGTCCGAGCTGCTTCCCTCTCAACTCCATGCCGAGCATGAAATCGAGCGCCCACCCTTTCCACGCGCCACGACGCACCACGCGCTCACCTTCCGAGAGCCGGCGCGTGATGGCCAGGATCAGCGCCCACGTGAAATCGGCGACCGACTCGGTCAGGACATTGGGGGTGTGGGTCACGACGATGCCGCGCGACCGGGCGTACTCGACGTCGATGTTGTTGTAGCCGACGGCGACGTTCGCGATGACTTTCAGCCTGGGTCCGGCGTCGATGAGGGAGCGATCGATCGCATCGGTGAGCAGGCTGACGAGCGCGTCCTTGTCCGCCACCCGCGCGCGCAGCTCGGCGGGCGCGATCGCGGCATCACCCGCATAGAGGTCGACGGTCGCCGACGCTTCGAGCTTCGAGATGACGGAAGATGGGAGTCTGCGAGTGACGAGAACGAAGCTCATTTTGGCCCTGGCGGCCGCGGACACACCCAGCCTGAGCTAAAACGCAACCACGAAAGCACGAAGGCACGAAGAAAAACCTCTTGTCGGCAAAGGCTTCGTGTCTTCGTGTCTTCGTGGTTGCATTTTTCACACAGGAAGTCGCCCAGCCTAATGTCCATACGACAAACAGTATCCACAGTGAGTGCAGCGGACGGCCGGTTCGATGAGGCACGCGCCGTCGCCGTCGCCGCCGCGCGCGAGCGGCAGCAGTCCGTGGCTGGCGTGCTCGCCCCAGGCCGCGCCCGCCTCGGCGGCAGCGGCCGAGCGTGGTACCGAAGGTCCGAGATGTTTGGCAATCGATTCGCGGATGAGCGCGCGCAGTTCCTGCTCAGTCATGGATCGTCACCGTGTCGATGATCCCGACGATCGCCGCGTCCACCGGCGCCGCTTTCTTTCCGAGCGCCTCACCGGCCGCCCGGCCCTCGAGGACCACCAGGACTTTCTCGTTCACGCCCGCGCCGACGCCGTCCACCGCGAGCAGCGCCGCGCCTCGCGGCGTGTCGTCGATGTTCAGCGGCTGCACGAGCAGGAGCTTCGCGCCCTCGAATTTGCGATGTTTTTGCGTCGACACGACGGTGCCGACGACGCGACCAATCTGCATTGGGTAATTGGGTAATCTGGTAATCGGGTAATTGAATTGGTGCATTAAGGCAATCGGGCAATCGATTACCCGATTACCAAATTATCCGATTACCAGATTCACGTTTCCTCCATGTCCCAGTGATCGATGATGCCGACGATGCCGGCGTCGACCGGCGGTTCGGCGGGATAGAACGGAAAGCTTGCTTCCTTCCCGCGCACGAAGAACACGTACTCGCCGACGCCGGCGCCCACCGCATCCACGGCGACGAGCGGCCGCCCCGCCGGTTGGCGATCGGGCGTGACCGGCTGCACGATGAGCAGCGTGATGCCCGTCAGGTTCTCGTCCTTCCGCGTGGCGACCACGTCCCCGATGACGCGAGCGATTTGCATTACGCCTTCTCCTCGGCGATGTCGATCTCGTCGATGATGCCGACGACGGCCGCGTCGACGGGACAGTCCTTCATACCCGACGCCATGCGCGCGGAGCTGCCGCTGACGATGAGCACCGTCTCGCCGACGCCGGCGTCGACGGTGTCGACCGCGACCAGGTAGTTGCCTTCAGCCTTGCCGCGGGGATCCATGGGGCGGACAACGAGCAGCTTGCTGCTGTCGAGGCGCGAATCTTTACGCGTGGCGACGACGGTTCCAACGATCTTGGCCAGGAGCATGATTCGATGGAACGCGACGGCTTTCAGCCGAGCGTTTCGGCTCGCCTGAAAGGCTCGCCCTCCGTGTAGATACCTACACTTTGACCGCCGTCGTCTTGCCGATGGGGAGCGCGTCCTCGAGGTTGGCGTGGGGACGCGGGATGACGTGCACCGACACGAGCTCGCCGACGCGGCGCGCCGCAGCCGCTCCGGCATCGGTCGCCGCTTTCACCGCCGCGACGTCGCCGCGCACAATCGCCGTGACATACCCCGCGCCGATCTTCTCCCAGCCAACGAGCGTGACCTTGGCGGCCTTGACCATCGCGTCGGCAGCCTCGATCATCGCGACCAGGCCCTTGGTTTCGATCATCCCTAACGCCTCACCCATCACAGTCTCCTTGTCATGGCTGAGGGCTGATGGGCTATGGTCGATGGAATCGCCATGAACCATATGCCATCAGCCATTAACCATCAGCCATGTCTACCGTAAGCTCTTGAGGGCATCCTCGATGAGAGCCGACAGTTCGCGGTATGTTAACCGAATTTCTCCCTCGGGTCCGGCCTCCGCCACCTGTCGAACGAAATCGGGGACGAGCCGCGATCCCGCGCCGGCCGGCGCCTGCACGACCTGACACGCGGCGGGATCGTCGACCAGACCGACCGCTCCGAGCGCCAACGCGGGCTCGGCGCAAATCGGCGCAGGCGCCTTGATGCCGTAGCTCCCGCGCAGTTCCTGCAGGCGCATCACCTCTTCGCGCGACAGCAGGTTCTCGCGCCCGAGCAGCCGCGCGACGAGGCTGATCTTCGCAAAATGCTCGATCGTCTCCATCTTGTAGTACGCGCTGTAGAGATCGCCGCCGACGGTCAGCGCGCCGTGATTGGCGAGCAGCATGCCGTCGTGCGCCTTTATGTACTTGCGAACCGCCTCCGGCAACTCACTCGTGGACGGCGTCGCGTACTCCGCAATCGGAATGCTGCCGAGCGTCGTCAACACTTCCGCGAGCACGGCGCGGTCCAGCGGGATGCCGGCGACGGCGAAGCCCGTGGCGATCGGCGGATGGGCGTGCACGACGGCCTGCACATCAGGCCGCTGGCGGTACACCTCGAGATGCATCAGCATCTCCGACGAAGGATCGCGATCGCCCTGCAGCTTGCGGCCCTCGAGATCCGTGATGCACATCATGTCCGGCGTCATGAACCCCTTGCAGACGCTTTTCGGGGTCATGAGCAGCCGATCGGATCCGAGGCGGACGCTGATGTTGCCGTCGTTCGATGCGGTGTAGGCGCGCGCATACAGCCGCCGGCCGATCTCGACGATATCGGCGCGAAGCGACGACTCGCTGGTCATGCCGTGTGGGCCCGGTACTTGTCCCGGCAGGCGTTGGAGCAGAAGAACAGGCGCGTGCGGCCGTCGGCGATCGTCACCGCGTGATCGGGGATCAGAAACGTGCCGCACACAGGATCGCGCACCATCTGTACGCCACGCTGCGGCACGTCACTGCGCGGCCGCCCGCCCGCGGCGCCCGCCAGAATGCCGTCGACGAGACGCCAGAACGCCCGCGCGACGAAAATGCTGAGAACAACAACCAGAACGAGGCGGACCATTACGCACCGGGTTTCCGCGCGCCGCCCGGGGTGGCTCCGGGGTGGGCGGACTGGAGGCTGTCGAGCGCCCGCTTCGCGGCCTGCCCTTCCGGGCTGTCGGGTCCGAGCGCGATCACCTGCTGCCACGCCTGCGCCGCGCCGTCGAGATCCTGCTTTCCGAACGCCTTGACGATGCCGACGTTCAGCAGTGTCTTGGTATGTTTCGGATCGAGCTTGAGCGACCGCGCGAACTGCTCGAGCGCCTGATCGGGCTGGTTCGAGTAGTAGTAGCAGACGCCCAGATCGGTGCTGACATTGACGTCGTCCGGCGCCAGCTTCAGGGCGTCGACGTACCATTTGATTGCCTGGTCGTACTGCTCGGCATCGAAGTACAGGTTGGCGAGCTGCACGCGCGGCTTCGGATTCGAGGTCTCGCGCTCGGCGACCGCCTTCAACGCCTTCACCTGCGTCTCGTCGAGCACGGCGGCGCGAGTCGAGGCCGATGCGCCGCCGGCCGGCGCGCCGGCCGGCGAGGCGACCGCGGGCGCCGACGGCCGCACCACGGCCTGTTGCGAGCCGATGATCCAGCCCGCGATGAGACCAAACAACACTCCGGCGATTCCGAAGGCAACCGAATCGGATTTCATGCGCAAATCGTGATCATAGCATTTCAGACCCCGCGGCCTGCGAGGACGTCAAGGTACTCGCGCACGACTGCCGAGAGGCCGACAAACAGCGCGCGCGACATGATCGCGTGGCCGATCGACACTTCGTCGAGAAACGGCAGGTCGCGGAAGATGATGAGGTTCGCCAGATCGAGGTCGTGGCCGGCGTTGATGCCGAGGCCCAGGCCGTGCGCCAGACGCGCCGCCTCGGCGTACTGGGTGAACGCGCGGCGGCCGAGGTCGGGCCCCTGTTCGAAGCCGCGCGCGTAGGGCTCGGTGTAGAGCTCTACGCGGTCGGCGCCGGCTGAGGCGGCCCACCGAATCGGATCCGGCTCGGCTTCCACGAACAGGCTGACGCGGACACCGCGCGCGTGCAGCCGCCGGATCGTGTCGGGCAGATACAGCGTGGCGGGACCCGGTCGCCAGCCCGCCTGGCTCGTCACCTCACCCGGTACCACCGGCACCAGCGTGCACTGATCGGGCCGCACCTCTTCGACCAGCTCCAGCAGATCGGGTCGAGGGTCCCCCTCGATGTTGTATTCGACGCCCGTCGCCTTCTCGCGCAGCATGCGGGCGATGCCGCGGACGTCTTCCGGCGTGATGTGCCGCCGATCCGCGCGTGGATGCACCGTGATGCCGGGCGCGCCGGCCGTGATGCAGACTTCGACCGCGTCGAGCACGCTCGGCACGCTTCCGCCGCGGGAATTTCGAAGAGTGGCGACCTTGTTTACGTTGACGCTCAGGCGAATCATGTCATGGCGGATGGCGGATGGCGGATGGCAAATGGCTGATGGTCCATGGACCGTATGCCATCAGCCCTTAGCCATGGGCAATGTCACCCAAGATGTTCTTTAACCACATCCACGATCTCCTGCGCCCAGCCGCGGATCTCGTCCTGATGCTTGCCTTCGAGCATCACGCGCAGGAGCGGCTCGGTCCCGGAATAGCGGACGAGCAGCCGCCCCTGACCAGCCACGCGCGCGTCGACCCGGGCGATCGCATCCGCCACTTCGGGGACGCTCGCCAGCTCGACCTTCTCGCGCACCCGCACATTCAGCAGCACCTGCGGATACGTCGTCAGATCGGAGGCCAGATCGGCCAGCGAGCGCCCGCTGAGGGCGATCGTGCGCAGGACGTTCAGCGCGGTGCACAGACCGTCGCCGGTGAACAGGTAGTCCGAGAAGATGATGTGCCCCGACTGCTCGCCGCCGAGCGACAGGCCGCGCTTGAGCATTTCCTCCATCACGTACTTGTCGCCGACCGCGCAGCGGACGAGATCGATGCCCAGCCGACCGAGCGCGAGCTCGAGGCCGATGTTGCTCATCACGGTGGCGACAATCGAATCGCCCTTCAAGCGTCCCTCGCTCCGGAGCTGCCGTCCGCACATCAGGAGCACCGCGTCGCCGTCGACGATCCGCCCGCGGTCGTCGGCGAAAATCGCGCGGTCGCCGTCGCCGTCGAACGCCACACCCATCCGGCAGCCGCGTGCGACCACGGTGCGCGAGAGCAGCTCCGGATGCGTCGAGCCGCACTGCAGGTTGATGTTGCGTCCGTCGGGCCTGTTCCCGATCACGATCGTGTCGAAGCCGAGGCTGCGGAACAGCGCCGGCGCTGCCGTCGTGGTCGCGCCGTTCGCACAGTCGATCGCCAGCGCGAAGCGGCCGAGCAAGGAGGCTTCGGGAAACACGGCGCGCAGATGATCGAGGTAGGCGCCGACGAGATCCGCCGTGGGAACCGGCGAGGCGTCGCCGCCCTTCGCGCTCCACGCCGTGTCCGCGACGATGGCCTCGACCTCGCGCTCCACTCCCTCGGTGAACTTCTCGCCCTTGCCGGAAAAGACCTTGATGCCGTTGTCTTCGTACGGGTTGTGGGACGCCGAGATCACGACGCCCGCGTCGAAGTCGCCGGTGCGCGTGAGATAGGCGATCGCCGGGGTCGGCACGACGCCCGCGCTCGTGACCGTGGCGCCCTCGCCGCGCGCGCCGTGCGCGAGCTCCGCCTCGATCCAGGCGCCCGATTCGCGCGTGTCGCGGCCCACCAGGAGCCGAGGCGATTCGGTGGCGTGCGGGAGTGCGCGCACGAGCGCGGCACCAAGGCGTCTGACGGTCTGGTGATCGAGCGGATAGTGTCCGGCGGTTCCACGCACGCCGTCGGTTCCGAACAGCCTAGGGTTTGCCACTGGTGATTCGCACCTGCACCGACCGGGGCTCGACGCGCGTGACCCCGGCCTCGGGCGCGGAGTCGGCGTGCACGGTCAGCGAGTATTGGCCGGGACCCAGCCCGGCGAGATCAATGAACGCAACGACGTCGTCGGCGTCGACCCGATTGAGCGCGTCTCGATTGCCGCGGACCGTGAGCTCCACCGCCGCCGGCACTGCCTGCGCCTGAAGGTTCGGCGCGAGATTGCGCAGATGTACTGGCCGGTTTCGGAGCGTGCGCTCGAGGGGCGCCGGAACAATCTGGACGGTCACGATCGCCGACCGCGCCGATTTCAGCCGCAGCGACGGATCCACCAGGCCGAGGATCACCGTCTGGCGCACCGGCGCCTTCGCGCCCGCGACCGAGACCGGCTCGGTCACGACCTCCTCCGCGCGCTTTACCACGCTTTCCGGGCCGATGACTTCGACCTTCGGCGGCTCGGCCACGAGCGGCCCGACGACATACCCCGGCGCGGGCCTGCCATCCATCGTCGGCACGACGGGGACTTCTCGCGTCGCCGACAATTCGAACGCCATCGCCACCGCGGACGGCGTCACCTGCACGACTTCCACGCCGAACGGCACGCGCACCTGATCCGGCGTCAGCGGAAACAGCCGCCGGCCCGACCGCGCGCTGCGCAGGTCGACGACCGCGACGACGTCGCCCGATCCGACGCGGCTGAGCGCGCCGGACGCGCCGCGGACACGGACGTCGACGGTGGCGGGCACGTCGCCGAGTACTTCGAGGCCCGCCGGCATCTGCTGCAGCTCGAGCGGCACGCGCAGCCCGCGCTCGACGGTTTCCTCGCCGGAGACGACCATCCACAGCAGCAGCGCGAGACCGAGCGACAATGCCTTCAGCCCGAGGTGACGGAAGGGCCAGGTCACGAGGCGTCTGGAAAGCGTCACGTGTACTGAACCTCGGGCTTCGGCGGCCGCCTGTCCGGGCGCTGCAGCAGGAGCGACCGCAGGCGCGCGCGCAGTTCGTCGCCGTCCAGCCCGCGCTCGATCTGTCCTTCGACCACGACCGAGATGCGGCCGGTTTCCTCCGAGACGACGATCGCCACCGAGTCGTTTTCCTCGGTCAGCCCGATCGCCGCTCGATGGCGCGACCCGAGCTCCTTGCTCAACTTCGGATTCACGGTCAGCGGCAGAAAGCAGGCGGCGGCAGCCACCCGATGGTCCTGCACGATGACGGCTCCGTCATGCAGCGGCGACGAGGGCAGGAAAATGCTTTGCAGCAGATCGTAGGTCAGGACGGCATCGAGGCGGATGCCGCCCTCGATATAGTTGCGAAGGCCGATCTGGCGCTCCATCGCGATGATTGCCCCGATTCGCCTCTCCGACAACAGGCCGGCAGCGATCACGAGCTCCTCGATGGAATCGTCCGCGGCCTCGGTCTTCGCGAAGTACTGGAAGAAGGGCGCGCGCCCGAAATGCGCGAGCGCGCGCCGGATGTCGGACTGAAACAGCACGATCACCGCAAACACGATGTAGCCGACCATGTTGCGGATCAGCCAGTTCACCGTCTCGAGGTGGCCCCACCGCGATCCGTAAAACAGGAAGACCAACAGACCGCCGCCCAGCGCCATCTGCACGGCGCGCGTGCCCCGAATCAGCTTGAGCACCTCGTAGATCAGGATCGACACCACGAGGATGTCGGCCAGATCCCACAGGCCGATCGGGGGGCGGCGAAGGAAGGACGTCAACCACGTCATGACTGATGGCTGATGGCTCATGGCTCATGGCAAGGGGCTGATGGTCCATCGACCATATGCCATCAGCCATCTGCCATCAGCCATGCCTCCGAATCTCCTCCGCAACGCGCACCACCTGCGTCATCTCGGCGACGGCGTGCAGTCGGACGATGTGCGCGCCGGCGAGGACTGCGGCGGTGACCGCGGCGGCCGTGCCCCAGTCGCGTTCCTGCGCCTCGCGGCCGCCGACCGCGTCGCGAAGAAACGACTTGCGCGAGGGCCCGATCAGTATCGGTCGATCGAGTGCCACGGCGAATTCCGGCAACCGTGCCAGCACACCATAACTGTGAGGAGGCCGTTTGGCAAACCCGACCCCTGGATCGACGAGGATCCGCTCGATCGGCACGCCGGCATCGACGGCGCGGCGGACGCTGGCGGCCAGCTCCCGTGTCACGTCTGCCACCACATCGTCGTAGACCGCCTCGGCATCCATCGTGGCCGAGCGACCCCGCGTGTGCATCACGACCAGCGCCGCCCCGGTCTCGGCGACGACGCGGCCCAGCGCCGGGTCGTCGCGCAGGCCGCGGACATCGTTCACGATCGCCGCGCCGGCCGCGACCGCCGCCCGCGCCACGTCCGCTTTGTAGGTATCGATCGAGAGCGGCACGCGCAGGCGTCCCCGAAGCGCCGTCAACACCGGCAGGACCCGGGAGAGCTCCTCATCCCCGGACACCGGCGCGGCGCCGGGTCGCGTCGACTCGCCGCCGACGTCGATGAGATCCGCGCCTTCGCCTTCCATCCGCAGAGCCGCATCGACAGCTGCCGCGGGATCGAGCCGAGGCGAGGCGTCCGCGAAGGAATCCGGCGTGACGTTCAGGATGCCCATGACCAGGCAGCGTGAGCCGAGCTCGAGAACGCGCCCCGATGGAAGCGGAACCGAGTAAGAGCGCCGCGGCGCGGCAGTAGAGCTCATGAAATCAAGAATTCGGAAGCTGGAATCTGGGATGCGTGCTCGAATTCCACGCCTGAATTCCAAATTCCTGATTCCAAATTCCTGATTTCTCTATTCCTGTGGCAGCGGCTTGTTGAGCGCAGGCACCATGGGCGCGCGTTCTTTCTGGCGCGGGCGCGGCTCCTCCTCCTCCGCCACAATCGACCGCGCCGCAACCGGCTGCGCGTCGTCGAGCGGGAGGCCGGCGGCGAGGCGCCTCACCTGATCGGCGTCGAGCACCTCGCGCGCGAGCAGTGCCTCGGCGATCTTCACCAGCGTCTCTTTGCTGTTGGAGAGCAACCGGTGCGCGCGCTGATAATTGTCGGTGACGAACTTCTTCACTTCCTGGTCGATCTTGAGCGCCGTGTCCTCACTGTAGTCCTGATGCTGCGCGATCTCGCGGCCCAGGAAGATCTGCTCTTCCTTCTTGCCGAAGGTGAGCGGTCCCATCGCGTCGCTCATGCCCCACTCGCAGACCATCCTGCGCGAGAGCTCCGTGGCGCGCTCGAGGTCGTTGCCGGCGCCGGTCGTGAGACTGTCCATCGTGATCTCCTCGGCGATGCGCCCGCCGAGCAGGATCGCGATCTGATCGTTCAGGTAGTCGCGCGAGTAGTTGTGCTTCTCGTCGGCCGGCAGCTGCTGCGTGAGGCCGAGCGCCATGCCGCGCGGGATGATCGTCACCTTGTGGATCGGATCGGCGTGCGGCAGCAGCACGGTCAGCAGCGCGTGGCCGGCTTCGTGGATCGCCGTGACGCGCTTCTCGGCGTCGCTGATGATCATCGAGCGGCGCTCGGATCCCATCAGCACTTTGTCTTTCGCGAACTCGAAGTCGTGCATCCGCAC
>Ga0137409_10008241_pt1 | contig 10652 bp, 5 predicted proteins | sample CZODoug1_16funga_FD_122059 | JGI IMG/M metagenome (GOLD analysis project Ga0137409, IMG submission 122059) | Vadose zone soil fungal communities from Angelo Coast Range Reserve, California, USA - CZODoug1_16fungal (Hybrid Assembly) | ecosystem: Environmental > Terrestrial > Soil > Vadose zone... | reverse complement strand
CGGCGGCATGGGCGTGGTTTACAAGGCCGAGGACACGCGACTGCACCGTTTCGTAGCCCTCAAATTTCTTCCCCTCGAAGTAGGGCAAGATGCTCACGCACTGGCGCGCTTTCAACGCGAAGCGCAAACCGCGTCAGGGCTTAATCATCCCAACATTTGCACGATCCACGACATCGGCGAGCAAGACGGGCAAAGTTATATCGCAATGGAGTTGCTGGAAGGCGAGACGCTCAAAGCCAGGATTGGCGCAGCGCCGTTGTCACTGGAAGCGTTTCTGAAATTGGCCTTGCAGATCACCGACGCTCTTGAAGCCGCGCACAAAAGCGGCATTGTCCACCGGGACATCAAGCCCTCGAATATCTTCGTAACCACCCGCGGCGAGATCAAGCTTGCAGATTTTGGGCTGGCCAAGCACATGCGCCTTGAAACTCTCGCCACGAACGACGCGCCTACCGTATCGGCCTCACTTACGATGCGCGGCCAGATCGTCGGCACCATCGCGTATATGTCGCCCGAACAAGCGCAAGACAAGGAAGTGGATGCGCGCAGCGATATTTTTTCTTTTGGCGCAGTGATGTATGAGATGGCCACAGCCCGTCAGGCGTTTAGCGGAGGATCCTGCGCCGCGGTGATTGCGGAAATATTGCGCGGCGAACCAAAGTCGATGAGGGATTGCAATCCGGAGCTTCCCGAGGAGCTGCAGCGGATCGTCACGAAGGCGCTCGAAAAAGATCGCGCGGATCGGTACCAGACAGCGAACGACTTGATGGTCGATCTGCGGCGGCTCAAGCGCACGCAGCTGAGTACTTCGGAGACTGTGGCGAAGATGAAAGCGGTTGATTCGGGTTCAGGCTGGCTGCGGCGGAAATCGGTTTGGATCACGGCGATTGCGGCCGTCGCTGTCCTTGGCTTTCTGGCCATTGCGTTGATCGTGGCGTTGAACAGCCCTGCGCCCGTTTTGGGTCAACTGGACTCGCAGCAAATCACTTTTTCAAACGACTTTAAGGATGCGCCAATCGTCACCGATGGATCGCGACTCTATTTTCAGAGTGATGGGCGCCCGGTGGAAATGTCAATCAAGGGCGGTCCCACGGCTCCCGTGCGAGCATCGCTTTCTGGCATGTCAATTTTTGACATTTCTCCGGACGCATCGGAGTTGCTGGCGTGGCAGCAGGATTTCAACGACGAGTCCGGCCGGGGTTGGTTGTGGACTGTGCCGGTGCTGGGAGGGGCTCCGAGGAGATTGGGAAATCAATTGGCCCGAGGCGCAAGCTGGTCGCCGGATGGCCGCCTGATTGTTTACGCCGATCTAAATTCCGTACTCGTAAGCGACAGCAAGGGATCGAACGTAAAACAGATTTGGGACGCCCGTCGAAAGGTTTCCAATGGGCCGCGTTTTTCTCCTGATTCGCGGCGTATTCGTGTGACCGTCGCCGGAAACACACTCAGTGATCCGACCAAGATATGGGAAATGAATGTTGATGGCAGCAACCCGCATCAGCTCGTGCTGTCCTGGCCAGACGATGCGGACCAGCAAAATGGTGAGTGGACTCCGGACGGCGAACACTTCTTCTTTTCCTCGAGCCGCGAAGGCTTGAACGGTCTTTACGAGGTCATCCAACCCCGATGGTTCGAATTCTGGAAAAAAACCACAGCCGTGCGCCTGACGGCGGGGCAGATTGACGTGTTGGCAGCGACGTCCAGCCGCGACAGTACAGGGCTTTTTATGATCGGCAGGATCCCCTCGGGTACGATGCAGGTTTACGATTCAAAACAGAATCGCTTCGTTCCATACCTGAGCGGTTTGCCTGCTGCGACTTTCATCATTTCACCAGACAAGCAGTGGATGGTTTACTCCGATTACCCCCGGCATTTTCTTTGGCGCAGCAAATTGGACGGAAGCGGAAAATTACAGTTGACCGATTTTTATTCGTGGATGCCGCAATGGTCCCCGGATAGCAAGTGGATCGCATTTTCCAGCGTGCGAGAGATCTACATGGTATCGGCGGACGGCGGCGTGGCGGAAAAGTTGACGTCAGAAGGCAGGTCGGAGGTCGCGCCGAGCTGGTGGCCTGACGGGAAATCCATTGTCTTTAATGATTTTCCGGTACCCGGACAGGTCAACCAACTCAAGGTTGTCAATCTTGCTACGCGGAAAGTGTCCATTGTGCCGGGATCAGAGGGCTACTTTGTGCCTTCCTGGTCGCCAGATGGCAGATACATGGCGGCAGTAGCGTTGAACCCGTTGCGCATGGCATTGTATTCGGCGCAGACCGGCACTTGGAAAGACTTAAAGGAACTCCGAGCCGATTTTGGATACTGGATTTGGTCGCTCGATTCCAAGTCTCTCTACGTCGCAATGAGGAAAGCAGAGCCGGGAACAGACCCTGGAATTTATCATCTGACGATTGCCGACGGAAAATGGGAACTGTTCTCGAAATTCGATAGCTTGACCATAAACTCCGATGGATTCGAGAGCTTTCCCTCCCTCACTCCGGATGGCCGGATCGCCATAATGAGCGACACCAGCGCGGTTCAGATCTATTCGATCAAGTGGAACAAGCCTTCCGATTCGCATTGATGGCATTTTCCGACTCGCGCGCCGCGAGGGCTGTCAAGACATCCTTGAATTGAACCATCGCAGTTAACTCCTGACAAGTCTCAGGGTTGTAGGAAGTGATCGCGATTGCTCCCGGTTGACGGGCAAACCGGAAGGAACCGAATTACTTCTTGTTTGCCGACGACACGGGAGCTATCGCTCGGTGGTCGCATCTAAATGCTGAGACATGTACTTTTGCAGGTAACGCGTTCTACGGCAGAGTGAACAACTCTCATTTGAGGGAGGAAAGCCCCTTCCCCGTCATGCCGGATTGTGCAGGCGGCGTCAATTCTTGCCGGGCGGGACTTTGCGACGGAGCTCGCCGAAGAAATTGAAAATGAAGCTGACTTTATTGACCGCTTTGGCCTCGCCGGCGACAGAATCCTTCAGTACGGCGGAATCCTTCAGTACGGCGGAATCCTTCAGTACGACGAAGCGCTTGCCATCGGGGTGCACGTCAAAGTTCGATTCCGGTCCACGACTAGTGAACTGGCCCGGGGACCAGAGCCGCGGCTTATCGGCATGGAAAGAGTCTCCAGCGGCAGTGTAGGTAGCGACCATGATCTTGCTGTCCGTTGTGCGATAAAAAAGCTCCTTGCTGCCGCGGGACCACCTGGGGAACAAACCGAAGCCGGTGGAAATCTGCCACTTGCCGCCGGGGCCAGGGAACGGCCGGACATACACTTCGGGGTTTCCGGACTCGTTCGAGGAGTAGGCAAGCCAGCGGCCATCCGGCGAGAAAGCAGCATCCTGTTCGGTGAAAAGGCTGTTCAGAAAGGGCTTTGGCTCCCGCGCCTTCCAGCCCGACTTCTCGTTGCCCTCGATAGGCAGCGTCAGGATGTCCGAGGACGTGTCGGGGTTATGCTGCGTGAACGCCAGGACCTTGCCATCGGGACGCCAGGAACCGGGGTACTTCGAGTTCTTGGTTTCGGGCAAACGCAGGGCATCTCCAGCGCCATCGGCTCGCTTCCAGTAAAGGGTCGACACTCCGCCCTTTTCGAGGGAAGAATAGGTAATTCTCTGGCCGTCGGGCGTCCAGACCGGTCTCGAGTTGAATTCACCGCCGAAGGTCAGACGCGTCAGAGTGTCGCTTTCCCACTCGTACAACGAAATGTCCATCCTCTTGCCCTCCCGGATCTGCAGGGCCAATCGCTTCCCGTCGGGGGAGAGCGCCGGAGAAAAATACGCACCGGGAGTCTCCCGCAAGGGCGTGAACTTCCCCTGACGGTCCATCCAGTAGACGGAGACGTTCGAAGCCACGCTGCCGCCGGCTACATAGACTAGGTTTCCGGTCTCCGAAAAAGAGAACTGCGCCCCGCCAGTGGCGGTATTCGTGACGATGCCATCAATGATTGGGGCCGGCTGGCCAGTCATTTCCAGGCGCTTGAGGTCGAACGGCACGGCAAATAGCGTGCCTTCGTGCATGTAGACCAGGCGGCCCGTGGGCAGATACCGGGCGTGAAAGCCGCCATGGTACACCGTCTTCCGCTGTCGGGAAGCCATCGAATATAAGACGATGTCCGCGTCTTCATAGAAGCCAGTGAGGGTGCTGGACGTAAACGCAACGGCCTTTCCTCCCGGCAGCACCTGAGGCCAGCGGTGCGTCAGCTCGCCCACCTGACTATCGAGGGAGGTCAGCGGTTGAGGCACTCCTCCCGCCGACGATACCTTGGATAAGGGCGCTCCGAAGGAAGGGGTGAACACAATCGCGCCGTCTTCGCCCCAGCTTCCACCCCGGTCATCGGGAGCATCGCAGAGCGTGGCCGCGGCGCCGCCCTGGACCGAGATCTTCTTCAGCTTGCCGTCAGCGAAGAACCCGAGCCATTGCCCGTCAGGCGAAAAAAAGTGATTGCGGGCATTCTCCGTGCCGGAAAGAACGGTGGCCTGCAACTGGTCGAGCGAACGAACGTAGATGCGCCGCTTCTGGTCGGAACCGAGGGCAACAAAAGCCAGGCGGCTGCCGTCGGGTGACAGGATTGCGCCTGGTCCGAAGCCAGTGACCGGGTTTGCGTCCGCACCAATCTCAGCGCTCAGGCGCATCGGCTGAGACGGCTTGGGCGTGCGCAACACGAAACCAATCGCAAATGCGATGGCGATCAATGCGAGGAGCGCTGCGGCGGCCCAGGCCAAGCGCTCGCGCAACTTGCGATGGGAAACCAGAGGAACCGGTACTCCCACTTGCGAACCCACTTCGGCAATCCATTTCAGCTCGAGCAGGAGATCGCGCGCCGTTTGCCAGCGATCCTCCGGATCTTTCGCCAGGCAACGGCGGATGGCGCGATCGAGCGCCGGTGGCGTCAACGGCTGCAACGTGCTAATCGGCTCCGGATCTTTTTCGAGCACCGCCGAGGCAACGCTGAGTTGGCTCTTTCCTTGAAACGCGCGCTGGCCAGTCAGCATCTCGTAGAGGACGGCGCCTAAAGAAAAGATGTCGCTGCGGCCGTCGAGTTCTTTGCCTTCGACCTGCTCGGGCGACATGTACTGAAAAGTTCCGACGATCGTACCTTGCTGCGTGACCGGCGTCGTGCGTGTCACCGCAGCGGTAAGCGTTGCTCCCATTGTCAGCGGGACCGCCGCTTTCGCCAGGCCAAAATCGAGCAGCTTCGCACCCGATTTCGTCAGCATGATGTTGCCGGGCTTCAGATCGCGGTGAACGATGCCCTGACGGTGGGCCTTGTCGAGCGCGTCGGCGATTTCCACGCCGTACTTCAATACTTGCGGGAGCGGCAACGGACCTTTCTCCAGTAATTTTGCGAGCGTCTCCCCTTCGAGGTACTCCATGACCAGAAAGTCGATACCGTCTTGATGTCCGACGTCATGCAAGATGCAAATGTGCGGATGATTCAGGCTGGAGATGGCCCTCGCTTCCTGCTCAAAGCGCTGGCGCAATGTCGAATTATCGGAAAGATGAGATCGAAGGATCTTGACGGCGACGACGCGGTCCAGGCGCGTGTCGCGTGCGCGGTAGACTTCTCCCATGCCGCCTGCGCCGAGAGGTGTGAGGACTTCGTAAGGGCCCAGGCGAGTGCCAGAGGTCAGTGCCACAATGGCGTGGATTATATCCCGTCAAACCTTGCGTTGGAGATCACTCTTGTTTTTGCGAATGAAGGGCGGATTCCGCCGCTGAAGCGCCTATTCATAAAGGAGCGCGGAGTGGCCGTCGCGACGGCCTGAAGTCGACCAACCCTTGATGTTATCTCGCCTGGTCCCTTCAACGATTGAGCCTGGATCACGGGCAACTCTGACGTAACCAGATTAGGTAAGGGTTGCCGACCATCCGTCCGCAATAATTAGTCGTTGCTTTGAAACGGGATGGGTACGTGCTCGCGCCCACAAAAGACAGCGAGCAGTGTTTAGCCGAACTGCTGGACCGTTTATGGCGCCGCGGTTCCCGACGGCCCTGGACGAACAATCGTGTTCTCTGCGGAGGTGATTTGCCAGACGCCATTCTTGAGAACCAGCACCATCGCATGTATTGGATTTTCGATCCCGTTTGCCCTCGCGAGCGTCCATCGGCTGTTCACGACAGCGACGTTCGCGAAGACCAGCGTAAACTTCCCAATCTCGGAGGTGGAACGCGAATCTTTAAGTTCTTTGCTGCATAGCTCGGCCAGATACTGCTGAATTGCTGCTCTGCCTTGCAGCCATTCGGCCTTCATGCTCACCAGGTCGGCGTCGGGAGCATACGCCCGGGCCGCAGCGGCAGAATCGTTCTTGTTCCAGGCCTCAGCGTTACGCGAAATAAACAAGGCAGGCTCGAAGGAGGGGAAGTCAACCGCCGACTATCTTCGTATTGCCGGCGTCATTGCCGCCTGCCACACGTTTCGCGATGTGCCAATGACCGTTTTTGTTGCGCCCGGGGAGCACATGACTCTGATACGAGCGCTCACGCGGGGGGCGAGCGTTTCCCGGAGTAGTCGATCGCTTTTCAGACGCTAGGAAGGTCCATCGGATTTGGTTGATACTCCTATCGCTCTGTCGTAGTTGATTCCCGGTCGCATCCTTCGTGAATTGTGTAAGGTTCGCTTGAATGTGCTCCAACGCAACAGACATGACTAGTCGAAGGTTCTTGAGGTTGGACCGCGAATACAGAGCCATTCGTCGGTTTAAGCAGTCATGCGAATGCGGATGGTCAGGAGAACTTGTGGGACTGACTGCCATTCATCATTGGGTCGAGCCTTGGGAACAAGTATCCGGTGCGAGTGGATAGCTTCCCAAGGGTCTGGACAGATCGCAACATTGAGAATGCACCACCATTAGTCGAGAATTTCCACCCTAATGCGCTTATGCAGTCTCATACCAGCCGCGCCGAGAATCGTTCGAAGTGCTTCGACTATGCGTCCATGGTAGCCAATGACTTGACCGATGTCTTTCGGATGAACTCACAATTCGAGCATAGTAACCCCTTGGCCTTGGACCGCGTGAACATGCACCTCTTCGGGATGGTCCACTAGTGTCTTGGCAATTGCCCCTAGCAACTCCACCGTGAGGTCGAACGGCGAATACATGAACCCTCTGCTCGTGCGATACCTGCTTTCTAAGTGCGATTTCGAGAACATTCGCGCCCCGCTCGATATCAGTGTTCTGCTCCTTCCGACAGCAAATTCGGCCGAAGGTGCGACGGTCCCGCCCAGCGTAATAGTCTCCGGTCAAACTATTGTCGTCGGACATCTGCAACATAGCGGTGCCGTAGTGCATGTCCATGGTCCGCATGGCGTTGGCTAAGGGCTGATTCTGATACTGATAAGTCAGGGAGAGGCCATCGGGGTCGTCAACCTGAATCACGGCGGAGCAGCTGCGCGAGATGGACGTTTCGGTGGCAAGGAACAAGGATATTTGCGTCCAGCTCTGAAAGATATTGATGATCAAATCGTGGCGCTTCACATGCCCATCAAAGGAGGAGATGAGGTAACCGCGCCAGCGTCCCGCCAGGTTTGGAACGCGGACCAATCCCAAGTTGCGCACAAAGCGGTTGCGCCAGAGAATGTTATCGAACAGAGCGTAGAGCAGACCGTAATAGCCCAAAGTGGAGGGAGCGTCCAACCACCACGGCAGGGATACGTGCATGACGGCCAGAATGTTGGAGGACAACCACGCTAAGGCGATTGCAACAGACGCGAGCAAAAGAGGAACGACCCTCCTTTCACCAGAGTCCGTGCTGTAGCCATGCATGTTTCACCTGCTCGACTCATCCGAGCCGAACAGGCCTTTGTGGGCCTGCTGGGTCGCGCCCTGCACCCAATGGCCGCTGGGAAGCACTGCTGCTAGGTGGTAGCGCCTTTGCCTAATTAGAGCACTAACTCAAGAAGAAAGGTTGGATGGTGCATTCTGACGGCGCGGGCCTGTTTTTGATGCGTCGCTGTTCGCGCCATTCTACAGCACGGATTAGGAACGAAACGAATCCCTACTCAGCCCAAACCAGGTTCTGAGTAGAGCGTTTATGTTTTGGTTTCTACGTGCCTGAGAAGCACAAAGTAGTCGCGGCTGTACAGCCGCAGAAATGAGGGAGTATGTCGATTGCAAAAACAATTTTGCTAGGAGTTTGGTTGGCATCGTTTGGGACCCTCGCGTACTTGTATCTCGCGATCTATCGCAAGCTTCCACCCAATACAATGGTGGGTACCAGCGTGTTCGCGGCGTCCATGACCCACAACGTATTTTGGTGGCTCGGAATTACAGCATGCTTTGGAATCGCGTTTATGATTCTGAAAGCGTGGTCGCCCAGGCCGATTCTATGGGTAGCGTTGATCGTGACAGAACTTTTTCCGGTGGGATTGGTTGCAATGTTCTTGATGTTGGTTGCTAGGAGCAGAGAAGTGATCGACAGAATGAGTGGACGGTAGCCTCACTCGTCCTATACACGATCATCTACACGCTCGTAATGTCCACACATACAAACCCACTCTTTGACTTCGCCCGTATCCCATACTTTCCCGGTCCCGGCCTTGCCTGGACGGGTTTTCAGTTCCCACTGATTCCTGCCGCACTTTGGGCACGGGCCACTTCTAATTACGCATTGCGCCGCCTGTGCACGCTTGCATCCCTCTGCTACAATTTCTTCCAGCCATTCCGGGATCGTCTAATCGGTAGGACATCAGCCTTTGGAGCTGAGTATCCTGGTTCGAGTCCAGGTCCCGGAACCAATTTTCCCCATAACGCCCCGCCAACCTCCCGCATCTAGCAGCCAGGACCAATTTCGCAAACCAACGGCCGCTGTCGGTGCGCCAATTCACTGGCTTTCCGCAAGCGACCTATTCAAGTAAAATGCTGGGTATCATCCAACCTATGCCGCGGCATGAAATTTCTGGCTGTAGCCCTGCGTAATAGGTACGTGACTCCCTTAAGGATCGCCGCACCCATGGCCATGCCAGCAAACGCGCCCGTACATGACCTAGGATCTCTGCGCATTGACGACCATCATCGCTCCAGCAGCGGTTGGGGTAAGCGCCTCGCTATCTTCTTTGGACTGTTGGTAATACTCGGCGGCCTTTCCGGGGCCGTGTTCACCTTTTGGAATTCAAAGCCTGTAGTAGAGGTCGCGGTGGTGCAAAAATCAACGAACAATGGCGGTCGCGAAGCTCTGCTCAACGCCAGCGGCTACGTCACCCCTCGCCGCCGCGCTACCATCGCCGCCAAAATCACCGGGCGCGTCACTGGTGTCTTTTTTGACGAAGGCACGCACGTCAGCGAAGGGCAATTGCTCTCCACCCTCGACGATTCCGATGCCCGCAAAGCGTTGGACTCCGCCAAAGCCGACTATGCCGCCTCCAAGGCGGCCATTGCCGATCTCGAAGTGCAACTCAAGAACGCGCGCATCCAGTTCCATCGCGCCGAGCAACTCCAAAATGCCGGCGTGCAAACTCAGGAGCAGCTTGACAACGCCCGCACCGCCTCCGACAGTCTCCAGGCCAAAATCGCCCTGGCTCAATCGCAGGTCATTAGCTCCGAGGCTCGCATCCAGCAAGCGCAACAAGCCGTCGACAACTGTACTATCCGCTCGCCTTATAGTGGCATCGTCGTCTCCAAAGACGCTCAAGTAGGCGAAATGGTCTCGCCCAATTCCGCAGGCGGCGGCATCACCCGCACCGGTATCGCCACTATCGTCGACATGAACTCCAACGAAATTGAAGTCGACGTCAACGAGTCTTACATCTCTCGCGTGCAGCCGGGCCAACCTGTCACTGCCATCCTGGACGCCTATCCCGATTGGGAAATCCCCAGCCGCGTTCGCACCATCATTCCTTCAGCCGACCGCCAGAAAGCCACCGTAAAAGTGCGCGTCTCTTTTCTCAAGCTGGACCCGCGCATCCTGCCCGACATGGGGATCAAGGTTACGTTCTTAGGTGCCGAAGAAAAGAGGCAAGCTGGCGCCGATGCCGCCGTCATTCTGATTCCCCAAAGCGCAGTGCATGATGAGAATGGCAGAAAGATTGTATTCCTCGTAAAGGACGACAAGACCGAGCGCCGCGCCGTTACCCTGGGTGGCAATCGAGGCTCCGATACGCAAGTAATCGCAGGCGTCACCGCCGGAGACACGCTCGTCGTCAAAGGTCCAGGAAATCTTCGCGATGGCCAAAGCGTAGAAGTCAAGAAGTAGTAGTAAAGGGACAGCACGGCTGTGCCCCTGTTGGCAGGAATTAGGTCTCAGAGAACACCAGTTATCAGGAGCAAGACAAAATGATCCGAGTCGATGGCACCGGAAGATCCAACAGTTTGATTCAAGTCCGCGGACTGGACAAAACCTATCGCCGCGGCGGCGAAGAAATCCAGGTCCTGCAGCGCCTTAATCTCGATGTCGACAAAGGCGATTTCGTCGGCTTCATGGGCCCCAGCGGCTCCGGCAAAACCACGCTACTCAATCTGCTTGGCGGCTTGGACGTCCCGACGCACGGCAGCATCACCGTGGCCGGCGACGAAATCACGCACATGTCCGGCAACAAGCTCACGCAATGGCGCGCGCGCCATGTTGGTTTCATCTTTCAGATGTACAACCTCATCCCGGTACTCACGGCCTTTCAAAACGTCGAGCTGCCCCTGCTGCTCACAAAACTCT
>Ga0137409_10008240_pt1 | contig 10653 bp, 7 predicted proteins | sample CZODoug1_16funga_FD_122059 | JGI IMG/M metagenome (GOLD analysis project Ga0137409, IMG submission 122059) | Vadose zone soil fungal communities from Angelo Coast Range Reserve, California, USA - CZODoug1_16fungal (Hybrid Assembly) | ecosystem: Environmental > Terrestrial > Soil > Vadose zone... | reverse complement strand
CGAAAGCGCGACGATGTCGATCGCCGCGCTCGTCCCGACGCCCGCGCTCGCGCCAGGAGCGACGTTCGACGAGCTCGCGCGCGCGCTCCGCGTGCTCAAACGTCGTCGCGTGCTGCACATCGCCGTGCGCGACCTCCTCCACCTCGCGAGCCTCGAGCAGACGACGACGGCGCTCAGCGCCCTCGCGGGGGATGCTTTGGAGACGGCGGTGCGCGTCGTCCGCGCCGGCCTCGTCGCCGACTACGGCGACGTCGTCGCCGACGGCGATCCCGTCGGCTTCGTCGTGCTCGGGATGGGCAAGCTCGGCGGCGCCGAGCTGAACTTCAGCTCCGACATCGACCTCGTGTACCTGTACGCGCGCGACGGGCTCGACAGCGTCGGCGGGCCGCGCGGCCGCCTCTCGGCGCGCGAGTTCTTCACCCGCCTCGCCGAAGGCGTGACGCGGGCGCTGCACCAAGGCACCGAGGACGGCTTCGTCTTTCGCGTCGATCTCCGGCTGCGGCCCGAGGGTGCCAACGGACCGATCGTCAACTCCTTTCCGAACGCGCTCACGTACTACGAATCGTGGGGGCAGACGTGGGAGCGGGCGGCGCTCGTGAAGGCGCGGTCGGACCGGGCCTCGCGCGCCGCGGAGGCCGCCCTTGGGGGCTCTCTCTCCCGCCGCGTGTCGGAGATGGACGGGAGCCTCGTGCCTCTTCTCGCCGAGGTCGAAGCGCGGATCGATTTTCCGAACGACGTGGACGAGGATTGGAACAGCGCAGTGCTTGCGGACCGGTGCGCCGCCGTCGCGACGCCGCTGCGCGAGTGGCTCACGCGGTTGCCCGCGGCACGCCGGCGAGAGCAGGGCGTGCGGGTGGCGCTCGTCGGAAGACCGAATGTGGGGAAATCAAGCCTCATGAACGCGCTCCTGGGATTCGAGCGCGCCATCGTGAGCGAGGTGCCCGGAACCACGCGGGACACCGTCGAGGAGTCGATTTGGCTCGAGGGTCTCGAGGTCCGTCTGTGCGACGCCGCCGGCGTGCGAGAGCCGTCCGATCCTCTGGAGCGGTTGGGCATCGAGCGGGCGGGCGACGCCGCGCGCCGCTCCGATTTGGCGATCCTGGTCCTCGATCGCTCCGACCCACGCGAGACGGAAGACAGCGCGGCGGAAGACCGCGCGGCGCTGGCCTTGATCGGTGATCGTCCCGTGCTGGTTGCTTGGAACAAAGCGGACCTCGCGGGCAACGGTGCCGGGGCGGCGCCCGAGATTCCTCGCCCTCAGCTCCTGGCGGAGGTCTCGACCGTCGCGGTCCGCCCCGGTGGCGCGGAGCCTCTCCGCGACGCGCTGCGCAACGCGCTCCCCCGGCTCCCGGGGGGAGCGCCCGGCGACGAGCTTCCCACGACGAGCGCGAGGCAGGAGACGCTTCTGATCCAGGCCCTCGAAGCTCTGGACCGCGCGGAAACGGGATTTCGCGAACATGGGTCCTATGACTTGATCGCGGTCGATCTCACGGACGCGAGAAGGGCGCTGGGCGAGATCGTGGGTCGCGGCATCGATCAGGACGTAATTGCAGCGATCTTTTCCCAGTTCTGCATCGGAAAATGAGCGCGCGCGGCCGCTATCCGCTCATCGTCGTGGGCGCGGGGCACGCGGGGTGCGAGGCCGCGTGCATCGCGGCCGCGATGGGAGTCGAGGTGGCGCTCGTCACGATGAGCCTCGACGCGATCGCTCAGATGTCCTGCAACCCCGCGATCGGGGGCCTCGCGAAGGGACACCTCGTCCGCGAGATCGACGCTCTGGGCGGCATCATGGCGCGAATGGCTGATGGCGCGGGCATCCAATTCAAGATGCTCAACCGCGCTCGCGGCCCCGCCGTCTGGTCACCTCGCGCGCAGGAAGACAAGGCGTTCTATCGCGAGATCGTCCGCGCGCGCCTCGAGCGCACGCCGGGTCTAAACCTTCTGCAGGCGCAGGTCACCGGGTTCCTCACCCGCCAGGGAAGACTTCACGGCGTCGCGCTCAAGGACGGAAGCGAGGTCGAATGCGACGCGGTGATCGTGACGCCCGGCACGTTCATGAACGGGCTGATGCACGTCGGCGATCGAACGGTGGCGGGCGGACGCGTGGGCGAGGCGCCTTCGCGCGGATTGTCGGAGTGCCTCGCGGAGCTGGGCTTCCGCGTGCTCCGCCTGAAGACGGGCACGCCGCCGCGGATCCACAGGGATTCGATCGACTTTACCAGGATGACCGAGCAGCCCGGAGATGATCCGCCCCGCCCTTTCTCCCATTTCACGAGATCCCTCGACGTGGATCAGATCATGTGCCACCTCACCCACACGACCTCCGCGACGCACGATCTCATCCGATCGAACCTGCACCGATCGCCGCTCTACACCGGGAAGATCCGCGGCATCGGCCCGCGCTACTGTCCCTCGATTGAGGACAAGGTGGTTCGGTTTGCCGAGAAAGCCTCGCATCAAATCTTCATCGAGCCCGAAGGCCGGAGGACGCACGAGTTCTACATCAACGGTCTCTCGACGAGCCTGCCCGAGGAGATCCAGCTCCGGATGTTGCGCACGATTCCCGGGCTCGAAGAGGTGGAGATGATCCGGCCCGGGTACGCGGTGGAGTACGACTTCGTTCCGCCGACTCAGCTCCTGCCCACACTCGAGACGCGCGCAGTCGGGGGACTCTACCTTGCGGGGCAAATCAACGGGACGTCGGGATACGAAGAGGCGGCGGCTCAGGGGCTCTTCGCCGGGATCAACGCCGCGCTGAGAATCCAGGGGCGTGCGCCGATGCGCCTGGGACGCGAAGAGGCGTATCTCGCTGTGTTGATTGACGATCTAGTGAGCAAAGGCACCGAGGAACCCTACCGCATGTTCACGAGCAGTGCCGAGTATCGCTTGTTGCTGCGCCAGGATAACGCGATCGATCGGCTTCTCGGGCGCGCACGCGAGCTGGGCACGCTGGACGCTGACGATCTCGCCCTGGCCGAAGAGAGAATCGCCGAACGGGGGCGCGCCACGCGGCTGCTGCACACAGTGAAGATCAATCTGGAGGAAACGGTCTCGAGGTCAGCTGACACTGACGAGACGCATCGGGGTTCGACTCGGAGCGGAAGGGACCGCGCGCCGAACGAGAAGCCGGATGCCAGCACGCTGGCCCATCTGCTGTGCAATGGTTCCCTCAGCCTCGAAGCGCTCCTGGATCGCACCGAACTTGCGGATCTCGCGCGGGAGACGTTAGAGTCGGCGGCGATCGAGGTGCGCTACGAGGGCTACATCCGGAGGCAGAGGCGCGAGGTCGAGAGGGCGGTGCGATATGAAAATCTGCAGCTGGTCGATTCCCTATGGGAAGAGCCCTTGCTCGAGCTGTCGCGGGAGGGGCGTGAGAAGCTCCGGAAGATACGCCCGGGCACGGTTGGGCAGGCAGCTCGCGTCCCAGGGGTTTCGCCCGCGGATGCAGCGGTCCTCGTAATCTATGGCGAACGGGAACGCAGGCGCGCAAGCCTCGCTGCAACTCCCTCGTGATCTCGAGCCGGACTTCGCGGAGTTCAAGAGTCGGATCTCCGAGCGGATAGCATCCGGCGACCTCTCCGCCGACGCCGTCCAGCTGCTCGCCCGCTTCGGGCAGCTCGTCTACACCCAGGTAGCGCAGCTCTCCCTCGTCGCCCGCGGCGACCGCACAGTCCTCTACACCCGGCATATTCTCGATTCGCTCAACCCAATCGACGTCCAGTCGCCCCCGCCATCATCCGCCCTCGATATCGGTAGCGGAGGCGGGTTTCCCGGGATACCGCTCGCCATCGTTTGGCCCACGAGCAGGTTCACCATTCTCGAATCCAGAGAGAAGAAGGCGGGATTCCTGGAGCGCGCCGTGCGAGAGCTAGGGCTCCGGAACGTCACCGTCGCATGCGGACGGCTCGAGGAGTACGGGCGCAGCTGGACGGCTGAGCCCCATCGGAGCGTCTACGTCAGGGCACTCGGGGATCTCCCGGAGGTGCTTCGCTCCGCGGAGCGCGTGGCGGTTCCCGGGGCCGAGTGGATCTATTTCCTCGGGGCCGGCACAACCGCCGAGGATGTTCTCGCCCGATTGGGACCCCCTCGTGGATGGACTACGGCGCTCACGGGGACTTTCGGCGGGCGATTGCTTCGAGGCTACTTCCCTCCGGGACCTCCTGCATCGGGATCGCGCTGATCCGGCGACTCAGCGGGGCAATGTTTCACGTGCGGGACAATGTTTCACGTGAAACATCCTGGTAAGGCCTTGGAAACAGGCAAGTTGGTCCTTGCGATAAGAATTTCCGGGGGTAGAGCCAGGTGGCCATCGTCCGGTCCGGAGCAAGCGAAGAGGTCGGGGACAGAAGTCGGTCCCCATAGCGGCGGTCGCCCTCGACTTCGCCCCGCCGCGGGATGCCCTCGACGCACCTGCCCCGCCGAGCACCTGGCTCGCCCAGCAACGGCCCGCCGAGCACCCGAGCTGCGGCGCACGTCACCTGCTGCACACTTCACTTGCCGCGCCGCTCGCTCGCGGCGCGGATAGACGCGAATACTGTTTCGAGGTGACGCGCAGACGCCGCGCCCGACCCCCCGGGGCTTCCCCGGCCCGATATCGGAGCCGCGGGGAGACCTCCTGAAAGCGCGGAAGCCCCCCGCACGCGCCGAGGGCGCACGAACCTGATAGGCCCATGCCCGCGCATTCCCATCCCCCGAGGCCAATCGCGCTCTCTCTCCCCTAATGGGCTCGATCGCCCACCCGGTAGCCGTCAGCACCAGTCCCGTCCCCCCAGCCCCGCTTCCAACCCGGCAACATGACCCCATCCTTCGCGTATGCCTCGCGCCAAATCCAGCCGTTGCTCCGCGCCATCCCCCGCGGAGACCCACTGCGGTCAACACCACGAACCAGCCCGGGCCCGCGAACACCATGGGCTATCCAACAATTTCATAGCCACTTACACCAACGTTTCACGTGAAACATTTTCATTTGGATTTTCCGTAGCACCTTGCCGTAGACTGCCGCGGGCCCCCGACACGGACGCAGTGGCCCCGGCAGCACGCTCTTCGCTGCCGGTGGGGTTAACAGGGGAGAGTGGGTGGATGGCCAGGACGGTCGCGATCGCGAATCAAAAGGGTGGCGTTGGCAAGACGACTACGGCGGTCAACCTCGCGGCCGCGCTTGCGCTGAACAAGAAGACAGTCCTCCTCGTCGACCTCGATCCCCAAGGCAATGCCGGCAGCGGCCTCGGATTTCCGAACCTCAAGAACACGAATCGCGGCATCTACGAGGTCTTGACGGGGGGACTGCCCGCCGAGCAGGCGGTCGTCGATTCGGGCATCGAGGGACTCAGCTTCATACCCTCGGGGCAGCGACTCGCGGGAGCCGAAGTCGAGCTGGTGGACGCCGAGCGCCGTGAGTACCGGCTGAAGGATGCGCTGCTCCCCCTCACCGAGCGGTATGAGTTCATCTTCATCGACGCCCCTCCTTCGCTGGGAATCCTGACGGTCAACGCTCTCACGGCGGCCGGGTCTGTCCTCGTTCCGGTGCAGTGCGAGTACTACGCGCTCGAGGGATTGAGTCATCTTCTTGGTGCGATCCGGCTCGTGCAGCAAGGGCTCAACCCCTCGCTCCAGATCGAGGGCGTTCTTTTGACGATGTATGACAACCGCCTGAATCTCTCTCAACAGGTGATGGACGAGACCCGGCGGTATTTCGCCGAGCGCGTCTACCACACGATCATTCCACGGAACGTTCGACTGAGCGAGGCGCCCAGCTTCGGCAAGCCGGTCGTCGTCTACGATCCAAGCTGTGCCGGATCGGTGAGCTACATGAACCTTGCGCGCGAGGTAATCAATCATGGCTAGGAAGGCTTTGGGTCGGGGGCTTGCTTCGCTCATTCCCGCGGCGGTGAATCGTGAGGTCGCGGTTGCTCCGGAGCTGCGGACAGTCGAGTCGCGGCAAGGCGAGATCCAGCATGTGGCACTCGACAAAATCGTCCGCAATCCGGCTCAACCCCGGACCCAGTTCGACCCCGCGACCATTCACGAGCTGGCGACCTCGATCCGCGAGCGCGGCGTCCTCCAGCCCGTGCTCGTCCGTCCTTCCGGTGGCGCGTTCCAGATCGTCGCCGGCGAGCGCCGCTTTCTTGCCGCCCGAGAGGCAGGGCTGGAGACGATCCCTGCGATCGTCCGGCAGTTCACCGACCGCGAGGCCCTGCTCATCGCGCTCATCGAAAATGTTCAGCGCGAGAACCTGAATCCGATGGACGAGGCGCGGGCATACTATAGACTCGCAATGGAATATGGACTTCCGCACGAAGAAATCGGGCAGCGGGTCGGCAGGGACCGCTCGACAGTTTCCAATATTTTACGTTTCAATAACTTACCTCAGGAGATCCAGACCTTCCTCGAAACCGGCAGCATCAGCCCGGGCCATGCCCGCGCCCTCCTGTCCGTAACCAGTGAGAAGGTCCAGGTCGATCTCGCGAAGTCCGCGGCCGCCCATGGGTGGTCGGTGCGCGAGCTCGAGGAGCGTGTGCGCCGCACATCCTCCGGAACGTCGGCCGCGCGCCCGAGAAAGAGCCCGAAGCGAGCCTTCTCCTCGGAACTTATGGGACTCGAGGACGATCTTATGAGAGCCTTGGGGACTCGTGTTCGAATCACGCGTCGGCGTGGGGGTACCGGTTCGATCTTCATCGACTACCACTCCGAAGAAGAGCTCGACCGTCTCGTCAATGTGCTTCGATCCTTGACCGCCGATGCGCGATGAGCCCTCACGTCCCGATCTGCCCGACCGGGGCCCGGGTCGAGCGACGCGCTGAAACACCGCTTTCAACTTCACCGGCCGGGAGCATCCGATCGTTGTGGATAACTCGCTGGATTCGGTGGATAACGAGGTAAGGCCCGCCACACCATCCGGTTGCTTGGGCCCTGTCGATGCCAAAGCCGCACATTATGCACATGGTGGAACGCGGCGCGTACCGTCGCTGATTTCACGAACGCCACTTACCGGAAATCTCGGAGAAAGATCATGACGCAGGCCGTCCCCAAGGACGATCTCAAGCTTCTGGAGGACCTGAAAGATGCTCGCGGCGCCATCCTGGGCGAGCTGCGCAAGGTCATCGTGGGCCAGGACCAGGTCGTGGAGCAGCTCCTGACGGTGCTCTTCGCGAACGGACACTGCCTTCTCGTGGGTGTGCCCGGCCTCGCGAAGACACTGCTCGTTTCCACCCTCTCGAAGATCCTCGACCTGAAATTCAGCCGAATCCAGTTCACGCCGGATCTCATGCCCTCCGACATCACGGGAACCGAGATCCTCGAAGACGATCCGGTGACCGGGCGGCGTGCGTTCAAATTCATTCATGGCCCGATCTTCGCGAACATGATCCTGGCGGATGAGATCAACCGGACGCCGCCGAAGACCCAGGCCGCCCTCCTGCAGGCGATGCAGGAGTACCGCGTCACGGCGGGAGGGGAGACCTATCCGCTCGCCCTTCCGTTCTTCGTCCTCGCCACGCAAAACCCGATCGAGTTCGAGGGAACGTATCCCCTCCCGGAGGCGCAGCTGGACCGTTTCATGTACCACATCTCCGTGGGCTACCCGACCGATCAGGAGGAAGAGCGGATCGTCGCGACCACCACGAGCGCCTATGAGGCGGAGCCCAATACAGTCCTCAGCGTCGAGCAGATCCTCGATCTGCAACGCCTCGTGCGCAGGATTCCGGTTGCGGAGCACGTGGTTCGATACGCGGTGCGGCTCGCGCGCGCGTCGCGACCCGGCCCGGAGAGCGCACCCTTCGTCCGCGACTGGGTGAGCTGGGGCGCCGGACCTCGCGCGGCGCAATACATCGTGCTGGGCGCGAAGGCGCGCGCCGCGCTCCACGGACGCCCGACGCCGAGCGTGGAGGACGCGAAGGAGGTCGCGCCCTCGGTGCTGCGACACCGGATCATCCCCAACTTCAACGCCGAAGCCGACGGGATTTCGAGCCTCGATATCATCCAGAAGCTCCTCGAGACCACTCCCAGCGTCGACGGCAAGCGCTCCTAGCCGGCGCGGTCATGGCCCAAACGTCGCAGCGCCTCCTCGACCCTCACTTCGTGTCGAAGCTCGCGCGTCTCGATCTCCGCGCGCGTCTCGTCGTGGATGGATTTCTGACCGGTCTTCACAAGAGCCCCTACCACGGCTTCAGTGTCGAGTTCGCCGAGCACCGACAGTACATGCCGGGCGATCCGCTCCGTCACCTCGACTGGAAGGTGCTCGCGAAATCGGACCGAAAATACCTGAAGCAGTACGAGGAAGAGACGAACCTACGCGCGACGCTGCTCATCGACACCAGCGCCTCGATGAGCTACTCCTCGCACGGCCTTTCGAAGATGGATTACGCGAGGCAGCTCGCGGCTTCGCTCGCGTACCTCATGCTCCGTCAGAACGACGCCGTGGGAATGTTCGCATTCGCGAGCGGCCGTGGTGAGCTGATTCCGCCGCGCTCGACCCCCAGCCATCTGCGTCAGCTCCTCGTGCTTCTCGACCACCTCGAATCCGAGGGAGGAACGGACTTCGCCTCCTCGCTCCACGCGCTCGCGGAACGCGTGAAGCAGCGCGGTCTGATCATCATCCTCTCGGATCTCCTCGACGACCCCGAGCGGATCGCGGGGGCCATACACCATTTCCGCCACCGCAAGCACGAGGTGCTTGTGTTCCACGTTCTGGACCCGCAGGAGGTGACGTTCCAGTTCGAGCGCGAGGCGACCTACATCGATCTGGAGAGCGGGGATCGCGTGACCACCCGACCCCAAGAGTTGGGCGAGGACTACCGCACGCGCGTTCGGGATTGGATGGACCGGATTCGCCAATTCTGCGTCGAGAAGCAGGCGGACTACGTCTCCGTCACCACCGATACACCCTACGACCGCGCGCTCCTCGAATATCTTTCGAAGCGCGCACGGCTTCTCTGAGCGTCGCCGGCTGATGTCCTTGTTTTCGTTTCTGAACCCGGGGTTTCTCTGGGCGCTGCCGCTCGCGTCGATTCCAATCCTGATCCACCTCCTGAGCAAGCGCCGGCTCCCGGAGATATCCTTCCCGACGATCATGTTCCTGCGCGCGCTCGAGCCGCGTGAGATCCGCCGGCTGCGGCTCCGCGAGCTGCTTCTCCTGATCCTGCGCACCCTCGCGATGATCCTGATCATCTGCGCGTTCGCCAGGCCCTCGGTCGAGCCGAAAGGCGCGGCCACGCGCGCGGCCGCGGCGGTGGCGGTGATCCTCGACGACTCGGAGAGCATGGGCGCACTGGACGAACAGGCGCGTCCGAGGATCGAAGGGGCGCGCGAGCGCGGGCTGGCGATCGTGGACGCGGCGAGAGCCGGAGACGAGATCGCGATCACGACCACGACCGGTCCGCAGGCACCGCTCGCGAACCGGTCGGGGGACCGGGTGCGCCTGGAGCGCACGGTGCGCCAGATCGGGACGACGTGGCTCCCGGGCGACATGGAGCAGGCGCTCGAACGGGCTCGTCGATTCCTGGGACGGAGCGCCTTGAAGGCGCGCGAGCTGTACGTGATCGGAGATTTCCAGGCCACCAACTTCACGCCCGCCGCCCGGGAGAAGGTCGCTCTGATCTCCCGCTCGGGCGCTCGGGTCTATCTCCTCCCGGTGGTCGCTTCGCGCGTTCCCAACCACGCCATCGATGACCTGGATCCGGAGCTTCGTCCTGGACCCCAGGGGAAGGGCCTTGAGATGCGGGTCCGCCTCGTCAATCACGCCGACGTCCCGAGCGATCGGCTGGCGGTGCGGGCCCGGCGCGGGGACGCTCTGATCGGCGGGGGGGACGTTTCGCTCCTGGCCGACGAGGCGCGGTGGGCCTCGCTGCCTATCGACTGGAGGGCGGGCGAGGTGGCGGCCGTGGCCGCTGATTCGAAGGGCAAAGCGCCCGTCGTGGTCGAGTCGGACGTGGACGCGCTCGCCGGCGACGACCGTCGCTACGCCGTGCTCGGCGCGCCGCGGCGGCTCCGTGTTCTCCGGATCGTGGAATCGCGCGACGGGGCTCCTCCGCCGCGGTTCGTGGCGCTCGCCCTCGATCCCACGCAGGACGGCTCGGGCGGCTATGCGGTCGAGGCGGGAACGCCGGCGTCGCTGCTCGGCGTCAATCATGCCCGCTACGACGTGGTGATCCTCGAAGACATCGCTTCGCTGTCCGGGGACGCGGAGACGAGGCTCCGTGCGTTCCTCCGCGAGGGGGGCGGGATCGTGATCGCGCTGGGTCCGCACGCGGACCTCGACTACTACGGGCGAAAGCTCTTTCCAGGGATGATCGATCTCGCGCTCGATGGCACCGAGCGCGCCGCCGAGGGGCAATCCTTCGAGATCAGGGCGCGCGCGCCCGCGCACCCGATCCTGGAAGGCCTCTCCCTATCCGTGGGATCGCCGCTCACGCAATCGAAGCTGACCGCGCTCGCGAGGGGCCGGACCACGACGTCGAAGGCCGAAGCCGTCGTCGCGACCACCGGCGGCCTCCCGGTCGTGGTGGCGGCGCCTCAGGTGGCCGTGTTTCTCGGATCGCTGTCGGATGACTGGGGGGACCTGCCCTACTCCGGCGCGTTCGTCCCGCTGGTTCGTGGCCTGGTGGATCACGCCGCGCGGACTTCATCCCCCGGCTCGCTCGAGAAGGCGCTCGTGGG
>Ga0137409_10008239_pt1 | contig 10654 bp, 7 predicted proteins | sample CZODoug1_16funga_FD_122059 | JGI IMG/M metagenome (GOLD analysis project Ga0137409, IMG submission 122059) | Vadose zone soil fungal communities from Angelo Coast Range Reserve, California, USA - CZODoug1_16fungal (Hybrid Assembly) | ecosystem: Environmental > Terrestrial > Soil > Vadose zone... | reverse complement strand
GCGGGTGCTTTCAGTTTCTATCCTGGAAAGAACTTGGGCGCTTGCGGGGAGGCGGGAGCAGTTACGACAAACGATTCCACACTCGCGGGAATGGTTCGCATGCTGCGCGACCATGGCCAACTGCAAAAGTATCGCCACGAAATAGAAGGATATAACGGCAGATTGGATGCAATCCAAGCAGGGATTTTGCAGGCCAAGCTCAAGCACTTACCGCGGTGGAACCAAAGACGTCGCACAATTGCCCGCCGGTACGACGAGTTGTTTCGATCGCACAGTAACGGAATTATCTTGCCCTACGAATCTCCCCGAACCAAGGCTGTCTACCACCTCTATGTGATCCGTGTTAAAAATCGGGATCGACTTCAGACGCGTCTCGCACAAGCCAACATCATGACCCAGGCCCACTACCCGATACCTCTCCACCTTCAAAAGGCCTATGGAAGCTTGGGGCACAAAGAAGGAGATTTTCCGGTCACAGAAGGGGCGGCGGCCGAAATCCTGTCGCTGCCAATGTATCCGCAGCTCGAACATTGGCAGCAGAAACGAATCGTTCAAGAAGTGATTAATTCACTTGCCGGAGAGATTGTCGGCAGCCGGAATCCGAATCTGGAGCCAGCCGCCGCTTCTGAAGGCCGGGCTAACTAAGGCCATTCTCATTCCGAAAGGACTCGACACTTGAGTTCCCTTATGAATCTCAAAACCCCGATCCAGGCATTGACCTTGGGGCCGGTGCCGGCAAAGGCGGAGAGATGTCGAGCAGCGCGCGTCAAAGGAAAGATCTGGATCGATTTGGACAACTCACCCCACGTTCCATTTTTTGTTCCAATCATCGAAGAACTCCAGAAGCGTAATTATTCGGTCATGGTTACCGCACGTGACTGTTTTCAGGTGCGCGAGCTAGCAGAACTTTTTCAACTAAACCACAAGTTGATCGGCCGCCATTCCGGGAAAAGCAAAATCCACAAGGTTGCCGGGTTGTGCCTTCGTGCGCTGCAATTGATTCCCACCGTCCTGAAGGAAAAGCCGGACCTGGCCGTCTCCCATTGTTCACGCTCCCAACTCATTGCGTCCGTTTGCCTACGCATTCCATCTCTGCAAATGGGTGATTATGAGTTCGCAACGGGTTGGGCTTTCATCCGTCCGACATGGCACATGTGCCCAGAGGTAATTCCGAACTCGGCGCTACAATCCGATTCCAATCGAACCTTTAAATATCCCGGCATCAAAGAAGATGTTTATGTCAGTCGATTTGTGCCAAAGCCTGGCATTAGACTGCAACTCGGGCTCCGGGAGCAAGATGTGGTGGTGACCATCCGTCCACCCGCGAATGAAGCACACTATCATAGTCCAAAAACTGATGAACTGTTCGAGGCGGCAGTCGAGTTTCTAAGTAAGCGGGCCGAAGTGAAACTTGTGGCGCTTCCTCGCAATGAGAAACAAGCGATTTGCTTAAGGAAGCGTTGGCCCGAGCTCTTCTCAAGCGGCAAGATGCGCATCCCCGAGAAAGTCGTGGATGGTCTCAACCTGATTTGGCATTCGGACTTGGTCATCAGCGCAGGCGGCACGATGAATCGGGAGGCCGCGGCCCTCGGCGTCCCTGTTTACAGTATCTTTCGTGGCGAGATTGGCGCCGTTGATCGGTATCTGAGCAAGACAGGCCGGCTCGTCTTGATCGAGGGCTGCGAAGATTTGGGAACCAAGATCTTGTTAGGGCGGAGAGAGCGTCCGGCGAAACCGCCGAGAAGTCATACTGCCGCCTTAAGTTACATCGTGGAGCGAATTGTCGGGATCGCGGAGTCACAACGCCCGCTTTCGGACCGAATAGAAGTCACCACTGAGTCGAAGTCTAATGGCGAGGTGAGGTCACAGGATGCAACGGTTTGAGGCTCGGGTAATGAAGATTCTTACTGTTGTTGGTGCGCGTCCCAATTTCATGAAGGCCGCCCCGATCATCACGGCCATCAACGAGCATAATCGGCGGCTGTTAGCAGATACTGCCGACCGGCCGGAACCACAAGTCGAAAAGATCCGACACATCCTCGTCCACACTGGTCAACATTACGACGAGCTCATGTCCGGGTCGTTTTTCAGTGATCTTGATCTTCCAAAACCCGATATTCATCTCGGTGTAGGCTCAGCATCACATGCAGTCCAGACTGCGGAGATTATGAAGAAGTTCGAGGAAGTGTTGTTGGGGGAGAAGCCCGACGTCGTAGTGGTGGTTGGCGATGTGAATTCGACGCTTGCTTGCGCCTTGGTTGCCTCTAAGATCTACTTCGACTCGGCTGGGTCCAGACCAGTGATCGCCCACGTGGAAGCGGCGTTGCGCTCTTTCGACCGGTCGATGCCCGAAGAGACTAACCGCATTCTTACCGATCATGCTTCTGACCTGCTCTTCGTAACGGAGGAGAGCGGGCTTCAGAACCTGCGTAATGAAGGCGTCTCGCCCGATAAGGTCCACTTCGTCGGAAACACCATGATCGACTCTGTCCTGAATTTCAATGAGAAAGCTGAGAAGTCAACGATTTTGGAGCGGTTAGCGCTGGTGCGCCAAGCAAGGAAAAGTGGAGGAGGCAACTCTGTCACCCGATATGCACTCCTGACGTTACATCGACCGTCCAATGTGGATAATCGGGATGTCTTTTTGAACATCATTGCAGGGTTGGAGGAACTCGCAACGGATTGCCCCGTTGTATTTCCCGTGCATCCTCGAACCCAGCAGCGAATCAGGGAATTCGGATTCGAATTCAGTCTCGATGGGAGTGCAGGGAAACACAAAGGGAATGTACAGGGTTCCGGAAACTGGCGCGACGGCATAATCCTGAGCGACCCGCTGGGCTATTTGGACTTCCTCTGTTTGATGAAGCACGCAACTCTGGTCGTGACTGACTCGGGAGGCATCCAGGAAGAAACAACAATTCTTGGCATTCCCTGCGTCACCGTCAGAGAAAACACCGAAAGGCCAATTACGGTCGAGAGCGGAACCAACACGATTGCGGGAACGAAAACAGACACCATCAAGGATGCTATCCGTCGTCAGTTAGGCAGGAAGAGAGACGACAGCGTGCCAAAGAACTGGGACGGGCGCGCCGGTGCGCGCATCATTGACATCTTGGTTCGCAGACACTACGAAAAGACTTCCTTTCCTCCAGCCCCTATCCCGCATACCGTGCCGCTTGAAGACCGATACGCCTGTCCCTAAAGCAATAGATGCCTATAGACAATCACCTGGAAGCCAAGATCCTGAAGCTTTTGGCCCATTGTCAGACCAACGATTGGGCGGGGTACGACCCGTACGACGCTGTGAACGCCCCTGTTTTTGCCGCCCTGCCATTCCTCAACGCAAGACTTCCTCGGCTGTTCTTGACTCAGGCTTTGAAGCGAAGTCCAATCAATATCCGCCGGCTGTTGCGTATTCCAAAGACCCAGAATCCCAAAGCCATCGCACTGTTTCTGTCGGCCTTCCTCAGGCTTTCGAGAATCGGAGTGACTAAAACCGGAGACTTGGTCGAGCCGATGATCGAACGGTTGATCGCGCTCCGGTCACCAGGAGTTCCCCGCTGGTGCTGGGGATACAGTTTTCCGTGGCAGACGCGCACCATAGTGGTGCCGAGTGGGGCACCCAACCTGGTGTGCACCACATTCGTCGGTAACGCGCTTCTGGATGCCCATGAGCAACGTCAGGACCGGCAATGTCTGAGCATGGCGATGGAGGCGGCCCAGTACATCCTAGACGAGCTCTATTGGACCGATAGTAAGTCGGTGGCCGGTTTCAGCTATCCTCTTCCTGGTCTCAGGCATCAGGTACCCAACGCGAATTTCCTTGGTGCGGCTTTGTTATCCCGTTTGTACCAGCACACCGGCGAAAAGAGATTCTTTGGTCCAGCGCTTCGGGTTGCCCGCTGCTCGGCCGCCCAGCAGCACGCAGACGGCTCGTGGGACTACGGGGAGGGGTCGTCACAACGATGGATTGACAACTTCCATACCGGCTACAACTTGTGCGCGCTACGGTCCATTGGCCGCTACGCCGGAACAACAGAGTTCGAATCGAGCATCCGGCGCGGGCTCGAGTTCTACCAGACCCACTTTTTCCGCGAGGACGGCGCGCCCAGATATTTTCACAACCGCACGTATCCCGTGGACATTCATTGTGTGGCGCAAAGTATCATCACGCTCCTTGCGCTTAAAGACCTCGACCCGAGCAATGTCGCACTGGCGCGCTCGGTGTTCCAATGGGCCATGAATCACATGTGGGATGAGCGGGGCTTTTTTTACTATCGCGTCCTGCGCTTCTGTACCATCCGAATCCCCTACATGAGATGGGCCCAGGCTTGGATGCTTTTGGCCATGTCCACGCTCCTGTGCGAATCGGACGCGCTCGGGAGATCTCCAGAAACCCTCGATTCAAGAGCTTTGGTTGAGGCATGCTGACGCTTCCCGAAGTACCTTCCTGTACGCCACGGAGCGATGCAGACAGCAGGACCTTCCCCGTCGGAATGAAGAAGCCTAATGGTCCGTTTTGGATCCCAGTTTCACCAGCACCAGCCGGATAGCTTCTAGCCCAACTCATAGCGTAGATGTGAGGTTGCCTTGGCGGTTTACACGTTGAATCCGTTGCTCGATTCGCGATGGGGGGACTTTGCCGAAAGGCATCCACGCGCCTCCATTTTTCATACACCGGGCTGGCTGGAGGCGCTACGCCGTACCTATGGATATGAACCGATCGTGTATACAACTTCCGCTCCGGGAACGCCCTTGGCAAATGGAATGGTGTTCTGCCGCGTCCGCAGCTGGCTGACCGGAGACAGAATGGTCTCATTGCCCTTTACCGACCACTGCGAGCCTCTTGTAGAAGGCCCCGAGGAAGTCAAAGAAATCCTTGGTTCTCTGCAACGTGCACTCGGCAGAGAAAAGTTCAAGTACATCGAGCTTCGCCCGCTGAGCGCGAGCGCGCTAACAGAGACCGGCATGCAAGAGAACAATTCGTTCTGCTTCCACGCGCTGGATCTCCACGCCGAACTGGGGGAACTTTTTGGGAGGCTGCAAAAGGATTCGATTCAGAGAAAGATCCGGCGCGCCGAGCGCGAAGCTTTGCTCTACGAAGAGGGAAGATCGGACACGCTGATGAAGAAGTTTTATCACCTCTTTGTGCAGACGCGCCGGCGGCACCGAGTGCCCCCGCAGCCCATTGATTGGTTCCGGAACGTTGTTACCTGCCTTGGCGACCGGCTCAAAATTCGTGTTGCTTCGAAAGCGGGCCGTCCCATCGCCAGCATCATTACGCTGCGGCACGGCTACACCATGGTCTACAAATATGGCGGCTCTGACGCGAGTGCTCACAATCTGGGAGCCATGCCGTTCTTGTTCTGGAAGGCAATAGAGGATGCGAAGAACGACGGCGTCCAGAAATTTGACTTCGGCCGCTCGGATTGCGACAACGCGGGACTGATTACCTTTAAAGACCGTTGGGGCTCGCAACGCACAGAGCTGTCGTATTGGCGGCTGCCGGGCCGGAGTGCCCGCGGCCACGACCAGTGGAAGCTCAAAGTTGCCGGTCCGATTTTCGCATGCATGCCGGATCTATTTCTGGCGGCAAGCGGGCGAATCCTCTACCGCCATCTTGGCTAGCTGAGACGGCAAGATCCGCGTAAGGGTATGGCAATAGATCTAGATGTGAAGCCGGCTTCGACGCCGCTGCACTCGGCGTCTCCCACCAGGGGCTGTATCGGAGCCCTGGTTATGGACGCAGACTATCGCGGGCTCGCGGTCGTGCGCAGCCTGGGACGCCACGGAATCCCCGTGTGGGTTCTGCAGCACGGGGATCAGTTGCTCGCTACTTTATCCCGTTATAACCGCCGAACGCTGAGTTGGCCCAGTCAAGATGAAGAAGAAAAGGTGAATTTCCTTGTCAACTTGGCTGATCGCGAGAGGATTCGTGATTGGGTACTGTTTCCCACCGGCGATGAAGGCGCCGCCCTGGTTGCGCGCCACCATAAGGTGCTTGGCGAACACTTTCAACTTACGACCCCGCCATGGGATGTGCTGCAATGGTGCTATGACAAGCGACTCGCCTATCGGCTTGCCGACAAAGTAGGCGTAGACCACCCTTGGACCCTGTACCCCGCGAACAGCGAACAGGTGGCGGCGAGCGACTGTCCGTACCCGGTCATTCTAAAACCCGCTTATTGCAGCAGCTTCAATCGATTCACAGCATCGAAAGCTTGGCGAATAGATAACCGAGAGCAGCTCCTCGCACGCTACGAGGAGGCCAAGACGCTGGTTGACCCCGGTGCTTTGATGATTCAGGAACTGATTCCGGGCGGAGGGGAATCGCAGTTCTCCTACACGGCACTCTGTAAAGATGGACGGCCAATCGCATCGCTTACCGCGAGGCGGGCCCGGCAGATTCCCATGGACTTTGGGCGTGCCAGCACTTTCGTTGAGACGGTCGACGACCCGGCAACATCAGCGGCCGCGGTTCGCCTCATCGAGACGCTGCGATACACAGGGATCGTGGAAGTTGAATTCAAACGAGATCCGCGTGACGGCAAGCTTAAGCTACTGGACATCAATCCACGTGTTTGGGGCTGGCACAGTCTCTGTGGACCTGCGGGCGTGGACTATCCGTATCTGTTGTGGCTCCTGACGATCGGAGAACCGATACCGGCGACGAGGGCAGCGGTCGGTGTGCGTTGGGTGCGGATGAGCACTGATGCGCCCACGGCGATCCGCGAAGTCCTTCACGGCCGCTTGTCATTGCGCGAATACCTACGCTCCATCCGACCACCGGTTGCCCCGGCAATTTACGCATCTGACGATCCCTTGCCCGGGGTTCTTGAAATTCCACTTCTTGCGTACTTAGTCGGCAAAAGGGTCCTCTGCGGCGGTGGCAGGATGGCTTGAGCAAATGCCCCAGCTATCGAGGCGCTCGGTTAGTGCCGAGAGGTAGCAATCACGGTTCCACTTCGGAGCAGCTCAAGGCCGTCAGAAATCGAAACTTTGAAAACGGTTGAGTGATGTCGGCCCGTCGCTGCTGAGATAAGAATTCGGGTCTAACTGCCCGACGAACGGCACTGGCGTGTGGGGTACCAACCCGATGTCAGGAAAATTCGATGCTATGGAGGTTTACAGTTGAAGGCGAATACTGACGTGGTGGTTATTGGCGCTGGTCCCTATGGGTTGTCGGCCGCTGCGCATTTGAATGCGAGCGGAGTAAGCGTCCGGGTTTTTGGGGAGACCATGTCATTTTGGGATCGCAACATGCCCGAGGGCATGTGCTTGCGGTCACCCTGGGAGGCATCCCAATTGTCTGATCCCTCCAGGTCGCTGACGATCGATGCGTTCCAGACCGCGACTGGCGTGCCCGTAAGCCGGCCCGTCCCCATTGCGCGTTTTGTTGCCTACGGTCGCTGGTTTCAGTCCCATGCCGTTCCCAACCTGGAACAGCGAAAGGTCGTCGAAATCGAAAAGGACACAGCGGGTTTCCGAGTGGTTTTGGTGGACGGGGAAGCTGTGCGATGCGGGCGCGTCGTCATCGCCGGAGGGATCGGACCGTTTGCTGTGCGACCACCGCAGTTCGCGGGCATCCCCCGGGACTTGGCTTCGCACTCCTCGGAGCAGCGGGACTTGACCAGCTTTCGCGGAAAAAGAGTCGTGGTGATCGGCGCCGGGCAGAGTGCTCTCGAGTCGGCAGCCCTCCTGCGCGAATCCCAGGCAGATGTGGAACTACTGGTCCGTGAGAGCACTGTTCAATGGACCTGGCAACGCCCGTGGCTGCACACGTTCCGGCCCGTCGGTGCGGTCCTCTACGCTTGGCCAGACGTCGGGCCGGCGTTCATCAGTCATGCCGTTGCACGGCCGAATCTCTACCGACTGCTTCCGCGACGGCTGCAGGACTCCTGGCGAGCTAAGTCGGTCCGCCCGAACGGTGTGGGCTGGCTGAAACCTCGCCTGCACTATGTGACCATCTCCACCGGCCTGGCCGTACTTTCGGCGAGCGTCCGGGCAAACCAGGTGGATCTCCAGCTGAGCGATGGCTCGCATGAGCTTGTAGATCACGTGCTGATGGCCACTGGCTATCGCATCGATGTGAGAAAGTATGAGTTTCTTTCCGCATCCTTAGTGTCTGCGCTCCGCCTTGTCGGCGGGTGTCCGGTACTCGGGCGAGGCTTTGAATCCTCAGTTCGCGGGCTGCATTTCTTAGGCGCTCCGGCCGTATGGAGCTACGGCCCGCTCATGCGTTTCGTTGCAGGAGCCGATTTCGCTGCGCGTGCGGTCTCCCAGTCTGTGGTACGTGCTCGCCCAGGCATTGTTGGTCGGCCGGTTGTGAATGCACTCCAAAGACCGCAGAGAGTTGCACTCCCCCGTGGCCAGGAGGGACCATAAGAACTTACAGCACGACGAACACTCTGCAAGGTCAACTTCCTCACCAAAGAACACTAAGCGCCAAAACGGGACCAGCATTTTCTTCTGTAGCACGATGCCATAGGAGAATTCGCCCAGCTTCGATCGTCGCGCCTTCCGATTCTCAAGCGCCACCCAATGAATAGAACATTCGTCGATTACTATCGCTGTCCGGAAGAGTTCGCCAGTTGTTTTCTAGATGGCGAACAGTCCGGGCCTTTGGGTCATTTCCGCTTTGGAGCCGATGCCATCTGCTATGGTTCCATCAGCAAGGGGGCAGTACACCCCAGCCCGGATGGAGTGCTCCATGACGCTTTGAAGGATGCCGTGGTGAAACGCGGGACGGTAGGCCTGTCTTTCGATCCCGACCAGGTAGTCAACAATCTCCGTTTTGAGCGCTATTGCGGCAGCTCGGGAAGACACTCGCTCCTCTCAGGAGGGCTGGCTAACAAGCTGTACTACCTCGCACGGCCGATTCTAGGTGTAGCCGTGCGCCGGCACCTCCAAAAGCTTAGGCTTGCCGATTGGCGATCGATTCCGTTTCCGCGCTGGCCAGTGGATCGAACCGTCGAGCAAGTGCACGAGATGATGCTCCGTCTCTGCGTGCAGGCTCACGATGGTAAGAGAGTGCCGTTCATCTGGTTTTGGCCTAAGCGTTTTCCAAGTTGCGCGGTCGTTACTCACGACGTAGAAGCCATCAAAGGGCGTGATTTCTGTCCGGGACTGATGGACGTCGATGAGAACTTTGGTATAAAAAGTTCATTTCAATTGATTCCCGAGGAACGGTACGCACTTAGTCCGTCGTTTATTGAAAGCATCCGTTCGAGGGGTTTCGAAGTGAATGTTCACGATCTGAATCACGACGGACGGCTGTTCGCCAGCGAGGCAAAGTTCTTCGAACGGGTACACCGCATTAACCACTATGGTGGTGCGCTTCGCGCGCAGGGATTTCGCTCCGGTGCGCTTTATCGCAATCTCTCCTGGTACGGCGCGCTTGAATTTTCCTACGACATGTCCGTGCCCAACACAGCACATCTGGATCCACAACGCGGTGGCTGCTGTACCGTGATGCCCTATTTCGTCGGCAAGATCTTGGAATTGCCCGTCACCACAACCCAGGATTATTCCCTATTTCATATCCTTAAGCAGTATTCGATCGATCACTGGAAGCGCCAAATTTCACAGGTCATGGAGAAGCATGGACTGGCTAGCTTCATCGTTCACCCCGACTATGTTTTGGAGTCGCGGACACGAGATATCTACAAATCGTTGCTGACCTATCTGGTTGATTTGCGTTCGAAAGGCAAGATTTGGGTTGCTCTTCCACGAGAAGTCAATCAGTGGTGGCGGGCGCGGAGCCAGATGAAGCTGGCGCGTCAGGGGAACAACTGGGTGATCGAAGGACCGGATAAGGATAAAGCCCGGGTGGCCTATGCCTTTCTTGACGGTGGCCGGTTGGTGTACGAACAACTGTGAAATCTAATGAGCCACCGCCGTTATCCGAAGCAGGCTTTTACCCGATACATTTTTCATGATTTGTACTGCATTGAATACCCCTTTTTTACCCGATTCCTTTTCCCAGAACAGGGTTGAAAATAGCTTCCGTTGAACCGGGTAAATGTGACCCGAATGGCGGAGCTGCGAATGGTCTTGCGCGGTATCGAGATCAGCGGGTGCGAATCTGTGGAGCGTTCTCGATGGCGCTCAGAGGTTATTGTTGTCGAGAGGCAGACACCACATCTGTTGCTCCTATGCCGCGATCTTTGGCAATTCGTATCGAGGGCAACGATATTGAGGTTCTCTACGGGCCTCGTCCAAGTGCTAACCCCAGCGCAACTTAGGAGTGCCCCGAGCTGATGAGCGCCCCGCAGATCAGAATATCCCGTCGGGCCGTTCGAAACGTCTGGTTTTTCAAACATTACCATTTTGCGAGATCGCCTTCTCAAAACAATCGGAAATCATTTTAATGAAATGCATTCTCTCCTTTCTCGGAACGGAGTTGTAACAAGGGAAAGTCAAGATTTCGCTTGAAAAACCCGGCTCCGTGGTTCAACTTTCCCTGGCACATTAAAGCTTAAGTTCGGTGGGTTATCTGAGCGGTTGCCGCAGCATGTCGTCTCTCGGAGTGACATAAATTACCCCTTTAACCTGAACCAAACCCCTTGGCCCCCCGATGCTTTAAGGCAAACACAAACTATGAAAAACGCGGCTCTTTCTATTTCGGCGATACTTACTCTTGCTTTAACGCTTC
>Ga0137409_10008238_pt1 | contig 10655 bp, 14 predicted proteins | sample CZODoug1_16funga_FD_122059 | JGI IMG/M metagenome (GOLD analysis project Ga0137409, IMG submission 122059) | Vadose zone soil fungal communities from Angelo Coast Range Reserve, California, USA - CZODoug1_16fungal (Hybrid Assembly) | ecosystem: Environmental > Terrestrial > Soil > Vadose zone... | reverse complement strand
GATGGACGCGGCGTCGCGCACGGAGGGGGAAGTGATCGTGGGGGCAGGCACCGTCGTGGAGAATTCCATCCTGCGCGGCCCGCTCATCATCGGGGAGCGCTGCGTCATCAAGAATTCCTACATCGGCCCCTTCACCTCGATCTACGACGGCGTCACGATCCGGAACAGCGAGATCGAGCATTCCATCGTGCTCGAGCGCTGCACCATCGAGGACATCCCGGTGCGCATCGAGGCGTCGCTCATCGGCAAGGAAGTCCGGATCCAGCGCTCCCAGGCCAAGCCCACGGCCTACCGATTCATGGTCGGCGACTCCAGCCTGGTGGACGTGTTGTAGGGGCACATGAGAATTCTCGTGACCGGCGCACAGGGGATTCTCGGGCAGGCCATCCGGGAATCGCTCGCCTCGGGAAACACGCTCTATCTCTGGGGTCGGGACGAGGTGGACGTGCGAGACCCGGAGCGCATCCGGACCGCCGCGAAGGGAATCGAGTTCGACGCCGTGATCCACGCGGCGGCCATGACCGCCGTGGACCGCTGCGAGACGGAGTTCGATCTCGCGATGGCCACGAACCGGGACGGAACACGCAACGTCGCGGCACTCGCCAGAGAGCGCGGGGCGACCCTGGTCTACGTGAGCACCGACTACGTCTTCGACGGATCGAAGAACGGCCCCTATGTGGAGGACGACCCGCCCCGGCCCATCAATGCCTATGGGCGCTCCAAACTCGCGGGCGAGGAGGTCACGCGCGAGAGCGGCGGGAAATTCCTCATCGCTCGCACCTCGTGGGTGTTCGGGGAAGGGGGAAAGAACTTCGTGGACGCGATCGCGGAGAAGCTCAAGCGTCAGGAAGCGCCCGAAGTGGTGACCGACCAGCGAGGCTCACCCACCTACGCGCGCGACCTGGCGCACGGGATCGAGAAGCTCCTCCGGGTCGGCGCCACCGGGACCGTGAACGTGACGAACTCGGGGGCCACCACGTGGCATGGGTTCGCCGTGGAGATCGCGCGATACCTCGGCTCTCCTCTGGTCATAGGCGAGACCACATCGGACCGGTTCCCCCGTCCCGCCCCAAGGCCCAAGAATTCCGTGCTCTCCGGGGAGCGCTACAAGGCGCTCACGGGGGAGTCCCTCCCCACGTGGCAGGACGCGCTCCACGACTACCTGAGCCGCGGCTCGGTGCGAAAGGGCGCGGCAGCGTGAGGACACCTACCCAAGGACGCACCGCGTGAGCCCGCGCCCCGCGCGAGCCACACCCCAGACCCAGAGAATCCGCCGCATCTTTGCGGAGAGCGCCGCCACGCTGCTCGCGGTCTTCGCGCGCGAGGTTGGATCGCTCGAGCGGATGTCGCAAATCTTCGCGGCCACACTCGCCCGCGGCCGGACGGTGTTCTTCTGCGGCAACGGGGGGAGTGCGGCCGAGGCGCAGCATCTCGCCACGGAGCTCGTCGTGCGATTCGTCCGCGACCGGGGAGCGCTTCCCGCGATGGCGCTGGGCACGGACGTCGCGATGCTCACGGCCGCCGGGAACGACCTGGGATTCGATCGCGTCTTCGCCCGCCAGATCGAGGCGCTGGGGAGGCGGGGAGATCTTCTCGTGGCGATGACGACGAGCGGGCGCTCGCCGAACATTCTCGAGGCGGTGCGGGCCGCGCGCGCGCGCGGAGTCCAAGTGATCGGGATGACGGGGGAGGCGGGAAAGGCCTTCGCACGCCGCTGCGACGCGGCGCTGATCGTTCCCTCCCGGAATACCGCACGCATCCAGGAAGTGCATCTCCTGGTGGGGCACATCCTCTGCGAGCGCGCGGAGGAGATGGCTACCCGCCGCAAGCGAGCCGGCCGATGATCCGCAACGTCCTCCAGTCGATGCGGCTCTACCAGTGGACCAAGAACCTGGTCCTCTTCGCGGGGCTCATCTTCACCCTGAAGTTCCTCGACCCGCCCTACGTGCGCGACGCGCTCCTGGGGTTCCTTCTCTTCTCGCTCGCCGTCTCCGGCATGTACATCCTGAACGACATCCTGGATGTCGAGCGCGATCGCCATCACGCGGGGAAGCGCGATCGTCCGATCGCGGCCGGGAAACTCTCCATCGCCGCGGCGGCGGCCTGGGCCTCGCTCCTCCTCGCTATCGGAATCGGCGGCGCCTTCCTCCTGGGGACGCGCTTCGGCTGGACCGTCGTGGCCTACGTGGCGCTCACGCTTCTCTATTCCATCGCCCTGAAGAAGGTCGTCCTCCTCGACGTCGTGATGATCGCGATGGGGTTCGTGCTGCGGGCGACCGCGGGCGTGGAGCTGATCCGGGACCGCGCGATCGGGAACGGCGAGGAGGTGGTCCTCTCGCCGTGGCTCCTCGTGTGCGCGTTCTTCCTGGCGCTCTTCCTGGCGATCGGAAAGCGGCGTCACGAGCTGGCGCTGCTCGAGGGGGACGCCGCCCGCCACCGCAAAGCCCTTGGCGCCTACACGCCGCGGCTCCTCGACCAGCTGGTGGCGGTGGTGACCAGCGCCACCCTGCTCGCCTACTCCGTGTACACGATCTCGCCCGAGACCCTCGAGAAGTTCGGAGGACGCCCTCTCTATCTCACGATTCCCTTCGTGCTGTATGGAATCTTCCGCTACCTCTACCTCATGTATGCCGAGGAAAAAGGGGGAAACCCCTCCGAGCACTTCTACCGCGACCGGCCCACCCTCGTGAACGTGATCCTCTGGGGCTCGGCCTTGCTCGCGATCCTCTACTGGCCCGCGGGCTAAGCCGTGGCGCACGCCCGCGCGCTCCGGGTACGCTGCCCCGCGAAGATCAATCTCGGTCTCTGGATCCTGGGCCGCCGCCCGGACGGCTACCACGAGATCGACACCATCATGCAGTCTGTGGCGCTGGAGGATGAGCTCTTGCTCACGGAATCCGCGGGCGGACTCACGCTCACGGCGCGCGGCCTTCCCCTGCCGGGCGACACTCCGAACATCGTGGAGCGCGCGTGGTCGCTCCTCGCCGGGGAACGAAGCATCTCGCGAGGCGTGAGCGCGCGTCTCACGAAACGAATTCCGATCGGCGGCGGACTCGGTGGGGGAAGCAGCGACGCCGCGGGATTCCTTCTCGGCGTGAATCGGCTGCTCGATCTCGATCTGGAAGCGGGAGCCATTCACTCCATCGCGGCGCGGATCGGATCGGACGTTCCCTTCTTCCTGAGAGGCGGAACGGCACGCGCTACGGGGCGCGGCGACCAGGTGAGACATCTTTGTCCCGCCCCCTCGGCCTGGGTTGTGCTCGCGACTCCACCTCTCGCAGTTTCAACGACTTGGGCCTACGGGCGGGCCAAAATTGCGTTGACACTCCAAGGCGGCAGCGCTAGTATGCTGGCCGTTGCGATCGAGCGTCGTGACTGGCTCGCGATCGCGTCGCATCTTCACAACGATTTCGAGGACGTGGTCCTTCCTGAGTTCGGTGTGGTTGCAAGACTCAGGCGTGTGCTCGAAGAGAGCGGCGTTCTGGGTTCGCTTCTGTCCGGTAGTGGTTCCACGGTTTTCGGGCTCGCACGGACGCAGGAAGAGGCGCAGCTGGCGGCTCGCAGGGTCGCCGCTCTCGGCGCAGCGGTCCACGTCGTGCGTACCACCGAACGAGGCGTCGCGCTGGCGGAGCTTCGGTAGCAGGGAAGGTTGCAAGCGCCGGGGTCGATGTTCGGGGGGTGCAAGGGCCGGATCCAGCGATGGATCCGAAGGACTTTGAAGGATCGAGGTCCTTAACTCGAGGGCGGTGAGGGTATGACGCTCGATATCACCGAGGTCCGTATTTCCCTGCGGGACGACGATAAGCTGAAGGCCTTCGCGAGCATGACCTTCAACGATTCCTTCGTCATCCGAGGACTGAAGATCATCGAAGGGACGAACGGCATGTTCGTGGCGATGCCCAGCCGAAAACGTCCCGACGGGACCTACCAGGATGTGGCACATCCGATCAACAACGAGACGCGCAAGTTCATCGAAGATCGGATTCTGGCGGAGTACGAAAAGGAACGGCTCAAGCAACCGTCCCTCGCCGTGACCGGCACGTAGGGAGGTTTTGGGGCGTCGGCAAGTGGTAAGCCAGGAGACTTTGGATCTCCCATCCGGAGGTTCGAATCCTCCCGCCCCAACCACCTTTTTGGACCCGCAGCGCGTCCGGATGCGTTAGAATCCGTTGCCGCCGCGAACCGGCGGTGTTTTCGCCGCGAATCCATGCGCGGCGGATGGTTCATCAGGACCCAAGACAATTGACCTCGATCGCCGGGCCCCGGAGGCATTCGACCTCCGGCCCATCGAGCGCCTCCGGGCGCATCGGGCCCGATTGACGAAGTTGTCAATCGGCCTTGGGTTTTTCGTTTTCATGGGGTTCCCCGGGAGGAAACGATGACGGTGAAACTGGCAACGGATCGGCGTCTTGCCAACGCGCCTGGGCACGAGGCCGACTCGCCGAAAAAGCAGCGCTCGCAGACGGGGCTGCGCCTGTTCGCGGGGAGCGCCAACCGGAAGCTTGCCGAGGCGGTCTGCGCCTCCCTCGGCACCGAGCTGGGGGACGCGACCGTGGACCAGTTCGCGGACGGCGAGACCTGCGTCAAGATCAACGAGAACATTCGCGGCACGGACATCTTCATCTTCCAGCCGACCTTTCCTCCGGCCACGAATCTCATGGAGCTGCTCGTGATGATCGACGCCGCGCGGCGGGCCTCCGCCGGCCGCGTGACCGCGGTCATCCCGTACTTCGGCTACCAGCGGCAGGACCGGAAGGACCAGCCGCGCGTGCCGATCACGGCGAAGCTGGTTGCGAACCTGATCACGACCGCGGGCGCGGACCGGGTCATGGCCATGGATCTGCATTCCGCCCAGATCCAGGGGTTCTTCGACATCCCCTTCGACCATCTGTACGCGGCGCCGGTGCTGGTCGACTACTACCTGCACCTCAAGATTCCGAACCTGATCGCGGTGGCGCCCGACATCGGAAGCGTCAAGATGGCGCGCGCGTACGCGAAGCGGCTGAGCGTCGGGCTCGCCATCGTGGACAAGCGCCGCCCCAGCCCCGACGCCGTGGAGATGATGAACGTGATCGGCGACGTGGACGGGAAGAACGTCGTGATCTTCGATGACGTCGTGAGCACGGGATCCACCCTGGTCGAGGCGGCGGAGGCCCTGAAGCGGGCCGGCGCCCGTGACATCTACGCGGCGTGCACGCACGCTGTGCTGTGCGGGGACGCGGTCGAGCGCATCGCGCGCTCCTCGGTGCGCGAGCTGATCGTGACCGACAGCATCCCGCACGATCCCAAGAGGCTGGGGCAGAGCATCAAGGTGCACTCGGTCGCCGGGCTTCTGGCCGAGGCGATCCGCCGCATCCACGACGAGGAATCGCTCAGCTCGCTGTTCATCTAACGGGAACACTCGAGAGAAGGAAGGAGTCGCACGATGGCCATCGTTTCCCTGGAAGCAGCCGCCCGCGCCGAATCGGGCAAGGGCATTGCCCGGAGACTGCGCGCCGGCGGGCGCGTCCCCGGCGTCTACTACGGACGCGGCGAGGACTCGATCCCGCTCACGGTGGCGTTGAAGGATCTCATGTCGGTGCTGGAGAGCACCGACGGAAGCAACGTGATCGTGGATCTGAAGCTGGGAGGAGAGGCCGCCAAGGACCGGAAGGCCTTGATCCGTGAGATCCAGCGCCACCCGGTGGCGGGCTCGATCCTCCATCTCGACCTGCAGCACATCTCGCTGACCGAGCGGATCACGGTCGAGGTTCCGATCGTGCTGATCGGAGTTCCCACGGGCGTCAAGGACGGCGGCGGGATTCTGGAGCACCTGCTGCGCGAAGTGGAAGTCGAATGCCTTCCGACCGACATCCCGTCGAAGCTTGAAGTGGACGTGAGCGCGCTCCAGATCGGCGACTCGCTCCACGTGAGCGACCTCAAGGCGGAGCGCGCGACCATTCTGACCGAAGCGGATCGCGCGATCGCCGCGGTGGTGCCGCCGACGATCCTCGAGGAAGTGAAGCCGGCGGAGGGTGAAGCGGCCGTGGCGGAGCCCGAGGTGATCGGCGCGAAGAAGGAAGGAGAAGAGGCGGAGGAGGGTGGCAAGGAAGGCGGCAAGCCGTCCGCAAAGGAAGGCGGCAAGCCGTCCGGGAAGGAAGGCGGCAAGCCGTCCGGCAAAGAGGGAGGCAAGCAAGGTTAGCGAGCCCAAGGTGGTCGTGGGTCTCGGCAATCCGGGCCAGGAGTACGAGGGAACGCGTCACAACGCCGGGTTCATGGCGGTGGACCTTCTCGCCTCGAAGCTCGGGCGCTTCACCGGATGGCGCCGCGAGGGAGCGATGCTCCGCGGCGAGGGCCGCGCCGGCCGGCACAACGTATCGGTGGCGAAGCCGCAGACCTACATGAATCGCAGCGGGCAGGCGCTGCGCGAGCTGATCCGGGAAGGCCGGATTCCCTCGGAAATCCTGGTCCTGCTCGACGACGTATACCTGCCGCTCGGCACGATCCGCCTTCGCGCCGCGGGCGGGACGGGCGGACACCAGGGGCTGGAGTCGATCCTCGCTGAGGTGGGGACGGCCGAGTTTCCGAGACTGAGGATCGGGGTCGGACCCGCCCCCCGTTCTGCCGATCTTCCGGAGTACGTGCTGGCGCGGTTTCACGAGGAGGAGCGCCAGAGGCTACCCGAGGCGCTCGAGGGAGCCGCGAGCGCCGCCTACGACGCGGCTGCGGACGGCCTGACCCAGGCAATGAACCGTTGGAACCGATTCGGACTGGACCCGGTTGAGGAGTGAGACCTTCATGAAGACCTACGAGACGACGATCATTTTCGACCCCGGCCTCGAGGAGGCCCGCATCAACGAAGAGGTGGACAAGGTGTCCCAGAGCATCTCGCAGGCGAGCGGCGAGATCGTCGAGGTGCAGCGCTGGGGCAAGCGGAAGCTCGCGTACAACATCCGGAAGCGGCGGGACGGCACCTACATTCACATCAAGCACAAGAGCCCGCCGGAGCTGATCGGGGAAATGGACCGGCGGTTCCGGCTGAACGAGAGCGTCTTGAGGCACCTGACCGTGCTCGCGGTGAAGGAGTCCCCGCGGGTCGAGGAGCCGGGGCGTCCCGCGGAGCCGGCCGCCGCCGAAGCGGTACACGCAGTTTCGCCCAACATGGAGGAGAAGGTTTGATGGCCCGCGAAGGCGAATCGAGATCGTTTCGCAGAAAGTTCTGCAAGCTCTGCTTCGACAAGGTGGAGCGCATCGATTACAAGGACGACCGGAGGCTCACGCGATTCATCACCGACCGCGGGAAGATCGTGCCGCGGCGGATCTCCGGCACGTGCGCCCGCCACCAGTCGCAGATCACCGAAGCCGTGAAGCGCGCGCGGATCCTGGCACTCCTGCCGTTCACCAGTGAGCAGTATCGCTGAGCCCGGCCGGACGCTCTCGCTCGGGAATTCCGTCCGGGCGCTTGGAGCGATCCTGGTCGGCGCTCTCCTAATCGCGGCAGCCAACACCGACATCCCCTCGCCCCTGCCCTGGGCGTTCGGGCTCCTGCCCGTGGCGCTCCTCTGGCTCGCGCGCAAGGTGGGGCTGTTGCTGGGAGCGCTGGCGGCCGCCTCGACCCTGGGCGCCCTCTACGCGTCCGGGATCCACGAGCCGCATCAGCTGGTCTTCATCGGCGTGCTCGCCGCGGCGGGGCTCCTTCTGGCGGCCTGTGCGCGGCGGGGTCTGCCCGCCTCGGTGACCGCGAGTCTCGCGGCCGCGCTGGTCCTGGCGGTTGCCGGGGGATATCTCCTCGCGGGAGGCATGGACGAGCTGACCCGCATGCTCGCGACGCGGATCGACGAGCTGAAGCGGCTGGAAACCGAGCATAGGCTGAGTCAATCGCTGGGGCTCTCCTCGAGCGAGTTCAATCGCGCGCTCGAGCAAACGGGGCGCCTGTGGGCGCTCCTCCTTCCCTCGCTCTTCGCCCTCAAGTGGATCGTGGTGATCGCCACGAACTGCTGGCTGGCCTCGGTTCTCTTCCAGGAACCGGAGGGAGCGTTTCCCGCCTTCTCGGAGTTCGCGGTATGGAGGGTGCACCCCGTGGGGGCCTGGGTCCTGGCGCTGGCGCTCGTGCTGATGGTGACCCGCTGGAAACCCGCCTTCGACGCGGGGGTGAATCTCGCGTTTCCGCTCGCGCTCGCGTACACGGTGCAGGGGTTCGCGGTCGCGCGCTACGTGGCGCAGGTCTTTCACATTCGCGGCCTCGTCCAGGCCGCGGTTCTGGTTCTCCTCATCCTCATGCCGATCCTCGTCACGACGGTGATGGCGGTCGGCTTGCTGGATGTCTGGTACGACTTTCGGCTCAGGGCGACTCCCGATACGCGCTCGCCGCAGGGCGGGCGCGGCAACGACGACTAGGAGGTTCGATGGAGGTCATTCTTCTGGAAGACATCGGCGGGCTTGGAAAACGAGGGACGGCCGTCCGCGTTGCCGACGGTTACGCCCGCAATTTCCTGATCCCGCGCAAGAAGGCGATCGAGGCGGTCGGAAACGCGCGAGCGGTGTTCAAGGATCGTGAGCGGGCCCGCGTGGCGCTGGAGCAGAAGCAGCGCCAGGCGGCGGAGCGGCTTCGCGAGGACCTGGGAAAGCTCTCGCTGCAGTTCAGCGTGGAGGCCGGGGAAGAGGATCAGCTCTACGGCTCGGTCAGCGCCCACGAGATCCAGGACGCGCTCGCGGCCAAGGGGTACACGGTGGACCGGAAGAGCGTCCGTCTCCTGGAGCCGATCAAGTCGCTGGGCGTATTCGAAGTTCCCATCCATCTGTACGATGAGATCGAGGCACCCGTGAAGGTATGGGTCGTTCGTAAATGAGAGGCCACATGTCCATGATTCGGATTCAGTCGTTTGCGCTGGGGGTCGCGACGCTTCTCCTCGTGTCGGGAATGGGGGGCTGCGCCGGCTCCTCCAGGTCCAAGCCGCCGGCCGGAACGCAGGGCTCGACGGCGCGCGTCTGGCAGCCCAGTCCGCCGAGCCCGGGCAATCCGCCGGTCGCGGTCGTGAACGGACGCTACATCACCCGCCACGACGTGGATTCCGTCCTCGCGACGGCCCCTGCCGGGGTCCGCGAGGACTATCTGAAAGACCCGGAGCAGTACAAAGGGCTCGTCGAGAGGATCGTCAACCAGGAGGCGATGTACCAGGCGGCGATAAAGGCGGGCACCGATAGGAGCAAAGGCTACCTCTCGGACCTGGAGGGTCAGCAGCGCCAGCTCCTCCTCCGCCACTACTACCAGGACGCCTTGAGCGTGCTTCCCGCCATTGCCGACTCCACCGCCCGTGCCGAGCGATCCATCGCTTGCCGTCGTGCCACCCACGCCGACGGCCCCGTCATGGCCTGCCTCGGTTCGGCCTGAACCGGAATTGCTGCCGCCATCGGTGGTAACCCCGGAGTCCGAGCCGGACCTCACACCGCCAGTTGCGCCTCCGTCCTTCGGACCCTGTCCGTCGATCTCGTCGTAACCGACACGACCGCAGTTCGAAGCCACGATCACGAGCAGGATCACGACGGGAGGGACGCGAATGGACACTAGCACCCACGAGTGTACCACCGCGGCCGGAACCGCGGTCGCCCGACACACACGGGAGTCCGCGCGACGCTCACACGACGCTCTGCGAAATTCCTCCAGCCCGTTACATGCCGAAATGATCGGCCGCGTTTCGCCGTCCCGCCACCGACGGCGCCGATGTCGTTCGATCGCCGAAAGCCATGAAGGTCGCATCTGGGCGACCAACAATGACGGGCCCGGCGCAACGTTTGCATTTTCGATTCCCGCACATCAGAGCTAGGCCACGAAAGTGAGCCGCTCGCTCGCGGAGCGAGCAACGGCGGCGTTGGCTCGGGCGGGAGCGCCTAGCCGACGCAAGGCCCGATACCTTGGTCCAATGGTTGTAACTCGACCTCGACTGAATGTTCTCAGTACTTCTTCATGCGCGAGCATTTCCGCGCTGAAGTGGCTTGCGGACCTGCGTCCGTGATGAAGCGAACCGGCCGTCTACGATGGCCGGCATGCTCGAGCCCCTTTCGACTGTCCGTCACACGAGATTGCAGAAGCAGGTGCGACGATGCAACACACGTCCGACGTAGCCCCCACCGATGCGAACATCGAACATCCCTCGGCTCGAAGCCGCAGACTGGCGAAGGTTCGCGCGATCCTGCCGGTGCTCGCCGTGTTTTTGATCGCCGCGGCGCTTTTCGTCGGCGTCTCCAGACGCTGGAACGACTGGGTAGCCGACAGCGCGACGCAACAGACGGACGATGCGCAGGTTCGCGCTGACGTGACGCCACTCAGCACCAAGAGCAGCGGCATCGTGGCCGTGGTCATTAGCGTCAAAGAGAAGACCCTCTCCGTTCGTTCGGCGGATGCCAAACTCGAAATCACCAAAGGCGCGGTTGCGGAAATCACCGAGCGCAGCGGCGAATCGAGTGAAGCTTAGCCAGTTCCCACCCCGTCATGAATCGAAATAATCTTTGGAGATTTGTCATTGTCGTTTTAGTCCTCCTTTGGGCTGTCATCTCGTTTTATCCACCGACCAGCCGCGATCTTATCCAGACGTTCCGCGAACGCGCTGTCAAAACGGACACCAATTTTCATGCGATTGTTGAAAGGGCGATGGCTTTACAACAAAAGATTCCCGAGA